>Ga0209992_10000767_pt1 | contig 39847 bp, 29 predicted proteins | sample 2SBtaG_2_FD_182564 | JGI IMG/M metagenome (GOLD analysis project Ga0209992, IMG submission 182564) | Deep subsurface microbial communities from Kolumbo volcano to uncover new lineages of life (NeLLi) - 2SBTROV12_ACTIVE470 metaG (SPAdes)... | ecosystem: Environmental > Aquatic > Marine >...
CGGGCGGATCTCCGCCAGGCACACCTGCCGGCCGCCCAGCTGGAGCACATCACGGGACGGGGCGTGAACCTGGCGGGGGCCTACCTGCAGCGAAGCAGACTGGACGGCGCCGACCTGACCGAGGGGCGCCTGGCCGAGGCCGATCTCCGCAAGGCCGTGCTCAAGCGAGCGCGGGTCGAGGGAGCGGACTTCCAGGACGCTTGGGTGACGGGCGCCGTCGCCGTGGGCCTGCAGGGCGCGGACGACGCGCTCATGGCGCTCTTGAAGAATCGCGGGGCCACCACCGAAGGGCTGCTCGGGCGACTGTTCTCCCGGCGAGGGCGGGAGCGGGATGCCGTCGACGCACCGGCCGAGGCCGAGCCGCAGGCATCGCCGGAGCCCGCCGGAACGTCGGAGCCCGAGCCGGAGCCCGAGCCCGAGCCCGAGCCGGAGCCGGCGCCCGAGCCCGAGCCGGAGCCCGAGCCCGAGCCGGAGCCCGAGCCGGAGCCGGAGCCGGAGCCCGAGCCCGAGCCGGAGCCCGAGCCCGAGCCCGAACCAGAGCCTTCGCGGCCCAGCGCCCCAGTCGCGCCCGCGTGGGCAGCCCAGGCGGCCCAGAGACTCGATACGCCGGCCGCCAAGCCCAGACCTCCCGACGACGAAGAGACCCCCAGCACCAGCTCCACGGTCTCCTGGAGCGGTTCGCGCAGTCGCATCGCAACCCTGCTCATGCGGCGTGGCGCTGGCGTGCTGCCCGACGACCTGGGTCCTGGCGTCGATCTGTCCGGCCAGGACCTGCGGCGGCTCAAGCTGAGCCGGCTGGACCTGACGGGGGCCAACCTGAGCGATGCCCGGCTGGACGGGGCAGACTTGTCCCGCACCTGTCTGGCCGGTGCACGCCTGGACCGGGCCCGCCTGGCCAGGACCCGGCTGCTCGGGGCCGACCTGTCGGGGGCGACGGCCGTCGAGACCGTGTTCGACGATGCCGATCTCTCGTCGGCCGACCTGCGCTCGCTCGCCGCCCGAGGCGCGTCCTTTGTGGGGGCGGACTTCGACCGGGCGCGCCTCCAGGGTGCAGACCTCTCCCGGACCGACCTGTCCGCAGCGCGCCTGGCCGACGTGGACCTGGCGGACGCCGACCTGTCCGGCGCTCTGCTCGAGCAGACGGACCTTGCCGGGGCGAGCCTGGACCAGGTGGTGGTCCGGGGGGCGGAGATCGACGGTGCCCTGGGGCTGAGCTCTGATCAGCTGGATGCACTCGAGGCCAGGGGCGCGGTCGTGTCGCGCTTCTCCCTGACCCGGTTGACCGCCGGGGTTGGGGCCAGCCAGCTCGGCCGAGCCGTCGGGGTGGGCCTCGTGGCGATGATTGGGGCCTACCTGGCCCTGCACTTCCTGTCCGACAAGACCGTCTCGACCGAGGAGCTCGAAGGGCGTGCCTTGAAGGTGGCCGCCGAGGGCGACATCGACGAGGCACGGGAGCGCTACACCGCACTGATCGAGCGGGCCGAGAAGCCGGTCGATCGGATCTATTACCGGTTCGAGCTGGCCAGCTTGCTGTCAGAAGCCGACAGGCACGACGAAGCCATCGCCCTGCTCCGGGACGCCTTGGCCGACTCCGGCGACGAGCAGGATCTCGCGTGGGAGACCCGCCTGCGCCTGGCCACGACCCTGCGCAGCGCCCAGGATCTGGACGAAGAGATCGCGGTCTTGGAGCAGCTGCGGGACGCCGAGGGGGTGCCCCCCCGCGTGTTGGGCCAGGCCCTGGTCGCCCTGTCGGACGCGTGGCGCCGGATGGGTTTCGAGAACAAGGCCCTGGAGACCCAGGAGGACGTGCGCGAGCGCTTTGCCAACAACCCCGAGGTCATCCTGGCGGTGAACCAGGCCATGGCGGACACGTACCGGGCCCGCGGCGAGACCGGCAAGGCCCTCGACGCCTTGCGCAGCATTGAAGGCTGGGCCTTGGGAGACGCGCAGCAGGCGTCCCTGATGGCGAGCAAGGCGCAGCTGCTCTCGGAGATGGGCGACGACGCGGGCGCGCGGCAGGCGTACGAGGAGCTGCTCAACCGCTACCCCGACTACGACGCGATCGACGGCGACGTCCTGCTGGACATCGCCCGGCTGGCGCTCAAGGCCGGCGACCGCACCGAGGGCGCCCGCTTGCTGGACCAGCTGCTCCAGGGGGTCGCGGCGCCGGGGGTGATGGCCCGCGCCCAGCTCGCCAAGGCCCGTATGCTGGTGGAGGACGGAGACCTGGACCAGGCTCGGGCTCGCTACACCGCAGTGCTCGAGGACTACCCGAACGACGACGATGCGGTGGAGACCGCGCGGCGGGGCCTGTCCGATGTCCTGTTCGCGACCCAGGGCGATGCCGCGGCCGAGGCCCTGATCGCCGAGCTGTTGGAGGGTGGCGACCCCGAGCTCGCGGCCCAGGCCATGCTCGGTCGCGCCCAGGCGCTCCACGACCGCGGGGACACGGCCCGCAGTCGCCAGCTCTACGAAGAGGTCCTGGCCGCTTTTGCCGACGATCCGGGTGTGGCCTTCACGGCGCGGACCCAGCTGGCGTCGTTGCTGGTGGCCGAAGGACGGCACCCCGAGGCGGTCAACGCCTGGCGGGATCTCATCGCCGAGGCCCAGGAAGGGGACGCCAAGCGCGTGCTGGAGTCCAACCTGGGCGACACCTGGCTCCAGAGCGGCCGACTGGACGAGGCCCAGCTCCAGTACGAGTCGATCCTGGCCACCTGGGGTGACGACACAGAGGCCGCCGCGCTGGCGCGGATCGGCCTGGCCCGGGTCGAAGCGGCCCGCGGCAACCCCGAGCGGGCGCGCATCCTGTGGCAGAAGGTGGTGGAGTCCGTCGACGACCCGCTCCTGGCCGGCGCCGCGCTGGAGGAGCTCGCGGGCTCCTACCTGGAGAGCGGCCGCGATCGGGAGGCCCTGATCGCCTACCAGGGCTTCCTGGCCAGGCTGCCCGACGGGCACGACGCGGCCTTCTCGACGAGCCTGGCCATCGCCGGCATCCTGGTGCGGCTGGGCGAACGAGACCGGGCCCTGGCCGCCTATGAGTCCCTGTTGGCGACGGCGGACCAACCGGTGCGCGTGGGCGAGGTCCAGCTCGCGCTCGGCGAGCTCAGAGCGGCCATCGGCGACCCAGAGGGCGCCTCGGCGGCCTGGCGGGCGGTCCTGGACTTGCCGGGCCTGTCCGTCTCGACCCACACCGACGCGGCCCTGGGTCTCGCCCGGGCCAGGCTGGACAGCGGCGCCGCCGACGAGGCGCTCACCCTGGCCGAGAGCTGGCTGTCCCGGACGGACGATCCCGCCCAGCAGGTCCAGCTGATGCAGGTCCAGGTCCAGTCCCTCAAGGCGCTGGGGAGGACCGACGAGGCCAGCGCACTCTCCCAGCAGATGCTGACCACGGCCGGCGACGACGTGGATGCGGCCTTCACGGCACGGCTCGAGCTGGCGTCGGAGAAGATCAACGCGGGCGAGTACCAGGAGGCCATTCGTCTCTACCGGGATCTGGGCGCCGAGGCCCAGGACCGCCCGACCCAGGCGGCGATGGCGCTCTCCGAGGCCCAGGCCCTGGCCCAGGCCGGAGAGCTCGAGCGAGCCCGGGCGCAGTACGAGCGCATCGCGGCGGACTGGCCCGAGCTCTCCGAGACGGTCTTCGAGGTCCGCATGGGCCTGGGCTGGCTGGCCCGCCTCGAGGGTGAGCCCGAGCGAGCGCTGGAGATCTACGCCGGCCTGCGGGGACCGGACAGCGGCTCAGAGGTCTGGCGCATGGAGCAGATCGCCCAGAGCCTGATCGAGACCGGGCGGGACTCCGACGCCGAGGCCGCCTGGAAGCGCTTGCTGAACCGCTACGCCGGCAACCCCGACGCCGAGATCGCCGGCTTCAACGGGCTGGCGGCGCTCTACCACGCCCGCGACGAACTCTCCGCGGCCCTCGACCTCTACGGGCGGGTGGCCAAGCAGGCCAGGGACCCCAGCCAGCGGGACTGGGCCCGTCTGCACGCCGCCACCATCCGCACCGAGATGGGGGCCTCCGAAGACGCCTTCTTCGAGCTCGACGCGCTCCAGAAGACGACTGCCGATCCCGAGGTCCGGCTCCAGGCCCGCCTGGACATGGCGTCCGTGTACCTGGAGCTCGGCCGGCCCGACCAAGCCCTGGACCTGTTGGAGGGCGTCGACGCGACCGCGCTGGGGCCCGCCTATGTGGCGGCGCTGGCCCAGCGGCGCGTCGACGCGCTGCAGGCCAAGGGGCAGCTCGACGCCGCCGCCCGAGAGTGGCAGCGTGTCCTGAACCAGTTCTCGGACGCCGACGACGCCGCGACCCCCGCGCGGATCGGGCTGGCGGATCTCGCTGCCCAGGGGGGCGAGGCCGACCGGGCGCTGGCCCTGTTCGACGAGGCCTACTCGGCCACGCGCGACCGCTTCTACCAGGCCTGGTCCTTGCTCGGCAAGGCCAACGCTCTGGCCCGGGAGGGGCGCACCACGGAAGCCGTTGCGCTGTACGACCGCATCGTCCGGGACTACGCCGACCAGGTGGCGATGGCCGAAGCCGCGCGGGACGCCCGGGCGGGGATCTGAATCGGCCGGATCACCGAAGTGGACCGGCCCTGGCTCGCCCTCGCCCGCCCTGCCGCCGCGCCTGTGCCTCGACGTGACGCGAGCCACGACTTCAGCACAGTCACAACAGCAGGACGGACGATTGCGTCGCCATCGTCCGGTCCACTTCGGTGACCCGGCCGATGACAGCGCCGTTGCGCTATCCTCGGCGCCGATGAGCACCCACCCTCTGCAGTGCTGGCTCGAGCGCGACGACGGCGTACGGATCCGCGTCACCGATCTGCTGATCATGGGCCGCGAAGTCGACTGCGACATCATCTTCGCGAACCCACGAGTCTCCAAGAAGCACGCGGTGATTCGCACGACGGCCGGGTTCCCCGAGCTCTTGTGCCTGGGCCGCAACCCCACCCGGGTCAACGGGCAGCGGGTCGAAGGCCCCTGGCGGCTCAGAGACGGGGACACGCTGGAGATCGTCGACTGCAAGTACACCGTGCGGGTCGAGGGCGGGCCCGAGCAGACCCCCCCTGTCTGGATGCTGGAGCTGCCCGACCGCGCGCTGGTGGGCGTGCTGCGAAGTCCATTCACCGTGGGCGGCGACCAGTGGGACCACGTGCACCTCCCGGACCTGCCGCCCAGTGCTCTGTGCTTCCTCCAGGCCCAAGGCGCACTGGTGCTGGAGCCAGGGGTCGACCTGCGGGTCGGCGGGGAGCTGGTCCAGGCCGGCGATCTGGCGGATCTCGGCTCCACGGATCTGATCGAGGTCCAGGACAGGCGCTTCAAGGTCTACGTGCAGCGTCCAGGCAGTGAGAAGACCACCCTGCAGTCCGCAGAGGCGCCGCCGCTGCCCCTGTCGGTGCGCCTCGAGATCCTGCCCAGTGGCGGCCGGCTCATCATCCAATTCGAGGAGGGCAAGGCCCAGGTCCACCTGTCCGAGCAGCGAGCCGACCTGTTGGCCGTGTTGCTGAAGCCACCCGGGCAGTACGAAGCCGGGGACTTCCTGCCCGACGAGCTGATCCTCCCCAAGGTCTGGCCCGGCAACAAGGGCAAGGACCGCACCGATCTCAACGTCCTGTTGTTCCGCATCCGGCGCGACCTGTTGCGGGCGGGCATCAACCCCTTCCGGGTGCTGGAGCGGCTGAAGGGTGGCGGGGGAACCTGCTTCCGGCTGGCCCCTGGTGCGACGGTCGAGGTGTTCTAGCGCTCTCGCGCTAGCGCTCAGACTCTACGGGCTCGGCGCCGTGCGCCAGAGACCAGCTCGACTTGCGCAGCATGCCGCGCAGGATGTTCAGCTCGGCCAGCGTCGGCTGGGCTCGCTGCAGCAGCGTGGACAACAGCACCGCGACCTGGGGATCGGTCTTGTTGCGCATGTAGGCGGTCCTACCGAGGAACGCGACAGCCTGCTCGACGAGCTGCCGCTGGTTCTCCAGCGGGGCCGGGGGCGGCCGCAGCGGGCCCCGCACCGGCGCCGGGTCACCGGGCCCCACGGGCGCGTCGAGCTTGCGCTCGTCACCATCCCACCCCAACCCACGGGCCTGTTTCTGCAGGGCGCTGCAGATCAACAGCACCGCCTGGGCCAGGTTGATGGACGAGGCGCCGTCGGTCGGGATGCGCAGGATGGCCTGGCAGCGCTCCAAGCTGTGGTTGTCGAGCCCCATGTCTTCTCGACCGAACAGGATCGCCGAGCACGGCGGCTGGCCGTCCCGCTCGCTCGGCGAGAAAGCCTGGGTGGCCACCTGGTCCGGGTCGAGCACAGGCCACCGCCACTTGCGGGCCCGAGCGGTACAGCCCACGGCCCAGGTGCAGCCGACCAGCGCCTCGTCGACGGACCCCACGAAGCGCGCCTGGGTGAGCACGTCGTGCGCTCCAGATGCCATCCAGCGGGCCCGCTCCAGATCGAAGCTGGCCGGCGAGACCACGACCAACCTGCGCAGGCCCAGGTTCTTCATGGCCCGCGCCGTGCTGCCCACGTTGCCCGGATGCTGAGGGGCGACCAACACGATGGACACACGGTCGCGCAGCACCCGCCCCGGACCGAGGGCCGGCTGGGCGGTGGACCCCTGGCTCACAGGAGACTCAGCCGCCGAAGAGCTTCTTGAACCAGCCGCTGACTCGGGCGAACACGCCCTCGGGCTCGGCCTGAGGGGTGTTGGCGGACAGCACCTTGGGCTTGTCCTCGTCTTCGTCGGTGTCGTCGTGGTCGTCGTCGGCGTCGCTGACGGCGTCGTCGGGTAGCTCTTCGAGGTCATCGCCAGCGATCTCGCGGGCGATGGAAGACGTGGGCATGTTTAGCGGCGCCGGCGCAGCAGCGGGCTTGGCTTCGGCTGCTTCCTCGGCCTTCTTCTTCTCCTCGTCGTCGCGCTTGCGCTTCTTGCCCAGCTTGAGGGTGGACTCGACGGTCTGACCGGTCGCCTTGTCGCGGGCGGTCAGGTTGAGGATGCCCTCGGAGTCGATGTGGAAGGTGACCTCGATCTGGACCTTGCCCTTGGGGGCCGGCCGGATGCCGCTGAACACGAAGGTGCCGAGCAGCTCGTTCTCCGCCACCAGCGTGCTCTCGCCCTGGTAGAGCCGGAGCATGATCGAGCGCTGGTTGGCCTTGGAGGTGGTGAGGGTCCGGGTCTTGTAGTCGGGCAGCGGCTGGTTCTTCTGGAACAGCACGTGCATCGTGCCGTCGACCTTGTTGATGCCGATCGGCATCGGCAGGACGTCCAGCAGGGTGAGGTCCGGCGCGCCCTGGCCGGCCAGGCTGTGGGCGATGATGGCGGCCCCGATGGCCACGGCTTCGTCGGGGTTGACGGCCCGGGACATCGGCTTGCCGATGAAGGACTCCACCTGGGACTGGACCATCGGCATGCGGCTCTGCCCGCCGACCAGCAGCATCTCGTCGACCTGTTCGGGCTCGGTGCCGGCTTCCTTGAGGATGCGCTCGCAGGTGCCCACAGTGCGGCCGACCAGGTCGCCGCACAGGCTCTCCAGGTGGTCCCGAGTGAGCTCGAAGTCGATGTCCAGGGGCCCCGCATCGCCGCGGGCGATGAAGGGGATGTGGATCCGCGTGACCTTCATGGCCGACAGCTCGATCTTCGCGGTCTCTGACGCGTCGCGGATGCGCTGGATGGCCACCCGGTCCCAGGACAGGTCCTGGCCGTGTTTGTTGTGGAAGTCCTCGAGCAGGAGCTGCATCACCCGGTCGTCGAAGTCGACGCCGCCCAAGAACGTGTCGCCGCCAGTCGCGATGACCTCGAAGATGCGGTCCTTGATGTCGATGACCGAGATGTCGAAGGTCCCGCCCCCCAGGTCGTACACCGCGACGCGCTGGTTGAGGGCGCGGCCCATGCCATAGGCCAGGGCAGCGGCGGTCGGCTCATTCAGGATGCGGAGCACCTTGAGGTTGGCCAGCTTGCCCGCCTTGCGCACGGCCTGACGCTGCCGATCGTTGAAGTAGGCCGGCACCGTGATGACGGCCTGGTCGACCTCTTCGCCCAGGGAGTCCTCGGCGACCTCGCGGATGCGGCGCAAGATGGCGGCGCTGATCTGCTCCAAGGAGAAGACCTGGTCCTTGATGCGGACCAGCACCTCGGACTGTTCGCCTTCGAGCAACTCATAGGTGAAGACCTGGCGGACCTTGTCGATCACCTTTGAGTGGAAGTTGCGGCCGATGAGGCGCTTGGACGCGGTCACCGTGTTCTGGGGGTTCAGCTGGGCCTGGCGCTTGGCCTCGTGCCCCACCAATTCCTGACCGCTCTCGTCGATGGCGAACATCGACGGGATCGTGGAATTCCCACCCTTGTAGGTGATCATCTTTGGACGCCCGCCGTCGATGACGGCGGCACACGAATTCGTCGTGCCCAGGTCGATTCCGATGGCCCTGCCCATACGCTCCGTTCCGAGGGGTTGTGGGACTTGCCGGAGCGAGGTCTACCACGCCCTGATCGAGAGGGTCAACGCGCACGCCGTGGGCGGGGACCCGTGGTCTGGCCCCCCTGGCCAGACGGTACCGTCGAGGGGGGGGCCGCCAGCCGCAGCGGTGGTTATCCCCCCCAAAGGGCGTCGCCCGGGAGGCTGAACCGATGTCGTCGGAGCACAGGGGTTCTCAGCTTGCAGCGCGCTTCCGCGCGACTCTGGATCAGGCCGCGGCACAGGAGCGGGCGCGCCTCGATGCGGCCCGGCAACGGCGGGAGCGCGGACAGGCCGAGCGCGTGCGCGTCCTGGGCGATCTGGCGGCCTTTGCCCAGGCGTTGGGGCACTTTCAGTGCAAGACCGCCAAGGACGGGGCGGTGACCTGGAGCTTCAGTGGCGCCCAGCTGACCTTTCGCCCCAAGGGCGACGCGGATCGGATCGAGCTCGTGTCCGACGGGCTCCAGGGCGAGCCTGCCTTGCGCTGGCAGCACGAGCTCGGTCGCTGGGTCCTAGTCGAGGGCTTCAAGGCCGGTGGGGAGCGTCAGCGCCTGCTGTTCGACGAGGGCCTGGAAGCCCTGATGCAGCGTGTCTTCAGCCTGCGCCCGGCCGCCGAGGGCGAGGTCGCGGAGCCCGAACCCCAGGCCACCCTGGAAGAAGCCGTGCCCGGGGGCCGCACCCGGACCCTGTGACTGCCCGGTCAGTAGACCAGCATGATCTTGCCGTCGACCCGCTCGCAGCTCTGATCGAGGGCCTGGTGGAACTCGGCGAAGGGGCGCCGACTGGTGATCATGGGCTCGGCCAGGATGCGGTCGTGCTCCAGCAGGCGGACCACCTGGGGGAAGCACCCCATGCCCACGTGGCCGCGGCTGCCGACGATGCCCGCGGCGCCAGTGACCAGCACGTCGAGCATGACCGGGGCGCGCTCACCGGTCCGGCCCAGGTAGATCATCTCCCCGCCGGGCGCGAAGGCGCGCTCGATCTCGGGCATGGTCTGCAGGGCCGCGCCGGCGGCCTCGACCAGCACGTCGGCACCCCAGCCCTTTGACAGCCGTCGGATGACCTCGCTGGGCGACGAGCCCTGGGCCACCAGGGCCCGGGGATCCCAGGCCTCGTCGGCGCCACAGGCCAGCGCGACGCCGAGTCGCTCCGGGGCGATGTCGAAGGCCGAGATGGTCGCGGCCCCGGCTGCGCGGGCCAGGGCGATGGCACCCAGCCCGATGGGTCCGGCGCCGAACACGGCCACGTGGTCTCCGGGGCGCATGCCCCGACCGGCCACGAAGATGCCGTTGTAGGAACAGGAGATGGGCTCGATGAGGGCGCCGAGCTCCAGGGCGGCTTGCTTGTCGCCCAGCCGCTCCGCGATGCCGTTCAGCTTCCAGCAGAAGCGCTCCTCGACCGTGATGAACTCGGCGTAGGCGCCGGGGCTGGAGAACCCGACCATGTCCAGGGTGGGGCACTGGTTGGGTCGACCGACCCGGCAGGCTTCGCAGACGCCGCAATTCAGCATTCCTTCAGCTGCGATCAGGTCGCCGACCTGGAGCTGCTGGACCTGGGCGCCGACAGCCACGACCTCGCCGGCATATTCGTGGCCCGGCACGACCGGCAAGGACACGGGCCCCGAGAAGATCACGTAGCCGTCGTCGTCGGTCTCGTAGCAGTGGGTATCGGACCCGCACACGCCACAGGCCCGCACCTGGACGACGACCCCGGTCGGACCCGGGGTCGGATCGGGGATCGTCGATGCGGTGAAGCGCGGGCTACGCCAGACCTGGCTGGCCATGGTGGCCTTGCGGGTCTCGATCTCGCGGGGAGTGATGGGGTAGCCCTGGCGGGGCTCCCAGTCGGCTTCGAGGAGGATGGCTTTCATGCAGACCCCTTAACGGGCGGCGCCGGAGACCCGTTCACCGTGCCCGGACCAGGCGGACCTCCACGATGGCCCGGTCCGATGCTTTTGTCACCTCCAGCCGCCAGGACCCCTCGCGCACGAACTCGCCCACCTTGGGCACGTGGCCCAGCCGGGAGAGCATGAAGCCCGCCAGGGTCTCGTACTCGCCCGTCGGGAGGCTGAAGCCGGTGGCGTCCTCCAGGGACTCGGACTCGACCCTGGCCCGCACCAGCCACTCGTGCTCGCCGGACTTGCGCACCCAGGGGTTCGGCCGGTCGTACTCGTCGTCGATGTCACCGACGATCTCCTCGAGCAGGTCCTCGCGACTGACCAGGCCGACGGCGCCCCCGTACTCGTCGACGGCCATCGCCATCCGGGTGCGCTCGCGCCGAAACTCCAAGAAGAGCTCGTCGACCCGCTTGGTCTCGGGGACGAACTTCAGCGGCCGCATCAGGTTGGCGACGTTCTGGGTCAGGTTCTCCAGGAACAGGAGATCCGAGTGGTGCACGATGCCGATCACGTTGTCGACGCGGTCCTGGTAGACCGGAAGCCAGCTGTGGCCACTGGTCTCGATGCGCTCGATGGCCTCGCGCGCGTCGGCGTGCTGGGAGACCATGTCCACTTCGATCAGGGGGACCATCACGTCCTCGACGCTCGCTTCGGTGAAGGCGAAGACCCGCTTGATCAGGTCCCGGTCGCCCTCGTCGAGGGAGACCTCATTCGACGCCTGCAGGAGTCCCCGGATCTCTTCGCGGGTGACGCCGGGCTTGGGCTCCCCGCCCGTGAGCCGCAGCAAGGCCTTGCTACAGGCCTCCATGATCAGCAGCACCGGGTAGAACAGGAACGAGAACCCCCGCAGGGGGAACACGATCACCGGGGCCAGCCGGTCGGCGTGGTGCTGGGAGACGCTCTTGGGCACCAGCTCACCGATGACCAGGGTCAGTGGGAACACGAACACCACGGCGAGCAGCGGGGTGCTTCCACCCCAGGCCTGGGCCAGGGCGGCGGTGGCGAGGGTCGCCGCGCCCACCGTGGACAGGTTGGTGCCCACCAGGCAGGTCCCGACCAGGAACTCCGGGCGCTCGAGCATGCGCAGAGCCAGCCGTGCGCCCAGACTGCCGTCGGCGGCACGGGCCTTCAGGCGGTGGCGATCGGCGGAGACCACGGCGATCTCGCTGCCCGAGAAGAAGCCCTCGGAGAGCAGGCACAGGCAGATCAGTGCGGCGGCGACCCACAGGCTCATGAGGCCTCTGCTCCTCCTGGCGCCAGGCGCCGGGTTCGACTGCTGAGCCGGACGGTGAGCTCGGTGATCCTGCGCTCGTCGATGCCGGTGACCTCGAAGCGGACGCCTTCCCACTCCAGGGTCTCGCCCTTGCTGGGCAGGTGTCCCAGCTCGCTGAACACGAAGCCCGCCACCGTGTGGTAGTCGCCCTCGGGTAGGGTGATGCCGGTCTGCTCCACGAAGTCGTCGCAGTCCATGGCGCCGGCCACGTTCCACACGTTCGGTTGGATCACCGAGATCTCATCCGAGTCGTCGTCGTGCTCGTCCAACAGGTCGCCCACCAGCTCCCCCAGCAGGTCGTCCATGGTCACCACGCCGTCGATGGAGCCGTGCTCGTCCACCACCAGAGCCAGGTGGCTTCGGGCCAGCTGCAGCTCCCGCAGGAGCTCAGAGGCCGGCTTGCTGGTCGGCACGAAGTACGGCTCTAGCAGCAGGGTCTTGAGCTCCCGGGGGCCCGGGGACCTGGAGCCCTTGAAGCGCAGCAGGTCCTTGGCCAACAGGATGCCGATGACGTTGTCCCGACGGCCTTGGTAGACGGGCAGGCGAGACAGGCTGTGCTCGCGCAGCAGCTCCACCAGCTTGGGGTAGGGGATGGTCAACGGGATCGAGACGATGTCCGGCCGGGGGGTGGCGATCCGGGAGACCGGCGTGTCCGAGAACTCGAAGACCGCCTCGATGAGCTCCTGCTCCATCTCCTTGATCGAGCCGGTCTGGCGGCCTTCGTCGATGAGCTGGCGGAGCTCGGCTTCCTGGAGGCTGCTGACCTCTTCCTGGGTGCCGCCCAGCAGCCGGACCATGCGATCAGCGACCAGGCTCAGCCCGTAGCGGAGCGGAGTGATCATCCAGGCCCAGGCGCTCAGCGGCCTGGCGACCAGGGTCGCTGCGCGCCTGGCGTAGCGCAGGGCAAAGGACTTGGGCAAGACCTCGCCGGCCAGCAGCAGCAGGGGTGTGGCGACCAGCAGGTTCAGCCACGGGCGGTCCGGTTCGACCTGGAGGAGCAGGGCCGCGCACAGGGTCGACAGGCTGACGTTGACCAGCTCGTTGCCGAACAGCACGGACGCCAGGACGCGTCGGGGGTGGGCCAACAGGCGCTCCAGCACGTCGTTCTTGCCCGAGGCGCGCAGGGCCTCCCGATCCACGGCGCTCAGGGAGAACAAGGCAGTCTCGGAGCCGCTGAAGAACGCGGACAGGAGCATCAGGCAGAAGATGGCCAGGATGCCCAACGCCGGCGAGAGTCCCGAACTGGCCAGCTCCGGGGTCATGGGCTCCCGCCCCCGAAGTGTCGCCAGGGCGACGGCCAGGCCAGGCCCGTGAGCGCGACCCCGGGCTCGGCCGTGCACTCGCCGATGGGGGTCAAGGCCAAGTCCAGCCGTGCGCCGAGGGCGGCGACCCGGGCCCGGTGCCGCGGGGGGCTGGTGAACAGGAGGCCGTAGTCCTCGCCCCAGCCCACCACCTGCCGGAGGATCTCGGCGTCGGTCAGGTCCACGGGCTCGACGGTGGGGAGTTGGTCCGGTGCAATCCGCGCGCCGCACCCGCTCGCGGCACAGAGCCTCGCCAGGTCTCGGGCCAGCCCGTCGGACAGGTCCATTGCGGCCGTGGCCAGCCCATCCCTGGCCAGCGCGGGGCCCAGGGCCAGGGGCGGGGCCGGCCGAACCCACGCCTGCCACAGGTCGGTGGCCGTCTCTCCACTGGCAAAGGCGCGGGCGGCGGCCCCCAGGGCGCCCGAGACCCAGACCAGGTCGCCAGGCCGGGCCCCGGACCGCAGCAGGGGAGGGCCAACCAGCTGTCCACCGACCGTCAGGGTCGCGGTCACCGGCCCCGGCGAGCGGGTGGTGTCGCCGCCCAGGAGCGGCACACCATCCAGGCCGACGGCGAGCCCTCGGCCGAAGTCTGTGACCCAGCGGGGGTCGACGGGGGTGGGCAGCGCCAGGGTCAGCAGGGCCCAGCGGGCTTCGGCGCCCATGGCGGCCACGTCGGACAGGTTCGTCCGGGCCAGCTTGAAGCCGACCTGGGCCGGGGTCACCCGCAGATCCCAGTGCACGCCCTGCACCATGGCGTCGGTCGCCAGCACCGCCCCGCTGGCCAGCACGGCTGCGTCGTCTCCGGGGCCGACCCGCACCCAAGGCGGCAGCGTTGCGGCGCTCGCGCAAATGCCGTCGATGACGGCCTGTTCGTCAGGTTCGCCCTGCTCGGTGGTCAGTGACATGGGCCGGGGGCAATTGTACCCAAAGCGACGGTTCGAGAGGGGGTCAAGGGGTGGGAAGCATCTCTTCGGGCTCCCGCCAGCGCTCGATGCCCTCTTCTCCGATGCGGAACACCAGCAGCTCCCGCTCGATCTCGCGGGTGGCGCCAAAGGCCTCGCCGCCGGTGACTGACTGCTCCAGCGTGGCGCTGGCGAGCTGCTGTCGCATGGCTCCCCGGTCGGTCGGGACCTCGGTACACGCCACGGCCAGGAGGCGGCCCACGTCGTAGACCAGGGACTCCAGCACGCCCGGGGTGCGCCCGAGCTCGGCCCGGAAGCGGTCCACGAAGGCCTGGGTCGAAGGGTCCGGACCGGCCACGTCGAAGGCGTCCACGAAGACGGCGTTGCGTGTGTACTGGCCACCCTGGCTGGCGATGGCCGGGTTGTGCCACCCGTTCAGGCCGATGAGGGGCACCGGGTCCATGGATCGCCTGGGCGAGAAGGCCCCGATGCTGAACTCCTCGTAGGCCAGCGACGACGCGACGATGGGCACACGGCGAGCGTTGTCCGGCACGAAGACGGCCTGGAAGTCCATCAGGGGCGGCAACACCACCTTGTAGGGGTCGACACCGCGGGCCTCAGCCTGCTTGCGCAGCTTGTAGAGCTCTTCCTTGCGCTCCGGCGCGTCGTAGTCCTTGAGGCCGAGCTCGGACGCCGAGACCCGGTAGTCGGTGGCGGCGGGGTCGTAGAACACGATGCGCTTGATCTCACCGCCGCGCTCGGTGACCAGGTGCACGAAGGCGTCGTGGGCGGAGCGCCCATAGCTGTTGTCCGGGGCCAGGATCACAAAGGTCTGGAGCCCCATGGGACCCATGACGTGGTCGACCAGACTGCGGACCTGTTGCTCGATGGTGAGCACGCCCCGGAAGACCCACGGTCCCGTCTCGGTCAGCCCGCCGACCTGGCTCAGAGCCAGCAGGGGGACCTGGGCGGCCTGGGCCTCTGCCGCGACCGGCAGGGCCACTTCCTTGAGGAGGGGACCGACCACCACGGACACCCCGTCCGTCAGGACCAGATCCCGGAACTTCTCCAGAGCGGTGTCCGGTGTGCCGGCGGTGTCCCGAATGACCAGCTTGATCGGGCTGGCCGCATCGGCGAGGGCCAGCTCCAGGGCCTCCTTGAGCTGGCGGCCGGCGGGCGCATAGGTGCCGGTGAGTGGCAGCAACACGCCCACTCGCTCGGCCTGGAAGGGGTCACCGGCCTCGGCGCGCAGGCGGATCCAGGCGGCCTCGGGGCGCAGTGCGCTGTCGGGGAACTGGCTCTCCAGGGCCTCGGCCAGCCGAATGGCTTCTGGATGGTTACCGCCATCCAGGGCTGTGCGCGCTCGGACCAGGGCGTCGGCATCGGCGGGCACGAGGCCTTCCATGCCTTCGGCGTCGTGGGGCAGCAGAGCGCCCAGGTCCAGCCGGACCCGGGTGGCCACCCCCTCGTCGGCTCCGCTGTATGCCAGGGCCCTGGCGGCCAGGGCTCGCTGCTGTTCGGGGGGCTCTCCGTCGGCGACCGCTGCCAGGGCCAGAACCCGATAGCGGTCGGCGTTCATGGTGTCGGGCACGCCCTCGTCGCCCACGAGCTCCAGGCTGGCCAGGGCATTTCCGGAGAGTCCCTGCTCGTGGTGGACCAGCGCCAGACCGATGATGGCGGGCTCGACCCCGGGGTGCTCCATGCGCAGGAACTTGAAGTGCAGCGCTGCGGTCTCCAGGTCGCCCATCAAGCGCCGCTGTTCTCCGGCGTGCAAGGCGCTCAGACGAATCAGGGCCGGATCCAGGCCATCGGCCAGGTAGCCCTCGAGCAGCGCCAGGGCCTCGAGCCGGTCGTCCTGGGCCAGCACCATCGCTTGGCTGATCAGGTTGGGGGTCTCGTCTTCGGCGGCCCTGCGCTTCTTGCGACCGGCGTGGGCGTCCAGGGCCAGGGACATCACCAGGGCGGCGATCAGGGTCGTGAGCAGCAGGCGCAGCTTCATGGGCAGCGGTCCTCGAGGGCCTGATCGAAGGCCCGCCGCAGGGGGTGGGCGGTGGGGCCTGCCAGGTCCTGAAAGCGCCGCAGGGCGGCGGCCTGGTGTCGGTCGAGCTTGGGCGGGACCTCGACGTCGACCTTGAGGTGCAGGTCCCCGGGCGAACCGTCTGGCTTGGGCAGGCCGCGGCCCGACAGCCTGAGGATGCGGCCCGACGGGGTGCCCGGTGGGACCTTGATGGTGGTTCGGGCCCCGAGCACGGGCACGGTGACCTCGGCCCCGAGGGTGGCCTCGGCAAAGGTGAGCGGCAGATCGCAGACGAGATCGGCGCCCCGCCGGCGAAACAGGGGGTGCTCGGCCACGCTGACGACCACGAAGAGGTCGCCGCTCGTGCCATTGGTCAGGCCTTCGTGGCCCCGACCGCGCAGCTTGAGCTTCTGTCCCGTGGAGACCCCGGCCGGTACCTTGACCTTCAGGTGGTCCTCGGAACCCCTGAGCCCCTTGCCGTCGCAGTTCGTGCAGCGCTTGACCACGATGAATCCTCGCCCGTCGCAGCGGGCACAGCTCTGCCGGAACACCCGCCGTGCGGACGCCTTTCCCGTGCCCTCGCAGCCGTCGCAGACCTTGCGGCCGCCGTCGGGGTCTGCGCCCGTGCTGCCACAGCGCTTGCAGCGGACCTGGCGGGCGATCTGGACCCGTCGCGTCACCCCGGTCGACACGTCTTCGAGCTCGACGGTCAGGGTGGTCCTGAGGTCATCTCCTTGTTGCTGGGTGCGCTTGCGGCGGAACAGGCCTCCGACCATCTCCGAGAGCATCTCCTGGAGCTCTTCGGGGGTCGGTGGCCTGCCGTCGGGGCGGTACAGCGGGCCCAGGCGATCGAACTTCAGGCGCTCCTCGGCATCGGAGAGCACCTGGTAGGCCTCGGTGGCGTCCCGGAACTTGGTCGCTGCGTCCAGGTCGTCCGGGTTGCGGTCCGGGTGGTACTTCAGCGCGAGCTTGCGATAGGCGCGCTTGATCTCGTCGCCGGTCGCGTCGCGTCCGACGCCGAGGATGTTGTAGTAGTCCTTGCGGGGCACCTGGCCTCAGCCCGTCTCAGGGAGGAGGCCGGTCTAACGCAGCATCGGCGATCAGGTCTGCCCGGGCCGTCTACTCGGAGAAGTCGCCGGAGTCCGAGAAGTCGTCGTCCCAGTCCTCCTCGTCCTCGATGTACTCGTCGACTTCTTCGGCGGCCGCGGCGTAGATGCTCTCGGCCAGGCGCTGGGCGGCCACGGCCAGGTGGTCCTTGCAGTCCAGGATGAAGTCGAGATCGGCGCTGTCCAGGCTGTCCTCGGCGGCGAGGATCGCGTCGCGGATGGCGTTGAAGTCCTCTTCGCTCAGGTTGGCACCGTACTCGTCGAGGGACCGGCGGGTCGTGTAGATCAGCCCGTCCAGGCTGTTGCGGGCCTCGCCGATCTGGCGGCGGCGCTCGTCTTCCTCGCGGAAGGCCTCGGCCTCGCGCAGCATCTCCTCGATCTCCTCTTCTCCAATGCCGGAGTGGGAGACGATCCGCATGGTCTGGGCCTTGCCGGTGCCCAGGTCCTTGGCTCGCACGTGCATGATGCCGTTGCTGTCGAGCTCAAAGGTCACCTCGATCTCGGGCAGCCCACGGGGCGCCGGCGGGATGCCGTGGAGCTCGAGACGGCCGAGGGACTTGTTCTCCTCGGCGATCGGGCGCTCGCCTTGGACCACGTGCACCCGGACCATGTCCTGGTTGTCGAGGGCGGTGGTGAAGACCTTGGACTTCTTGCAGGGAATGGTGGTGTTCCGGCCGATGATGGGCTCGGTCAGGCCTCCGGCGACCTCGATGCCCAGCGTGAGTGGGGTGACGTCCAGGAGCAGGATGTCCTTGACGTCGCCGGCCAGGACGGCGCCCTGGATGCCGGCGCCGATGGCGACCACCTCGTCGGGGTTCACGTCGCTGTTCGGCTTCTGGCGGAACATGGACTCGACCTTGTCCCGCACCGACGGCATGCGCGTCATGCCGCCCACCAGCAGGACCGAGGTGAGGTCCCGGGGATCGATCTCGGCGTCGTTCAGACACTGCTCGCAGGGCCCCGCCAGCCGGTCGAGCAGGTCGACGCACAGGCTCTCGAGCTCCCCTCGGGTCAGGGTGTACTGGAGGTGCAAGGGGCCGCTGTCCCCAGACGCGATGAACGGCAGGTTGATGTCGGTGGTCGTGTCCGAGCTGAGCTCGCACTTCGCCTTCTCCGCCGCCTCCTTGAGGCGCTGCATGGCGACCAGCTCGCCCTTGAGGTCGATCTTGGTCTCGGAGACGAAGTGCTCCAGCAGCCGCTTGACGATGCGGTTGTCGAAGTCCTCGCCGCCCAGGTAGGTGTCGCCGTTGGTTGCCCGGACCTCGAACACGCCGTCCTGGAGCTCCAGGATCGAGATGTCGAACGTGCCCCCGCCCAGATCGAAGACCGCGACCTTTTCGTGGGCGCCTTTGCCCAGGCCATAGGCCAGCGCTGCCGCCGTGGGCTCGTTGATGATCCGGAGGACCTCCAGGCCCGCGATGCGCCCGGCGTCCTTGGTGGCCTGGCGCTGGGAGTCGTTGAAGTACGCCGGCACGGTCACGACGGCCTTCTCGACGGCCTCGCCCAGGTAGGCCTCGGCGGTGGCCTTCATCTTCTCCAGGATCATCGCGGAGATCTGGGGCGGCGAGTAGGTCTTGTCTCCAGCGCTCAGCCAGGCGTCGCCGTTCTCGGCTTCCAGGATGGTGTAGGGAACCATCGCGGCGATCTCGGAAGCGATGGGGCTGTCGAAGCGCATGCCCATGAGCCGCTTGACCGCGAAGAACGTGCGGTCGGGGTTGGTCACGGCCTGGCGGCGCGCGAACTGACCCACCAGCCGATCGCCGTCCGGAGTCGATGCGACCACGGACGGGGTCGTGCGGCTCCCCTCTTCGTTGGGGATGACCGTCGGGTCCCCGTCTTCAAGGATGGCCACACAGCTGTTGGTGGTCCCCAGGTCGATCCCGATGACTTTGGACATCCTGGCTCATTGCCTCCGAACAGGCCCCGGCGTGCACGGGACGCGAGAGATTACCACCTGACCCGGTCTAGCCTTCGTCTCCGTCCGGGCCCGTGGGCTCTGGTCTGGAGGCTTGCGGGCCCCCGTAGTAGACCGAGACGCGAGCGGGACGGATGAGTCGTCCACGCAGGCTGTAGCCGGGGCTCAGACAGACCGCGATGGTGTCTGCCGGTTGTGAGGTGTCCTCGACGCGCTCGACCGCGTCGTGGATGGAAGGATCAAAGGAGTCACCGATCGCGGATTGGACCCGGTCCAGTCCGGCCTGTTCCACCGACTTGAAGAGGTGGGTGGCGGTCATCTTGATGCCCTCGATGACCTGTTCGGCGGTGTGCTGTCCGTCGACCTCGCTGTGGTTGAGGGCGAGCTCGAGGTTGTCCAGGGCCGGGATGATCTTCTTGAAGAGCTTCTCGTTGGCGAGCATCTTGATCTCGCCCAGCTCCTTCTTTTGGCGCCTGCGCACGCGCTCCTGCTCCTCTTCGGCCTGGCGCGCCGCGGTGCGCATCTCGGCGACCATCTTCTCCCACATCTTCAGGGTGCCGGAGAGGTCGTCGCGCTCCATCTTGAGCATGCTGAGCGCTTCTTCCTTGCGCTGGAGCTTGCGTTCCAGGACCCGCACCGAGTCGGTCTGGCCCTTCTGGCCGCGCTTCACGGACTTGAGCTTGCCGCGCAGGGTGCCGGTCTCCTCGCGCAGCGCCTCGACCTCTTCCTGGAGGGTCAGGTTCTCGGTGAGCAGGGCTTCGTTGGCGACCGGGTCTTCGGCGGGCGGTCCTGGGTCAACGGGGTCGTCGGCCCCCTCGTCGTCCAGCCCGTCGTCGAAGTCCAGCTCCAGCTCGGCCGGCCGGGCGACCTCGCGCTCCGCCCGCGCTTCGAGACGGTCCTGGAGCCCGACCACTTCCAGGTACGCGTCGTCGTCTTCGTCCAGGGCGGGCTCGGGCACGACCGGAGAAGCGGGCGCACCGCTACCGTCGGGGTCTTCCTCCCCGTCGACGATGCGATCGAACGACTCGAGCGCCGCCGCGATCAAGTCGTCGGCTTCTAGGGCGTACTTCGTGTCGTCCTGACCGATCTGATCCGATTCCCTGGGACCCGCCAAGAGCCGACCTGTGCAGACGGCGAAGTCTGTCCCGGGATCTCGGACCGGGTCAAGCCGGGTGATCCCCGGCAACTCATCCGGGGTGGGCCTCCAGGGCCGTTGCGAGGTGGACGATGAGCGCGTCTGTGAGGGGCAGTCCGCTCGCCGAGAGGGCGAAGCGCCGCCCCTCCAAGGTGGCGAGTCCATCGGCCACGAGGGGGGCGATCGCCGCTTCGGGGAGGCGGTAGCCCAGGGCGTCCAGGCGGCTCAGGTCCAGACCTTCGACGTGCCGCATGCAGCTGAGCAGGAGTTCCTCGGCACGCTCCAGGACCGAAGGCAGGGTCCACTCCTCCCAGGCCAGCGGATCGGCGCGAAAGGCGGCGAGGCTCTGGGGGCCTACGGTGCGCCGCCCGTCTGGCAGGCGTCCGTGGGCCGCGACGCCGAGGCCTGCCCAGGGCCGAAGCTTCCAGTAGTGCTCATTGTGCCGCGATCGGTGGCCCGGACGTGCGTGGTTGCTGACTTCGTACTGGTCCAGCCCCAGCCCCCGGAGCCTCGAGCGGGCGTGGTCATAGGCCTCGCGCCACGCCTCGGACGTCGGCGCGCGCAACCGGCCGGCCGCGAGGGCTCGGGTGTAGGGCGTGCCCGGTTCGGCCGCCAGGCCGTACAGCGAGATGTGGGGCACGCCAGAGGTCCCGACCGCGTCAAGGTCAGCGTCGAGCTCGCCCCGGGTCTGGCCGGGCACGGCGAAGATCAGGTCGAAGGACCAGCTCTGGAACCCGGCCCGAGCCACCAGGGCCAGCACCCGCCGGGCGTCTCTGGCGCTGTGGGCTCGGGCCAACAGCCGGGCTGGGGCCAACTGCAGGGTCTGGACCCCCAGCGAGAGGCGTGTGACCCCTGCGGCCAGGATGGCGTCCAGCCAGGCGGGGGTCACGTCTTCCGGGTTCGCCTCGAGCGTGATCTCGGCCCCCGGGCTGGGGGCGAGCTCCTGGATCCAGCGAGCCAGCTGGTCTGGCGGGTGCAGCGACGGGGTGCCGCCGCCAAAGGCCACGGTGGCCGGTCGGCCCGGGAAGAGGGGCACGAGGGCAGACCACTGCCGCAGCACGGCATCGGTGTAGCCCTGGGTGTCCGGCGGGGGGTCGGCGCCGACGGGCTCGACGACGAAGGCGCAGTACGGACAACGGACCCTGCACCAGGGCACGTGCACGTAGACGCCCCACGGTGGGGTCGCGGTCACCGACGGGGGTTAATGGCCGGCGCTCACGGGCGAGGTGGTGTTGAGCGGAACAATGGTCAGGCGGGTCTTGTCCAGCGGTGCGCGACTGGTCCTCGATCCGGTGCCCGGTGCCGAGGTCGCGGCCGTCTATCTGTGGTTCGACGTGGGCAGCGCCGACGAAGGGGCGGGCGAGCACGGGGCCGCGCACTTCGTCGAGCACATGGTGTTCAAGGGCACGCCGACCCGCGGCGTCGGGGTGGTCGCCGCCGAGATCGAAGGCCTCGGGGGCGATCTCAATGCCTACACCAGCCACGATCAGACCGTGCTCCACGCCACGGTGACGCGGGACCACTGGCAGACGGCCCTGGCGGTGCTCTCGGACATGGCCTTCGCCAGCCTGTTCGATCCCGACGAGGTGTCCCTGGAGCGCGAGGTCATCCTGGACGAGATCCGCAGCGGCGAAGACGAACCGGACCGGGTCCTTGGCGAGCTGATGGCTGCTCGCGCCTGGCGAACCCACCCTTATGGGCGGCCGGTGATCGGGACCTGGGACTCCGTTCGCGGCCTGACGGAGCCGGCGCTGCGGGCCTTCTGGCGGCGTTGGTACCGCCCAAGTCGGGCGATCTGCGTGATCAGCGGCGACGTGGTGCCGGACCAGGCGGTCGCGGCTGCCGAGCGCTGGCTGGGCGGAGCGCCGTCCCCGGAGCCGCCGCGTCCGGCCCGGCACGAGGCCCCCCAGGCCCGGCTGCGGACCTGTGCGATGAGCGGCGCCTTCGACGAGCCTCTGGTCCAGCTCCAATTCCAGGGACTGCCGCTGGCGCATCCCGACGCGCCCGCCCTGGAGGTCCTGGCCGAGCTCCTGGGTGGCGGCACCTCGAGCCTGCTGCACGGCTCGTTGAAGCTCCGCCAGCAGCTCGTGACCGATGCCTGGGCTGTCGTGTCATGGGAGCGGGACGGGGGCACCCTCACGGTCGGGTGCGCACCCCACGGGGACCGGGTGGCCCAGGCCGTGCCGGCCCTCGCTCAGGACCTGGCCCACGCCGCGGACGGCTGTTTCGGGCTCGAGGCGGTCCGGCGGGCCAGGACAGGCCTGGTGGCCGCCCGGCTGTTCGAACGGGAGACCGTCGACGGCCGTGCCCACCTGATCGCTTGGCACGAGGCCTTCCATGGCGATCCCCGAGCGGCCCTGCGCTACGAGGCGGCCCTGGCCGGCGTCACCCCGGACGACGTGCGCCGGGTCGCCGCACGGATCTTGGACCGGCGCCGGTGCGTGGCGGGCATGTTGTCGCCCCCAGCCGGTCCCGGGCGGCGGGAGCTCCGCCAGTTGCTGCGCAAGCTGCCCCGCCCCCCCCGTCGCCGTCGCCGCGCCGCTCGGCCGCTGCCCCAGGTGCGGCGGCGGGTGATGGACAACGGCCTGACCCTGGTCGTCGACCCGGTGCCGGCGAGCCCGGTGGCGGCCCTGCGCATCGTCGGGCTGGGGGGCCAGCTCTTGGAGCGGGCGCGCACGGCAGGGCGCGCCGCGGCGTGGGCGCGCTGCCTCCTGGCCGGGGCTGGCGACCTGGATGCGACCGCGCTCTCCCAAGAGATCGAGGCCCGCGGGGGGGCCCTTGGCGCCTTTGCGGGTCGCAACAGCCAGGGTCTCAGAGCGGACTTCCCGGTCGACCGCTTCGAGGATGGCCTGGCCCTCGTTCGCCAGGTCCTGTTCCAGCCGACCTTTGCGGCCCCAGAGCTCGCTCGGGTGATCGCCGAGCTCGACGAAGAGGAGCGGCTGCTGTCCGACCGGCCCGAGGACATGGCCTGGCGAGCCGTCTGGCGGGCCCTGCACGGACCTCATCCCTACGGGCTCCCGGCCGAGGGCAGCCACGCCAGTCGCCACCGGCTCACCAGCCGGTCCATGCACCGGCTGCACCAGGCCGTCTTCCGCGCAGGCAACCTGGTGGTCGCGGTCTCGGGAGGGGTGGACCCCGAGGCGACCCTGGACCGGCTCGCGCGTCTGTTCACAGGGCTCCCGCCGGGTCACGGCCTCTTGGAGCCGCGCCCGGCCAGCGCGTGGCCGTCGACCCAGCGCAGCCTGTCACTGTCCACCGATCGCAGCCAGGCCCACGCCCTGTGGGCGTGGCCGGGACTCGACCTGCTCTCGCCTCAGCGGGCCGCCTTGGAGCTCGGCATGTCGATCCTGGGCGGCCAGGGCGGGCGGCTATTCCAGGAGATTCGCGAGCGCCGAGGCCTGGCCTACCACGTGTCCGCGAGCTCCCTGGAGGGCTGGGATCCAGGGGCTGTGACGGCGTCGCTGAGCACGGACCCCGAGCGGCTGGAGGAGGGCATCGCGGCCGTCGAGGCCGAGGTCTCCCGCCTGTGCCGCGACGGCCCCTCTCGCGCCGAGCTCGACCGTGTGCGAGCCCTTGCGCTCGGAGGCATGGCCATGGAGCGTCAGCGGGCAAGCGGGCGGGCGTTCGAGCTGGCGTTCTGGGAGCGGTACGGAGTCCCGGCAGCCCAGGTACGCACGTGGCAGGAGAACTCGGTGCGGGCGGTGGACGGTGCCGCGGTCCGGGCCGTGTTGGGCGCAACCGTCGGCTCGCGGCCCGGCGTGCGGGTCGACAGTCGTCCATGCGGGTAGACTGACCGGGTGCCGCCCGGTGACGACGACCGCAAGGCCAGGGACTGCCTGGACGAGCTGACCCCGCGCAGGGCTGCAGGCGAGGGCTTGCTCGACCGCGTCGGGGGCCGCGCCAGGACCTCCCCTCGGTGGGCTCGGGTCTTCGAGCGCCTGGGGGTTCCGGATCCCTACGACGCGGACGCCCCAGACCTCAGCCCTGGGCTCGGTCCGGTGGGGGTGAAGCTCGCCGACCGACGTCGCCCGGCCCCGCACAGCAGGCTGCCCAAGCACCACGAGTCTCCCGAGCCCCCCAGGCCCAAGCAGCCCGAGGGGCGGCCCCAGGCCGTGCGCCTGGCCCAGCCGCCCAAGCCCGCTGCACCGGAGCCCCCGCCACCGCCAACCAAGCCAGCGCCCCGGGCGCTCGTGCCGAACCCCGGGGACCCTGCAGGCGACGAGCCGGTGCTGCCCGAGCGCCCCCGCGAGGTGCCCATCTTGCCCACGCCGCACATGGCCAAGAAGCGCTCCAGCAGCGGCCGGGTGCGCCTGGGGCCACGTGCTCGGACCACCGGGCCCCGGATCAAGGAGGTCCCCAAGCCGGTCGAGGCCGTGGTTGGGGCCGAGTCCGTCGACGCGGCACCCAAGGAAGAGCCGGTGGTGCAGCGGGCCCCGCCGGGCCCCGATCTCGGCCTCGACGACCTGTTCGGCTTCTCCGGTGGCGGCGGTCGCCTCAAGCGAAAGAAGGACGACGACGACAAAGGGTGAACAGCCCTGCCCGAGCCTCCACCACTAGGCCGTTCCCCTGGCGGTACATTACCGGTCCGGAGGTCCTTCCATGCTGATCACCACCGCCCTGTGGGCGTGCGCCACCGCGACCGTCGACCAGTCCACCCACGCGATCGACGACCCGGTCGTGGAAGAGCCGTCTACGTGGGCCTACGAGGCGGATCCCGAGCCCGTCCCGACCCTGGACCTCGACGACGTCGCCCAGGCCGTCGAGGAGCTCGTGGACAAGGTCCTGGAGACCAACGCCAGCCCGGTGCTGTTCGGGTACGACAGCGTCATGCTCTCCAGCGATGACTACTGCCCCTATGCCTATGCCTACGAGGACTTCTCGGGGCCTGGCCTGGACTCCACCCTCTGGTACGGCGGCTGTCAGACCGGCACCGGCGCCGTGTTCGACGGCTACGCCTTCCACCTGGTCTACGACGACTACTACGTCGCCGAGTACGACCTGACCTACGACGGCGTCTACATCTTCGGGCAGCTGGAGATCATCGACGATCGCGGCACGACCTTTCGGGCCGGCGGACTGGCCTATGCGATGGAGGGCCACACCGGCAGCGACACCGAGACCCCCATCGAGCTCCACCAGAGCATCGTGAGCGGCACCTTCAGCTGGGACGGCGACGAGGGCACGTCCTGGCTGTCCACCGAGCTCCTGCCGGATCTGACCCTGTACTCGTACTGGTGGCCGGACTACGACTCGGGCTACATCTACCTGCACGGCGGGGCCAGCGGCCTGGGCGGCACCGTCGACACCGTGGTGCTGGACGAGATCCAGATCGCCGACGCCGCGCTGGGGTGGTGTGACAAGGAACCCTACGGCCAGGCGTCTGTCCGCGACGACGACGGCAACTGGTACGACGTGGTCTACGACGGGTCGACCTGGGAAGCCCCCGCCCTGGGCGACGGCACCTGTGACGGCTGTGGCGCCGTGTCCTTCCGCGGCACCTACATGGGCGAGGCCTGCAGCGACTTCTCCCCCCTCGTGGGCTGGGAGAACCGGCCCTGGTGAGCCCCGCCTGAAGAAACCCTTTCCGTGGCGAGGGGCCCGGGGGTCGAATCCCTGAAGCCCCACCCGGAGCGCCCGATGTCCCTCTCCGTCCTCACACTGATGGCCTGTGCCCAGCCGCCCGCGACGGCCGACGGCCCGGCGGTCAGCGATCCGGTCCCCGACGAGCCGGCGGCCTACGTCACCGACGACCCGGAGACCCCGGGGACCGGCCTGACGGGCAACGAGGTTGCGGTGGCCCTCGTGGCGCTCTTCGACGTGGTCTTCACCCTGAGCGGCGCCGAGCCGGTCGCCGTGCACGACACCCTCTTCGACGCTGGCGACAGCTACTGCCCCTACGCCTACCCGGTGGACGGGGCCGAAGAAGAAGGCATCGAGGGAGCCCTGTGGTACGGCGGGTGTACGGCCGAGAGCGGTGCCAGCTACGAGGGCTATGGCTACCGGCTGGCCTACCGGGACTACGAGGTCTCGGGTCAGGTCTACAACGGCGACGCGGTGTTCGGCCAGGCGGACATGATCTCGCCGTCGGGCCAGAGCTTCCGGCTGGGGGGCACCGCCTACGATCTCGAGATCGACGTGCCGAGCGAGCAGTACACGTCCTGGATCAACCTGGTCGAGGGCAGCTTCTCCTGGGAGGGCACCGACGGGCTCGAGACCTGGCTGGGCGGAGACCTGGCACCGGCGCTCACGCTCCAGGCCGTCTACAGCGACCTGTACCAAGGCAACCTGCTCATCCTCGACGGCGGCGTCACGGGCTTCGATGGGGCGATCGACACCGTCGTGATGGACAACCTGACCTTCGTGTCCCGCAGCCTGGGCAACAGCTGCCCCGGCGAGCCCGGGGGGGTGCTCTCCCTGCGCGACGCCGACGGCGAGTGGATCGATCTGTTCTTCGACGGCCCCGCCGAGATCGGCGCCCCGGTCGACGCCGATGCCTGTGACGGCTGCGGCACCCTCTACCACCGCGGCGAGGTCCTGGGGACCGCGTGTGCGGACCTCTCCGACCTGCTCGACTGGACCTCTCAGCCCTGGTGAAGCGATGACCTGGCTGCCCTTGACCCTGCTGGCCTGTGCTGGCGGCGGCGTGACCGTGGACGGTCCCGCCGACGACGACGCGCCCGCCCCCTACATCGACCCCGCCCAGGACGTCGCGGTGCCCGCCCTGGACGCCGCCGTCGTCCAGGCTGCGGTAGACACGGTGTTCGCGACCATCTGGGACTTCCAGCCCCAGCCGGTGCTCGACGCCTACGACCAGGCCAACGCCGACGCCGACGGCGACTGTCCGTTGATCTACCCGGACTACGACGTCGACTACGGCGACGCCTGGTACTGGTTCGAAGCCTGCACCTCGGACGCCGGGGCCGCCTACTCGGGCTTCGTCTACGGGGTGTCCTTCTCCGACTGGAATCAGGACGGCTTTACCTACAGCGGCGGCGGCATGGCCGCGGCCGGTGAGATCACGGACGGCCAGGGCCGCCTGTGGGAGGGCTCGGGCACCGTCTACGGCTACACCGGGAGCGCCGACGACGACAGCTACCTGATCAACGCCCTCATCATGGAGGGCACCTGGTCCTGGGACGGCGCCGACGGCAGCAGCTGGATGAGCACGGGCCTGGAGCCCGGCTTCAGCGGCTACACCACCTGGGTCCCGGCGCTCGAGGCCGGCGCCGTGGTGCTCGACGGCGGCCTCTTCGGCCTCGAAGGCGAGCTCGACACCGTCGTGATGGATGGCTTCACGCTCTACGACGAGGCCCTGGCGCCCAGCTGTGCCCTGGAGCCCTCGGGCACCCTGTCGGTGCGGGACGTCGAAGGCCACTGGTTCGACGTGACCTTCGACGGGGCCGATCAGCTCGAGGACCCGGTCAACGCCGACTGGTGTGACGGCTGCGGCGGCGCTTGGTACCAGGGCGTGTACGTCGACGAGATCTGCTTGGACTTCTCAACCCTGCTCGACTGGGAGGAACGGCCGTGGTGATCATCCCCCTGCTGCTCTCTTGCTCCGGCGCGGACAACGTGACCGCGTCCACCGATCCCGAGCTCACGCCGCGCCAGCAGCTGACGCGCCTGAGCCTGGACCTCCGCGGCGTGCGCCCGTCTGTCGACGAGCTGGCCCAGGTCGACGCCGACCCGAGCGCCGTCGAGACCCTGGCCGATGCCTACGTCCAGGACCCGCGCTTCGAGCAGCGGGTCCGGGACGTCTTTGCCGAGGTCTTCCTGACCCGGGTGGACGACCTGTCCATCAGCGCCGCGGACTACGGCCTGGACGACGAGGCCGCGTTCCTGGACGCGGTGGGCGACGAGGTCCTCCAGATCGTCAGCCACGTGGCCGGCAACGACCTGCCTTGGACCGACGTGGTGACCGCGGACTGGACCATGTCCAACGAGGTGCTGGGCGCAGCCTGGCCCCTGGACTACCCCGACGGCCAGACCGGTTGGCAGCAGGCCCGGTACACCGACGGGCGGCCCGCGGCGGGCGTCCTGTCGACCAACAGCCTGTGGTGGCGCTACCCCAGCAGCGACAGCAACGCGAACCGCAAGCGGGCCAACGCCGTCAGCCGCATGTTCCTGTGCCACGACTACTTGACCCGGCCCATCGAGTTCAGCCGGGACGTCGACCTGTTGGACGAGTCCGCGGTGCTCGACGCCATCCAGACGAACCCGGGTTGCGTGGCCTGCCACAACACCATCGAGCCGCTGAGCGGGTACTTCTTCGGGTTCTACTACTACGACGAGACCAACCCCGACGACGCCAGCATCTACCACCCGGAGCGGGAGCTGCTGTATCGGGACTACACGGGGGTCGAGCCCGGCTACTTCGGCCAGCCGGGGCTGACGCTCCGGGACCTGGGCCAGCAGCTTGCCGCGGACAACCGCTTCGTGGAGTGCGCCGTCGAGCACGTGTACGAAGGCCTGATGCGCCGGGATGTCCTGCTCGAGGACACCGACGCGCTCACCGTGCACCGCGAGGCCTTCATCCAGGGCGACCTGACCCTGCGGGCTCTGTTCCGCTCGGTGGTCGACGATCCGCGGTACCGCTACGCCGTCGACGGTGACGACGTGGGCGGCACGGCCACCGTGCCCCTCAAGATGGCGACCGTGGAGCTCCTGGCGTCCCAGGTCGAGGACCTGACGGGCTTCGACTGGACCTACGGCGGCTACCCGATGCTCGGCACCGACAACCCCGGGCTGCGCACACTGGCCGGCGGCATCGACGGCTACGGCGGCAGCGCCAGCGCCAAGGGACCCAACGCGACCATCCTGCTGGTCCAGGAGCGGCTGGCCGAAGCGGCGTCGGTCTACGTGGCCGAGCAAGACGCGGCCAGCGAGACCCCCCGACTGTTCACCCACGTCGACTTCACCGAGACCCCCGACAGCGGCGGCGACGCGATGGCCACCCAGCTGGTCGCCCTGCACGAGGTGCTCTTCGGCACAGTCGTCGAACCCGACGGCGAAGAGGTCACAGCGAACCTGGACCTCTGGACCCAGCTCTACGAAGTGGAGCGCTCGACCCAGGCCGCATGGGCCGGGGTGCTCAGCGCCCTGCTCCGCGACCCCGACCTCCTGCTGTACTGAGGACGCCACGATGACCACGCGACGCAGCTTCCTGCACACCGCCGGCGCCTCGGGCCTGGCTCTCGGCACCCTGGGCCTCCCGACGGGCTCGGCCCTTGCCAACACCGCCGCCCCGGGAGACCTGAAGTTCCTCTTCGTCGTGGCCCAGGGGGGCTGGGACACCACCCGAGTCTTCGCCACCGAGTTCGACAACGGCGACGTGGACATGGAGCCCGGCTCCGATCTCGCGACCGTGGGCAACCTGTCCTATGTCGACCACGCGGACCGTCCGTCGGTCCGGAGCTTCATGGAGACGAACCACGCACGCACGGTCATCGTGAACGGCGTGATGGTCCGGTCCATCGCCCACGAGATCTGCACGATGATCGTGATGACGGGCGCCACGAGCGGCCTGGAGCCCGACTGGGGCACCATCCTGGGGGCCGATCAGCGGGATCGCTACACCCTGCCGCACCTGATCATGGGCGGGCCGAACTTCCCCGGTTCCCTGGGGGTCGCGGTCGCGCGGGCCGGCACCAATGGCCAGCTCGAGGGCCTGCTGAGCGGCGACATCCTGGACGTGAGCGATGTCGACCTGCAGCGCCTGCGCACCCCGTCGGAATCCCTGGTGGATCGCTACCTGGCCCGTCGGACCTCGGCCCGGGCCGCCGCTGCCACCAGCAGCCTCGAGGCCCGCCTGACCGCCGAGTTCGACGAGTCCCTGGGCCGGGCGATGGACCTGAAGGACCTGCGCTACGTGATGGACTTCACGGCCAGCGGAACCCTGGGGGATCTGGGCAGCGTGGCCATCGAGGCGCTGCAGCTGGGCATCTCCCGCTGCGTGACCGTGGGCCATCCCGCGGGCAGCTGGGACACCCACGCCGACAACGACGCCCTGCAGACCGTGCTGTGGGAGGACCTGTTCAATGGCCTGGGCCAGATCCAGGCCCAGCTCGACGACACACCGAGCCCAAGCGGCGGCACCCTGGCCGACGAGACGGTCGTGGTGGTGGTCTCCGAGCTCGGTCGAACCCCGCTGCTCAACGACTTCAACGGCAAGGACCACTGGCCCTACACCAGCGTGCTGATGTTCGGGAACCCCCTGAGCGAAGGGCGGGTGATCGGTGGCTTCGACGACACTTTCTACGGGCAGAACGTCGACACCCTGACCGGCGACGTCACCACCAGCGGCACCCTGGTCTCGGCCGAGACGGTTGGCGCCACGCTGCTGGCGATGGCCGACATCGACCCAGGAGACCACCTGCCCGGTGTCGATCCGCTCATGTCGGTGATCGGATGAGCCGGGTGCTGGCTGTTGCAATCCTGGTGCTCGGTGGGTGCGCCGACGGGAGCACCTCGGACTCGGGCACGCCGTCGGAGACCGGGGACACCGGCTTCTGCGGTGGCGCCCCGGTGGTCACCTGGGACAATTTCGGCGCCGGCTTCATGACCGAGAACTGTCAGTCCTGCCATGCCGCCGACGCGCCAGAGCGCTGGGGTGCCCCGGAAGAGATCACCTTCGACACCTACGACGACACGATGGCCCAGGGCGAGCGCGTGCTCCTCCGTTCCCTGGCGTCCGAGGACCCGATGCCCCCCCAGGGCGGCGTCACCAGCGACGACAAGGTCAAGCTGGAGTACTGGCTGGTCTGCCACGAGGGGCTCAGCGACCCAGCAGCTCCCGGGCGATGACCATGCGCTGGATCTCCGAGGTTCCCTCGTAGATCCGGGTGACTCGAGCGTCTCGGTACAGCCGCTCGACGGTGTACTCCTGGGAGTAGCCGTAGCCGCCGTGGAGCTGGAGCATCCGGTCCACGACCCGACCGCAGGTCTCCGACGCGTGCAGCTTGGCCATGCTGCAGGCGGACTCGGCTCGTTGGCCGCGGTCCAGCAGCGTCGCCGCCCGCAGCGACAGGAGCCAGCTGGCGTCCAGCTCGGTGCGGCTGTCCGCGAGCACGAAGCGCGTGTTCTGGAACTTGGAGAGGGGACGGCCGAAGGCCTCCCGCTCGCCCACGTACCGCAAGCCTTCGGCGAGCGCGGCCTCGGCGATGCCCAGGCACAGCCCGGCGATGCCCGCGCGGCCGCCCGCCAAGGCCTCTAGCGCCAGCCGGTAGCCCTGCCCGGCCTCGCCCAGCAGCTGGTCGGGGCCGACTCGGCACTCGTCCATGTGCAGGGCGACAGTGCCCGACGAGCGCTGGCCCATCTTGCGCTCTTCCTTGCCCACGCTCAGGCCGGGCGTGCCCTGTTCCACCACGAAGGCCGTGATGCCCGCTGGGCCCTTGGTGCCGGCGAGCCTCACGAAGATCACGTTGAGCCCGGCATGAGCCCCGCTGGTGATCCACATCTTGCTGCCGTCGAGCACCCAGCCGTCGCCGTCGGGCGTTGCGGTCGCGGTCAACGCCGCCGCGTCTGAGCCGCAACCGGGCTCGCTCAGGCAGAACGAGACCGGGCCGAGCTCGCCGGCCACCAGGGGCGGGAGCCACCGCGCGGCCTGGGTGGGGGTCGCGTGATGGACCAGGATGCTGGCCGCCAGGTTGCTCGCGGCTGCGATCACCGCAACGGATGCATCGGCCTCGGCCAGGGCCTCGATCAAGAGCAGGTAGCCCATGTTGTCGACGCCTGGACCGCCCAGGGCCTCGGGCACCTTGGCGGCCAAGAGTCCCATGGACCCAGCCTCGGCCAGCTCCTCGACGGGAAATGCGTGGGTCTGGTCCCGCTGCGCAGCCGTCGGTGCGACCCGCTCTCTGGCGAAGTCCTGGACCAGCTCCTGGAGCAGGCGCTGGTCCTCTGTCAGGGCAAACCCGAAGCGGTCCATCGGACCCCGTCTACCGGTTGCCGGTCGCCAGTCCGGCGGGGCACTCGGCCTTGACGTTGGCGCGGTAGTAGCCGAGCTCGTCGGCCCAGATCTCTCCGTCGTAGGGCCAGTAGCGCTGTCCCTTGCGGATGCGGGGCTTGCGCTGGGCGAGGGCCCGCGCGTCCTCGAGCTGGCCGGTCAGCGAGGCCTGCTCGTAGAGCTTGCGCTCCAAGCGCAGCATGTCGAGCTTGGTGATCTCGGTGTCGTTGAGCATGGTCTGGAGATCGATGGCCTGGGCCTCGAGGCGGGTCCGCACGCGAGCGCCCTGTTCGGCGATCAGGGCGTCCCGGCGCTCGGTCAGCAGGGCGAGGGCGTGCTGGCCCCAGGCGTGCTGGCTGAAGTTGCCCAGGCTGCTGATGTCGCTCGCCAGGCTGGCCACTGCACGCTCGGCGCCGGCAAAGGTCTCGTCGTTGCGGTAGGGGGCCAGCAGACGACCGGGCACCGCGGCCTGTTCGCCCCGGCGGTCCGCCGCCACGGCCGCAAAAGCGCCCGCGTCGTCCATGCCGGCCAGGCCGGCGCGGAGCTCGTCGTGCACCGGCTGGTACTGAGCCTGGAAGGCGTCGATCTGGCGAGAGGCCTCGGGGAACTTGCACAGCAGGAACAGGCCGTAGGTCCTGAGCAGGAAGGCCTCGGGGAAGTACCAGCTGTCGAAGTACGGCGTGGTGTGGGTCTGCAGGATGCCCACGACCCCGTTCATGTCCTGGAGCATGAAGTGGGCCCACGCCCGCTCGAACTGGGCCTGGGGCCAGAGCGGCGACTCCCGCCGGATCTTGGCGGCGTACTCGATGGCCCGGGCGTAGTTCTCGGTGGCGTAGTAGACCCGCGCCAGGTTGAGGTTGATCAGGTCCAGCGCATCGGCGTCGTCGCCCACGGCGGCCTGGGCGGTGAGCAACGGTGCAACCGCCCCCTGGAAGCTGCCCTGCTGGGCCATGACCACGCCCTTGAGCTGCTGTCCGCGGCCGTACCAGGCCGGATCGGACTTGGCGTTGATCAGGCTCGTGGCGGCGATGGTCGCGGCGTAATTTCCTGCCCGGTAGTTTCCCTTGGCGCCCAGGTAGGCCAGCCGGCCCTTCTCGGAGCCCAGCAGCGCCAGGCCCACGTTGCCCGCGAGCACGTCCTCGACCCAGAGCATGTCCCCGGTGCTGTCGGCCATCGACAGGCTGCGGTTGACGGCGATCTTCAAGGAGATGTTGTCGCCTTCGGTGTCGGTCTGGAGCGCTGCCAGGGTGAAGCCCAGCGACGCGTGCACCAGGCCCAGCGCGTTGACGTGGTCGGCCAGCATGATCAGCGCCTCGCCGTGCCAGGCGGCCCGCGCAGGGTCGTCCAGCAGGGCCACCAGCGCGTCGGCCGCGCCGTTGGCGTCGCTGGCCTCGACAGCCGCTGCGTGGTCCTCGAAGGCGCGCTCGCGCTTGGGGTCCACCCGCTCCTCTTCGTCGTCCTGGGCCCAGACCGGGGCCACGTGGCCAGCGCCGGCCACGAGGGCCAGGGCCAACAGCAGAGTGCCGCCGCGCATCACGAGCCCAGGAACAGGCTGAGGCCCACGTAGATGCCGAAGTTCTGCTTGACCCGCCAAGTGTCGCTGGCCTGGCGCCGCTGGACCACGATGTCGTCACGGCCCTCGACGCGGATCATGTTCCCGCTCGGCAGGAAGACCCGGGCCCCGATGCCTGCGCCCACCGTCGGCCCAAAGGCGAACGACTCCAGGGTCGTCTCGGCCAGCTGGGGTTCCGCCAGCCGCTCGACCGTCAGGCCGGCGACCACCGGGACGTAGATGTCGTGGTGGAAGATGCGCTCGCCCTGCCAGGCCATCTTGGCGTAGATGGGGGAGATCTGGACACCGGCGGTGATGGAGCCCAGGTAGCGGTAGGCCTCGGGGACCTTGCCGTAGGCCGCGCTGTCGAGCTCGCGGTAGGCGCGGGACTTGAGGCCGTAGCCCAGGCCCAGCTGCACGCCCCAGCTGAGCGCCTCGGACAGGTGCTTGCCAAAGGTCAGCTCGACCTTGGGGGCGGTGGTGTACGGGTCGAAGGGCACCAGGCCGGCCGACGCGGAGACCTCGGACTTGCCCTCCTTGGTGAAGAGCATCTTCTGCACCACGTGCAGCTCGGCGTCCTGGAGGACACCCAGGTCGACGGTCTCACCGCCGGTGTCCTGGGCCAGGGCAGCAGGGGACAGCGATGCGCTCAGGACGGCGCCGGCCAGCAGCTTTCGCAGCATGGGATCTCAGCCTCGGACGGAATCGATGGAAGGGGGGCTCAGGACGTCGGGCTCAGAACGGGAGCGTCCGGGGCATGCCGCCCAGGGGCTCGTAGTAGATCCGGACTTCCTGGTTGTAGTCGGGGATGGCTTCGCCGTGGAACACGATGGCGTTCAGACCGCTGTCGTAGCTCCAGCCGTTGCCGAACACGCTGGCGCCGACGTTCTCGTCGTAGGTCTCTTCGGCCTGGGGGATGAGCTCGTCGTCGACGTAGCAGCGCACGGTGGTGATGTCGGGCACGGCCTGCAGCGGGAACGCGGTGAGCAGGTTGTTGAGCAGCTCGCCCAGGTCCTGGAGGTGCTGGCTGAAGTCGGAGACCTTGCAGTCGCCGGTCGGGCCTTCCTCTGCGATGTGGTTGTAGAAGCCCTGGGTCTGCTCGGCGGCGAGCTGGTAGCGCTCGGTGCCCCAGGTGTTCGCGCCACCCGAGTTGCAGGTCAGCGACCCGTTCTCGTAGGGCGGGCCGATGACGGCGAACCTGTACCGGCTGCCGAACTGGTCCAGTCCACTCAGGTACAGGGAGGGGTCGGACTCGCCCGTGCCGACCCGGCGGGAGCCGTCGCCCTCGTCGGTCACGACCACGAAGATGACGGTGGAGTCCTGGCGGACCAGCCGGGTGTCGCCGTCGTTGTTGGTGCCCGCGTCCTGGGGGTCCAGGGCGCTCAGCTCTTCGCAGTCGTCGAGCCCGTTGTCATTGCCGTCGTCGTCGGTGCAGCGGAAGCAGAAGTCCGGCGGGTCCTCGGCGGTGCGGCACATGGCGTAGAGCGATGCCTCGAGGCCTTCCTCGTCGCCGGAGCCGGAGTTGTTCTCCCAGGCCGCGAAACCGCACAGGTCGTCCAGGTACTCCTTGGTGACGTTCTCCTGTTCGGCCTCGGGGTCGTAGTTCGGATCGCTCGGCACCTCGGCCGCGTCCCATGCTGTGGCGTCGCACAGGAGCTGCTCGGTGAACTTGGCCTTCAGGTCCGGGTCGCCCTTCTTGAGGATCTCTCCGACCAGGGAGCCCTCGGCCCCAGGCAGGTCGCCCTTGGCGATGTTCGTGGTGGTGATCGCCAGCTGGTAGTCGAGCAAGTGGCCCCGGTTCGCGACGTAGGACAGGTAGTTGTCCACGGCGTCGTCCAGGCCGTCGGTGCTCGGCGTGCCGCCTTCGGGTGCCACCAGGTAGTTCAGGAAGGACTCGAAGTTGAGTGCCAGCTCTTCGGCTTCGTCGGTCATCGACGGGCTGTTGTCGATCACGAAGATCACGTCGGCGTCGTTGCTGAAGCTCGACTGTTCGTAGCCGGACACCAGGAACACGTCGTAGTAGTTGCAGCCGGTCAGGCTGAGGCCGGTGGCCAGCAGGGCCGCCAAGAGGCCTGGGGTCTTCATGGAAGCTCCCTCCGACAGGAGCAGCAGCATAGGCCCCTGGCCGATCGCCCGCAACGCACGGAGGGCCCTTGGATGTGAAGGTGTCGTGTGATCAGGGTCTCAACTTCGACACGCTTCGACCCGATGGGAGGGGGGAGAAGGAACCGCCCCACCAGCGAGGTCGAGGTCATGGGAGTTGCGCTCAAGGAGATGGAGAACCGCGTCACGAAGCGGCTGCCCATCCGTGTCCTGGTCGAGTACGAGTCCGCCGAGGACTTCCTGATCGACTACACCGCCAACGTCTCCGTCGGCGGCATGTTCATCCAGACCGACGAACCCCTGCCCGTCGGGTCCCGGTTCCGCCTGCGGTTCAAGGTGCCAGACCACAGCAAGATCATCGAGACCTTTGGCGAGGTGCGGTGGTCGGTGCCCCCGGCCGAGGCCGGGCCGATGCGGCCTGGCATGGGCATCCAGTTCGACGACCTCAAGGCCAGTGACCTGACCCTGGTCCAGGGCCTGCTCGCGGCCTGGGAGACCGAGGGCTAGCGCTCGTCTGAGGACCCGCTGAGCCCCGCGAGCGCTTCTTCGTAGAGGGCCCGCTCGTCGGCGTCCCGGGTGCGGTCGACGAGGTCACGCAGCAGGGGGACCGCGGCCGTGGCCTGGCGGGCGACCAGCGCGTCAGCGCCCGTCAAGCGCACCAGAGTGTCGCTGTCCCCCAGACTGGCGAGCAGTGCGGGCTCGACTCTCGGCCCCTCGAGTGAGCCCAACAGTCGGACGGCCTCGGCCCGGATCAGTGGCTCGGGGTCGTCGAGTGCTCGGATGACCGCCGTGACCCTGGCCGGTTCGTCCAGATCCCGCAGCTGCTGGACGACCTCAGTGCGCACGGCCAGTGCCGGATCGTCCAGTGCCGGTGCGATGGCGTCGACGGCCCCGGGTCCCCCCAGCCACCCCAGGGCCCGCACCGCGAACCGCCGGGTCTCGGGATCCGGGTCCTCGAGCAGTCCGGAGAGGACAGGCTGGCTCGACTCGTCGGCCAGGTGGGCCAGTGCAGCGATGGCGTGGTGCCGCAACGCGCCCTCGGCACCTCGCGCCAGGTCGTGCAGCGCTGGCACCGCCCGGCGGTCTCCCAGTGCACCCAGGCCCGTGACTGCTGCGACGCGGACCTCGCGGGGGCCGCTGGCGGTGGCGTGGAGCAGGGGCTCGTAGACACGCCAGTCGCCGGACTCCCCCAGCCTGTGTGCGGCCAGGACGCGCTCCGGTGGGTCGCCGCTGGCCAGCAGCGCGAGCCAGGTCGGCACGTCGATGGCCGTGTCGCGGCCGGCGACCACCTGGTGGGCCGCGCGGTCGGCCACTCGACGGAGCTCGGCGCTGGGGTCCCGCACGGCGGCCCGGGTGAGGGCGGTCACCGCCAGGGAGTCGCCCTGCCGACCCAGAGCCTCGTAGACCTCGCGTCGGACCCGATCGTCGGGGTCGTCGACCGCTTCGAGCAGGATCTGGACCTCGATCAGGCCCGGGTAATTGCCCAGGGCATGGGCCGCCCAGGCCCGGGCGTGGGGTGAAGGACTGTGTTCGAGCGCCCGAGCCAGCGCGTCGACGTCGAGCAGGAGACGGCCCAGGGCATCCTGGGCGGCCAGCCTCGCGCCGGGATCACCCTCTTGGGACAGGCGCACTGCCAGGAGCTCCAGCGAGCCCGGGTCCTGCCGGTCTCCCAGCTGGCGGTAGGCGAGCGTGCGCACGGCCGGGTCCGGGTCCAAGGTCCGATCTGGAGGTGCGGCCTGGGCGACGCAGGCCAGGAGCCAGACCCCGACCAGGGTCAGGGCTCGCCGGGCGGCCCGGCTCAAGGGACCGCTACGCCGACTCCATCTTGCGCACGATGGAGTTGATGGTGTTGAAGGTCGTGGTCACCTGATGCTGGATTCGCATTCCCTTCTTCTGGTGGAATTTCAATAGGTTGTTCCACAGATTCGTGATCTCGTCGCGCACCTGCTGGTACTCGTGCTGCTCGAGCAGCTGCCGTAGCTCGAGCACGGCCGGAGGTTGCTCGTCGTCCTCGTAGCAGGCCACGATGCGATCGACGTTCTCCATCAGGCTGTAGTGCAGGGGGTCGGACTCGCTGTCCTCTGCGCCATCCCCGGCGTCGTCTGCCGCATCGCTGGCGCTGGACGCGCTCGACGCGCTCGACGACGACGCCGAGTCGGGGTCCACGCTCTCCAATTCCTCGTCGGCCAGCTCTGGCTCTGGCTCTGGCTCGGGGGCAGGCTCTGTCTCAGGGGCAGGCTCGGGCTCCTCGTCTTCCTCGGCGTCTTCTTCGCTGGCGGGGCTCACCGCGTCGGCGCTGCCACCCAGGCCGCGATCAGCCAGGAACTTGTCCGGGTCCTGCCCGGTGAATTCGGCGAAGTCCTTGAGGTTGAAGCCGCCCTTGAGGGCATTCGGGGCCAGGTCGTTCTGGGCTTCGATCACCGCGACGCGGCCCTGGGCCTTGGGGCCGATGGCGACTTCGGGTGCCATCACGATGTCCAGCTGGACCTGTGCGGCGCCCAGGTTGACGCTCTGGGCGCCCTTGACGGCCTTGGCCTGGAGCCTGCCGCCGGTGACGTTGACCGCCCCAGCAGCGAGCAGGCCGGCGTTGACGTCGCCGTTCACGTTCAGGTGCACGGCCGCGTTCACGGTCCCGACCGACACGTCGCCCGTGAGCGTGACGGAGCCAGCCGTGCTGGTCACACCGGCCAGGCCGCCACCGGGGGCCCCGCGGATCTCGATGTCTCCCGCGTGCTCGATGATGAGGCCGTCGGCCTGGTTCTCGAAGCGGACGCCAGCTGGGATGACCAGCTTCTCGTGATCGGACATGGGGAGCTCGTGCCTCGGACGAAGTGGGGAAGGGGAAGCGGCGCGAGGGTGCGTCGGGCCGCGGACGCCGAGGCTACCGTTGCCGTTGATCCGGTGTCAACGCGGGGGGCGCCCTGCTCCAGCGGTGTGGGCTAGGACGGGGATCGAGCCACTCGTCGGGCGGCGTCGTAGTGGCGGGCCAACGCGTCCAGGTGGGGCTCCATGGGAAAGCGCCGGACCACGCGGCGCCGGCGGCCGAGCGCCGCCTCGGTCCGGAGTGCGGCGGCCAGGGCACCCACGTCTCCGGGTGGCACCATCCGGGCCTGGGGATCCAGCTCTGCCATGCCTCCGACCGCCGAGCCGACCACCCGGAGACCCGCGGCCAAGGCCTCGCGAACGACGAGAGGGCTGTTCTCCTCCCAGGTGCTGGGTACGACGAGCACGTCTGCGCTGTCGTAGACCTCCTGTCGCGCATCGTCGTCGAAGGGGCCATGCCAGTGAACCCGCGGCGTCTCAGCGATGCTGGCCCGGATCCGATCGGCCCACGGTGCCTGTCCATCGAAGGCCACCATCGGGCCTCGGAGCACCAGCTCACCGGTCGCCACCTGGGCCCAGGCCTGGACCAGCTCGGCCACGCCCTTGGTGGGGATCAGGTGCCCCACGAACAGGAACCTCACGGGCCCCGCGTCGGGAGGTGGCGACGGGCGCAGGGGCGCCACGAGGGGCAGGTCCTGGACGTGCCAGCCGCCGGGCCGCAGCAACCCGAGGTCCTGGAGCCTCTCGCCCAGGTACCGGGAAGGGCTCAGCACCCGGTCCACGGTCTCCAGCACCGCTCGCCCGGCAGCGAGACGCGCGGCGATGCGGCGCCGCTCGGCTGCCCCCAGTGGCAGCTGCCCCAGGGCCGCCCGGGCCTGCCCCCGGACCCCCAGGCGACCGGCCAGTCGCCCAAGCGAGAGCAGGGTCGGACGAGCTCGGAGGTGTTCGGCGACACAGCGCCCGCAGCGCTCGGGCTCAGGCCCCGGGCACGGCCGCAGGTCCCGATCCACGAGCTGACCCCGGGCACAGGCCAGGTGGTAGTCGTGCAGGGTCAACACCACCGGCACGCCCGCCGCCTGGAGGGCGTGCACGATCCCCATGCCCAGGTGCGCCAGGTGGTGCACGTGGGCGACCTGAGGGGTCAGCTGGGCCACCAGGTGTTCGACGGCGGCATCGGCCAGGGGACTCGACCAGGTGCCGCGAAAGTCCTGGGGGGCCGCCATGCCCAGCCCCCACAGGCCGGGAGCGGGGCCCTGGCGGAGCTTCCCGTCGTCGTGGCCCGGGTCCCGGGCGAGCACCGCGGCCCCCTGGGCTTGGGCCACAGCGGCGGCATAGCGCTCGGTGCCCCCGGCCTGGGGGTCCAGGTGTGGGCTGCCGTGGACCACGTGGAGCACCCTCACGGCAGCAGCCCTCTGTAGTGGGCTTCGACCGCTCGCACGTGGTCGT
>Ga0209992_10000769_pt1 | contig 39784 bp, 33 predicted proteins | sample 2SBtaG_2_FD_182564 | JGI IMG/M metagenome (GOLD analysis project Ga0209992, IMG submission 182564) | Deep subsurface microbial communities from Kolumbo volcano to uncover new lineages of life (NeLLi) - 2SBTROV12_ACTIVE470 metaG (SPAdes)... | ecosystem: Environmental > Aquatic > Marine >...
CACGTGAAGCCGTCGGGCGCCGAGGCCGAAGCCCGGGCGACGATCCGGCTGCCGGGGCTGACGGACGTCACGATCGCGGCGGAGGCCTTCGATGAGCTCTTCGGCGGCGAGGTCTTCCAAGGGGCGCGGGCGGCCTTCGCGCTGAAGAACGACGGCTCGGAGTTCGTCACCGCGAACGTGACCGCCGAGGTGGGCGACGCCGTGCGGTTCTCCACCGGCGAGAAGACGTTCCGCGGGCACCTGCGCGGGGGCATCAACCTGCGCCTGCTGCGCCGCGTGAACCTGAACTTCAGCGGGAACCTCGACCGCCTCGGGCGACCCGGCGAGACCATCGACCAGCTGATCCTCTACCGCGTCCGCGCGGTCGTGGGCTTCACCCGCTGGCTCTCGCTGCGGTTCATCGCCCAGGGGCGACGCGCGACGGTCTTCGACACGGACGGGGTCGAGGGGCCCGCGTCCTCGGCGCTGCTGCTGAACGCGCTCGTCCGCATCGAGCCCAGCCCCGGGACCGCCCTGCTGCTCGGCTGGGGGCAGCGGTTCGGGACCTACGACGAGCAGCTGAAGACGTCGTCCATCGACCTGTTCGCGAAGGCGTCGGTGCTCATTCGTCTCTGACGCGATCGCCCGGGACCTCGGCGATGTTGACGAGCGCCACAGGCCGCCTTACGGTAAGTAAGGAAAATCGCTGGAGGTAAGCATGGAGTCCGCCAAGATCACCTCGAAGGGGCAGATCACGATTCCCAAGGTCATCCGCGACACGCTCGGGGTCCACGCCGGGGACCGGATCCACTTCCTCGTGCGCGAGGACGGCGTGGTCGAGATGTTCCCCCGGACGCGCGACCTCCTCTCGCTGGCGGGGTTGCTTCGGCCGAAGGTCCTCGGTGTAGACGTCGAGGACATGGACGCAGGGATCGCGGACGCGGTCGTGACCGAGTTCGGGCGCTCGAGCGCTTGATCGGACTCGACACCAACATCCTCGTCCGCCTCCTGGTCAGGGATGACGAGGACCAACACCACCGGACGGTCGCGTTGCTCGGGCGCGGGACCGGGGAGGGAGAGACGTTCTTCGTCGGGGACGTGGTCCTGGCCGAGATGGTCTGGGTGCTGCAGGCTCGGTACCGCCTGCCGCGACCCGAGATCGTCGGAGCCCTCCGGGCGCTCCTCGAGGCCGAGCACGTGGTCTTCGAGTCGACCGACCGCTGCCTGCGTGCGTTGGGACGCTTCGAGGCAGGGCGGGGCGGCTTCGCCGACTACCTCATCGCCGAGAGGGCTTCGGACGCAGGCGGCGCGAGCCTGGCGACGTTCGACCAGGCGCTCCTCTCGGAGGGGGGCACGGTCGAGCCGTAGCGGACGGGCCGCGGGTCAGTCCTCGAAGAGGTAGGTGGGGACGGCGTGGCCGTGGAACGCGCCGGAGATGCCGTCGCAGGGCCCGTCGGGGTCGGTGCGCACGTCGACCAGCAGCGGGACCAGGGCCTCCAGGGCCGCCTGGATGTTGGCGTCGCCGTCGCCGCCGAGGCCCTGCACGAGCTCCATGACCGTCGCCAGCGGGACCATGCCGCCGAGCTTCATGTCGAGGCCGCCCTCGCCGTCGTCCGTCATCTCGCCCATGCCGCGCACGACGAACAGCTCCACCTGCGTGTCCAGGTACTCCAGCTTGAAGAGGACGCTGAGCTCCTCCGCCGTCATCGCCCCGTCCACGACCTCGGCCCGGTCCGTCGACCCCAGGACGTTGTCCCCCGCGACGAGGTCCACGGTCTGTCCGTGCAGGGGGCGCCCGTCCGCGCCCACCAGCACGTCGCCCGAGCCCTCCCGGAACACGAGCGCGGCGGGCCCGTCCTCGGTGGGATCCGCGCGGACGACCTCCATGAGGACCATCATCGCGCCGGACTGCAGCGAGGTGTCGATCGCCACGGGGATGACGGTCGCGACCGCGTCCGGCAGCACGTCCCAGACGGCCCCGAACTGGTTGTCGATGCCGGTCGCGCCGTCGGGGGCGGTGCCGTCGACGGTCTCGCAGTCGTCGGCGAGCCCGTCCAGGTCGAAGCCGTCGAGCCCGGTCGCGCCCTCGATGACGAACTCGAGGCTGTCCAACAGGTACAGCGGCCCGTCGCCGCAGGTGGCGCCGCACTCATCGAGGTCGAACGACCAGGCCGTGCAGCCGGAGAGGACGACCATCGCCGAGACGAACCCGGCCATGAGGAGGGGGAGGCAGCCCGTGTTCGCCGTCGCCTTCGCCGCGTCGGGCTCCGCCTTGCGCTGATCGGACCACTTCGAGTCGTCGGGGACGCGCTGACCGATCGTGTCCTGCTCGCCGGCGAGCGGCGAGACGCGCTTCTTCGGCCCCCGCTTGGCGGCCGTCTTCTTCTTCGCGGTGGGATCGACCGAGTCGTCGTGCAGGCACACGGCGAGCGCCTCGCGAGCGAAGCGGTGGACCTTGCCGGGGGTGAACCAGTCGGGCACCTCCTCGACGCCCGTCACCAGGATCGAGAGGTCGCCGGACGCCTCCAGCTGCGCGAACTGGTAGCTGCGGAAGGTGAACGTGAGCCCGGGGGGGATCTCGCTCGAGCGCGGGAACCGGCCGGACACCCGCGGGGAGCCGCTGTTCCCCGTCAGCTCGACGTGCTGCTCGCCCGGGGGCACGAGGCCGTCCTCCCCCTCGGGGTGAGTGGCCATGGGGTGCGGGTCGGTGTCCGTGTGCAGGCAGTGCACGTGCAGGGTCCCGTCTTCGTCGAAGACGCAGACGCCGGACTCGAACACGACGGGGAACGTCCCCTCGGCGTAGGTGGGCATGGGCGGGAGGTTAGCTGCCCCGATCGGCCGCCGCGACCGGCTCGGGATCCACGGAGCGGTGCGTCAGACGGAGGTGGCGAAGAGGAGCTGGGCGGCGTAGTAGAGGGGCAGCAGCAGGACCCGGTTCCAGATGCTCTTCTGGACGAACCGGTCGCGGGCGACGCCGAGGTCCGACAGATAGAAGATCACGGCCCCGACGATCAGCGCGACCGTCGCGCCTCCGGCGACCGCCCCGGCGGCCGTCGCCACCATCGTGGAGATGACCGCGATGTAGCCGATCACCGGCACCCGGAGGTTGTCGGGCGCGGCGTTCGCGAGGTAGCGCCCGACCGTGGCCGCCGCGATCGCGAGGGGGACGAAGGTCGCCGCCGTCACCATCGGATCGAGGCCCAGCATCACGAACGCGACCACGTAGGCCACGTGCCCGCCCAGGAACGCCACGAGACCGCCCAGGAACGCGCCCTTGGCGCCCTTGGGGATCAGCAGCACGTCGCCCAGCCAGCTGAGCACCAGCGCCGTGAAGATCGCGATCCCGTAGCTCGAGTCGAGGGCGCCGCTCGCCCACGCGGCCCCGAGGAACCCGGTGGAGGTGATCGGCTTGATCACCGCGATGGCCGGACGCGAGTCCCGGTGTTCGGCGACGAGGAGGAAGATCAAGGCGACGGCGGTGAAGCCGCACCAGGCGAGGGGGGTCATGGCCGCGGAGTATATGGGGCGGGCGCAGGGTTCCCACCTCCGGGGCAGTAGACTCGCGGGCGGAGGACGGCGTCATGGGATTCCTTGCGTTCGCGGCCCTGGTGACGGCGATCGTGGCCGCAGTCCGCGCCGGCGCCGCGACCCGCGCCTCCGTCGAGCTCACGCGGGAGGTCAAGGGCCTCCGCAACCAGATGCTCCTGGAGCGGCACCACCGCAACGAGGACCGCAAGCGCGCCGACGCCCGCATCGAGGCGCTGAACGCGGACCTGGCGGCCCTCCGCCCGCGCGGGCTGCCGGCACCCGACCCGGCCGAGGACGCCGCGCCCCAGGACGCGCCCACGACCGAGGCCGAGGACGCTCCGGAGAGCGAGGACGCTCCGACGCAGGAGGGCTCCGTGGAGCTCCCGGAGCCTCCGACGGAGGACGCGACGCTCACCGTGCGCGAGGAGATCAGGCCCGAGCGCCGCGGCGTCGACGGGCCGCCGGTGCACCACGATCCCGAGGACACCGAGGACTCCGAAGAGGCCGACGAGGCCCCGCCGGCCCCCCTCGGGACTGCGGACCCGCCCCCGGCCGTCGAGCCGCCGCCCGCGGAGCCGCCGCCCACCCCGCCGGCGCCCCCCCCCGCGACGCCCGGCCCGCGCCTCGAGGAGTGGCTGGGCATCCGGGGCGCCGCCGTGGCGGGCGCCGTCCTCGTCGCCTTCGCCGGGCTGCTGCTCTTCAAGTTCACGATCGAGCGGGGCCTGATCCCACCCGGGCTGCGCGTGATCGCGGGGATCGTCACGGGCGTCGGCCTCATCGGCGGCGCCCAGACCCGTCGGGCCCGCGCCTACGCGATCACGGCCGACGGCCTCGCGGGCGCGGGGACCGTGATCCTCTTCGCCGCGTTCTGGGCCGCGCGGGTGCTGTACGAGTTCATCCCCGTGGAGCTCGCGTTCGTCCTCATGGGGGCCACGACGGCGACGTGCGTGGCCTTGTCCGTGCGCCACGACAGCCGCGTGATCGCCACGATCGGGTTCGTGGGCGGCTTCACGACGCCCCTGCTCCTGTCCACCGGCTCGGACAACCCCCTCGGCCTCTTCGGCTGGCTCCTGCTCCTCGACGTCGCCTTCCTGTACCTCGCCCGCGAGCGGGGATGGACCTGGCTCGCGACCCTCGGGCTCCTGGCCACCCTGGGGTACCAGGCGTCCTGGATCGTCTTCGGCATGGGGGAGGACCGGTTCGGCCTCGGCGTCGCGATCCTGGTGGTGTTCGCCGCCCTGTTCGCGGCGGCGGGGACGGGCCTCCCCGAGGAGGAGCGCGGACCCTGGGCCCGCACGCAGGCCGCGGCGCTCCTGCTCCCCGGGATCTTCGGCCTCTACTTCGCGCTGCACGCAGACCTCTCCGAACACTTCGCGGGCATCGCCGGGATGCTGCTGCTCGTCTCGGCCGGCGCCGCCGGCGTGGGCCTTCAGGACCCGCGCCGGGGCACCCTGGCGGCGGCGACCGCGGTCGGGAGCCTGGCCGTCGCCGCGGTCTGGCTGAGCGGCAACCACGGCGCCGCCGCGGACGTGATGAAGGGCTCGGCGCTCATCCTCGCCCTCGCCGCGATCCACCACCTCGGGGCCGAGCTGGACCGAACCCCCGCGCTCGTGGGCGGGCCCCGCGCCGCCGGGGTCGTCGCCGCGCTCGGGGGCGGGCTCGTGGCCCTCGGCGCCCTGCTCCTGGGGGACGGCGACGTCGCCCCCTGGGCCGCCCTGGCGGGCGTGATCGGCGCCGCCGGCTTCCTCGCCCGCCAGGCCTCGATGGCGGGGCGCGCGGGCCTCGCGTGGAGCGTCGCGGGGCTCGTCGGCTTGGGCCTCGGCGGGCGCCTGATCCGCAACGAGATCGGCTCGGCGTTCCCCGGCGAGGAGCTGTGGATCGGCCTCATGATCGCCGCCACGGCGGCCCTGCTGATCTGGTCCCGGGTCCGCGGGGAGAAGGCGTCGGCGCACGCCGCGGCGGCCATGCCCGTCGGTCTGATCCTCGCGCTGGCGATCGGTCCGTCGATCCCGCAGGTCGCAGGCGCGGTGGCGCTCGGCGGGGGCCTGGTGCTCGCCGGGGGCGCCGCGATCGCCGCCACGACGGCGAGCGCGGGCTGGTGGTTCGCCCTCGCCATGGGCGTCACGGCCAAGCTGCACACGCTCTGGGGGCTGTCCGCGTCGTCCGTGGACGACACCGGCGCGGCCGTGGCGGGGGGCGCGTTCGGGCTCGCCGCCGTCGCCCTCTTCACCGCCTGGCCGCTCGCCACGGACCGCTTCCGCGACGCCCGGCCCGCCTGGTACGGCGCCGCCCTCGCGGCCCCGCTCTTCTTCCTCCCGCTGCGCGTCCACTGGGGCACCCTCGCGGACGGCCTCGACGGGGTGCCCGCGGTGGTCCTCGCGGGGGTCGCCCTCGCGGGCCTCGCCGTCCTCCAGCGTCGGTGGACCGAGGACTCGCCGGTCCGCACGTCCGCGGTGGTCCTCTTCGCCTCCGTCGCGCTGCTCTTCGTGGCCGCGGCCGTCCCGCTCCAGCTCGAGAAGGGCTGGGTCACGGTCGCCTGGGGCCTGCAGGGGGCGGCGCTGCTGTGGCTCTGGCGCCGCATCGACCACCCCGGGCTCAAGTACTTCGCCGCGGCGCTGTTCGCCCTCGTCTTCGTGCGCCTGTGCCTCAACCCCTGGGTGCTCGACTACGCCCCGCGCGGCGGCGTCCGCATCCTCAACTGGGTGTCGTGGACCTACCTCGTGCCCGCCGCGGCGATGGTGGTCGGGGTGCGGCTCCTCGCCCCGAGGGAGGTCGAGCGCGCCCGGGACTGGGAGCGGCTGTCGCACGGGGCCGCGCGGGTGGCCGGGCTCATCGGGCTCGCGGCCGTGGCCGTCGGGTTCGTGTGGATCAACCTCACCGTCCTCGACTGGTTCGCCACCGGCGATCGCCTCACCGTCGACCTCGCGCGCCTGCCCGCGCGGGACCTGACGATCTCGCTCTCGTGGGTCGCCTACGCCCTCTTCCTGCTGGTGCTCGGGGTGGTCCGCTCCAGCGCCGCCCTGCGCTGGGTGGGGCTCCTGCTGCTCGCCGCCACCTCGGGCAAGGCGTTCCTCTACGACCTCGCCCACCTCGAGGATCTCTACCGGGTGGCCTCGATCGTCGGGCTCGGCGTGTCCCTGATGGCCGTCTCGGTGCTCTACCAGCGGTTCGTGGCCCAGCGTCCCGCGCCGGACGCGTCCCCCGAAACCCCGCCCGACGCGACCGCGTAGAATGCGCTCATGAGCGACATCGCAGACTTCCTGTCGACCGTCCCCGGCTTCCAGCAGCTCTCCCGGGGGGACTTGGAGCGCGCGGCGGCCGCTGCCGACCGACGGACGTTCGCGGCGGGCGAGTACCTCATGCGCAAGGGCGACGAGGGCGAGTCGATGCACGTCATCATGCTCGGCCGGGTCAAGGTCCCCGTGTTCGACGCCACGGGCCGGCTCCGCCTCATGGCCCACGTCGGCCCCGGGGAGGTGGTGGGCGAGATGGCGCTCCTGACGGGCGGGCGCCGCACCGCGGACGTCATCGCCGAGGAGGAGGTCGACACGCTCGCCTTCGAGCGGTCCGTCGTGCTCCCGATGCTCGAGGAGCACCCCACGCTCGCGCGCTTCCTCACCGAGATCCTCGGCAAGCGCCTCGAAGAGTCCGGGGGGATCCGGCAGGTCGGCAAGTACCGGCTCCTCGACAAGATCGGCGAGGGCGCGACGGCGAAGGTCTACGAGGCCATCCACCCCGAGCTCGGGCGCACCGTCGCGGTCAAGATGCTGTCCCACGAGCTGGTCTACAACCCGCGCTTCCGGGACCGGTTCCTGGACGAAGCGAGGACCGTCGCGGCCCTGGGTCACCCCAACATCGTGCAGGTGTACGACACCGAACAGGCCTACGGCACCTGCTTCGTGGTCATGGAGCGGCTCGAGGGGGAGAACCTCCTCGAGTACCTGGAGCGGCACGCCCCGCTGTCGAGCAGCGACACGTACGCGATCATCGAACAGGTGGGGGAGGCGCTGGGGTTCGCGCACCGCCAGGGGATCGTCCATCGGGACGTGAAGCCCGCGAACATCGCCATCGACGAAGACGGCACGGTCAAGCTCATGGACTTCGGCATCGCCGCCCCCACGAGCCAGCTCCGCGGCGGCGACTCGACGATCGAGGGCACCCCCCGCTACATCGCCCCGGAGGCCGCCACGGGCCAGGCAGTGGACGGGCGGGCGGACCTCTATTCGCTGGGCGTCGTGGCCTTCGAGATGGTCACGGCGCGGCCGCTCTTCCACGCGGAGACCCTCCAGGACCTGCTCCAGGCCCACGTGCAGGCGCCCGCCCCGGACGTCGGAAACCTGCGCCCCGACCTGCCCAAGGGGCTCGCCGCGCTGATCCGCCGGTCCCTCGCCAAGAAGCCCGCCGAGCGCCCCCGGTCCTGGGAGGAGATGCGCGTCCTCCTGGACGAGGCGGACGGCGGCACCCGGGTCCCAGAGGAGGAGCGCATCGTGCGCATCCGGTACCGCCCCGCCGACCGAACCCGCGTCGACCGGGCCGTCGCCTCCCTGCGTCGGGCCGTCGCGGGGCTGCCGGAGCACGACCTCGCCGAAGCCCGCCTGGGAGGCCCCTCGAGTCCCCCGAAGCCCGCCGAGCACCCGCGCTCCATCGGCAGCTGGTTCTCCCGGTTCGCGAGCAAGAACGACGACACGGAGCCCACCGAGACCCGGGCGATGCCGTCGCTGCACCGCGAGGATTGACGACGCGATGTCCGCGGACACGGGCCCGAGGCTCACCCCCGTGGAGCCCCCCGCCTTCGCCGCGTGCGAACCCGATCCCCCGCCCACGCAGGTCCTGGCGGACCTCCCCACCGAGGACGCGCCGTCCGCCGAGCTGGGCCCACCCCCGGACGCCGTCGCGCGGTTCACGGTCCTGGGTGAGCTCGGCCGCGGGGGCATGGGACGCGTCTTCGAGGCCTACGACCCCACCCTGGGGCGCGTCGTGGCCCTCAAGGTGCTCGCCGGCGTGCGGCCGAGCCGGGGCCGCTGGACCGACCGGTTCGTCGCGGAGGCGCGCATCGCCGCGCAGCTCGAGCACCCGAACATCGTCCCCGTCTACGAGATGGGGGCCACGGAGGACGGCGACCCCTTCTTCGTCATGCGCAAGGTCGAGGGGCGGTCGATCGCCGAGGTGATCGCCGCCCTGGGCAAGGGCGAGCCGACGGGCGAGTGGACCCGCCACCGCCTCCTCAGCGCCTTCGCGGCGGTCTGCAACGCCATCGCGTTCGCGCACGGGCGGGGGATCCTCCACCGGGACATCAAGCCGGGGAACGTCATGCTCGGGGCGTTCGGCGAGGTCCACCTGCTGGACTGGGGCGTGGCCCGGGTGCTCGACGAGCCTTCGCCCAAGGGGGAGCGGGGCGAGTCCGGGGGCGCGGTGATGCCGGGGTTCTCGGGGTTGACGAGGGCGGGGACGGTGGTGGGGACGCCCGGGTACATCTCCCCCGAGCAGGTGGCGGGGGAGGACGCCGCCATGGACGGTCGCGCCGACGTGTTCGGCCTGGGCACGCTCCTGTACGAGATCCTCACCCTCAAGCGCGCGTTCACGGGGAACACCTCGGACGCCCTCGGGAAGGCGATCGACGGCGACGTCGTGGACCCCCGCATGCGGGCCCCGGAGCGCCGCATCCCCGACGAGATCGCCGAGATCTGCCTCCGCGCGCTGGAGTTCCGGCCCGCGGATCGGCAGGAGAGCGCCGAGGCGCTGGGCCGCGACGTGGAGCGTTTCCTCGACGGCAGCGGACGCCGAGAGCGGGCGCGAGCCCACCTCGAGGAGGCGATCGAGCTCTGGGCGGACTACGTCGCCGTGGACCGCAAGCGGGCCCGCCTCGCGGAGGTCGCGGCGCGCCTCGAGGCGCGCATCGAGCCCTGGCGACCCCTCGCCGACAAGGAGGAGCTGCTGGCCGCCCGCGCGGCCCTCGCTGCGGTGGGGCCGGACCGCGCGTCCCTGTTCGGGAGGGCGCTGGGGAGCGCCGAGCGGGCGCTGTCCCAGGACCCCGGCAACCCCGAGGCGCGGGCGTTCCTGGCGAAGGTCTTCTGGACGCGGTTCCGGGAGGCCGAGGAGGCCGGCGATCGGGTGCGGGAGCGCTACTTCGCCGAGCGCGTGGAGACCTACGACGACGGGGCCCTCGCGGCGGCGCGGGAGGGGATCGGGCGCATCACGGTGGCGAGCAACCCGCCCGGGGCGGAGGTCGTCTGCGCGACGTTCGAGCGCGCGGGCGTCGTGTGGGGCCTGGGGCCGGAGCGGTCGCTCGGGACCACCCCCCTGCAGGAGGTCCCGCTGGAGATGGGGAGCCACGTCCTTCGGCTGCGCCGCGACGGTCGGGAGGCCGTGGTGCCGGTGCGGATCGGGCGCCAGCAGCACCGCGACGCGGGCACCGTCCGCCTGCGCTCGCAGGAGGCGATCGGGGACGGGTTCGTCTACGTGCCGGCGGGCGCCTTCTTGTTCGGCGGCGACTCGGAGGCCCAGGACGCCGTGCCCCGCACCGAGGTGACGCTCGACGACTTCGCCATCGCCGCGCTGCCCGTGACCCAGGGCGAGTACGCGGAGTTCCTCACGGACCTCGCGGGCCGGGACCCCGACGCCGCCTGGCTGCGCTGCCCTCGGCAGGCCCAAGGCGTGGACGCGGACACCGGGCAGTTCTGGGGCCGACCCGCGCCGGGGGCGCCCTACACCGTCCCCGAGCGCGACCGCGACGGCGACCGTTGGGATCCGGACTGGCCCGTGTTCGGGGTGTCCTGGCACGACGCGACGGCCTACGCCGAGTGGCGCTCCGAGCGCGACGGGGTCCGCTACACGCTGCCGACCGAGCAGGAGTGGGAGAAGGCGGCCCGCGGCGTCGACGGGAGGATCTTCCCCTGGGGCGACACCTTCGACCCGTCCCTTTGCGCGATGCGCTACTCGCACCCCGGGCGGCCCCAGCCGAAGGTCGCGGGGGCGTTCGCGAGCGACGTCTCGGTGTACGGCATGCGGGACTCCGCGGGCGGCGTGTGCGACTGGTGCGGCGACCCGGCCTACAAGACCGACGACCGGCGGCCCCTCCGCGGGGGCTCCTGGGACTGCCACGAGCAGTACTGCCGCACGGCCCACCGCACCGGGTACCTGTCCACGTACGTGGCCGTCAGCTTCGGCTTCCGGCTCGCGCACCGCTTCACCTGAGTCGCTCCAGGGTCACCCGAAGAGCAGGGCCGTGTGCACCGGGCGGACCGGGGCCGGGCCGTCGCCCTCGCCGCGCACCTCGGTCGACGAGAGGTCCACCGCCACGCCGTCCACCACCATCCGCTTGCTGGACCCGCCGTCGAGGTTGAGCACGTCGTCGCAGCCGAGTGCGCCGAGCAGCTCGCCGGTCGTTCGCAGCGTCGCGCCCAACGCCCGATGGAGGTTGCGTCCGTCGATCGCGGCGAAGAGCAGGACCCCGTCGCGGCGCCTGCCCACGGCGAGCCGCGGCAGCAGGTTCCGGTCCCCGGTCTCGTCCTGGGAGAAGGTGCGCGGCGGGGCGCTGCCGTGGAAGTCCTCGGCGCGGTGGTCGAGCGTCGGCACCCCGCCCGCCCGGAGGATCGGGCCCCCCGCCATGGCCGCGGCGAGAGGCTCGGGCGGCTCCCACGTCACCGTCGCGCCCACGCGTCCTCCGGTCCAGGGCACGACCACCCCGTGCAGGGGGACGTCGAGCGCGCGGCCGGTCGCCACCACCCGGTCCCCGACGATCGCCACGCTCGCTTCGTCCGGCCCCGCGCGCCCGTCGGCCCGGTTCCATGCCCGGGTCACGCCGCGACGCACCCCGTCCACGACGATCGACCAGCCCTCGGGGCCCACGCGTCGCAGGGCCGTCCCCTCCCCCACCAGGAGCGAGCCCCGGCGCAGGACGGGGGGGCTGAGCACCCGTCCGCCGCTCACCAACAGCCCCACGGGGTCGTAGCGCGCCGACGGCGGCTCGATGTCGGGCTCGGAGTAGAGGAAGAAGCCTCCCGAGGTGCCCGCCCGCGCCCCGTGGCGGGCGACCATCGCGGCGAACGGACCGGCCTCGCCGCGCACGTCGGCGGCTCGGATCCGGACGCGGCGCGGGTCGACCTCGAGGACGTGGATGTGCTGAGGCCCCTCGCGGTGGAGGCCGTCCAGCCGACCCAGCCGCAGCCCCCCGCCCAGGTCCCGCCACGGCGCCTCCCGGATCGCGGCCACGACCGACGGGAGTCGGTCCCCTCCCTCGGCTCGGTGGCGGGCGGCGACCCCCAGGGAGTAATAGAAGTCGGCGAGGGCCCGGGCCCGGAGCGCCCTCGGCGGGCCGGACGCGGCGATGCCTTCGAGCCGCACCCGCAGGCCGACGCGGAGGAGCCGCCCCTCCGGTCCGCCCAGGCCCTCGAGCAGCCTGTCCACCGTCCGGAGCCGTCGGGCGAACATGGCGGCCTGGGCGGGGTCGATCGTCGGCAGGTCCGGGACCCGCAGGGCGCCGCCGACCTCGCGCTCCAGCGCCTCGAAGCCCCTGGAGGCCTCGCGCTCGGGCGGCGCAGGCGGCCCTCCCCTCGGGTCCGCCGCGGCGAAACAGGCGAGAGGCTCGACCGCGCTCTCCGGCAGTCCACGGCCCTCGGCGAAGATCCGACAGACGTCGAGCCACGTAGTACCCGGAAAGACCCGATGCGCACCCATTGGAACACGAGTATGTTCCCGAATTCTTGCGACGGAAAACACGCACCCCGACTCGGACTACGCATGACCCGCCTCACCTCTTCCCTGTTCCCGCTGTCGATCCTGCTCCTCGCCGCCGGCTGCACCCCCCCCGGGGACGGCGACGGCGACGGCAATGACCCCGATCCGATCTTCGGAGACGGCTCGCACTCCGTGGACTCCATCCAAGTCGACGTGATCGCCGACAGCGGCGACGATCTGATGGTCCCGCGCGACCTCGAGTTCCACCCCGATCGCCCCACGGAGCTGTGGATCCTCAACCGCGGCGACGGCCCCCTGGACGAGTCCATGGTCGTCCTCGACGACCCGGGCACGGACGATCAGGAGGCCACCTACTACATCAGCGGCGGCAACCAGCACTTCCTGGCCCAGGGCTCCGCGATCGCCTTCTCCGAGAACGGCAACTTCGCGTCGATCCACGAGACGGACATCCCGACCCAGGGACCGCCCGCCCAGGGCGGCACCCCCGCCGACTTCATGGGACCCACGCTGTGGACGTCCGACCGCGACATCTTCGACGCGGGCCACGGCGGCCACCTCGACATGCTCCACTCGACCGTCAACGGCATGGGCATCGCGGCCGCGGGCGGCAACGCCTTCTGGGTGTTCGAGGGCGACGGCACCGTCGCCAAGTACGACTTCAACGACGACCACGGCCCCGGCGGGGCCGACCACAGCGACGGCGAGTACTGGCGCTACAACGACGCCGAGGTCGAGCGAGAGAGCGGCGTCCCGTCCCACATGGAGTTCGACGCGGACTCCGAGCTGCTCTACATCGCCGACACCGGCAACAACCGCATCTGCGTGCTCGACACGACCGAGGGCGAAGAGGGCCGCGTGTTCAACACGTACGACGGCCGCGGCACGGAGGTCGACGGCGCCGAGACCAACACCCTGGTGGAGGGCGAAGAGGTCAACATGCGCGAGCCCTCGGGCCTCGCGCTGCACGACGGCATGATCTTCGTGTCGGACAACCGCACGGGCATCCTCTTCGCGTTCGACATGGACGGCGGGATGCTCGACTGGGTCGACCTCGAGCGCGAGCGCGCCATCACGGGCATCACCTTCGACGAGGACGGCGTCCTCTACCTCGCCGACGCGGAGTCCGAAGAGATCCTGCGCATCGACTTCAACACCGACTGACCCGTTGACGCGGCTCCTCCTCTGCGTCGCGCTCCTCGGCGGGTGCGTCGTGGACGTGCCGGACCCGCCGGACGAGACCCCCGCGCCCACCCCCGGGCCCACGGCCCTGGAGCCGTTCCCGTCGCCCGCCCCTCCGGGGGCGCGGTTCCCCGAGCTGGTGGCGACGCCGGGCGGCGGCGTCGTGCTCACCTGGATGCGCGGCACGGAGGACGGCGCCGCCCTGGAGGCCGCCGTCCTGGAGGGCGACGCGTTCGGGGCAGCCCGCACGATCGTCGAGCACCCCGACCTGATGGTGAACTGGGCCGACGGCGGCTCCGTCGCCATCGCGGCGACTCATTGGACGGCCTGGTGGCTCCAGCGGGCGCCGGGCGGCTACCACGCCTACGTCGCGCGATCCGACGACGGCGAGGCGTGGTCGGACGGGGTTCGACTGCACGACCACGACGGCCGCGGGGAGCACGGCTTCGTCGTCGCGCTCCCGGACGACGACGGCGCCACGGTCTTCGCCTGGCTCGACGGCCGGGCTTGGGCCGACGACGCCACCCCGGACGAGACCATGCTCCTGACGCGCTCGATGGACGCCGCGGGGACGCTCGGCCCCGAGACCGCCCTGGACGAGCGCGGCTGCGACTGCTGCCCCACGTCCGGCACCGTCACCGACGACGGCGCGGTGCTCGCGTATCGGGACCGGACCGTCGACGAGGTGCGCGACATGGCCGTCGTGACGCACGACGGCGAGGGGTGGAGCGAGCCCGTCGTGCCCGTGGAGGACGGCTGGACGATCGACGGCTGCCCCGTGAACGGCCCCTCGATCGTGTCCAACGGCCCCTCGACGCTGCTCACCTGGCTGACGGCCGCAGACGACCAGCCCCGCGTGCAGGCCGTGCGCCTGAACGCCGACGGCGCGGCGGACGGCCCCGCCTTCATCGTCGCGTCCGGCCGCTCCGTGATCGGCCGCGTGGACTCTCTGCTGCGGGACGACGGCGGGGCCCTGATCACCTGGGTCGCCCGGGACGGGTCCGACTCGCTGCTCCGGGCCCGCTGGCTGCTGCCGGACGACACCCTGGGCGACCCCTTCGACGTGAGCCCCCTGCCCCCCGGGAGCGGCACCGGGACCCCCCGGATCCTGGACACGCCGGAGGGCATCCTCGTCGCCTGGACGGCCCCCACGGACCCCGCGACGGTGGAGCTCGGCCTCATCCGGTAGAGAGACCCGCAGGGCTCCCCCCGTTTACAAGACGGTTACGGAACGCCTCGCGCGCGGACCGTGTCCCCAAGACATGGGTCTCATCCAGCGCGCCGCCGTCCTCGCCATCCTCTCCGCGATGGCCGTCGGAGGCCTCGCGCGCTGCGTGCCCCGCGTCCTCGATCCGGCCCCCGGCCTCCGTCGCCTGCCGAACCCGCTCGCCTCGCCCGCTCACCAGGAGGCCGCCGTCGCCGCGGCCCGCGACTTCGAGGTGGTGGTGCGGACGTACGAGGAGTCGATCACCGACCTCCGCGCCCAGCGCGCGGGGCTCGCCGAACGCTGGACCGACGCCACTCGGCCCGAGGCTCGGGCGACCGTGCTCGCCGACGCCCGAACCGCCGTGCAGCGGGCCATCCTCGACGACGTCTTCCCCGCCTGGCTCGGCACCGACTGGGCCTTCTACGGCGCCACCGAGAAGCCCGGCGAGGGGTCGATCGCGTGCGGCTACTTCGTCTCCACGGTCCTGCGCGACGCGGGCTTCAAGGTCGCGCGCGTCGACCTCGCGCAGCAGGCCAGCTCGAAGATCGTGCGCACGTTCGCCACCAAGGGCGAGACCGTGTGGTTCCGCAGGCGCCCCGCCCTCGAGGTGGTGAAGCACGTGAAGGACCAGGGCGAGGGCATCTACATCGTCGGGCTCGACCATCACGTGGGCTTCCTCGTGTACGACGGCGAGGAGGTCGAGATGTGCCACAGCTCGGTCCTGTGGCCGGGCACGGTCGTGTGCGAGCCCGCCGCCCGCGCCGAGGCGATGCAGTCCCTCGTGCACGTCGTGGGGCCCGTCCTCACGGACGACGTCCTGCGCCGGTGGCTCCAAGGGAAGGCGTTCCCCACCTGGCGGGGATGACCCATCGGGAAGCGCGTACCATCGGCGGATGCGTCCCTTCGTCGTCGGTTCCGTCGTCCTGTTGTCCCTCGCCCTCGTCGCTCCGGCGGCGGCGAGGAAGAAGCGCAAGGAGGTCTCCGCGGACGAAGCGCTGCCCGCGGCCGCCGCCGAGCTGATCGGCAAGGCGCTGTCCTCGGACCGCGCCTGGACGCGGCTGGTCGAGCTGTGCGACGGCATCGGGCCGCGGCTCTCCGGCTCCGTGGGCATGGAGAGGGCGGTGGCGTGGGGCCAGGAGGCGATGACCGAGGACGGCCTCGTGAACGTCGCGGCCGAGCCGGTCATGGTGCCGAAGTGGGTGCGTGGGTCCGAGTCGGCGCGTCTGCTGCACCCCCACGAGCGCGACTTGGCGATGCTCGGCCTGGGCAACAGCGTGGGGACGCCGCCGGAGGGCATCGAGGCGGACGTCGTGGTGGTGGGCTCCTTCGCCGAGCTCGAGGGGCTGGGCGACTCCGTGGCCGGGAAGATCGTCCTGTACGACGTCCCCTTCACCACCTACGGCGCCACCGTCCAGTATCGGAGCAAGGGCGGCGACGCCGCGAGCGCGCAGGGGGCCGCGGCGGTGCTCGTGCGCTCCGTCACCCCGGTCTCGCTCGCGACGCCTCACACCGGCGCCCTGCGCTACCGGGATCCGGAGAACGTGAAGCCCGTGCCCGCGGCGGCCGTCTCCATCGAAGACGCCGAGTCGCTGCACCGGCTCCAGGCCATCGGGGTCACCCCGCGCGTGCGGCTGCACATGGAGGCGCGCATGGAGGGCGAGGCGCCGTCGGCGAACGTCGTGGGCGAGGTGCGCGGCCGCACGAAGCCGGACGAGGTGGTGGTCGTGAGCTGCCACCTGGACAGCTGGGACGCGGGCACCGGAGCGCAGGACGACGGGGCGGGCTGCGTGGTGGCCATGGAGGCCGCGCGGCTCATCGGGACGATGGAGCGCAAGCCCGCGCGCACGGTCCGCGTCGTGCTGTTCACCAACGAGGAGAACGGGCTGGCGGGCGGACGCGCGTACGCCGAGGCCCACGCCCACGAGCTGCCGAAGCACGCCGCGGCCATGGAGTCGGACACCGGCGCGGGCGAGCCCTTGGGGTACCGGGTTCACATCCCGCTGCCCGAAGGCACGGAGCTCGAGGACGGGGCGACGCACCCCACTGAGGAGCGCGCGCTCGCCGTCATGAAGGACCTGGCGCCCCTGCTCGAGCCCCTCGGGGCCACCACGATGGAGCTCGGCTACGCGGGCGCGGACATCGGGCCCACGGTCAAGGGCGGGGTGCCCGGCCTGGGCATGAAGCACGACATGACCGGCTACTGGCCGATCCACCACACACACGCCGACACGGTGGAGAAGATCGACCCCATCGCGCTGCGAAAGAACGTCGCGAGCATGGCGGTCGTCGCCTACGCGCTCGCCGACCGCGAGGGGCGGCTCACGGACTGAGCCGCCTACGTGGACGAAGCCGGACGAAATCCGGAATAGGGCCGACAGTCCGACGTCTTCGAGCCGTATTCCGGATTTTGTCCGGAATCACCGCGCAGCGACCAGCCCGATCTCGACCTCGAAGCCGCCCGAGGGGTGATTTCGGGCCGACACGCGGCCGCCCATGCACTCGATCAGGCCCTGCACCAGGGCGAGGCCGATGCCGGTCCCCTTGGTCGCGCGGGTCAGCTCGCGCTCGCCTCGGTAGAAGGGCTGGAAGATGCGCTGCAGCTGGGCCTGCGGCACCCCGGGGCCCCGATCCCGGATGCGGATCGCGACCCCGTCGCCGTCGCGCTTCGCCTCGAGGATCACCCGCTTGTCGTCCGCCCCGGCGCTGAACTTCAGGGCGTTGTCGACGAGGTTGATCAGCACCTGCAGCAGGGCGTCGTGCTCGAAGGACACCGGGGGCAGATCCGGGTCCGCGTCGAGCTCCAGGTCGAAGCCGCGGCTCCGGGCGTGGGGCTCCAGCACCAACACCGCCTCCTCCAGGACCGGCGGCAGCAGCCCCATGGACAGCGACACCGTGCGCGTGCCCTTCTCGAGCTTCGCCAGCTCCAGGACGTTGTTGATGAGCCGCGACAGCCGCTCGGACTCGGCCGTGATGGTCCCGTAGTACTCGTAGCGCTTGTCCTCGTTGGGGACGATGTCGTCGCGCAGCATCTCGCTGTACATGCGGATGGCCGTCAGCGGCGTCTTGAGCTCGTGGGAGACGGCCGACACGAAGTTGTTGCGCTGCTCGGCGAACCGCACCACCACGGCGACCATCCGGTACACCGAATAGAGGCCCGCGGACGTCACCACCACGAGCAGGAGCGTGACCCCGAGCAGGAACGGCAGGGGGTCGGCGTCCTCCCGGGGGACGGGCTCGAAGAGGGCCGTCGCCTCGAGCGCCTCGAACGGGGCGGCGAAGACGTGCTCGAAGGCGTACGAGCCCGGCGCGCTCGCCCCCGCGCCCCACACGAAGGAGACGTACCCCGCGAGCTGGGTCCCGGACACGACCTCCTTCTCGAGGTGCCGCGCGAGCTCGGGCAGCTTGAGGACGACGCCCTGGAAGAAGGTCTGCGTGCCCGCCGACACCCGCCGGAACAGGACGAGGCGCTCGTCGTCCACGGGGAGGCCCTGGAGCTGGGAGATGGTGACCGTGAGGTCGCCCGAGCTCGCGTCGATGGGGAGCCGGGGGGGCGGCTGGAGCTCGGCGGGCCCGGCGTGGACCTCGACGGGGGTCGGCGTGGGCTCGGGGGCCGCGACGTCCGGGGCGGCGACGCCGGGCAGGGCTGCGATCTGGTCCACCGCCGCGCGAGACCCGGCCCGACCCGCCTGCGCCCGGGTCGACGCGAGCCCGTCCACGTCGACGGTCTGCACGGCGGGCGCCTCGAACGCGGGGGCGGGCATCTCGGCGCGGGTGGGGGCGGGCGCGGCGACGGGCACGAGGCCTTCCTCCTTCGCCTTGGCTTCGTTCCACTTCTGCCGCTTCAGGCGGGCCTCCTCCAGCTTCCGCTGCATCGCGTTTCGACGCTCGCCGGTGCCCGAAGCGATGGCCGCCGACCGCTCCGACTCGACCCACTCGGTCCACTCGGGATCGTCGAAGAGCTCCTCGTGCTCGGCTTCGGCTTCGAGCACCTCCTCGTCGATCGCGTCGAGGTCCTCGGTCACCCGGCGCCGCCGCTCATCGCGTTCTTCCCAGAGATCGGCGATGGCGTCCTCGGCGCTCCGGCCGGTCGCCGGGGCGGGCTCGACCTCGGGCGCCGGGGCCGCCGCCGCTCCTCCGAGTTCGGCGTGCACCTCCAGCTGCGCCATCTGCTCGGCGACCTCGGCCACGTCGTCTTCGCCGCTGTTCGCGTCGAGCCCCGCCGCCGCGGCCTCCTCCCGGGCGTCGCGCAGGGTCTCCGGCTCCAGCTCCGCGACCAGCTCCCCTTGCTGGAGGCCGTAGACGTTCTGGGCCTTGGTGGTGGCCTGCCGCGGCGCGCGTCCCGACCGTCGCCCGGCCGCCTTGTTCAGGGAGGACGCAGCGCCCTCTCTCTTGTCCCCCCGGCGCTTCTTCGCCTTGCTCGGCGTCTTCGTCTGGACCTGCCACTCGGTCTTCGCCTCTTCGGGGGCCTGGGCCAGGAACACCGGGCGGTTCGGCTCGTCCACGGTGATGGGCAGCGACGCGCTCCCGTCGTCCACCTCGGCCAGGGGCTCGCGCCCGTCGTCGGCGTCCTGCTTGGTGGCGGCCTTGGTCGTCGGGGCCGCGTCCTCGCGAGGGCTCGGGCGCCGCACCCGCTCGCGCGTGGGCTCGGCGTCCGCCACGACCTTCGGCCTCGGCTCCGGGAAGTCGGGGAGCTGCTCGATGCCCTTCACGGCCTCCCGCACGGCCCGCTCGGTGGCCTCGAGCTTCTCGGTCGCGCGCCACCGGGTCGCGAGGATCGCCCGCTCGTCGACCTCCGGCCGCAGGGGCGAGCGGAACTGGCCGTCCGAGTCGTACTGGAACCAGCCCAGGACGTAGTCGGCCGTGGGCTCCCGGGACAGCTCGGAGCGGACCCAGGTGCGGTCGGCGGCCACGGCGCCCTCGGGCACGTACAGGTACCGGTACTGGTGGAAGCTGCGGGCCTCCTCGTCGCTCAGCAGGGCGTTGAGGCGGTCGTCGATCTCGTCGAACACGCGCTCGGCGAGGCGCTGGTGGCGGTCGTACTGGGCGTCGGACTCCAGCTCCATCGCGCGCTCGACCAGCACGCCGATCCCCGCGAAGAGCAGGACGGCGAGGGCGAGGACGGCGAGGCGGATCCGACTCAAGTGATCCCTATCCGACCGCGCTCACGCCCGGACTCGGTAGCCCGCGCCGCGCACCGTCTCGATGAGGGTGTCGCCCCCGCCGCCGGCGACGCCCTCGAGCTTCCGCCGGAGCTTCGCGATGTGCATGTCCACGCAGCGCGTCTCCACGCCGTCCACCCGCTGGTAGCCCCAGACCTCCCGCAGGAGCTCGTCCCGCGTGCTCACGCGCCCGGGCTCCTGGGCCAGGAAGGCCAACAGCTGGATGTCGCGGGGGGTCAGGTCCACCCTGTCCCCGCCGCCCTCGGCCCGCAGGGCGCCGGTGTCGACCTCCACGGCGCCGACGACGAATCGACGACCGGGATCCTTGGTGGCGCGACGGAGCAGGGCCTGCACGCGCGCGACCAGCTGCGCGACGGAGAAGGGCTTGGGCACGTAGTCGTCCGCGCCGCAGCGGAACCCCTCGAGGATGTCCGACTCGGCGCCCTTGGCCGTCAGCATCAGGATCGCCTGGGACGGCACCTTCTCGCGCACCGTGCGGCAGATGGTGAAACCGTCCACCCCCGGCAGCATCACGTCGAGCACGAGCAGGTCGTACTTGCCGGTGAGCGCCTCGGCGAGCCCCTCGTCGCCGTCGGGGACGCCGTGGGGCTGGATTCCGTGGAAAGCGAGGACGTCGCAGATCCCGACACGGATCGCGGCTTCGTCCTCGACGACCAGAACTGCGGGCTTCGTCATCCCCCGGAGGATCGGGCCAACGGGGCCCGTCTACAAGTAATCGCTTCGTAAAGAGGCGGGCGGCGTCTCCTTCGGATGCGGCCCGAGTCGGAGGCGACGCGCCCTGGTCGCCGGGGGCGTCCGAGCCTTCAAGGTTCCGTGACGACGATCGCCGGCTTCCCGAGCGCGACCTTCACCAGGACCTCGTCGCTGAAGGTGGTTCGCGCGCCGCTCGGGTCGTCCGGGTCGGGGACGACCAATCGGAACACGATGCGGCGGAGCACGACGAGCTCGTGGTGGTGAAGAGCTGCGGCTCCAGGACGGTCCCGAAGCTGTCGCACATCACCCCGAGCGTCTCCGGCAGACGCGCCCGCGATGTCCTGGGTTATGTCCCGGCCCATCCCATCGTCTGGAACGGCGACGACCGTCCCGTCGAGGGGCCGCGCACAGACGCTCCGTAACCGCGGTGTAAACGCGAGCCTGTCGGGATTTACGGACCCCTTGCCGGAAACCTGCGCCGCGGATCTCAGACTCGGAGTGGACCCCAACCCACCCGGAGCTTCCATGACCCGACCCGCTCGCCGACCCTTCGCCATCGATGGTTGGCTCGTCGCCCTGACCGTCGCGATGTCCTTCATCGCCCAGCCCCCCGCCGCCATCGACGGCGGGACCAGCGTCGGCGGCATGGCCGTGTCGGCGCCGGCGTCCCCCGATCCCCTGGCCGCCACGGGCGGGCCGGTGCAGGTGCGGGGCGCCGTGGACCGCACGCGCGTCCTCCAAGGCAGCGACGGGACGGTGCGGGTGGAGCTCAACATCACCGGCGAGCGACGGCCCATGGCGCGCCTGCCGCGCACGCCCACGGACGTCGTGATCGTGCTCGATCGGTCCGGCTCCATGGACGGCGAGAAGATCCGCTGGGCCCGCTCGGCCGCCCAGGAGCTCATCGGGATGCTGTCTGCCGACGACCGCTTCTCTCTCGTGACCTACTCAAACCGCGCCGACGTCGCGATCCCGTTCGCGGCGGCGAGCTCCGCGCTGCGCACCCAGTGGCAGCGCACGGTGGGCCACGTCGAGGCGGGCGGATCGACGAACATCGGGGCCGCCTTGGACGCCGCGGACGCGATCCTCGACGAGCACCGCACCCCCGGCCGCGCCGCGCGCGTGGTCCTGATCTCCGACGGCCTCCCCACCGCCGGCGACACCTCCACCGAGGGGCTCGTCCGCCGCGCCCGTCGCGCGCTCAAGGACGAGTACGTGCTCTCGGCCGTGGGCGTGGGCGAGGACTTCAACGAGCACCTCATGACCTCGATCGCCGACGCCGGCACCGGCAACTTCTACTACCTCGAGCGCGGCACGGCCCTCGCGAGCGTCTTCACGGACGAGTTCGAGAGCTCCCGCGAGCAGATCGCGGGCGGCTTGAAGGTCACGATGCGCCCCGGCGCGGGCGTGCGGGTCGTGGACGCCGCGGGCTACCCGCTCTACACCGAGGGCTCGGCCGTCTGGTTCTCCCCCGGCGCGCTCTTCGCCGGACAGCAGCGCACCGTGTGGGTCACGCTCCAGGCGCCCACGGGCAGCACCGGCGAGCGCTCGCTGGTGGATATCGAGGTGACGTACGCGGACGGCACCGGCAAGCGGAACGCCGTGGCCATGGCCGACCTGCCGCGGGTGACGTGCGTCGAGGACCCCGACGCCTACGCGCGCGGCATCGACAAGAAGAAGTGGGAGGAGTCCCAGGTGAAGGACACGTGGTCGGCCGTGCGCGCCAAGGTCGCCCGCCAGGTCCAGCTCGGCAACCGCGACGAGGCCCTGCGCGAGCTGAACTCCTACAAGGAGGACACCGCCGCCCTCAACGCGGTCGTCGGCTCGGCCGCCGTGGACGCGAACCTGATGGACGTGGAGGAGCTCGAGGCCAGCGTCGAGGACGCGTTCGACGGCGACGAGCGCGAGCAGAAGAAGAAGCGGAACGTCTACAGCAAGTCGGAGCGGCTCGACTCCCTCGACGCCCGTCGATCAGGCGCCAAGCGCTGAACGCCCGGGAGGAGTCCTAGGAGGCCTCGGCGGACCCGTCTGCCGGGGCCTCTGCCTTCTTGCCTCCGCGGATCGCCTCGATGGCGAGGAGGATGGCCCCGGTCACGATCGCCATGTCGGCGACGTTGAACGTGGGGTAGTGGATCCCGCCCGCGACCTTGCGGAGGATCACGGCCATGACGCCCGTCTCGGCGTAGAAGTCGAGGAAGTCGGTGACCATCTGGAAGCGGATGCGGTCGAGCAGGTTGCCGGCGGCGCCGCCCGCGAGCGCGCCCAGCGAGACGGCGGTGATGCGGTCCTCGTCCGGCAGCGTGCGCACCATCCAGATCATGGCGCAGACGGCGACCACGCCCATGGTGGTGAGGAACGCCATCCCCCACTCCTGGTCGCCGAACAGCGACCAGGCCGCGCCGGTGTTGGTGCGATGCCAGATGCGGAACATCCCGTCGATCACGTCGATGTGGTCCCGGACGGGCAGGTTCGCTCGGATCCACGCCTTGGTGACCCAGTCCAGCAGGAACAGCGGGATGCTCAGGGCGAGGAAGATCTTGACCGGCGTTCTCATTCGGGGGCTCGTCGGTTCCGGGTTCACGGGCGGCGGCGAAAGATACACGAAGCCCCCCTCCGTTCTTCCCCCGGCGACGCGTGATCCCCCCACGATCGCCGCTGGACGGGCGGAACCGCGGTTGCTAAAAGCCCGCCGCGCGCACCCGGGAGGGGTGCTCACGGAGTACGGAGCAGCCATGCATTCGATGATCGAGCGCCTCTTCGGGGCGGTGATGGTGGGCGGCCTCGCCCTGGCAGCGGGCTGCGCCCCGCCGAGCGAGCACGTCGAGGACGACGAGGACCCGAACGCGCTGCCGCCGCTGCCGGACTTCGTGGACGACTGCTCCGGGCGCCACAACGACGACGTGGAGGACGCCGCGGGCGTGGTCGCCGAGAACGGCGTCGAGCACGAGGCCGTCCGCCTCTGCGACGGCGACCGCGACTACTACCGCATCGACGTCCCGGCGGGCCGCTGGCTGTCCGTGGAGATCGTCATCGACGGGCTCGGCAACTCGTTCGACGGCACCGACTTCGACCTCTGGGAGGTCGACGACGACGGCGAGAAGCTCTGGGGCTCCTACTCGGACCGCCTGACCTACGAGCGCATCGCGTGGTTCAACCCCGGCGAGCACCCCGTCACCCGGTACTTCCTGGTCGACAACTCGGACACCAACGACGGCGTCTACGACCTGCGCGTCCGCCGCAGCCGGTTCCACCAGGGGGTCGACTGCGACGCCTTCTACGGCGACGAGGACCCCGAGGATCAGAATGGGCCCTGCAACCGCATCATGCAGTTCCCGCAGATGAACGAAGAGTCCGAGGGCCTGTTCGTCGAGCACCCGCCCTACTGGAGCAACCTGCGTCGCGAGGTCATCTACCTCGTCCGGTACGCCGCCCAGGAGACGGCGCGCAAGTTCGAGGACACCAACCCGCTCGCCACGCTCGACATGTCCGAGCGCGACGGCGCGACCCCCGGCACCGCCTTCAACAGCCTGCGCCACCCCGAGGGCACCCACGAGAACGGCAACGACATCGACATCGCCTACTACCAGACGGGCGACGACAACAATGGCCGCGCCGTGTGCCGGAACAACGGCTACTTCTGCACCAGCGACCCCGACATCCTGGACGTACCCCGCACCGCCTACTTCATGGCGCGCCTGTTCGACGGGGACCACGTGCGCGTCATCGGCGTCGACACCAAGGTGGCCGAGATGCTCCGCGGCGCCACCCGCGAGCTCGAGGACGACGAGATCCTCTCCGACGACGACGGCCGGGTCCTGCGCAGCAACGCCATGGCGTTCGGCGACGGGTGGCCGTTCCACCATCACCACATGCACTTCTCCTGGGACTGGGAGCGGGGCCACGAGCGCTCCGTGCCGCCCGAGGGCTGCATGACGGAGGCGGGCTCCCTCGCCATCGAGGCCCGCGAGTAGGGCGACCCGCCTCGGTCAGCGACGACCGCCTCGGTCGGCCCAGCCCGAGGCCACGCGCGACACCCCCGGCACCCGCGGCCGCAGCCCCTTCTTGGTGGCGACGGCGAGGCCGAGGTGCGCGACGGCCGCGCCCCCCAGCGCCGGGAGGCCGAACCCCTTCCACGTCGCCATCCCCACGACGACCGCAGCGACGGTCGCGGTGAGGAACGCCTGGGACGCGTGGAACCGCAGGCCCCAGAGGCCGCGTCCGCCCACGAAGAAGGCGACCGGGAAGCCGGGCACGGGGGCCAGGTAGCACAGCGCCGACCAGGTCCGCGGGTGCAGCCGCGCGAAGAACTCCCCTGCCCGCTCGGCGGCGGCGGCCCGCTCCTCCGCGCCCAAGCGATGGTCGTAGGCGGCCCGGGTCACGGGATCCGAGAGCACCCGATAGGCCTCGCTGACGGCCGCCGACTCGGCCGCCTCGCCCCCCACGTCGGGGTGAGACGCGCGGGCCGCGGCGCGGTAGGCGGCCTTGATCGTGGCCTCGTCCGCGTCGGCGGGGACCCCGAGCAGCGCGTAGTGGGTGGGGGCCTCGCTCACGGGGCGGGTCGCCGGGGGTTGATCCAGGCGAGGGACCCGTCGCGGAACCGCACCCGCACGTAGGCGGCGTCGGCGGTCCTCGGGAGGTCGATCCATGCGCCCCGGCGATCGCCCGCCGCGAGGACCTGTTCGGCCCCCGTCGCCGCGTCGACGTACACGATCCTCACCGTCGGGGCCCCGTGCTGGACGCGCAGCTTCCCGGTCGCCTCGTCGAGCTCGAGCACCGCCCGCGTCCCGGTCGTCGCCCAGGCGCGGCCCGCCCGCAGCGCCTCGAGCACGCCCGCGCGGGTGAGCTCGTTCACCTCGAGCCCCGTGAGTCCGCCCGAGTGCGGTCCCCATCGCGTGTCTCCGGGGCGGCCGTCGTGGCTGTCGCCGGCGCCGAGCAGGCACAGGGTGGGGTCCCGCACGAGGTGGGCGCGCACGTCCGAGACCGGGCCGTCCTCGTCCGTCCCCTCGGTCGTCACGGCCCGGCGACAGTCGGCGCACTCGCTCGATCCGTGGGCGCTGTAGATCTCGACGCAGGCCTCTCCGGGCAGCTTCGCGGGGCGGTCCGCCGGGGTCCCCATGCCTCGGGCGAGGGTCGTGTGCGACGCGGTGACGGCCGAGGCCCGGAGCAACGCCAGCAGGCTCGACGGGCGCGGCTCGAACCGCGCCGCCTCCACGCCGAAGTCCGTCTCCTGCCAGATCGTCCGGGCGCCGCGATCCGCGCCCGCGCTCTTCAGCGTCCGCAGCGCCTTCGTGTCGAAGAACCAGGCCACCTCGTGGCCGTGGACGTTGATCTCCAGCGCGGGCAGGGCCACGAACTCGCCGGGGACGTTGGCCACGTCGGCCGCCTCCACCGCGGCGGCGAACTCCGCCGGGGCGAGCTGCCAGTCATGATCGGACAGGGCCGCTACCTGCAGTCGGCCGCGGGAGCGCGCGAAGGCGAAGTACCCGCGCGGGGAGCCGCGTCCGTCGGAGAGCGCCGAGTGGCCGTGCAGGTCCGCGAAGACCACGCGGCGGCCGGACCTGGTGTGGTGGACGGTCCGGTTCTCGCGGACGGCGGGCCGCTCCGAAGGCGTGATGAAGACGGGCGGGACCGGCGCGACGGCCACCGGATCGCCGCCGCCCTGGGCGTCGAACAGGACGACGGGGCGCAGCTCTCCGGGCACGCCCGGCGGCGAGGCGCGCGCGATCGTGATCTCCACTGCTCCGCCCTCGGGCAGCGGGCGGTCCAGGCGGGCCTCGGCGTACCAGCGGCCGTACTCGGCGTCCCGTCGCCGCGCGGGGATCTCGACGTCGCCGAGCCGCGCGAACACGTCGGCGTCGCCGGTGGTGCCGCGCATGCCGTAGTACCAATGGGGCAGGCCCACCAGCACGACGCCCTCGGCCTCGAGCGGCCCCCCGTGTGCGGTGACCGTGACCGTCAGCCCCAGGGGCGCGTCGTCGGGCCCTCCCCCGCGCACCGCGGAGACCGCGGGGACCCCCGGCTTCTCGGGCGCGTCGTCGGCCGCCCCGCAGCCCAGCCCGAGCGCGATCAACAGGACGACGATGGGGCTCGGCCGCGCCATGCCCGCATGGTAGACCTCCGCCCCATGACGATGCGTTCCCCCTGGTTGTTGGTCGCCGTCGCCCTGTTCGTGCCGGGCTGCGACGAAGAGGTCGACCCCATCGAGCTGACCGTCGACCCCTGGTGCGAGTGGCTCGAAGAGCGCCACTGCGTCCTCCCGTGGCCGTCCGACCACTGGCTCGAGCCCGCCGACACGGCCACGGGCGTCCGCATCGCGTACGACACCGCGTCCATGCCGCTCAACGACACCTTCGAGCCGTTCGACGTGGCGGAGTACACGCGCTTCGACGGGTACAGCGGCAGCTCGCCGATCATGACCACCTTCGGCGGGGCCCTCGACCTCACCGGGTTCGCCGCGAACGACGACTTCGCGCGGTCGCTCGAGGCCGACAGCCCCACCGTCCTGCTGAACCTGTCGACGGGGGCGCGCGTCGCCCACTCCGTGGAGATCGACCTCCGCTGGGACGAGAGCATCGAGGACGGCGACCTCGACCCGGACGTGATGGTCTACCTCCAGCCGGCGGCCCGCCTGCCGGGCGGCACCGAGTTCGCCGTCGCCTTCCGGAACGTCGTGCGGGAGGACGGCTCGACGGTGAGCCCCTCCCCCGGCTTCACGGTCCTGCGGGACGCCATCGTCACCACCAGCCCCCTCGTGGAGGAGCGACGCCCGGCCTACGACGCCATGTTCGACGCCCTCACCGCCGCGGGCGTGGACCGCGCGGGCCTCGTCCAGGCGTGGAAGTTCACGACGGTCTCGGACTCCATGATCCGGCGCGACCTGCTGCACATGCGGGACGACGCCATGACGCGCGTCCCCGTGGGCGGGGGCAACTGCACGGTGGAGGAGGTCGACCGCGCCGGAGACCCGGAAGGCGCGCCGCGGGCCGGCGTCGCGCTGCGCATCAAGGGGATGCTCGAGATCCCGCTCTACACGGACCGGAACGCTCCTCCGACCCGAATCGTGCGGGATGCGGACGGCCTGCCCGAGTTCCAGCGCATGGACGAGGTGCCGTACATCCTGGTGGTGGGCGAGTCGGTGATGGAGCCGGGGGCCGAGCCCGCCCGCTTCTTCGGCTACGGGCACGGGCTGATGGGGAGCCGACACGAGATCAACAGCGGGTTCGTCGCCCAGATGGTCGGCGGGCGGCACATGGTCGCGGCGGCAGTGGACTGGGACGGAATGAGCGAGGACGACTTCGTGACGGTCGGCTTCGCGCTGCAGGACGTGAGCACGTTCGCCAACGTGGGCGAGCGCCTGATGCAGGGCGTGATCAACCAGCTCGTCCTCACCCGCGCCTTCACCGGGGCTTGTCGCACCGCCATCCCGGAGCTCCAGCACCCGGACGGGCACCCCGTCATCCGCGACGCCGACCCCTACTTCATCGGGATCTCCCAGGGCTCGATCATGGGCGCGACCACCGTCGCGGTCGGCCAGGACGTGAAGAAGGCCGCCCTCATGGTGGGCGGCATGAACTACTCGGTGATGATCCCGCGTTCGTCCAACTGGACGACGTACGAGGCGATCCTCCGAGCCTGGTACCGCAGCCGCCTGGAGCGCGAGCTGCTGCTCGGCATCATGAACTCGCACTGGGATCTGGCGTCGCCGGACGCGTTCCTCGCGCACTACGCGGGCGACCTCCTGCCGGACACGCCGGAGAAGAAGATCCTCTACCAGATCGCCAAGCACGACTCCCAGGTGCCCAACCGCGCCTCGGACATGGCGGCGCGCACGGCCGGCTTCCCCCTGCTCACGCCCGCGCCCGTGGCGCCCTGGGGCATCGAGACGACGGACGCGCCCGACGGGAGCGCGATGGTGTACTTCGACTTCGGGGTCGAGCCCAACCCGCCCGGGAACCTGGTGCCGCCCGAGGACAACGACGTGCACAACGACCAGCGGTACCTCGAGGCGACGCAGGAGATGGTCGACCGCTTCTTCCAGGAGGGCGGGGTCATCGAGAACACGTGCGAGGGGCCCTGCGACCCCGAGTAGCCGGGGCTCCGTGGGGCGACGGCTCCGCTGCTAGACTTCGGTCGTGTTTCAGATCCTGCGCGCGACGTCCATTGCCAACGACGGCTTCCTTGCGCTCCTGACCCAGGTGTTCCTCGAGAACAACCTCGGGCTCCCGGACAAGGCCGCCCTCGACCGGTTCGAGAACACCATCCGCCAGGACCGCGTGCGGTTCCTCATGGCGCTCGAGCAGCAACGCGTCGTGGGCGTCATCTCGGTGACGTTCAGCTTCTCCACGATGCAGATGCGGCCGTACGCGGTGCTCGGCGACCTGTACGTCCACCCCGGCCATCGCGGGCGTGGCTGCGCCGCCGCGCTCGTCGTGGCGGGCATGGACGCCGCGCACACCGAGGGCTGCACCCACTGCGTCACCGTCTCCTACGACGGGCTCGAGGGCATCTACCAGCGCTTCGGCTGGGCCCCGCGGCAGGACACGCTCGCCGTGGACATGGATCTCGACGGCCCGCCGCCGTCTCTACTACAAACCGGCGACTTCTACTTCGACTAGCAGGCCCTGCGGCGCGCGATCGCTTCGTTGCTTCGTCGCTCCCCTTCGGTCACGCACTAGAGGTGCGCTCCCTCGGGTCTCTCCTCGCGCCTCGCGCTCCCGCCCCTCAGGGCCTGCTCCAATCTCCGCGCGATCGCTTCGTTGCTTCGTCGCTCCCCTTCGATCACGTCCCACGCGCGGGCCGGCGCCCCGGACTATCCTCCCGTCGTGCACGCCGTCCGCTTTCATGAACAAGGCCCCCCCTCCGTCCTGCAGCTGGACGACGTCCCCGATCCCTCGGCCGGGCCCGGGGAGGTCCTGCTCGACGTGCGGGCCGCGGGCATCAACCACCTCGACATCTGGGTGCGGCGCACGCTGCCCGACATCCCCGTGCCGCGCATCCCGGGGGCGGACGCCGCGGGCGTGGTGGCGGCGCTCGGCGAGGGCGTCTCGGGCCTCGCCGTGGGCGACCGTGTCCTCATCGACCCCGGGCTCTCCTGCGGCACCTGCCTGACCTGCCACCGGGGCGAGCCGACCCTGTGCCGGCAATACAAGATCCTGGGCGAGTCCTGCAACGGGACGTACTGCACCCGCCTCGCCATCCCGGCCCAGAACTGCCTCCCCATCCCCGACGGCTGGTCCTTCGCCCAGGCCGCCGCCTTCCCCCTCACGGCGCTGACCGCGTGGCGCATGCTCGTGGTCCGCGGTCGGCTCGCCCCCGGGGAAGACGTCCTCGTCCTCGGCGGCGCCGCGGGCGTCGGGGTGATGTGCATCCAGATCGCCAAGGCCCTCGGCTGCCGCGTGATCGCCACCGCCTCCACCGAAGAGAAACGCGCCCTGTGCCGCGACCTGGGCGCGGACCTGGCCGTCGACTACACCGAGGGCGACTGGCCGCGGCAGGTGAAGGCCGCCACCGGTCGGCGCGGCGTCGACCTGACCGTCGACTACATCGGCAAGACCACGTGGAAGGGTTCCCTCAGGGCCACCGCCGCGGGCGGACGCATCGTCACCTGCGGCGCGACGACGGGCCACGACCCCATCGAAGATCTGCGCCACGTCTTCTTCCGCCAGCTCAGCATCATCGGCTCCACCATGGGCTCCCGCGCCGATCTCGTGTCCGCCCTCACCCAGGCCCGAGCCGGGCGGTTGAACCCCGTGATCGACCGCGTCCTCCCCCTGGCCGAAGCCCCCGCCGCCCACCAGCGGATCGAAGACCGCGCCGTCCTCGGCAAGCTCGTGCTCGAGATGCCCGCGTGACCTCCGTCTTCACCCGGGACTACGCCGTCCGCTTCGGCGAGATCGACCACGCCGGCGTCATGTACTACCCGGCCCTCTTCGACCGCATCCACAAGGCCTTCGAGGACTTCTGGCCCGAGGCGCTCGGCAAGACGTACGCCGAGGTCCTCGGGGACGACGGCATCGGCTTCCCGCTCATCGACACCAAGACCACCTTCTCCGCCCCGTTCCGCTTCGGCGACACCATGCGGGTGGCCATCGACGTGGTGCGCATCGGCACCAGGTCGGTGACGTTCCGAGTGCGCCTGGGGGCGACGGGCGACGAAAGGCTCCGCGCGGAGGCACGGATGGTGAACGCCGTCATCGCCATGGAGTCCTTCCGACCGGTGCCGCTGCCCGCCGCCTACGCCGAGGCCTTGGGCCCCTACCTCGTGGACCCGCACGTCGTGGAGTCTCCCGCGTGAGGCGCCTCGTCCTCGTCGGTCTCCTCCTCGCCCCCGGCCCGGCCCTGGCGGACGAGGTCGACCCCTACGCGGACGCCGTGCTCATCCCCGGGGAGGCGTACATCGAGGGGGCGTTCGGGGGCCACGAGGACGCCCGCGCGGTGTGGAACAACCTCGGCGGCATCCGCCCCTTCGACGGCAGCCTGCTCGCCGCCTTCAGCACCGGCGATCTCGAGACCCCCGCCATCCCCGGCACGGACCTCGGAGAGGTCGGCCCCGAGGGCGACTCGGGCCTGCAGCTGTGGATGTCTCTGGACCCCCCGCCCTGGGCGCGCTCGCTGCGGTTCGCGGTCACCGCCATCGCGCCCGCCTTCTACGACCCCTCCGTGGCGGACGTGGTCGAGAGCGACGCCTGCCGCGTCCTCATCCAGGGCACCGGGGTGTCGATCGATCCCTGGACCAACAGCGAGCGACTCCAGCCCACCTCCGCGGCGTTCGAGCAGCCGCGCGGCGACGAAGCGCTCGCCCCCCTCGCTTGGCTCGAGGGCATGCACGCCACCGACTGGATCGAGGGGATCCACGCGATCAGCGGGCCCGTGGACACCATCACCTTCGAGCTCCACGTGACCGACGGCGGAGGGGCGCCCACCCACGACATCGTCTGCCTGCTGGACGGGGTCCGATTCGACCGCGCGCACCCCGCCAGTCGCCCCAACCCCGGCGTCATCCCGTTCGTCGAGTCCGTCGCTCCCGCCGAGATCCCGCGCGGGCGGGAAGCGAGCCTCGTCGTCCAGGGCCGCGACCTCGTGATCTCGGGCGCCGTCTTCCGGCCGATCCGTCCCGACGGGACCTTCGGAGAGCCCCTCGAGGCGATCGTGGACGAGGGCCCGGGCGCGCGGAGCACGGAGCGCGTCCGCCTTCGGATCCCGCCCCTGGACGAGCTCGGCTTTCACGGCCTGCGCCTCGAGTGGCGGGAGGAGGACGCCCTCGAGTGGGCCGACCTGTTCGAGGTGCGGACGTTGGCCCCTCGTGTCCTCGACATCGAGCCCGCCGTCGGGCCTCCGGAGGGCGGCAACCGGGTGGTGCTCACGGGCGTGGGGTTTCACGACGTCACCAGCATCTACTTCGGCGACCGACAAGCCACCGGAGACGCCATCCGCGTCCTGAGCCCCGAACACCTCGAGGTCCTGGTCCCCGGGCCCGGGGAGGCGGTGGGCCCCGTCGACGTGCGGCTCACGTCGGGCGGGAGCGACCACGTGGTCCCCGGCGGCTACACCATCTCGGCCGCGGCCGAGGCGCCTCCCGACGACGGGCTCCCCCCCGGCGGGCCGTCCCCCGGGTGCACCCAAGGCGGTCCCGGCGGGGCCTCCTGGCTCCTGCTCCTCTCACTGCTCAGAGGCCGGGACGCCAGCCGAGCTGGTAGCCGGCGGCGAGGGCGGCGTGGCGCACCCAGGTCCGAAGCACGCCGCGCTCCCGGTACTTCCGCGCGGACGTGACCGCGGGCGGGTCGAGGACTGCGACCCTCCCCAACGCCTTCGCCCGCTGCACGAGGTCCAGATCCTCGAGGATCGGCATCTCCGCGAAGCCGCCGAGCCGCTCGAAGTCGACGCGGCGGAGGAAGAGGCCCTGGTCGCCGTACGGGGTCCGCAGCCATCGATTGCGCAGGTCGCAGCCCCACTCGATGAAGCGCATCCCCGGCGTCCGATCGTCCACCTGGTAGCGGAACGCGCCGAGCGCGACGGAGGAGTCCGCGAGCGTGCGGGCGATGAGCTCCCGGGTGGACGGCGGCGGCCTCGTGTCCGCGTGCAGGAACAGCAGGTGCTCCCCGGACGTGGCGGCCGCGCCGGCGTTCATCTGGACCGCGCGACCCCGCGAGCTCACGACCACCCGCAGGCCGGCCGCCCGAGCCTCGTCCACGGTGTCGTCGGAGCTGCCCCCGTCCACGACCAACACGTCCACGTCGGGGGTCACGGCGGCGAGGTGTCGGGCCAGGCGCCCGATCTCCCCCGCCTCGTCGAGTGCGGGGACCACGATCGATAGAGACGGCGCCATCGGCCGGCGAGGATACACCCGGCGACCCCCGCCTCGACGCGCCCTTCGCGCGATCCGGGGCGCCATGGACTACACTCCGCCGCCGTGGCCCGCGCCCCCCTGCCCCTGACCCCCCTCGCCGACCGGACCTGGCGTCTGGACTGCATGGGGATGCTCTGCCCCGTGCCGATCATCAAGACGGGCCGGGCGATGCGACGGGTGGACGTGGGCGGCATCCTCGTGGTCGTGGCGGACGACCCCGGGGTGGAGACGGACCTGGTCGACTGGTGCGACGCGAACCGGCAGGAGCTGGTGAGCATGGACATCGGCCGAGGCGTCTGGACGACTCGCATCCGTCGGACGCACTGAGAGCCGCATGCCCGAGCCGATCACAGACCCGCTGCTGTCCATCGTCATCCCCGTCTACAACGAGGAGGAGTTCGTGGCCGAGCTCGTGCGCCGCGTCGCCGAGCAGCCGTGGAAGATGGAGATCATCCTCGTGGACGACGGCTCCACCGACGGCACCAAGCCCATCCTCGAGAAGATCGAAGCCGACTACGACATCGCGCGGGTGTACTTCCAGAACCCCAACCAGGGGAAGGGAGCGGCGCTCCACCGCGGCTTCGCCGAGGCGAAGGGCGACGTCGTGGTGATTCAGGACGCCGACCTCGAGTACGACCCGCGCGAGTACGGCAGCCTGCTCGAGCCCATCCTCGACGGGCGGGCCGATGTCGTCTACGGCAGTCGCTTCCTCGGCGGACCACACCGCGTCCTGAACTACCACCACTACATGGCCAACCGGTTCCTCACGATGATGAGCAACCTGCTGACCAACCTGAACCTCACCGACATGGAGACCTGTTACAAGGTCTTCCGCCGCGAAGTCCTCGACGGCATGACGCTCACCCAGAAGCGCTTCGGGTTCGAGCCCGAGTTCACCGCGCGCGTCGCCCAGGCCGGGCGCCGCATCTACGAGGTGCCCATCTCGTACAGCGGTCGCGACTACGATGAGGGCAAGAAGATCACCTGGCGCGACGGCGTCGCGGCCATGGCCGTCATCCTGAAGTCCCGTTTCGATTGAGGCTGCCCATGACCCTCTGAGGCGCGCTCCTGCTCTGCTCGCCGGTCTTGGCCGTCGGCTGTCCGACCGAGGACCCCGTCGACGACGACGACGACGCCCTGCCCGACTCCTACCAGGAGATGGACCGCATGCAGCGGACCACGTACATGGAGGAGACGGTCCTCCCGCGCATGCAGGAGCTCTTCTCGGCCTACGACCCGTTCTTCCCCGAGGTCGAGTGCGAGACGTGCCACGGCGCGGACTACGAGGACCCGGACGTCGACTACGCCATGCCCAACGGCAACACCGAGCTGCCCTTCTCCGGCTTCCCCTTCTCCGAGTCCGACGACCCCGAAGAGGCCGCCTTCGGCGAGTTCATGGAGGACGACATCCTCCCGGACATCGTCGAGCTGCTCGACGAGGAGGAGTTCGACCCGCAGACCGGCGAAGGCTTCGGCTGCTACGGCTGCCACGAGCGCCCGGGGGTTGACCCCCGAGCGAGTCGACGCGGCTCGCACCACAAAGATCTAAAGCCCGCCGCGAACGCGCCGATGAGCAGAAGGCCCCGGGTCCGCCCGGAGCGCTGGAGACCGGCTCGATGGGCGGGCCGGTTCCACGAAACGGCACCCCCGCGCGAAAGCCGGGCTCGCAAAGCTCCTGACCTGTCGCTCCCCGGAGCCATGGTTTGAAGAGCCGCCGAATGGGACTGGTCACGACATGCTCGACGCCTCTCGTCTCCGCGTGGGCGCGGTGGGCAACGCCCCCCTTGCGTCTTCACGGCAGCGGTTTCGTCTGCCCCAGGGGCAGCAAGCCTCCTCCTTCAACCTCCGCAGCGCCCTGAAGGGCGTGGCCGGCCTCGGCGACGGGCTCCGGGATCTGGGCGCCTCGCTCCGGGTCTCCGGCGCGACAAGGAGCGCCACCCTGGACGGCACGCGCGCCGTCGAGTTCAAGGACCACGGCACGGCGAGCGTCCTGCGGTCCACCGAGGCGATCAATACGAACTCCGAGTCGGTGTCGGACCGCACGCCCGCGTTCCTCGGCCGCTCGGAGGCCCGGATGAAGATCGACGGCGAGTACTCCGGCGCCCGCGACGACCTCCTGGTAGGCAAGGTCAAGAGCCGCGGCAAGCGGGGCTTCCGACTGGAGATCCGCTCCTCCCGGGGCGGCCCGGTGCAGAAGTTCGAGCTCGCCGCGGACCGCGACGGACCCACGACCCTGGACCTGAAGAACGGCCTCTCCCTCACCATCGACGACGGGGATCTCGCGGTTCGCGACGTCTTCTCGTTCGGGGTCGTCGCCCACGTGGGGGACATCGTCGACCCGACCGAAGCGATGAACGGCGAGGGCGACGAGGACGCCGGGCTCGACCCGGAGCTGCGGGTGTACGACGGCTCCTTCGACCTCAACGGGACCCGCATTCGCGTCCAGGCGGAGGACTCGATCGCCGAGGTGCTCCACCGCATCAACAGCTCCGACGCGGGCGTGTTCGCGTCCTACAACGCGGCCTCCCAAGGGTTGGTCCTCCAGGCGAAGGAGCGCGGCGCGACGGACATCCGCCTCGGCGAGGACACGTCGGGGTTCCTCGCGGCCATGAAGCTCGAGGGCGCCGAGACCGCGCGCGGCGAGTCGAAGTCCGGAGCAGACGCGGCGATCGCGGACGTCCAGGGCCTCGAGAAGGTGCGCAGCGGCAGGCTGACGCTCAACGGCGAGCACATCCAGGTCGACGTCGCCACGGACTCCCTCGCCGACGTCTTCGAGCGCCTCAACGCGTCGGAGGCGGGCGTCACCGCGCGGGTCGACGACGAGGGCACCGCCCGGCTCGAGGGCGACGGCCTGGAGAGCCTGCGGGTGCGCGACCGGACCGGCCTGTTCGAGGCGCTCGGCCTCTCCGCGGCGAACGTGCAGGCGGGCTCCGAGTCGTCGATCTCCTCGAAGGAGGCCGCCAAGGCCGTGTCCGCCATCGCCTCGGGCCTCCAGGGGATCATGAAGGCCTCGGGCGGCGCCGAGCTCCGCGCGCTGCAGAAGGACCTCGGGGACCTGCTGGCCGAGGCCGGCGGCGCCGAGGGCAAGAAGCGCATGCGCACGAGCTTCGGGCTGAAGATCGACTTCGGCGCCGACGGCCGCGCCGAGATCGACTTCGGCGCCCGGGGCAAGCGGCGGTTCGCGCGCGCCCTGCGCAAGGACCCGTCCGCGGTGCTCGACTTCTTCACGAAGGCGGACGGCGCCGGGCAGACCCTCATGGATCGCCTCGCGGACCGCCTCGCGGGCGCCCGTCGCGACCTCGCGCAGGGGCGAGGCACGCACCTCACGCAGGTCGCCTGAGGGTCCCGGGACGGCGACGGCTTCGAGGTGGGCGCCGCGCGAGGCCGGCCGCGGGTTTGATACCCTCGCAGTCATGGATTCAGCCCGCATGGACGCATTGGTCGACGCCCTCGTGGAACGCGTGCGCGGCGCGCTCGGCGGGGCCCCGTCGGCGCGCTCGGCGGAGGCCGCCTTCCAGTGGCAGTACGGCGCGGGCTGGGACGCCAACGTCACGCTCGTCCCGCGCGAGGTCATCCACGCCGCGGGCCGCACCGACGGCCGCGTCGCCCGCCGCATCGACCACACCCTCCTCAAGCCCGAGGCGACCCGCGAGCAGGTCGTGACGCTCTGCGAGGAGGCCAAGCGGCACCGCTTCTACTCGGTCTGCGTGAACTCCAGCAACGTCCAGCTCTGCGCCGATCTGCTGCGCGGCTCGGACACCGTCCCCATCTGCGTCGTCGGCTTCCCGCTGGGCGCGTGTCTGGGGTCGGTGAAGGCCTTCGAGGCCGTCGAGGCCATCAAGCTCGGCGCCAAGGAGATCGACACGGTCGTCAACATCGGCGCCCTCAAGTCCGGCGACTACCAGACGGTCCTCGAGGACCTCGCGGTCACGGTCGAGGCTTCCCGGCCGTACCCCGTGAAGGTCATCCTGGAGACGAGCAAGCTCACCAACGAAGAGAAGGTCGCCGCGTGCGTCCTCTCGCGTCAGGCGGGCGCGGCCTTCGTGAAGACGTCCACCGGGTTCGGCGGCGGCGGCGCGACCCTCGAGGACGTCCGCCTGATGAAGCGGGTCGTCGGCGGCTCCGGCATCAAGGTCAAGGCCAGCGGCGGCGTCCGCACCCACGAAGACGCGTGGAGGATGATCGAGGCGGGCGCGGATCGCCTCGGCGCGAGCTCGTCGGTGGCCATCGTCACGGGCGGCGTCGGCGAAGACGGCTACTAGCCCCGCGCCTTCATGGACGACATCCGGCCGCTGATCGCCCTCAAGCGCGACGGGGGCACCCTCACCGCAGCCCAGATCGAGGCCTTCGTGCGCGCCGCCGGCCGCGGCACCGCGCCCGACGTCCAGCTCGCGTCCATGCTCATGGCCATCTTCACGCGCGGGCTCGACACCCGGGAGCGCACGGACTACGCCCTGGCGATGATGCGCAGCGGCGACGTCCTCGCCTGGGACCACCTCGACCGCCCGACCGTCGACAAGCACAGCACCGGCGGCGTGGGCGACAAGGTCTCGCTCATCTGGGCCCCGCTGATGGCGGCCGTCGGCTTCGCGGTGCCGATGATCTCGGGGCGAGGGTTGGGCCACACCGGCGGCACCCTCGACAAGCTCGAGGCCATCCCCGGCTTCCGCACGGACCTCACCGCGGTGGAGATGGACCGCGTGGTCCAGGACGTCGGCTGCGTGATCACGGGGCAGACGGCCGACCTCGTGCCCGCGGACCGCACGCTGTACGCCCTCCGCTCCCAGACGGCGACCGTCCCCACCCTGGACCACATCGCCCCGTCGATCATGAGCAAGAAGCTCGCCGAGGCGGCCGCGACGCTGGTCCTCGACGTCAAGGTCGGCAGCGGCGCCTTCATGAAGGACATCGACTCGGCGCGCGAGCTGGGGCGGGTGATGATCGCGATCGGTGAGGGCGCGGGGCGACGGATCGCCGCGCTGCTGACCGAGATGGGGCGGCCCCTGGGGCGCAAGGTCGGCAACGCGCTCGAGGTGCAGGAGTCGCTCGAGGTCCTGCGGGGGGGCGGGCCGGACGACCTGCGCAGCCTCGTGATCGAGCTCGCCGCCACCGCCCTGAAGGCGGCCGGGCACGCCCCCGTGGATCTCGCCGGGGCCCTCGACTCGGGCGCCGCGATGCGGTCCTTCGAGGCGATGGTCGGGGCCCAGGGCGGCGACCCGAGCTCACTGCGCGACGGCGGACTGCGCGGCGAAGCGGGCCTGCAGGAGGACGTCGTGGGGGCCCCGCTGGACGGCGAGGTGTGGGGCATCGACGCGCTCGAGGTGGGGCTCGCCTGCGCCGCCCTCGGGGGCGCGCGCGGGGGCGACGGAGCGGCCCCGGACCCGGGCGTGGGGGTCGTGCTGGAGGTGGACGTGGGGGCCGTGGTCCGCCGCGGGGACCCGTGCGTGCGGCTCATCCATCGGGACGGGCGCGGCCTGGCCGACGCCCGCGCCTACGCCCGCACCGCCCTGCGCATCGGTCCCCGCGGCGCCCGTCGCGCGGCGTCGCCGCTCATCCTCGAGCGCCTGGGAGGAGCGCCGTGAGCACCGTCCAGAGCCTCCTCGGGATCGTGATCCTGCTCGGCATCGCGTGGGCGCTGTCGAGCGATCGCAAGAACGTCCCCTGGCGGATCATCGGCTGGGGCCTCGGCCTGCAGCTCCTGTTCGCCGTGCTGGTCCTCAAGACGCCGCCCGGACGCTGGCTGTTCGACCAGCTCAACAGCCTGGTCATGACGCTGCTCGGCTACACGAACGACGGCAGCCGCTTCATCTTCGGCAGCCTCATGGACACGGCCGTGCCGGTGGTCGAGGCCGGGGAGCCGGTGGGCATGGCCCAGCTGGGCTTCATCTTCGCGTTCCAGGTGTTGCCGACGATCATCTTCTTCAGCTCGCTGATGGCCGTCCTGTACCACGTGGGGGTGATGCAGCTGCTCGTCCGCGGCGTCGCCGTCGTCATGTTCCGCACGATGAAGACGTCCGGCGCGGAGACGCTGTCGGCGGCGGGGAACATCTTCGTGGGCCAGACCGAGGCCCCGCTGCTGGTGAAGCCCTTCGTCGACAAGATGACGATGTCGGAGCTCAACGCCGTGATGACGGGGGGGTTCGCGACGGTCGCGGGCGGGGTCATGGCGGCGTACGTGGGGATGCTCTCGGGCGTCTTCCCGGACATCGCGGGCCACCTCATGGCGGCGTCGGTGATGTCGGCGCCCGCCGCCCTCGTGATCGCCAAGATCATGCTCCCCGAGCGCGAGGTCGCCGAGACCAGCGGGGTGATGGAGATGACGGTCGAGAAGGTGGACGTGAACGCCATGGACGCGGCCGCCCGAGGCGCCTCCGAGGGCATGACGCTCGCCCTCAACGTCGCCGCGATGCTGCTCGCGTTCCTCGCCCTGGTGGCGATGATCAACGGGTTCATCGGCTGGAGCGGGGGCCTGGTCGGGGTCGAGGGGCTGACCCTCGAGACCATCGCGGGTTACGTGTTCTGGCCCCTGGCCTGGGCGATGGGCGTGCCCACCGCGGAGTGCGCCGAGATCGGGCGCCTGCTCGGCATGAAGACCATCCTCAACGAGTTCGTGGCCTACCTGCAGCTGGCCCAGGTGAGCGAGGGGCTCTCCCACCGCAGCATGGTCGTGGCGACGTACGCGCTCTGCGGCTTCGCCAACCTCGGCTCGATCGGCATCCAGCTCGGCGGCATCGGAGGCATCGCCCCGAAGCGCCGCGGAGACCTCGCCCGCATCGCCTTCAAGGCCATGATCGCGGGGACCCTCGCGGCCTTCCTGACCGCCAACATCGCGGGCATGCTCGTCGGCTAGAGAGGTGATCCGCTTAGCGAAGCGGAGTCCCGGTGAGAGTGTGGATTCGTGGGCGAGGCGGGACGAGGGAGCGGGCCGGGGCCCGTGACCGAGGAGCAACGACGCTCCACGGAGTCGCAATCCGC
>Ga0209992_10000770_pt1 | contig 39776 bp, 50 predicted proteins | sample 2SBtaG_2_FD_182564 | JGI IMG/M metagenome (GOLD analysis project Ga0209992, IMG submission 182564) | Deep subsurface microbial communities from Kolumbo volcano to uncover new lineages of life (NeLLi) - 2SBTROV12_ACTIVE470 metaG (SPAdes)... | ecosystem: Environmental > Aquatic > Marine >...
CATCAAATGGCCACCGCGTTGCGGTCCATTTTCCACAATAAACAAGCCGCCATACCGTATTTTGACGACATGCACGACACGGTGGATAACGTCGACTGGTGTTCGTTTGTTCGCCAGCTGCCCAACATCGTGCCGGAGGAAACCCGCGCCAGTTATGCCAGCTATAAGATGGCGAATGCCAAATTGGGCGACGACTTATTCGATGCGGCGATGGCCGCGGTATGGGGTTTGGTCACGCGTGGCGCTTACAGTGCGCCGGGCGTGATTTTGACCGAAAGCAAGACACGTGAACAGCTATTATTAGGGGCCGCATAATGGGCGTAATTCAAGATTTAGCCGCACAAACACGAGGGATTCGGGCAATCAACCCGTCCGTTCTGCATCCGATGGAAACGCCGGTACATTGGAGCGAAAAAGGCTATCGGTCCACGCCGGAAAATGCCGCAAAGTATTTATACCGGTTAATGTGGGTCGATCCCGATTTGCGCGCCGCCGTTTTGGATATTCGCGACATGGATAAGCGCGACGGACGGGTTAAAAAAATCCATAAACGGACCGCCGAATCTGTGGTAAAAGGCGGGTTGCTGTTAAAAACCAGTAGCCAAAACAAACGAATTATCAAAGCCTGGAAAGATTTTGAAAAAAAGGTCGGACTATCTAAAGCGCAAAAGCTGCAATCGGATGCGCGCGGGTTGATGATGGAGGGAAACCTAGCCTTGCAAATCGTGCTTGATGGATCGGGCCAGGTCGGCCGCGTCGTGCGTATGGCCTCGGAAACTCTATTGCCGCGAGTCCATGCCAACGGTACTTTTATCGACCCGAAAAAAGCTTGGGAACAATACGACCTAACCACCGGCACCCTGATTGCACAGTTCCCATTGTGGCAATTGGAGGTCGTACGGTTGCTGCCAGACAATTACGACGATTTCGGCTCTATGGGGCGGCCCTATTTGGATGCCGGCCGACCCGTTTGGAAAAAGTTAACGATGTCCGAGGATGATCTGGTGATCCGCCGTCGTACCCGCGCGCCGCTGCGCATGTCTCACGTATTGGAAGGCGCAGACAAAGACGATTTGGACGATTACCGGAACAGAATCGAGCAGGATCAAAACCAAATCACCACGGATTTTTATACCAACCGAAAAGGCGGCGTTAGCGCAGTACAAGGCGACGCCAATATGGACCAGATTGCCGATGTGGTGTATTTGCTCGATACGTTTTTTGCCGGCAGCCCGGCGCCTAAAGCGCTATTCGGGTACACCGAGGGGATGAATCGGGATATTTTGGAAGACCTCAAACGCGACTATTTTGACGAGATTGACTCGCTGCAAGACACGCTGGCCGACGGTTATGCACAAGTATTCCGGTTGCATCTGTTGTTGAAGGGGATTAACCCGGATTCGACGGATTATGAGCTGGTATTTAAAGAACGCCGGACCGATACGCCGAACCAGCGGGCCGATCTTGGGTTAAAACACCAGGCAATGGGGGTTCCGAAGGAAATGGTTTGGACTGCCGCCGGGCTGGATCCTGCCGCCGTTAGGGCACAACGTGAAGCCGAGGCGGACGACGACGACCCCTACCCTGGCGATGATCCGGCCGCATTTGGCCGCCGGCCGCAACGGGTCGCGGTGACGCCCGGCAACGCGCCTAAAGGCGAAAGCGCGACAACGATTTCGACGCGAGGCTAAACCCTAGGTCTCGCTCAACATTTTAATCAAGCAACTTTATTTCTACGGAGTCAATATGTTTGAACAAATAACCGGTTTAGATGTGTGGATAGTCGGCGTATTCGTCGGGTTTTGTTTTTTAACGTTCTTGTTGGGCCAGGATAATCGACGGAAACGAGCGCTGATTGAAAAACAACGTGACATTATTATTATGAAGGATGAGCAGAATACTAAGGCAAGCAAGTTGTTATGTTTCGCTATGACTGCTGTCAGCTCTCTTGGGGATGAAATTTCGGACGCAAAAGCGGCCCTAAAGTGAAATAACGAATTTATTATTTACTTTTCACGTTGATTTGTATAACGACAAGAAGGTCCATGCAATGAAAAAATTGTTAAGCGGAATCGGTGTTGTAATCTTTGGGCTAATGGTTGCGATACCTGCTTATTGCCAGAATGTCACGGCGGATACATGGCTGGAATGCCGGCTTGAAAATTATTGCACGGGGTCAGAAAGTCAATTAAAACGCACTGCCCCCTTGCCTGTTGTGACCAATAGATTTAGCGTTAATCCTGGGCAAGATATATGCGCCGTTCATTTTACGGGCTGGAATTTCCAGTATCGGTTACCGCCCGAACTGCGCTGCGGTGATGGTCTATTTGTGAAGGATGTTGGGTCATGAATAAAATTGGGATTTTGGTTTTTTCCGTTTTGCTGGCTGCGCCGGGGGTGGTCTCTGCCAGGGATCACGTCGAACGGTATTACCAGGACATCTGGTGCGATAATGTCGGCGGTGAAACCGAATATATTTTGCCGGACAGAACGCGCGTTGACTGTTTAACGGATGAGCACGCCATCGAATTTGATTTTGCCGATAAATGGGCGGAGGCGATTGGCCAGTCGCTTTATTATGCGTCGCAAACGGGCAGAAAACCTGGAATTGTTTTGATTATGGAGCGCCCAAAAAACGAGCTACGCTATGTAGAGCGGGTCTTTAACGCGCTAAACGCTTTTGGGCTGGATGTGGATTTGTGGTTCGCAACCCGATAATAGCCGGTGCCTGCCCTCGCCCTCGCCGAAAATCCAAGAACCGCCGCCAAAGCGGCGATCAAACGGGCGTCGAAAAAATCTCGTGTTGATCTTCGCAAGCTGGATCGTGAAAGCCGCCAAGAACTGACGCGGATTTACCGGCAGGCGGTCGAGGATTTGGGCCGTTCGATCGATAATCACGCTGATAATGGCGAGTCGGTTCGGTTGGAACAGCTGCAAAACTTGCTGGGCCAGGTTACGGCACGGCTTGAAACCTTGGAAAATAGCAAGTCTGATTTGTTGGGTCGATCGCTGAAAGCCGGCGCGGATTTGGGCGTTGAGCCGTTAGCGGTAGATGTGGCTACAATCGGGGCGCCGCTACCCCGCGTTGCCAATGATGCGGTGCAATTTGTAACAAATTTTATTGCCGGTGATGGGTTGCAGCTGTCCGACCGGGTTTGGCGCAACAACCGGCACGCGCGACGGGTTGTTCAGGAAGCTATCGAACAAGCGGTGATTCAAGGCCATTCTGCCTCGCAAGCTGCGGCGGATTTATTGGCCGCGGGCCGCCCGGTACCGCGAGACCTGCAAAACAAGATTGGCCAGGCGGCGGCTGGAAAGATCGGCAACCAGGTGGGCACAGATTTGTTTTCGGGGCTAAATAGCCCCTATAAAAACGCGTTACGGTTATTTCGCACCGAGATAAACCGGGCACACGGCGAAGCCTATCACGCGGCGGCGTTCGAACACCCGGACGTGATCGGCACGCGATTTTTGTTGTCGCCGAATCATCCAGAACGGGATATTTGCGATATGCACGCCAGCGTAAATCGATATGGCCTGGGGGCGGGGGTGTATCCAAAGAATCGAAACCCCTGGCCGGCGCACCCGAATACGTTGAGTTTTACCGAGGTTGTTTTTGACGATGAGGTTAGCGAGGCCGATCGCTCTGGCAAACAAAATCGAATTGATTGGTTAATAGGACAATCACCCGAAACACAGGCCTTGGTATTAAACTCCGTGAAAAAGTCTCAGGCGTTGCGCCTGGGGTTGTTGAAAGAGCCGCAAATTGCCACGCCGTGGCAAGTTCTAAAGCCGCGCTTTGTTCGCGCTGGGCATGATCCCGATCGATGGGGTGAATTGCTGCAAAATCGAATCGTTTCGGCACCCACGGTTCCGCGTAATTCCGCGGCGAGTCGTGCGCCGGTGTCCAATGCGCTGGAACTGGTTGGATATAAATCGATATTGGACCCATTAATGGACACCATTGACAAAGTCCATGATGATGGAAATCTGCCGAAAATACCCATCAAGAGAAACGCATCAAGGAAAACTTATGGAAGCTATTATCATCTGACGGGTGGCGGCCCGACCAAAATCACGATCAGCCAATACGGGGATCATAAAGAATTAACGGCCGCGCATGAAATAGGACACTTTTTGGACCACCAGGGGATTGGAAAAAAACACCAATTTTCCAGTAAAAACGATGATATATTCGAGGGATGGCGAAAAGCTGTTTTGTCTAGCGATGCAATTCGCACCTTAAAAAAGGTTGAACGGGGGCCTAGTATTGCTGATGTTGGCGAGGGTAATCGATGGCTGGTCAATAAACCGTATGTTCGGTATCTGTTGAAGACCCACGAAATATGGGCGCGGTCCTATGCGCAATATATTGCACTGCGCGGCGATCACGGTGGGCTTAAAACGCAAATCAAAGCATTGCAGGATAACCAGCTGACCAGCAAAGTTTCCATGCCTTCGCAATGGGATGACGACGATTTTGAACCGATCGCGCGGGAAATCGACAAATTGTTTAAGGGGTTGGGGTGGATCAAATGAAAAATGAAATTAGCGATGACGAACGCGAGCAACGGATCAAGGCGCACATGGCTGCGACAAACATGCCCGAACACGAGGCCCGGCTCGCGGTCGCGATCGAATTGGGCGAGGTGTCTGGGGATGTTTTGGAGGAAAGCCCTAGCGAGAAAATAAAAAGATAAAAAGCCCCAACAGAACAAACGCCGGGGTGAGCGCAAAGGCAAGTTTGACGGTAAACGCCATGAGCCGGCCAAAGGGAATTTGAATGTCGGTGATTACAACGTTCATGGGTGGGCTTTCGCTATCCGCCGGCGCTCGATTGGATTCTTCTACCATTGTAATTCCCGCGGCCGCCTCAAATTCCGGGCCGTTTTTGGTTCCCTTGCCAGAAACCCACGGGTCATTGTGCTTATCACCATAATATTCAGGCATCACTCGCCCCTTTTTTGTGTTAAGTGAAATTGAAAATGCGTTACACAACGCACTTTATCGATAATTAGCATTACACAAAGCCCGAAAGTTTAGCTACATCGACAATAGTCAAATCAACGAATAATCTCAAGTTTCCGAATTTATGTGTAATTACTCGCTTATTTCGATGTAATCCATTGCTTACAGATTTTGTAGTAAAAAGATGGTTAACTAGTTCCGCGGTGTCGAAAAAAAATAAAAATAAGGTATACGAGTATGGGACATGAGATAAAACAAAATATCACAAAGACTAGTGACCGCTTGGAGGCTTGCATTTACAAACTTGCATTTTTGTGCGCTGTTATTCCCTCAGAAGCTACCGCGGAAGTATTAGCCGATTTTGATTCATCGATGGGGTTGGGTGTGATTCTTCGGTCAATCCATAGTGATTTATCAGCGCTAAACACTAACGATTTACAGCGCAGTCCAGAGGGAAAATCAAAGACTAATAGTATAGAACGGTGTTTTCAAACTGATTCTGTTTGGCAAGGCTGATAGTGAATGGGCGCTCAAGATTTGCGTAAAATAGATATTCTCTGAAATCCTAGGCGTCATTTTGAGTGCTTATTGCGCTCTTATTGAGTGCTTATTGACCTCTTGGCTTTTCCGGATCATACTTACCAAGCTTGCATTAAATACTTAATGACTGGCGTAAATGTTAAAGGCTTTAACATTTTGACGAGTCTAAACTGTTTTTAAGCAAGCAGGGAGAAAAGGCGGCGGCCGGATTTGCACCGGCATGAGGAACTTTTCTAGGGTCCTGCCTGACTATTCGGCCACGCCGCCATAAGCTCTAAAGTATCAGCCCCGTTGGCTTTGCCGGCGGGGCTTTTTAATGCACAACACACTACTATACGCGCAATATATTCGATTTCCACCCTACATTTACGGAAATTCACTGTATCCTGTACAATTAATTTTTCCTGGCTACCAGTGGTTGTGTTTCGGTGGTTGCATCATTCCCGCTTAATTCAGATAGTCGCGCAAATATTGTGCGTTGTCCGACCTGCAAAAAGGTTATTTTCGACGGCGAAGTGTTGAAAGCCCCCGTCACGCGCTTTTTTCCCGTCTCTGAATCTCTGTGCAAACGCTGCAAAACCTGGGTTTCGGTGCCGGTGATCTTATCGACCAGTTGATTTTTTTATAAAAACGGATTAGTGTTGCGCCAAACCCTAGAGATGGCGCAAGAAAGCCCGGTTTCGCGTGAGCGATGCCGGGTTTTTTTTGGCTTAACGAAATACACGTGGACACAATCACCGCTGTTTTGTGCCTGATTATCCGACCATTGACGATCTGCGCGGCGGTTGTTGATTTGGCGTTGATCGTTGGTATTAAGGCCTTGCTTTAGGGTTTACCCAACCACACCGACCGATAGGATTTTGACATCATGCTAAAGCGGCTTAGAGTTTCATTTTGGCTTTTCTTTATATTGGCCAGCGTTTTATTGCTGACCCTGACCCCGCCGCCGGCTTCGGCGACGTCATTCACCGACGCATTCGAAAATGTTAACGCGGATCATTTATTTCGCGGTACGTCATTTTCTGAATCGACCCCGGCGAGTTTCTACGTTTCGTTACATATCACGTCGTGCACTGATTCTGCCGTCGGTACGGAGGTTAGTGGCGGAAGTTATGCACGGATTGCGGTGGCTCGAAGCCAGGCGGCTTGGAATGGCACGCACGGCACCAACATCGGGGCTAGCTCGGGAACCAATGGCACAATCAGCAATAACGGCGCCATCGATTTTGCAGCGCCCACCGCCAATTGGGGCTTGATTTCTTCGTTTGGAATCAATAGCGCACTCACCGGCGGCGTGCAATATGTTTGCGAAGACTTAACGACGCCAAAAACCGTGAACAACGGTGATGCCGCGCCAAGTTTTGCGCCGGCCGCCCTTACCATACAGGTGGATAACTAATGCGCAACTATCTTATATTGGCATTGATTGCCTTCCTTTTCGGGTGCACGCAGGCGCAAGTCTCTAATAGTTTAAACGCTGCGGCCGTGGCCAGTAATCAAACCGCATTCGGTACGCTTGCCATCGGTCCGGTCGAAGCGGCCGCCGCGGCGTCTTATACAAAGCTGGCGATGATTCGACACAATGCCGCAAAACAGCTCACCGAAAAGGAAATTTCCATTGAGCGCGCCGAATCTATCTTGGCCTGCACGGACAATTGGCGAACGCAGCTGGATTATGCGGTAAATACTGAAAATGTTGCCGTCATCGGGTTGATTGGGTCTCAAATTAGCTGCGAAACGGGGGTAAACGATGAAGCTTGAAGCCGCAAAACTTTTTGCAACTGCTTTGAATGGTGCGATCTCTCGCGCCGAAAACGCCGGTTCGGTTGAGGTGAACGTCGTCGATCTATCTGCCGGCATCGATGATGCCGCCCGAGCTGAACTAGTGCAGGCCATCGCTGACGCAAAGGCAGCCCAGCAAGACCAAGGCTAGCGCGCCGTTGATATGATTAGATCGCTCAATAAATATTGGTGTGCTGTTTGGATTTTCCTATTGGTTCTTTTTAGTGCGCCGACTCTGGCCACTAACCAACTCGGCTGGAACAGCACGCAGGCGAGCGTTTGGGCTAATCTTAATTCAACTAACCATGCGATGTGGGTGCGGCTTAAATCAAAAGCCGATGGCCTGCCGTATGGCGACGTGGGTCTATACGATGCCCTGGTCTATTTGATTACCGGCGACGTCAATTATGCAAATTCGGCCTATGTTACATTAATCAAGAACTACCGCGGCCGCACCTATAATACCGGCGGCATATCACCCGACCGAGACAGCACGCGACATCAATATGGGACTTATGTGCTGATGTATAGTTGGATTGCCGACGCCATTTCGCCGACAAATAAGGCGAACTTTCGCGATGTTTTGGACCATTGGTCAGACCTTGTATTTTCTGCATCGCACGGTACCCGAACCAACGACAGCGATGAAATGGTCGGCCACTATTTTGGGCTAGTCATGCACGCGATGGCAATTCGCGACGAGGATCTAGCCACATCAAATGCGCTTTTGAATGCCACGCCGGCGTCATGGACGCCGGTTGGCGGACTGGACGCGACCGCCACGGACCGATCGACCTGGCGAAATACAATATCGGAATATGTAATTGATCGAGCCGCCGGAGGTCAGTGGTTAGAAAGCTCCGAATATAATCTGACAACGGCCCGCTATTTGATTGAATATTCGCATATCATTAGTGAATTTTGGGGATCGGACAAATTCCCTGAAATTACGGCATGGGTACCCCAAGCGGAGGCTGCTTTAATCAATGAGATGACGCCGGATTTTTTGGATTCGTACGAATGGGGGGATGAACAAGGCCCGCATAACATAGGCATTTTTCATCGTGCTGGGCTACTATCGGTCATCGCGTCGATTACCGGTAACCCAAATACTTACGATCTATATGATGTGATCTATAGCTACACCGGGTCTTCGTCATTGTGGCCACACTATTTGCCCTATTTAGACCCATCCAAACCGCGATCAAAAATATCGGGGCAGACATCGCTCAACGCACATGGCCGGGGTGTCGCGTACCACCATACCGGCTGGAACAATAACGACAGTTTTTTCGGTTCGTATGTTCAAAATAAAACCGGGGTAGATCATGAAACCGGCGCAGCGGGTAACTTTGCGCTGTACAGGAATGGTGCTTGGGCCGTTGATGCGCCCCGAGGCTATCAGCTGCATTCTTCCTATTACAACACGATGCTCATATCGGGCGGCCTGGATACTGCGGCAGAGGCACGCGGACAATCGGGCTATGCCGCGGGGAATAATTATTTATACCACGTCGGCACGACCGGCGGGCAATTTGTCTGGTCTTTTTATTGGGATCCACCCGATGAAACGCTGCACGAATGGACTCGCAGCAATCTTTATTTGCACAATGCGGACGGATCGGATTCTATTGTTGTGTTTGACCGGATTAATTCATCCAACCCGCAGACCGATTTAACCGCACAGAATTTTGGCCGCTTTACCTCGTCGGCGATTCGGGATATCAACAACGCCGCCGCGGCTCACCAATGGGTGATTCACCTACCCAACGCAACGCCAACGATTAACGGTAACGCCATCGAGTGGACCTCGGCCGGTTCGGAAACAGTTTATTTGCGGTCTTTTCTGTCGTCGCCTTATACGACCGCGGTCTATGACGAATCGGCCTTGCAGGGGGCCAACGGCAATCCTTACATTGGCGGCACGATCCACCCTACCGAACCAAAATACCAATTGCGTTTGATGCCGACGCAAAAAAAGGGCCACCAAACCCTTTTAAATGTGATCCACGCGGGCGGTACTGTGGTGACCACAGAATACGGCGCGTCGGTGGGCGAAAATGCCCGCGCGGTACTGATACAAAATACCAGCGATAGTGCCCTGGCCGTCTTTAATGGCGACGTCGGCAGCTTGCCGTTTACCGCGAACGGCAACCCGGTGGCGATTCAGCCCTCGCCGGAATCCGGCGGCCGATCCGCTCACGATCCCAATCGTTTTAATCTGCAAAAACAATTAAGATTTTTTACGTCCGGCTTTACGTTGACCACCACAACGGCGACGGCTACAACAGCCTACCTTGCAGACTTGGACCCCGGTTTGTCGTGGACTATCCAATTGAACGGTGCCGCGCAAGCCGTAACACCCAATTCGGCCGGTTTGGCCATTGTTGCGATGCCGACCAGTGGATCGAATACCCTGGTCGTTGCCTCTGGGGCACCGCCACCCAATAACCCGCCGATTGCTTCGGTGAACGGTCCGTATACCGGCACAGTGGGCGTCCCGGTGTCGTTCAGTAGCGCCGGAACGTCCGACCCGGATGGCGATACGCTAACTTACGCGTGGGATTTTGGCGACACTGCCACCAGTACCGCCGCTAATCCGTCGCACACCTACTCATCAACCGGACCGTTTACCGTATCTCTGACGGTTGATGACGGCAACGGGGGATCCGACAACGCGCAGACTACCGCGACTATTTCGGTAAATAACCCGCCGATTGCTTCGGTGAATGGTCCGTATACCGGCATGGTCGGCGTCCCGGTGTCGTTCAGTAGCGCCGGAACGTCCGACCCGGATGGCCATACGCTAACTTACGCGTGGGATTTTGGCGACACGGGTACCAGTACCGCGGCCAACCCATCGCACACCTACTCATCAACCGGACCGTTTACCGTATCGCTGACGGTTGATGACGGCAACGGGGGATCCGACAACGCGCAGACTACCGCGACTATTTCGGTAAATAACCCGCCGATTGCTTCGGTGAACGGTCCTTATACCGGCACAGTCGGCGTCCCGGTATCGTTCAGTAGCGCCGGAACGTCCGACCCGGATGGTGATACGCTAACTTACGCGTGGGATTTTGGCGACACTTTTACCAGTACCGCGGCCAACCCATCGCACACCTACATATCAACCGGACCGTTTACCGTATCGCTGACGGTTGATGACGGCAACGGGGGATCCGACAACGCGCAGACTACTGCGACTATTTCGGCCGCCGTCCCGCGCGGGTCATTTACCGATGCGTTTGAAAATCTGTTAGTTGACCATGCTTTCAGAGGGATGCTTTTTTCCGCGACCGCACCGGTCAATTTATACGTTTCTCTACACGTTATGTCGTGCACCGACGCCTTGCCCGGTACTGAAGTGTCCGCCGGCGGGTACGCCCGCGCCGCCATACCCCGCAGCCAGGCCGCATGGAATGGTACGCACGGAACAAATAGCGGACTAAGTGTTGGAACCAATGGGACAATCAGCAATAATCAAGCGATATTGTTTGGCAGCCCGTCGGCCGATTGGGGCATGATTTATTCGTTCGGTATCAATAGCGCTCTCACCGGCGGCGTGCAATATGTTTGCGAAGATTTGACAGTACCAAGATCGGTTAATAACGGCATGTCTGGCCCGCGCTTTCCGGCAAACTCATTAACCATACAGGTGGACGGGTGAGCGAAACGCTATACATGGCGCAGGGGCGAACCGATAGTGACCCGGAAGTGGACGCGTCTTTGTTCCACACCTTGGACATAATCGACGAGCGCCCCGACGGGTTTGACTGGGGCAAAGCCTACGCCCTACCGATATTTGGTCTATTGAAACGTCCCGGCGTGCCGGTTAATCCGCTTCACATGAGCAAACAAATTAAGCCGTTGTTGAAACGCGTGCCGCGCTCGATGTTGAAGGATCCGAAAAAACGAATGGAAATGGCCCGACGGACCGCTGGCCGTCACGAAAAAATCGCGCGGTTTCGCGTTGATCTAACCACAAACGACGTTATCGACAAGGTTGCCTGATGCCCTATAAATTTACGAATTCCTTAAAAATCACCAATAACGTGGACGAATTCAAAATTACATCGTTTACCGCGGACATTGTGCAACAGGAAATACACGTCGAGTATGAAAGCCTGACCGCGGCCGGCGTTGCGGTCGGCGGTTCGGAAATACTATCCTTACAGCAACCGGACTTTAGCAATGTGATTGCGGCCGCGACAGTTGACATGACTAACAAGCTTTATGCGGCCCTGCAGGCCGCCGGGATTAGCGACCCGACCACGTTGGGGCTGATCGCGGGTGAATTGGCCAAACAAAACATCTACGATAATTTAAAAGCTGCGTTGTACGAGCAATTGATCACAAAAGTGGCCACACCAAAAGGCATTAACGGTACGGTTACCTAACGATGCCGACGCCGGTTGTTGAATCCCTGCAGGCCTCGGGTGGCGACCATAATTCGGTCGCGGGATTCATTGCGATGCTGCAGGCGACTAATTTTGTCACCGCCGACGAAATCCGAATCCTAGAATGCCACGACGATTGGCCAAACGGGCTCGATGAAAGAGTTTCTTTTGTTTCGCTTGCGGAGACTCCAACCGCGACTAATTACGTCGAACTGCGTGCGGCCGCGGGGGCAGAAAACAACGGGCATATCAAACAGGGCTTTTTTTTCGAAATAACTAACGCTTGGTCAGTGGCGTTTATTGTTGGGATCCCTTATTTAAGGCTGACCGATATTGAAATCGCTGTAAGCGGCTCAAACACAAAAGTAGTGGATTGCCAAAGCGGGAGCAGCCATTTATTAATCGACCGGTGTATATCTCGATCGGAGAATACTAACGCCGCCAATATCAGCTTAAAAAATACGGGCAATCGTATAAGGTCGTCGCTGGTTGTCGGTGGGTCTGATGGTATCAATACTCTCAGTTTGGCGCAGTATGGGGAAATATTCCAAACCGGCATAATTAATGCTGCGACAGGCTTCAACGGCAATACAAATGCCGACGCTAGAAACGTATTTACCTACGGTTGTACCAATGACTATGCCGGCACCTTTAATGCGGGCAGTACAAACAACGCTACGGATAAGGCGACCGCGGCCAATGTGCCCGGCGCTAATTCGGTTGTCGGTTTATTGCCTGCCGACTTTATGGACGCAGCGAACGATAACTTTCACTTGTCGGCCGGATCCGCATTGTACGGGGCCGGCACCGATCTATCGACCGATGGCGTGCTGCTAGATATTGATCGCAATAGTTTTTTCGCACCCTACCCGATTGGGTTTGATAAAGGTAGCGCCCCCGGCAATCCTTTGGATGGCTCGGCAACCGGTCAAGCTGGTGCGTCGGCCACGTTGCAAAGCAATATGTCGGTAGCGGGTGATGCGGCTGGCGCCGCCTCGGCCTCTGGATCACTTTCGACAGGCATTGAAGTCGATGCGGATGCGGCTGGACAGGCCGTCGCCGGCGGGAGTCTGACCACCGATATTCCGATCGCCAGCGCGGCGGTAACGGTGGCCCTTGCGGGCGGTACTTTAACGACCGGCATACCGGCGGAAGGTCACGCCGCGGCGCAAACATCCGCGGCCGGTGGTATGGCGATTTTTACCGATATTTCGGGGAATGCCGCCGCCCAAGCATCGGCGCAAGGTGTATTGAATACGCCGGTTGATTTGGAGGGCGCCGCCGCGGCGGTGGTGTCCGCCGGCGGCGACCTGACAGTAAAAATTGCCCTGGCCGGCGCATCATTAGCGCAAGCCCTTGCAACCGGCATACTAGACGCTGCAGCGTTACTGGACGGCCAAGCGTCTGCCGAATCTGCTGGGTCGGGTATTTTAACGACACAAATTACCCTATCCGGTCCGGCGCTTATCGACGCATTGGCCCAGGCCAATTTGACCGCACCCGGTAGCGGGTTTTCCGCCGCCGCCCAAGCCGCGGCGAGCGCATCCGGTGAATTGATTACGCAAATTCCATTGTCGGGTGCCGCAAACGCTTTTGTAGCGGCCAGTGCCGATTTGGCGACGATCATACCGCTACATTCGGTCGCGGTGATTGCATCCAACGCGACCGGGGGGTTGACCACGCAAATTAGCTTTAATGCGCAAGCCCTGGCCGCCGCGTTGGCCCAGGCCGATATTATTGTCGCGCCTGGGCTGAACGCCGACGCTTTGGCCGAAGCGTTGTCGGGGGCCAGTTTAACCACACAAATACCGTTGAACGGCGCCGCGTTGGCCCAAGCCGCCGCAAACGGACAATTATCGGATGCCATTGTGATACTTCCTAAACTTGATAAATATATGGTGGTTGGACCGCGCCGCCGTTATACCGCAACCGCCCGATCATGAGTACACGCGCTAAACAATTCGACTCCAAGGCCCCGGCAGAAATTGTACCGATTACTTTCGATTTTTCTGCATTACTGACCAGTATCGATAGCGTTGTCATTTCGGTGCAAATTCGAGTTGGCGCGGATCCTAATGTGGCATCGATGCCCCTGGCCGCGCCAGTGATCAATGGGGGCGTTGTGCAACAGCTGATCCAACAGGGCGTTGATGGGGTCGAATATTCGATCCGTGCTGATGCCGTAGCGGGGATGCAAAAATATGCGCTAAATGGCCATTTACCCGTGATAGAACTGAGTTAATTGACACGCGCTGCTTGACCTAGGCGGGTTAGCACGTTATAAAACGAAAATTATTGTACTAGCCAGATAAGGCAAAAACGCATTTAGCGAAAAAGCCGGGCTGCTAACCGTTTACACGGTCGGCACCCCGGCTTTTTTTGTGCCCGAGATTTATGAGCTTACGTAAGAAGCAATCGCAATTTGTTCGAATGGTCGGGCAGCTGATCGCGTATGCCGACAGTTTGGGTTACGAGCTGACCTTTGGTGATGCCTACCGCAGCCCAAAGGTGAAATACGGCCATAAACGCAGCTTGCACCGCAAGCGCCTGGCGGTCGATCTGAATTTATTTATTGACGGAAAGTGGATGAAAAAAACCAAGGATTTTAGGAAGCTTGGCCAGCATTGGGAATCGCTGGGTGGTAGCTGGGGCGGCCGTTTTGGCGACGGCAACCATTTTTCGCTGGCACACGGGGGCATGCGCTAATGCCTGGTCAGACACTCGCCGAAAAAAATCAACCGATCCGGTTTTTTGCGCAAACGATATCACTGGATGACGGGGCCAAGTCCGTTGTCACCGTGACCCGCGCCGGTTCTTTTAGCGATCCGCGCTACGGTAATTTTGAGATTACCCCGGAAATGTTGCTGTCGATGGTTAAAAACTATCAGCGCAATACGTTTGGCCAGGCCGTATTTATCGATGTTTCGCATCAACCCGAAAATGGCGCCGCCGGCACGGTGACCAATCTTTTTGTGCAAAACGACAAACTGATGGCCGAGGTTGAATGGACCCAATACGGCATCGATGCGATTAAGAATAGAAATTTTGTGTATTTGAGCGCCGAGTTCGTCGAAAACTTTGTCGACAACGAACAAGGCGCGGCACACGGCACGCTATTGCGTGGTGCGGCGTTAACCACCCGCCCCGTTATCAAGCGGCTCGATCCGGTGCAGCTGGCCGAACACAGCGGCCCGGCGGCACCCCCAACCTATTTTAACCCGGAAGTACTCCACACCTTAACAGAGGATGCAACTATGACACTCGCCGAACTCATTGAACGCCTACAAACCACATTGAAAGGATTCAGTCTGGCTGAATCTGTTATCGACCCGCTGGTGGCGGCGTTTGAGACGACCGCCAAACAGTTGGGCGAGGATCAAACGAAACTCGCGGCACTTTTCGAACAATTTGCATCGACCGGCAAGCAGCTGGCCGAATCAACCACCGGGCAGCCTGTGACGTTGAGTATTCAGACGCCCGCGGGCGACGGTGGATTGAAGTTGGCCGATGTTGAAAAATTGATTAAGGATAATCAAAAAGCAAAAGAAGACGCCGCGACGCAACTGGCTGAAACGCTCGGCGCACGGCAAACACAATTTGACGATTTGATCGCCGCCGATGAGGGGCTTAAGACGTTATCCGAGGCGGCCATGACCGCGATCAATTCGGCACGCGATCTGATTACCGCAGACACTACCGAAGACCAGGTCAAACAATTGGCCGCGCAGCAAATTACGTTAGGTAATCAAATCGCTGTCCAATCCCAACTGGCCGCGCAAGGCTTTCAGGGGCCGGCCGGTTCGGTACGGATTAGCGTTGATGAAAGCAACCAGGTCAAATCGTTGCAGGAATCGGTCGACAAGCGTTTGGGACTGGCGAGCACGCCTGATGCCCGGCGATATTCCGCGACAGGCGGCACACTGCCGCAAGAAAATAAAGATTTGGTCGAAAAAGTCTTGGCCGAATTTGATGCGCGTAATGCGCCGCAGCTGGCCGCCGAAGCGAAACAGCTGGCCGCGGGCGATGGCCGGGTGGCCGATGTCGCGGTGCCGGCGGTGTATGAACGCACGGTGATTCGCGAGGCGCTGTATCAATTGGTTGGGCTTCAATTTGTCGACTCGGGTACGCTGCCGTTTGCATCGTCTGCCGAAATTCCTTATTCCTACAGGGATACAACGGCCGCCGGTCGGAATGATACGCGGACCTATGAAGGCCAGGGGATCAATCGCGCCGGCGTGATTCAAACGTTCGACACGGTCTACCCTATTCCGCAAAAAATTTCGTTCGAAATATCGGACGAACTGCGCTATCTGACCGGGTCGGGCATTTTGGATTGGAACGCGGTTACCGAAAACCAACGCAACGCGACGCGGATTATCGCAGAAGACACCGAGCATTTGATTTTTAACGAGGTGTTACGCGCATCTGATGAATTCGGCGCGGTACCCGTCGCCGCTGAAAATTTGGGACCGCAAACCGACGGTACGATCAATATCGTGCTATTGGCCAATTTTCCAGTGGTTCGCCCTCGCGCCCTATTTGACATGGCAGGCAACGCGATTGGCAACGTGGTCAATCCTATTACGGTGATGTATAACGCCGTCCAGCTCAGTGAGTTTGACGGGTCCGGTAATCAGCCGGCCGGTACTTACTACGTGTTGGATTTCAACCTGGGCGAGATTAGTCTGGTTGACGAAGCCGGGGCGCAGGTCACCCCAGGCGCCGCGACCGCGTTCACGATTAGCTATAGCTATTCAACCAATGTTCATGCGTTTAATACGGATCCCGGCGCAACGGCGGTCGACGCGCATTGGGATAATTTCTTGTATCGATACGGACTGCGCAAAAGCGAAATTGAGGATGCCCGCTACCATATGGCCAACTTTGGTTTGATGCGCGGTGCGCTGATGACGCAAATCGAGCAAGCCAAGCAGTTTGGCGCGAATAGCCGCCGGCCGGGTACCGATTTGTCGGCAGACGGAAATTTGGGCCGGGTCAAAGACATTCCCAACTTTAAAGCGACGGCGCCGGGTCTATGGATGGGCGACCAACGCCTGATTATTGGCGAACGTGGTCAGACCCGATTCCGCATGATGAAACCGTGGGCTATGTCGGAACTTGAAAACCAAAAAGACGGCAACGGCCGTTTTACCGGTCAAAAAGAAGCCTATGGCGATCAGTTTATCGTATTGCATACGCCAACCCCTTTGAAACGTGCCTATACCAGCATGGTTGTTTATTCAGCCGCTGCCAGAGTCGCGCGGGTTTAATCTTTAATTTCGTTTTTGTCGCCCGGTTTGGAAAGAGCCGGGCGATACCCCGCCCTTTTCTGGTGCGGGCTTTTTATTGAGGTGATTCATGTCGCATAGACCGGTCAAAAATGATGCTGAACACGCGATTAACGTCGCAGGTTTTTCGATACAACCGGGCGAAACGCGTTTGATTGACGAATCGTTATTGCCAAAGCAGCCACCGGCCGCCGCACCGCCTGACGAACCGATTGAAGAATTCCCGGTTCTGCAAGCCATACGTGACGGTAACGTGGCCAGTGTGGCGTCGGCGATTTTGGATCTATCGGCCGCCGACCTGGCGCAATTGGCCGCATTGGAAGAACAGGACGAAAGCCCGCGCAAGGGCGTTTTGACTGCGATCCAAGAGGACAGCTTGGCCCGTGCGGACTTACAGACCCAAGTCGATAGTGCAACGGCTGACGAGATTAAACAACTGATGGAAGACCACGCGAGCCGCCGAGGATTTATGGAGATTTTGGGTCAGGCGATCACGCGGTTAATGGACGCCGCCGAAACCGAAACCAATGAGTAACCTAATCACGCTAGTTCTGGATCTGTTGGCCAAAGTTCCGTTGTCTTCCGGCGTGACGGTTGAAACTTTTTTTGCCGATCTGTTCAGCAATATTTGTAAAACAGATCATGAAAAAGCGGCCGGCAATTTGATTATCGGTCGGGTCAAAGAAGAACCGGAACAGGTTAAGCAGGCGTTGGCGCGGCTGAACACTGCGCAGCGAACGCTATTTACTGCGGGTTGGCGCCCGGCCGCCGGGTGGGTTTGCGTGGCGGGTTTGGCGTATCAATTCATTGTTGCGCCGATTATCGCTTCGATTACCGGTACCGCGGTGCATATCGATTCGGAAATGATGACTTATATCCTGGCCACGGTGACCGGGTTGGGCGGGCTTAGGACCGTTGAGAAAATGAACGGGCGAGCCAGGTGAAATGCCAGACCAACGGGAGTGCGACCAACTCAGGAATAAAATTGAGGCTATTGGTGATGAAATGCGCGCCGGCGATATTAAGCTTTGGGACAAATACAACGAGGTTACTAGATTGATATCGGGCAATTCTATAGAGGGTGGAATAATCGGTGCGATCAATCGATTTGATACGATTCTTAAGTACCTTCAGGAAAGCGATAATCGCAAGTCTCGTCAAGCGTGGTCTATTATTTTGCTGCTGTTAGCGCAGATCATAGGTGTAATAATTTTTTCGCTTAAGCAAGGATGAAATGAGCCTGCAAGAACTGATCATCGCGCTTAAGGCCATATTGGCCGACACCGCGAACAAATTAACCGGCCACGGTGAAAGTGATTTTCAACGGCTTTTGGAGGCGGCCGCGCTGGATTTTTCGCGCGTACGACCCAGGATTGTGCAGGCCAGCTTGACGCTAATCGCGGATCAAGCGCTATACCCTGCCCCGGTTGATTTACGCTGCTTTGCCTCGTCGTCTTGGGGGCTGGCGGCGCGGCGAAATTGCAAGCCTTGGGAAGCTGGCTACCCGCAAACGCTGCCCCATGTTCGCGTTGTGGAGTCGGGCGGCGGCCGACAATTGGCTTTGGATCCACCGCCTAACAATGCTCAGATTTTGCAGTTAGGCGGAGATTACGACTATTACTACAACGCCGTGCACAGCATTGGCGCTACCGCCGCGCAAACCACCATCGACCCCAAAGATAAAAGCTTGTTATTGCTGAGGGCGACGGCCGAGGCGATGTCGAATTTGGCAATACGCAATCACGGCAAACCCGTCAAATTGCGCGATGGCTTGAATATGGGACCGCGCAACGGTACGCCGGCGGCCTTGTATGACCAGCTGATGGAACAATTCGAAAAGCAGGCGGCGTGATGACAGACCCCTGTTTAAAAGATCACAAGCCGGGACGATGGACCGATATCGATCTCTCTAAAATTTTGATGACGATTGTTGTGTTGTTGCTGCTGTGCTCGATGGTTGCCGGATTTGGGTTTGAATTGGGGCGTACGGTGGCGCTTTACATGAATGCGATTTTTCATATTGGTGCGCCATGCCTGACGGGTTAAGGCTTAGCGTTAAGCTGGACGACAAACGCGTTCGGCGGGCCATGCGGCGCGCGCCGTCGATATTGTTGAGACATATCGATGCCGGGTTAGGCCGCGGCGCGCTGGAAGTTTCGAGGGAAGCTCGACGCCAGGCGCCGAAAGCTTTTTCGACCTTGACCCAATCAATTTCGGTAGATCGTGAACGGCCGTTGCACTATGTCGTGGCCCCGTCGGTCGATTACGCCGGCATTGTCGAGCAAGGCGGTGATAGCGGCGGTTTTCCGCCGCAGCAAGCGTTATTGGATTGGATCCGTGTTAAGGGGATTACGCCCGACGACCCGGAGATGGACGAAAACGACCTGGCCTTTGTAATCGGTCAATCGATTCTGAATAACGGTACACCGGCGCAACCGTATATGGCACCGGCTTTGAAAGCCAAACGGACGCGGGTATTTGAACTTGTGCAGCGCGGCGCCAGGCGAGGATTACGCGAGGCGGGCTTGTGAGCCAGGTCGGCATCATCGCGGCGGGATTACGCGACGCACTAGAGACTGCCGCGCCGTTACGGACCGTCACGCGTACTTTGGTTATGTTTTCCGATCGGGAGGACGAGGCGCTATTGGACGGCGTTTATACGTTGCTGGTTACCGGTCTGTCTGGGGCGGAGCGTTACCGCCGATTTGTCGATTTAATGCTGGTCGGTCAGATTAAAGTTGATGAGGAAGAATCGGGCGAAAAGCTGGAAGAAGCCGAACTGTTAATGATCGATGAGATTTTGGCTTTCCAATCCGGTTTAAACGTTAATTTTTCGTTCGAATCGATCGCATCTAGCCGCCAGATTGAGGCGCCGTACGGCTGGGTGAGCGTTAAAGGGACCGTCGGGCCGTTCGATTTATGCCAGCCGATCGACGCGTCGACGATTGGTGATTTTATTACCTTCCACGCCGAAACGGATCTAGGCGGAAACGCCGACAATCCGGCGATGATTACCGAAACAACACTACCGCAATAGGGGCCGCAATGACTGATAGTACACAGATTTACGTTAAACCTTGCACGTGCAAAACAGCGGGCGAGAAAGATAAGCCCTTTGTTGTGAGAATGCCGCACCGAGGCTTTGCCGTCCTACCGGACGAGGGGGCTTGGTGGCCGAATAATGCGTACACCCGCCGGCGTATCAACGAAGGCGCGATCGAAACCGCTAAACCACCCAAAGGATCCTAAACATGAGCGAAATTAGCTTTTTTGAAATCCCGGAAAAATTACGCATTCACGGCGTTCGGGTTGAGTTTGATCCCCGCCTGGCGGGTAACGCGGTTATCGATTTTAGAATGCTGATACTCGGCCAGCAATTTACCACGGGGCAAGCCGCCGCCGGCGTTCCGGTTCGTGTCAATGGGAACGGCGAAACAACCGACGCGTTATTCGGCCGTGGTTCACAAATCGCCGAAATGGTCAAAGCGGCCGTCGCTGCCCGACCATTTTTGGAAATATGGGCGTTGCCGATCGATGAAAATGCCGCCGGCGCAATCGCCAGCGGGTCGCTGACCGTGACCGGTCCGGCGACGGCCAACGGAACGATTAATCTTTATATTGCCGGCAAACGCGTTCAAATAGGCGTGAATATTAACGACTCCGCCAACGCGATTGCCAGCGCGATTGATGCTGCAATCACCGCGCAAACGGATTTGTCGGTGGCCTCAAGTGTGGCGACCAACGTCGTGACGCTCACGGCCCAATGGAAAGGCGAAACCGGCAATGATATCGATGTACGGTTTAATTATTTCGATGAATCCCTGCCGGCAGGCGTCACGATTGCGATTAGCGCGATGGCCGGCGGTACCGCTAACCCGGACGTGACCAACGCGATTGCCGGTTTTGGCGCGGAATGGTGGAACTGGATTGTGACGCCGTGGACCGATACCGCCAATCTACTGGCGTTGGAAACGCATTTGAGCACACAATTTGGCGCGATGGTGGCGAAAGGCGCCCGCGCGTTTGCGGCGTATCGGGGTAGCCATGCGGCAACGGGTACTTACGGCAATACACGAAATAGCGCGCATATCAGCTCACACGGTACAAACCTGTCACCTACGCCACCCTGGATTTGGGCGGCGGTGAATGGTGCGGTGGCCGCTTTTAGCCTAACCAACGATCCCGCCAGGCAATTGAACGACCTTGCATTGCCCGGTATATTGCCGGCCGCAATACAGGAGCGGTGGGACGATCCAGAACTTAACGCGCTGATGTTTGACGGGATTGCCACGCATAAGGTGGACCGCGACGGTACCGTCAGGATCGAGGCACAGCTGTCTATGTACCAAACCAATGCGAGCGGCATCAACGACGATGCGTGGTTGTATATCAATACGGCCGAGACTTTGGAACGCTGGCGATTCTCTCTAGTTGCTAAAGTCGCAACGAAGCACGCTCGGCAAAAACTGGCGGGCGATGATGTGAACGTCACCCGCGGCCAGCAAACGGCGCAGCCCAAGACCGTCAAGGTCACCGTTTTAGACGCGTACCAAGACGCGATTAACGCGGGCTGGATGCAAGACTATGACGGTTATAAAAACGACCTGGTCGCACAGATTCACGGCACGGATAAAAACCGCCTGGATATTTACGAGTCGCCGCGGTTGGTGGGTAATTTGCGGATTGTGGCGGTTCATTCTGAGTTTCAATAGGAGATTAAGACATGGCGAATACACAAATTACCGGCCGGGCCGACATTCAAATTGATGGCCAGGTAGTTCGAAGCCTGCCGGGCGCCACCCTGACGATGGACGGCGAACAACGTGAACCGGTTTATGCGGGGAATGAGTTTTTGTACAGATCGACGCCGCAGGCGCCAGAAATGGACTGCAAAATCGCGCATACCAAAGACCAGTCGATCCGGTTTTTAACGGACCTGGTCGACGCGTTGGTGGTGTTTACGACCGACAACAACGTGGTGTTTTATTTGCGCAATGCGTGGACGATGGAACCGCCGCAGCTGGATTCGGGCAACGGTGAAATTTCGTTGAAAATGAGCGGCCAGTCGGTGGATGAAAATTGATGGAAATCACGCTGATTCATGGCTTGACGGTCGAGCAGGACGGCGAACCGGTTACCCATCATAAAACCGTGTTAAAGGAATTGACGGTTGGTGAACTTTTCGACGCGCAAAAAGCGGCCGAGCGGGTGATCCATACCGACACGGGTGTTCATCTGCTGCAAAGCGATGTTGAATTTGGCATCGAATTGGTACGCCGGGCGATTGTATCGATTGGCGATATCCAAGGCCCGTTAAGCGTTGAGCAGATGCGCGGCTTGATGTCGTCGGACCTGACGCTGATTCAAAGCAAGCTGGACGGTTACGAGGCGGCGGCGATGCAAGCCGCGGAGGCGCGGGGGCGATCTAATCCGGTATCTGCCGAGGATTGAAACGTTACACCTTCGATTGTCCGCCGGTACCGGGTGGTCACGCTCGGAAATCCTAGCTTTGAGCCTGTCTCAATTATTGCACTATTCGACCGCATTAAATGGCTGATTTGCGTTCCCAAATATTAATCAACGTCGCCGGCAATTTGCGGCGACAAACGGCGCGCTATAGTCGATCGTTGAAGGCTTTCTCGCGGCGCGGGGTGCGCGATATGCGTGCCCTTCAGGGCCAGGTCAAAAAGACCAGCGGGTTTTTTAAGGGTTTTAGAGGCGCACTGATCGGGATCGGGGCGGTTTCAACGGTGGGCGCGGCGGGCCGCTTTGCGGTGGATTTTCAAGCACGTTTGGCGCGTCTTCGAACCGATGCCAATCTAAGCGAAAGCGCGGTTCAATCCCTCAAGGACGAAGTCTTTAGGGTGGCGAATTTACCGGATATCCGTATTGCACCGGATAATCTGCTTAAAGGCGTCGAGCAAATCGTTCAGCTGGTTGGATTTAGCGACGCTATTGTACGTAACACCGAAAATATAGGGCGCGCCGTTCAAGCGAGTGGCGCCGCCGGCGAAGATGTGGGCAGCTTTGTTGCTGAATTGTTCAAAAAAGGCATCAAGGACAGCGACCAGGTCGAACAAACGCTGAGTTCCATTATTCAGCAAGGCAAGGAAGGCGCGTTTATTTTTAGAGAAATGGCGCGCCTGGGCGCTCGGCTGTTTGCGGTTTACGAAAAACAAGGCCCGGAGGCGGTCAAAGAAGTGGCCGCGCTGGCGCAAGTGGTTCGCCAGGCGACCGGGTCGAGCGAACAGGCCACGACGTCGATTGAAGCGTTATTTCGAACGCTATCCGATCTTGAAAAAGTAGAAGATATCGAGAAAAAACTCGGCGTGCCGGTTCGAACGCGCGATGGCTTGGGGAAAACGACGGCACACATTCGGGATATTACCGATATCGTGACCGATTTGGTTGAAAAAACCAAGGGTAACCGATTCGCGCTATCAGAATTTTTCGATGCCGAATCGATGCGGGTTTTTAACGGCCTGGTGATCGACGGCAACCTTGCATTGCTGGAACGCTTAAAGTTGATTGATGGGTCGGGCCAGCAACTTCAATCCGATTCGAGCATTAATGCCAAAACCGCAGCCGGATCGCTGTCGTCACTGAGTACCAGCATTCAACAAATTGCCGAACGCCAACTGACCCCCCCGATCACGGCGCTCGCTGCGGGATTCGAGCGGTTTAATGCCTTTTCGTTTAAAACCCAACCGCTGGACCAAATCAATCAAAACCTGATTGATCAACTTAAAGAACAGCTCGGACCTTTGCCAAAAGATGAGCTTATTGAGATCAATCGCGATTTTATCGAACAGTTAAAAGCAGGGCTGCGCACCGAACAACCCAAAACCAAGGTTGTATTGGAAATTCAACAACCGGCGAATGGCCCAGCCGTGAAGGTCAAGGCGATTAAAGGGACCGGAACGAATGTATCGGTCAAAGAAGCCGGTCGCATCCTACCGGGGGTCGCCACCCGATGAGCTGGAAAGACAGACTAAGGCCGGCGTCATTTCGCGGCGCCCCGTATTTTGTTGAAGTCTCGCGCGATCCGGCCGGACGGCGCAAGGTGGTGCACGAGTACCCGTTGCGCGCCGAACCGTATGTGGAAGACCTGGGGCCAGGCATCGGTCCGATCAATCAGCTTGGCTATGTCATCGGCCCGGACTACATGGACGCGCGCGACGTACTGATCGCCGCACTGGATAAACCGGGGCCGGGGCAACTGGTCCACCCTTATTTTGGCGAAATGCAGGTCGATGCGTTGCTGGGGCCGGTAACGCAAAGCCTAGACTTTGGCGGCATGGCCACGTTTGATCTGACCTATTTCAAGTCGGGTCCGGCGGCGAACCCTCAAGCGCGCACGGATACCGCCGCGGCGGTCAGTCGCGCCGCTGATCAGGCGCATTTGTCGAATATTACCGACTTGGTCAAAGATTTTGACGTGCTGGGCGCGGCCAGCTGGGTGACCGACCAGGCGGTTGCGCTGGTTAACGATGGGCTTGGATTTATTGACGGTGCATTGGCGGCACTGCCGATCGCCGATGCGATTAGCACCGTGGCCGATGTGGCAAACGCGGTGCTGGACATTCGCAGCGCGGTGATTGTCAGTATTCGAAACCCGTTAAAGTTGGGCAGGGAGTTGACCGGCGCGATCGCCGGCATTGGGTCGGCCACGACGACCCCATTGGGTGCATTTAGGGAGTATGAGCGATTTTTTAAATCGTTCGACAATCTTGTGCCGGGTACGTCGAGTACCGGCAACGGCGCACAGGCGGCGAAAAACGTAAGCGCGTGGAAACAGTTTATGCAAACCGCGGCCACGGTCGAAATGGCGCGGCAAATTTCGGGCGGTACGCCCTTCGAAAATGGTACCGGCGATTTGGATGTGCCGGTGATTGTTGCCGACCAACCGGTTGAACCCGGACAATTTGACTCGGCGGACCAGGCGGTACAGGCGCGTGACAACGTGCTGGCCCGATTGGATTTGCTGATGAACACGGCCGGCGACGACGTATTTAATTCGTTGTTGGACCTTCGCGCGTCGGTGATCGACGATGTCCGAATTCGGGCGGCGCAGCTGCCCAGCATCCGGCAATATTATTTGCCGTCGACAACGTCTTCGCTGGTGCTCGCGCATCGGTTGTATGGCGATGCCGAAAGGGCCAAAGACCTGGTGGCACGCAACAACGTTAAGCACCCCGGTTTTATACCGGGGGGCCAATCGATCGAGGTGCTGATCGATGCAAGTTGATTTGCACGTTGGTGGCCAGATTTACGGCGGTTGGAATGAAATCGAGGTGTTTCGATCACTGGAATACGTGACCGGTGATTATAGGTTGACGCATACCGAGCGGTGGGCCGACCAACCCGAAGCGCGTTCGATCCTACCCGGTGCCCTTTGCCAATTAAAGGCGGACGGTCAAACGTTGATTAACGGCTCTGTCGATGAATCGCTACCGTTTTATGACAGCACCGAACACCAAATAAACGTCGGCGGCCGCGATGCAACGGCGGACCTGGTGGATTGCAGCGCGATTGATAAGCAGTACAACGGCCAAGACCTGGCGCAGATTGCGGCGGACATTATTAAACCGTTTGGTATTCGATTGATTGTTGAGGCCGATGTCGGTGCGCCGTTTGACCGGTTCGACGTAGAGAACGAAACCGCTTTTGAAGCCATCGAGCGGGCCGCACGGCAGCGAGGTGTTTTGTTGATGGCCGACGCGCACGGTAATTTGGTGATCGGTAAACGAAGTACCCATTTGCTATCGGATGGCTTGGAATTGGGGGTTAATGTGCTGTCTGCGGCCGGGCAATTTAGCCATCTTGACCGGTTCAGCGAATACAACGTTGTCGGCCAGACGGTTGGCACCGATCAGTTTTTTGGCGCACTTGCGGCCACCCCTGACGCTCAAAGCCGGGATCCGGCGATTAAGCGTTACCGTCCGTTGACGGTTGTTGCCGAGCAGCAAGGAGCCGGCCAAAGCCTACAACAACGGGCCGATTTCGAACGCTCGATCCGGGCGGGCCGGTCGACGCGCATTACGTACGCCGTGCAAGGCTGGTTTATGGATAACGGGAAGCTATGGCAGCCGAATAATCTAGTCCGCGTGGTTGATCCTTTTATGGGCCGCGACGACAAAATGCTGTTGATTAGCTGCCGCTATACGCTGGGGCCTACTACGGGCACCCGCACAGATTTGGAGGTGACCCGGCCGGAAGCCTTTGACCTGATCGCCTTGCCGGACGGCGGCGCGGGGTATCCGCTTTGATCGACGCGACATTGATGTTATTGCGGGCCGTTGTGACAGCGGTTGACGATAGCACCGGCCTGCAAACCGTTTCGGTGATGACGCGGGGCGGTAAAGCCTTGGACGGTGTCGAGGTTTTTCGCAGCTACGGGTTTAGCTGCGTTCCGGTAAAGGGCGCTGAGGGCTTATTGTTGCGCGTCGGCGCCGATCGGTCGCACCCGGTGTTTATTTGCGGCGATGATCGACGCTATCGGCCGACCGCGGGGCAACCCGGCGAGGTGGGGCTGTATAGCGATGAGGGCGATCGCATTACGCTAAAAGATGGCAATTTGATCGAGGTTGTCAGTGTCACCAAGGTTCGGGTTATTGCGCCGGATGTTGAAATTAGCGCCGCGAATGAAATATTGCTGGACACGCCGTTGGTGAAAATACCCGGCGGCGATATCGAGATCAGCGGGATTAAATTTCTGGATCACGTGCACCCCGAAAACGACAACGGCGGGCCGACCGAAAAACCGCAATGACCGATTTCGAAGTCAAGATCAACAACGACCAGATTGCCAGCCGTTTTGGCTTGGCAATGGATCGGGGCGATATCGCTACCCGGCCCGGTTTGCGATCGACGGTTATTTATTTGTTGTTTACCGATCAAAGAGCCCAGGGCGATGAGCTTTTGCCCGGCGATAGTCTGGACCGGCGCGGGTTTTGGGCGGATCAGTGGATTAACCAGTCGCCGCTGAATAGTGAAGGGTCTTTGTTGTGGCTGCTACGCGGCGCGCCAGAAACCGACGAAACCCTATTGCGCGCAGAAAATTATGCGCGGGTCGCGCTGCAGGTGTTGATTACCAATAATGTGGCCGTGTCGGTCGATGTCCGGGGCCGGTGGTTACAGCCCGGCGTGCTGGCGCTGGCGCTGGAAATTCCGCTGGTACGCGGCGGATCGTTTGTTGAAGAAATCCCCTATATTTTGGAGGCCGCCGGTGCCGTTTAATCGCGATCATATACAAATACAAATCAATCGGTTAATCAGTAATGTTGAAACACGGCTGCCGGCGTCGGACCCGAGGTTGCCGGCTAACGTGATTAACGGCTTGGTGGTGGGCATGGCCGGGGCAATCAACGAATTGCACGCGCATTTGGACTATAACGCGCGCCAGGTCGTGCCGGATCTGGCCGATGAGGAAAACTTTGCGCTGCGCGCCGAATGGCGAGGTATACCGCGGTTGAAAGTGGCATCGGCCAAGGGTTTTGTTGATTTTAGCGGGGCGGATGGATCGACCATTCCGGCCGGTGCTTTGCTACAACGGTCGGACTCGGTGCGGTATACGGTCGATGTTGGCGGTACGATTAGCGCCGGTACCGTATCGCTTGCGATAACCGCAATCGCGGCGGGTCAAGCGGGTAATGCCGCAGCTGGCATGGCTTTGTCGCTGGTCTCACCTATTCCTGGCGTCAATGCCTCGGCGCTGGTGGATTCTGGCGAACTGACCGGCGGCGCGGACATAGAGACCTTGGACAGCTGGCGCGATCGGTTGCGCGATCATGTGCAACGGCCGCCGCACGGCGGGCGGGTCAATGATTATATTCGCTGGGCCAAGGAAGTGCCGGGCGTGACGCGGGCTTGGGCCTTTGGCGGATGGATGGGGTCTGGTTCGGTCGGCGTTTATTTTGTGCGGGACAATGATATTAATATGATTCCAGATGCCGCCGAGGTACAGGATGTTATCGATTATATTGATCCGCTGCGGCCCGCTGGGATGAAACAACTGGGCGTTTTCGCGCCAACCCCGGTCGCGCAAAATTTAACCATCGCTTTGACGCCAAACACCCCGGCCGCTCAAGCCGCGGTGCAAGCGGAGCTTGCGGAATTGTTCGACCGCGAGGCGCAGGTCGATGACGGGAACGGCAGCGGCACAATTTTACTTTCGCATGTTCGCGAGGCGATATCGACCGCGGCCGGCGAGACCGACCACAACGTGGTCATTCCCGCCGCGGACTTGACGTTGACAGCGGGTGAAATTTCGCAACTTGGCATCATTACTTGGCAATAACATGCGCACGAGCCTAGATTACAGCGATTTGATAAAAGCACACCTACCCCGTGGTTTGCTTTGGGATATGCTGGAAGCAGACCCTATATTTAGCGAAATTATCGGCGCTTTTGCGGATGAATTGGCCCTTGTTGAGGCCCGTTCGCTGGATATTATTGCCGAGGCTGATCCGCGCCAGGTCAAAGAGCTGATGCCCGAGTGGCAAGCGTACGCCGGCCTGCCGGAACCGTGCGGCCAGGCGCCTTCAACGTTAATAGAGCAGCGCAATGCGCTGTTAAATAAATTGACCGCGATCGGTGGCCAAAGTCGTCAATACTTTATTGATGTTGCGGCGAAATTGGGGTTTGCGATAACGCTCACGGAGTTTGCCCCACTGCGCTGCGGGTTTCAGCTGGGCGGGCAATTTGCCGCCGAGGAAGCAATTTTTACTTTACAGATTAACGCCGCGCTGAATACCGTGTTTCATTCCCAATATGGTCAAATGCAATGCGGCGACCAGATTCGATCTTGGGGGAACGAATCCTTGGAATGCGCGCTGAACCAAATTGTGCACGCGCACATGACTTTGCTTTTTTCTTACTCGTAGGAGTTCACATGGATTATCCAGACCCGAATACCCGCAATCTTGACCCCGGAAATGATAAGTTTTGGGATGGTGTATTGCCGGGCAATTCCGACGCATCGTTCGTTTTCGCGCAGGATCTTAACGCGATGTATGACGAGATCACCAACGCGATCGCGGCCTCGGGCCAGGTGCCGGATCGGACGAAATTTGATCAGCTTTCTAAAGCCGTTCAACGACCGGAGATCGTCATCGCGCACCGGGTCGCGGCCGGCATACATGGCGGGACGTATTCGGTTGGTGCCTGGCGTACCGCACCCTTGAATAGTATCGAGTTCGATGAGATTACCGGGGTCGCGGTGGCGGGTAATCAAATTACCGGGCTACCCGCGGGAACCTACAAAGTAAAAGGTTATTCGTATATGGGGGGCACGGACAGCCACCAGGCGCGGTTGCGTAATGTCACAGACAACGTGACGCTGGCGATTTCTACATTTGGACAGTCAACCGCCACGGGGACATCTGACACCGTGGGTACGCTCGATTTATTGGATGCAAAATTTACGATCGCGGCGGGTAAAACGCTTGAACTGCAGGGATGGGGGAGCCAGGGCGTTTCTAACACCGGGTTTGGTGCCGGCGTGGCCGGGGTTGGCGAGGATCATATTTTTAGATCGTTAAACATTAAAAAGGTGGCCTAATGTACGAAAGAGCGATTGAATCTTTGGTTCCCGGCATTGGCTGGCGGGATGCTTCCACGTATGCGCGTTTGACCGCGACCTGGCCGGTCGGTGCACCCGCCCTGCCCGACCAAGCGACGCTCGATGTCGAACGGGTGCGACTGAATGTGCTTGACGCAGAAACGGACGCCATGTCGGCGATCAATACCACGGCGGGGCTCGGCCGACAAGCGTTTATGACGACAACCCCCGGTCAGGCTGAGGCCTATCTGAAGAAAGAAGAACAAGCCCGTGCGTATAAGGCCGCCGGTTATACCGGCGCCGTGCCCGAATTCGTGCAAGCTGAGGCAGACGCCACCGCGGCCACCGCCCAGGCGGCAGCGGATTCGATTATTGCATTGGCCGATGCGATGATTGTTGCCGGCGCCGATATTGACAGGGAGCGGCGCACCGGTATTGTGGCGGTTGAAGCCGCGGCGGCGGCGGATGATATTGGCGGTATTACCGTGGCGCGGGATGCCGCGGTCACGGCAATTCAAGCGCTTTAGTTAAGAATTGGGGGCGTTGTCCATGCTGTCCGCCATCGAGGCGATAATACCCCGGTCGCGTTCATTTAAGCCCATTATTTTGTTGAAAAGATTTCGATCGGCGGCGGAATAGGATTCTCCGCCGACGTTGATATGCGATGAGCCCAAAAAACTGCTGATTTGCTCGGCATTTGTGTCGAGCCACCCTTCCCCGATTAAATCAAAGGTTCCCAACATGCCTATAGCCAGCCGTTGCAGCGTTAATGCGTTGGTTTTCACGATATACCGACGGGCAAATTGGCAGTTTTCCAGCACTTTATAAGTTTGCGGCCCCAATTCGCCGGCGAGCACTTCAAATTGAGTGTATTCGACGGCGCGATCGGAAATATAATATTGAGACGGTTGCCGCAAAACCAGCGCCGTGCGATCCGTATCGCTAAAAACATACGCTGACCAGTCCAACGGTTCGCCATCGATCATTGCGTCCAATAGCATCGGGCCGAGACTATCGGCCACCAGGTGCCGAACCACATAAGGCTCGCCCCACCCGTTTAAAAGCCAGTCGATTGATATATTTTCGTATTTTCTAATGGCATTTAGCAGGTCTGACGACGCATTAAACCTGTCTGAAAACAAGCGATTTATCGTTCCACGCGATAACCCGATAGCGCTACCAAATGGATATTTTAATCGGCCTTTCAGGGACCATTCCAGCCGGGTTACCAGGTCGCCAGGCTCATTTTCGAGTATATTTATTTGACTATGCACGGATATGAGCATATATTATTGATTAGATCATTTTGTATCAGATTATAACTTAATCATTCGCTAATACTGTAAACAATTATGTCCGAAGTAAAAAAAACGAATCCAAAATTGATACACATTCGCCCTCAGCCTGATGTTTACAAAAGAATAGCCGAGGTGGCAAAGATCGAAAGCAGATCGGTCCCGAATGCGGCTTGTGTGTTGATCCAAAGAGGATTGAACGCAAACCATCACGATACCTTCGACGAGACCGCCTGACGGCGGTTGTAAGTGGCCGGCCGCGAGTAGCAGCCCGCGGCCAGCCTGGTGAGGCGACCGGTTTAAAAGCATACCTTTGTTGTCATCCTCATTTTTAGCGTAACACAACGTTAGGCGTGAGGATAACCGGTTCGCCCCTTTTTTTTAACGAGAATTTGGGGGAGTCGCGCTCGTGTATTCGACGTTGGATATAGCGATATACGGTACCGTACACAATAGCCCAGGCGGCGCCACTGCGCTTTCTAAACGGGTGAACATTCCGCCCTCTTCCTTAAACAACAAAGCCAATATGGGCATCGATGACCGGCATTTTTCGCCGGCTGAGCTGTTGGCGCTTATGTTGCAAACCGGTGATTTTCAGATTTTGCACGCGATCGCGGCAGACTGCGGCTTTGTCTGTAAGCCGATCCATTCAAACCCCGATCAGACCCCCAATTTAATGGCATTGCTGGCGCGAGTCACCAAAGAAAATGGCGATTTGGCGACCGTGCTATTGGATGCGAGCGCCGATGGCGTGATTTCGAGCAATGAACGCAAGCAAATTATTACCGAAGCTATGGGGGCGATTAAAGCGTTGCACGATCTGGCTAGATCAGCCTCGGGGATATCCACGTGAACGAATTTTTGTGGGGGCTGTTTAGCGGCCTGATTTCGGTATTGTTTGCGCTGGCTGGGTTGGCCGTTATTTTGGGGTTGGCGATATTCTTGGGTTTATTGCTGCCGTTTCATCTTGCCGATTCCGGGCGGGGCGCGCATAGCACAGGCGCGGGCCTGAAGCGCAAAATCGGTCGGTTTGTCGCCTAGAGGATGGAAAGAAAGTCTCCAATAACACCGCCCGATTCACTGCGCAAACTCGGCATTAAAAGTGCCGAATTGAGTACGGGGGAGCGACCCATTATCGATTCTAGCGTCGTTGTTCAATATTTTGGCGAGGAATTGTTGAGCCACCCGAACTTTGGCGGCCGGAACTTGAATAGACCGAATTTGCAACGCGCGCCAATTCCGTCAGAAAACGCTCTGTCGGAAGACGAGCAAAACGAATTGGATGCCGCGCTGAAAACCGTTGCGCGGTTATCGAAACGGTAAAAATAAGGAGCCAAGATGAACCAACGCAAAAATTTTTGGATGGAAACATTTTTTCCGTTTATGGGTTTAGTGGTGCCGGCGGCGATTTTGGCCTATGCCTTGGTCGGTATGCTATGAAAACGCAATTGCTGGATTGGCTGTGCATGGGCCTGATTATATTTTGTCTGTCGGTGTATTGGTAAGTCATGCGTGCCTTGCAACGCAATCAGTTCGAACGGTATTTGACGGAGACCGAAGAACGGCAGCTTTTTAAAGCGGTTGACAGCCAAAAAGGATCCATTGCAGAACGTGATGCGGCCTGGCTGCGATTGCTTCGTCATACCGGCATCCGGGTCGGCACTTTGGCCGGCCTGACGCTGGGGGATGCCAAAACGGCATTGAGGGACAAAAAGCTAACGCTGCGGCCAGAAATTAGCAAGAACCAGCGCGGACATAGCGTGTATTTGAATACGGTTGCGCAAAAAGCGTTGCGTAAGTTGGTTAATATTCGCCTTACCGACGGTTATCCCCGCCTTGAAACATCCCCGCTAGTGCTCAGCCGTCATGGCCAGGCGCTATCGATCCGGTCTTATCAAACACGCTGCACGCATTGGGCAAAGACCGCCGGCATTAACCCCGATTTTTCACCCCATTGGCTACGCCATACGCTGGCTAAACGGCTGATGGATTCCAGTACCGCGAAAGACCCGCGCGCCATTGTGATGGCCGTTTTGGGGCATTCTGATATTTCTACAACAGCGGTCTACACCCTGCCAGACCGGCAGGATATTGAAAACGCGATGGAGGAAATACGATGACAATAACTGAGCAAAACGTAAAAAATTCGAGCACGATCACTCGATTGAACGGATCCGTTGATTGTAATTGTGACGGCGGTCGCTATTGCCGACGAAAACCGACCCACCGGATTGGGTATATGAACCCAACCCACAAAGGGGCTCACGCGGTTAATCATAACTTTTGCGAATCGCATGCGATCGAATTTTGCGGGCGATTCGATTTAGATATGAGACAACTATCGGCGATGTCTTCAGATGGCGCAGCGGCTTAAACGCTGTCAGTGCTGCGGCAAGCTGGTCGCGCGCAGCTTCCGCGTGTGTACGTATTGCCAAACGCCGTTTGAACGGTTTCGCATGAACCACGAGCGGGTCAAGCTGTGCCATGTCTTGGCGCACAAAAAGGGCTTGGACGATGAGACCTATCGGCTGCGGCTTAATGCGGTCGGTGTTAAATCGTCCAAGCAGATGACTAAAGCGCAATATCTTGAGTTTGTTAAAAACATCAATACATTGCCGGATATGCCGCGGAAAAATGAAAAAGCCGATTAACCTAAGCCGGTTGCCGCCGGCGCGCAAGCGCAAAGCATGGGAATGGATTAAACAAAACCGGCCGGATCATGCGGCGTTTATTGAGACGATGACCGCTAAATTTGGCGGCGAGGTAATTTTTCAGGATAAGGGGGAGCAATGCAAAGATTAATCGGATTGACCGGCCCGGCGGGCTGCGGGAAAGGTACCGTGTCGAGAATTTTGGTAACCAAGCACGGCTTTGATTCGATCGCGTTTGCGGATCCGATTAAGGCCGGCATAGCGGTCATGTTTAGGGCCTATACGGACGACCGAGCGGTCAAAGAAGAATCTATCGACTGGATCGGCAAGAGCCCGCGCCAACTCATGCAACTGCTGGGCACGGAGTTTGGGCGGGAGTTGATCCACCCGGATATTTGGATACAGACGTTGGAACGACGACTTGTCGATCGGAAAAACGCGCTGCCGCATACCGTGGTGACTGATTGCCGTTTTGAGAACGAGGCGGCGTGGATCCGCGACCAGGGGGGCGAGCTATGGCATATCCAACGTGAAAGCTGCGAACCGGTGGCGAGTCACGTTTCTGAAAATGGCCTGGCGTTTGACTTCGGCTATTGCAAGTTACTGAACAATAACGGCGATTTTCAAGATTTATCCGCCGCTGTCGACCGACTGATGAACTCGGCCAGGCTACCGTGTCGAGACAGCATATAACGGGGCCAAGGTTGGGCGCGGATTCCTCCTATTCGTAACCCGGCCCGTCTGGCCCGCGATAAGGGCTATTCCGATTCTTCCAGTCGTTTTCGGTTCTAAATAAAAAGTCAATGTCATCAAATAACAAGTACGACCCGGCCAGCGAGGCCGAGATTGTTGCCGAGCTCAAGAATGACCCAAATTTTAATTTTAAACACAAAGGGACTTTTTTAACCTGCGGCGTCTGCCCGCAGTGCGGCAAAAAAGAACTGTACGTGAGTAAAGATAAACCGTGGCGGGTCTGTTGTAGCCGTTTGAACAAGTGCGGCTATAGCGAATCGACACGGGAAATTTACCCGCACTTATTTAACCGCTATACGGAACGATTTCCAGCGACACCAGAAGATCCCAATGCGACCGCAAACGCCTACATGGCGCACAATCGGCGTTTTGATCTTGAGAAAATTGGCGACTGGTTCGACCAGGAACATTATAGACTTCCAGATTCCGCAGAGGTCGCGGCGACGGTGCGGTTTTATTTGGATCAGCCGCGCACGCGCTATTGGGAACGCCTGATCGATAAGGAAAAGTCGGGCGGTCAGCGGATCAATTTTGGCGGCCGGCGCAAAGTCGATAAAAGCCTGGTTAGGGGCGATTGGTGGATGCCGCCGGGCCAGGTCATCGATAACGGCGACGAGGTCTATTTGGTCGAGGGGATATTCCACGCGATCGCGTTTTTTTTGTGCGGGTTTAAGGTGTGCGCCACGCTGATGGCGGGCAATTACCCGTCGAACGGCCTGGCTATCTATCAAAACCGCGCAATCCGCTGGCGCCTGGCCCTGGACGACGATGAGGCTGGTCGTAATTCGATGAAACGGCATCGGCGCAAGTTGATTGATGCCGGCGAACGCTGCGACGTGGTGTTGTCGGGATCTGATAAGGATTGGGACGACCTTTACCGATTGGATAAGCTCGATTCTAAGTTTTTGAGCGAGGCGCTTTGGCGCGGCCGCATGTTTACCGCCAAAAATATCAACCAACGGGCTTGGGCGTTTTATGCGTGGAAGCGCCGACAATTGTCGGTGCTAGAGTTTGGCAAAAAGCTTTACAGCGTGGCGATTGATGGGAAATTGATCGCCGCACTGGATGAGCACAGTATGTCGATCGACGAGCGGGACGCCATCGAGATTTTTGGCAACTTCGCGACGATCGTGCCGATTTCTAATTGTTTTCCGCAATTTCTGTATTGCGAGCGATTCACCCTGACAAACGAACTTAGTTATTTTTACAAAATAGAGTTTTCCAATAGTAACCCTTCGACCCAAGTTTCGCTCCCCGGATCCGGTATTGAATCGCCGGCGGCGTTTAATAAGTCTTTATTGTCGCAGGCGGCCGGCGCGACCTTTGACGGCGGCGCACGGCCTTTTAAACTGGTGCGTGATCGGTGGTTTGAAAAAGGGGTTTTGCATGTTGAGACGGTCCCATTTGTCGGATTCGACCGGGATAGCCGGGCTTACTTGTTCCAGTCGTTTGCATTTTTAAGTGGCAAACAATTGGAATTGAATGAGCACGGATTTTTTCAGGCAGGCGGTAAGCCAATTAAGTCGAAATTTAAGGGCTTTACTATCGAACAAGGCGACGGCGAAACGTTTAATACCGGTTGGTTCGACGATTTTATGACGGTGTTTGGCTGGAACGGGTTGGTCGCACTCGTGTTTTGGTTTGGCTCGCTATTCGCCGAGCAAATCCGCGAAGCGACCAAAAGCTTTCCGTTTTTGGAAATTACCGGTGAACATGGGACCGGAAAATCTACGTTGCTGGAATTTTTGTGGAAGCTAACCGGCCGTGATGATTACGAGGGTTTTGACCCGTCCAAATCGACGTTTGCAGCACGCGGCCGGGCGTTTATGCAGGTGTCGAACCTTCCTATTGTGTTGATTGAATCAGATCGCGATACCAGCGCCAAGCAAAAACAATTTGATTTTGAGGAATTGAAAACCGCGTTTAACGGCCGCGCGATTCGTTCTTTGGGGGTGATGAACCGCGGCACCGATATCGAGGAACCGCCCTTTCGTGGCTCGATTGTCATCGCGCAAAACGCACAGGTTGAAGGATCGCCGGCGCTGCTTTCGCGCATTATTCGGTGCCATTTTACCAGCGCGCATTTTACGCCCGAGTCGCGCTCGCTCGCGCCCAAATTTGAGGCGGCCAGCGTGGAGAACATGGCCGGCTTTTTGATTAAGTGTTTGAGCCAGGAATCCGAGATATTGGACCGATTTAACCAGGTTTTTCCAAAGTATATAAGCCAGTTTGAGACGTTGGACGGGGTCAAGGATCAGCGCATTATTAAAGTACATTCAACCCTGATGGCGCTAGCGCATGGTCTGCAAATTATTGTCCCTGAATTCAAAGACGAACAGCGGAACCAACTGAACGATTATGTCGAACAGCTAGCGCAGCAACGACAAAAAGCGCTCAACCAGGACCACCCGATTGTGCAGTCGTTTTGGGAAACTTATGAGCTATTAAATATCAAGTATGTGGCGACTGGATCGCTGGTTGAAAAAGAACAGTTGAACCATAGCCCGTTGTCCGAGGAAATTGCGATCAGCTTAACCCAATTTTACCAGTTTATGGTCGAATCAAAGGTCGAGACAATATCAAAATCGGATATGAAAAAGTATTTGCCTGGGAGTAAATCACATAAGTATCTCGGGCAGAAAAGCATCCGGTCTAAGATACTTAATCGGGTGATTTGGTGTTGGGTATTTAAGGCGGGGCGTGGGTGATTTTTTAACTAAGTGAGATAAGTATTTTGTTATTTCACTTTTATAGGTATTGGAGAGTTATTCTATGATATTTGTTTGTAAATGTGGGAAGGAATATAAATTGGAATGTCCATATCATAAGCACGGAAAAAAACTGTGAAAATAGAAAAAATAAGGTGTTCAGGATGCAGTAAAAAAGCCGGTTTTGACGTATTTAAACCTGTGACCGAATTTCACAAAAACAAAAGTCGGATCGGGGGTTATGCGTGCGAGTGCCGAGACTGTGTGAATCACAGATCCAAGGTGAAGTACGATATTTATTTAAGCCACCATTATAAACATATTCCGAATGATCTTTATCGTCGGTTTGTGCTATAGCAAGGCTGAGATTTATTTGTTTTTATGACCCTTAAAAGAATTCAGCTCAAGCGTCTTAAAGGTTGGCGTATGCCGCCCAATACGGTGAAAGTTGATCGATCGACCTGCTGGGGCAATCCGTACAAAATTGGCATGCTCGGGATATGTAGTAACGAAATCGCTGTAGAGAAATTCGAACGACTCTTAAAACGTAAAAACCTTGACCAATCACATAGATATTTCGTCTTTGCGCGTGACCGATTGGTCACAGATTTGGCGGGTAAGAATTTGGCTTGCTGGTGTCCAATTGATCAGCCCTGTCATGCTGACGTACTTTTGAAATATGCCAATAAGCGCCGAAAATAGAATTCGATACCCAAAAGATTGGAAACTACGAAGCCGATTTGTACGATTTTACCGCGCAAGGAATCAATGCGAATGGTGCGGCGCCAAGAACTATCAGAGCCACCCAATAACAGGGAGTAAAGTTATACTGACTACGGCGCACGTATTCGATCACAGACCGTAAGCAGCGAGCTTGTTAAACTTGGCGGCACTGTGCCAACGTTGCCACAATCGCCATGATGCCAATCACCGACAAGCCAACAGACAAAAGAAAAGGATCGCAAATAAATAAACAGGCGTTAACGGACGCCGTACGCGAATGAAAGGGGGTTGGCATTTGCCAGCCCTTTTTTTATGAACGTAGTGGTGCCATCTAACCAGAAAACCTACGAAGCTTAGCTGCGCTTTTAACTCTTAACATTTAACTTTAAATAACGAGCGTAAGTTATTGATCCTTATTTTTCGCTGAAAAACTAGTGGGGGTGTCGGAATTCCATTACAAACATTACAAGCCTAAAAAAACATTGAATTTCCCTTATATTTCAATGTCATGGATCATTTATCAAAACCTTACAAGTCCATTACAAAAACCTTACAATGTAAGGAAATATAAAAATTTATTTCATTACATTGAAAAATAAAATATTCTTTGTTTTCAATGATGTAAGGAATTCAATTAATTTTGTAAGGAATATTTCATTACAAATAAGTATCGTAAAATCATTCGGTTACAGGCTAATATGCCGTTTGTAAGGATGTAATGGAATTCCGAAGCCCCCCCCCTAAAATATTAGAGTGAATAATTCAATGAATGACCCAAAATCCGCCGAAAAACTGATTCAAAACTGGCTGGAATTTAAATTGATTGATCAAGGCAAAGCGCCGGCAACGGTTGAAAAATACCGCTGTAATCTGGCTCGGTTTACTTTATTTGTCGATGATAATGAATTGAATCTGACGACAATCACGCGGGACCAGGTGCGTGAATTCGCCGGAATGTATTTATTTAAGCTGGGGCTTTCGCCTCGAACTAGAACGACGGTTGTTTCAGCCCTGAAAGGCCTATTCGCCTGGATACAAAATGAACAGATCAGAGACGACAACCCCACACAAAACCTAGAGCACCCCGATTACGGTAAACGTTTGCCCAAGGCTATGCAGTTGAACGACGCTAAAAAGCTGATTAATCAACCGAACATGACAACCTTTTCCGGTGTTCGCGATGTGGCTATGCTTAGCGTGCTAATCGGTTGCGGTTTGCGGGTTTCGGGTTGCTCATCACTGAATGAATCGTCGTTAATTTTCGGTACCGATGAAAAAAAAGGTGAACGCCTTTATATAAGAGTGATCGAGAAACGCGACAAAGAACGCATCGTGCCGGCGCCCCATGAAACCCGCTTGGCGATTCGCGCCTACCTGGGCCACCCGGAGATTGATTTAATTGATCGATCGATAAAGGACGGAGATAAAGTGCTATTTATAGCAACATCAAAAAGCATACCGCCATGCGATTTTCACGGCGAAGCGGTAAGGCTCAAGGCCCAAGGCATCTATAGAATGATTCAACGCCACGCGTCGGCCGCCGGCATTCCGAAGGATGTAGCCCACCCGCACGCGCTGCGCCATCTATTCGGTACTGAACTGGCCGAGTCTGATGTCGATATCAAATCAATTCAAAATCTTATGGGGCATAGCAATGTAGAAACTACGCTCATTTATTTGCAATTGGCAATGCGCCGATTGAGTGAAAATACAGACAAGGGCAACCCATTGGGGAAAATGGACACGCCGCTAACCCCGCTATTACAACAGGTCAACGCCTGAATATAACCACCATCCTGCCATGCGCCCGACTCGTTTTTATATCGGTCTTAGAAAATACATTGCGGCCCTGTGGCCCTTTCCTGGTTCATGTGTATATACTGACCTTGACGCCCTGGTGCGAGGTTCCCTGGAATATGGCTTACATTCCAATCAAAACCAGTTCAAGCGGTTTACGGCCAGTTGCGCGTTATCGGTAAAAGCGCAACTCAACCGTAACGGGGTTTAACGCAATCAATAACTTATGGATGGGGGAGACAATGAAAAGCGCAACTCAAAACACAGAATGGCAGGCAAGTGTATGGGGTGGGGGCTCGGCATCAA
>Ga0209992_10000772_pt1 | contig 39752 bp, 45 predicted proteins | sample 2SBtaG_2_FD_182564 | JGI IMG/M metagenome (GOLD analysis project Ga0209992, IMG submission 182564) | Deep subsurface microbial communities from Kolumbo volcano to uncover new lineages of life (NeLLi) - 2SBTROV12_ACTIVE470 metaG (SPAdes)... | ecosystem: Environmental > Aquatic > Marine >...
GTTGAACATCAATTCCGGAAAAACTTGAAAAACTGTTCATCTTCAGCCGGAATCACTGTTCACCATAAACCAGAATCGCTGTTCACGTTGCGCCAGAATCAGTGTTCAGATTGGGCCAGAATATGCAGCTAAGACCAGAGATGTCGATCTATTTTGGTTTCAATCAGTCTAAATTGACTGAAAATAGCAAATCTAAACTGCTTCGGTTCGCCAGAATATTGCGTGGACAAGGCTCTGGCGTGAAAGTAGAGTTACAGGGTTTCACAGATTCGACCGGTTCGCCAAATTATAACCACCAGCTTGGTTTAGCACGGGCGAAGACGGTGCGAGATTATTTGATTAGTGCCGGAAATCTAGATCCGGCCAATATTACCCAGAGAAGTTTTGGAGAAATGCCCAAACATCAATTTTTGCCCAATGCGATCGGAAAAGCGGCGGGGCAAAATCGACGCGTAGAATTGGCAATTAAATACAATCCCCAATAATAAATAACGCGCTTTTTTATACAGGATGTGACATTCGAGGTTTTTATGAATCTATCCAATTTGAGACATCATAAATCCGACTCTGTCTGATTTTACAATCTCCCGTTTTTGTTGGACATATACGCTGGCTAAGGTTTTGCGTGCCGCAATTACGGGATGGCCTGCCAACGCAGATTTTTGACCAGGAAACCGCGATGATTAACGCATTGCAAAATTACAACGTATGGTTACAGGATCCAATGGCTGTTTTCGACCCTTTATATTGTTTGTACGCATTCACGCTCTTCTCGATGAGATTGTAAAGTCGACTGATATGTCGAAACCATATTTGATCGACTCGTATACTCATCTTGGCAGTGATTTTAGTGCAAAAGAAAAAGCAAGATTATTCTTGAATACTCGTCGACTATTATATAAATTGTACGAAAATAATTCGGTTAATCCGTTAATTCAAAAAAATAAAACCTATGTTAGGGATTGGTGCCATAATCGTAGCAGTTTGGTTTTACCTTTCGGTCCAAAAGGCCCAACAGAAAAATTTGTGGGGTTGGGTTGCAGCGGGCGTGGCGATTTATTACCTGAGTGGCGCAGTTTGGATTCATGGGTTTGTAAGATCGATATTGGGTAATTTCTACTATACCCATGATATGGGTGTCCAACTCGGCATCAAGGCCTCTGGAATCGTCGTTGGTTTGTTAGTTTGCGCATTTGTTCGGAATCGGTTTGTTATGAAAATAAAATCGTGAAATTTGTATCACAAATATTGTTCTTCTGGTTCTGATGTGTCTACGTTTTTCCAGACACAAAGTTAGGCAGAATTTTGACGATTTTCGTAATCTACTGATGACAAATAATCATTGGCAGAATGAAGCTGTATTCAATTGTAAAAGACCTCGATATATTCAAATATTCGGTATTTAGCTTCGTCTCTCGTTTTAAAGTTGCAGTGATGAACCAATTCGGTTTTTAAAGTATGAAAAAAGCTTTCAGAGACCGTATTATCCAAGCAATCGCCTTTGCAGCTCATGCTTTGTTCGATTCCGTGTTGCTTCAAAATTTTACCGTGGTTATCAGAAGCATACTGGCCGCCTCGATCAGTATGCCAGATGAGTCCTTTATCCGGTTTACGTTTCCATATCGCCATCAGTAATGCATGGTTCACTAGTTGTGCATTCATGCGTTGATCCATTGACCATCCCACGACGTGCCTAGAACATAAATCAATCACGACCGACTGTACCCCGTCAGCCCAAGTTGAACAAAATGGTCTGATTGTCTAAGACACAGTTTTAGTTCATCGTTGACTCAAAGAGGAAACGATGATGACCAAAAAAACCAGCACAAAAAAAACTGTTCGAGATATTCGTCGGGTCATCCGACGTCATTATTTTGCTAAAGAAAAGATTCGCTTTGTACTGGACCGTCTTTGGGGTGAAAATAGCATTTAGTATCCAATCCCTGAGTAAGCCACCAGTAACCCACTGCTTTTCAATCAGCTGCAATTCGCATGTGGGACGTTTCATTACTATTGAACATTGAGTCAGGTTGTCTCGCTGTTTAGTTGATATTTTCGTATGCGTCCAGCGCAACCATCTATCATTTATATTGTTTTAGTTGTTCAAGATTATCAGGTTTAAAAGGAATGAGTTCATCAATTCTGCGATTGGGCCAGGTGGGGAGCTTTTCCAAAATTTCTTGAAGCCACGCTGCAGGGTCCAGGCGGTTGAGTTTGGCGGTGCCGAACAGGGATTGAATGGCAGCAGCCCGTTGACCGGCGCGTTCGGAGCCGGTAAAGAGCCAATTCTTTTTACCTAGCTAGGCCTTCAGAAACTGACGTGCATGCGAACCACTGCATCTGCGGCAGATGATTTTGTATTTACGCAGTACTATCCAGTTCTTAGAGCGGGCAAAGCTAAACCAAAACAGGCAGTGGGCGGAGTAGACTCGGAGCTATAATGCGGCGCTAGACTGATTTGATCAACCATGAGGGTTATACGTTGATTAAATCGTCTTCCGCTGCTGGAGCCGAGTTGATAAATCTATAGAAAGCAAGGATTTTGAATAATGAAAATGGTTAATTTTCGTCGGCTTCAGCGGCCAGTTCTGCACGAAATATCTCGGTGTTGCGGGAAATTATGGCCAACAGAATAATCGAATAGAGAAAGGTTGATAATAGAATGACTCCGATGACTACCGCTTTGAACATATCAAGATAGGGGAAATCATCCGGGATCATCGACAGCATTACGATGGAAAGTCCGCCTTTGATCCCGGCAAAGGTGAGTACACCCCACCAGCGGAAATTGACACTTGTCATTTTGTTGGTTCGATTGGCCAGGAAGGCAAACTTCGCCATCATAAGCGCTCGAATCAGCGTGGTGGCCAGGAACATTGCCAGAATTTCGTGGCGGTATTCTGTGAGGTGGTCCAAATTGACAATTTCGGCCATAGCCACGAATAGGATGGTATTGGCGACCACACCCAATAATTGGATATCTTCCCGAGTCCGTAGGTGCCTTGTGCGTTCTTCGACCGTCACCTTTATGGTGTTTAGCGCACTGTCCACTAATCTTCGAGACGGCGTACCGTCCGCGGTTTCATCGATCAGTGCTTTATGTTCTACATCAATCCGGTGTTCTTCATATTTGACCGCTTTGCGCATCCAATGACTTACGGTTACCGTTGCGATAATGCAGGATAAAATACCCGAAAGATGTAAATGTGTGTGGGCGCCCAAAAGATTCAGAAATTTATAAAAGTGTTCCGCGAAGATGAACGCACCGTATCCGGTCAGGATCAATACCATCATTTCTGCAATTCGATTGTCCGTCGTTTTAAGTAGGCCTAGCCCGATGTAGCCAAACAGCATTCCTTGAGCGATTGAGCCCAAGATGACCAATAGGCTGATTTCCGTTACATAGGCAACGGTAATCTGCCCACCGCCCAAAGCATAGAGGCCAATAAAAACAAAAATGATGAGCGCACTGGCATCGTTGAACAGGCTTTCGCCTTCCGCTAGAATTTTTAGCCTATGGGGCAATTCAAATTGCGAAAAAACGCTGACTACCGAAACCGGGTCCGTCGGAAGTACCATTGCAAATAACAACACTGTAGCAGCCAGGCTAAGGTGATAATCGCCAAACAAATAATTGCCGAGAAAAATCGCTGAGATGACCGACAAAGCAACGGTGATCACGGACAAATAAAACAGGCTCAATCCATGCTTCTTCAATTGTTCGACTTTGAGTTCCAGAGAATCTGAAATGAGCAAGATTGGCAGCAGCATCAGCACCAAACTGGCAAATTTTTCGGCGTCTGGCGTAAATTGAGTAAATTCGGGAAAGGATTTGTATAACAGGAACGAAAGGCTTATTAGCGACAACGGCGATGGTACCGAAAATTTATCTTCCAATTGCAAAGCAAGATAAAGAATTAACGCGACGGATAGAACGGCTTCAATCATTGGAATAGGGACTTCTATAAAACGTTTTCATTGCGATATTCCGTAGAAGTTCAGACCGTGAGCTGACTATCGGGCTAAGATGAGAGGGTGAAATGTAGTGTGGCGCGGATCAGTTGTCAATCATAGTTGAGCTTAAACTGCCTATTCCTAAACCCCTCGCAGAATCATCAATCAATCCGGCCGCGAGCATTAAATGCACGGCTAGGTAATTGACCCTGCCAGATGGCTTGAGATGTACTGGCAGATGATGGTAGTTGTTCTGGTCTAGGTGATTGATAAATAATTCGGAACATGTCTGAATTGTTATCCATCCCAATTTCTCCTTCGCTGGTAATATCGTCTTTATTTTTTATTCGCATGTGCCAACGCGGCTTACTCAGATCAAGCTCTGCCTGATAGGCTTGTTGAGGTACAAGTGTCATCGTAGATCGACTAGAACTCGCAATTTGCTCACACGATGTATCCAATGGGGCATAGGTTTTGGATGCCCACGCGACAGGCACCAGTTTAAATCCGCAATGATCGTCAGGATCAGATATCACCAGAGCTGAGTCCGATACATTTTTCAGCGTGATTCTGAGCTTAGGGCTAAGTTCAACCGGCGCGGGGTTTTGGTCCGAACTATTATTGCGGCGATTCTGTCGGTTGAATCGCAATATTTCAAGTTGAATAGCCAATTTGCTCCAGCGATAATCGCGCAGTACCGCGGTACCGTCGTCACCTATCGCAACCTGAACTTCCATTGGTATCTGAATGCCGCTGCGCGTTCCGCGGGTACGTTCTATCTCGCGCCCGCTGCCTTGTTCTACATACAGTTGTTCGACGCCATATTTTACGTTAGCTGCACCTTGCCCCCGACTCCAATGCCGATTGGTTATTCGACCCTTGATATAGAGTGGTTCGGTCGGTCGTTGATCGGTGAGATAATCCAGAGTGTATAGATCGTTTTCCGTGGGTTTCATGACTGCGTAAACTTGATAGCCCTTGTCGCCAACATGATCTTTTACGGTACCGCGGGTGCGCTTGGCATAGACCGTGTTAAAGGGATAACTCAAGCGCACAAAATCTCCACGAAACGGATCTCTTGGATCGATAGGTGCGGTACGCAAATAGATGGGGTCGCCGGTGGCTAGAATAACTTCATGTTTTATCGCCATATAAGCTAAAACCGAAACCTGAGCGACTATCGCTAGCAGAACAAAATACTTACGCATCTGCTGTCTCCCGCTGTTTCTGCTGGGTATAAAAATGACCGACGGTAAATAGCCCTATCCCCAGTAATACAAACAATAAAGCTCGGATCAACAGACTACCAAACAAATCTGCAAAGCGTACGACAAGCAAGGCGGCCATCAATATACAACCAAGGCTTACCCGTTTCCAACTGACTTTTTGGATACCTTGTTTGATGAGAACGATGCAATGACCAAGATAAATCGAATTAAGGAGTAGGCTAAACCCAAAAACATTGGACTGGATAGGGATCAGTGAAGCCGCAGTGACAAGAGACATAGCAGACCAAATCAAATAGGCTTCCCAGCGTTGAAGTTTGCTTAGATGTAGCCATGTTTGGGTGAATACCGTCAGCCACGCGATGCTGCTCACCGTTATTGGGGTAAAATAATATGCGAGGCTGCCCCACTGATATGAGGAATGTCTAGAGAAATAGCCGCCGTGGAACTCGAAACTAAATAGGTATAGACAGAACATATAGGTAGCGAATCCGATGAAATGTAGCACCGATGCGCTTTCCGGAAAGCGGCTTGGTATTACCAAATTGGCTAAGGCCATATATAAGCAAGCTAGAAAGAATGGGAGATAATTTAAGATCGAAGATCGGTTTTCCGCAATGTTGTAAATAAATAAAATCGAGAATGCCAATAAGGAAAAGAACAATAGTGCGCGAGATCGCATCATCCACGCTAGCGGAACCAAACCAACCAATATAGTTAGCCAACTGGTGTGAAAAGTTTGTCGAAAATCGACGATTTCCACTCCTGACCAAAGCGAAAATAGCACCACAGCGATCAAGCCTTGGGCAACCGATGGAAGGACCCACGCAAATAGCAATGCGCCCAATCCCCATGCCAGAAGTCCGGTCGGGTAATGTTCATCCAGGTGATATATTTGTGCGATCAACCAAATACCAGCACCAAACAACATCGTGCCCAATACATGCATACCCTCGGCAAGACCTTTTTTTGCCGGAACGGATCTATTAATGTAGTAACCCAGTCCATGTACCGTTAACAAACTGCCAAATACTACGGCAAGTTTCTGGTATTTATGTAGATCGGCCCAGTTATAAGCAAAAAACAAGATTATCCCAAGGCCGAATACAACAGCGCCCATTACTGGAAAAATAAGTTTGTCCCACCCGCTAGGGTTTTCCCCAACCGCGTATCGTGCCCGAATTTGCGTGGCTTGTTGATCGGAAATTAACTGTTCGGATTGCCAAGCGGATATTTCCCGGTTTAACCAGCGTATTTGTTTAGTCATGGCATTGCCGTTGTTTTAGTTCATCTGACAGATCAATCATAGCTGAAAGGTAACGACTAGAAGTTAAGAATAGTTGGTTGTCAGTCCAATTTGGAGAGCTATTTGCAATGGTCTCTTAGGGTTCAATGCGTCGCGACCGAACGCTTCATATGCTTTGGTAGGATCGCTATTATTTTCCGCCCAGAGGATCAATACTGAAACAATTCGGTCTAGTTCATAACCTTTCTCGGTTAACTGGTGTTCGTTTCAGCCCTAGTTACTGTGGTAAGCCTGTTTTTGGTACTGATAGAGGCTAATTGTTCTCGGGTAAATTTTTTCAAATACCTGACCGATAAAGGGAAGCCCTCCCGCCAAAAGTACAGGGAGAACTGTGATCATAAGTTCTCCGATATGGCCTCTGGAAAGAATTAGGTAACCAATACCCAATAACACAGCAACATAGAATGTCGGTGCCAGTACTCGCCATAGATCAGTTCGGGAGTTGGATTCATAATATGCTTTAACGATTTTGAATAATTGGCAAAGTGATTCTTATAGTTATCGCAAAATTTCTCGGTTTGTGGATTATTTTCGTTGAGGGCGAAGTCTACTAGATAATCAAGGCTCTTTAGCCCTTGATTGAGCTGACTTTCAATTTCGCTGAGATTGCGAAAATACAGGCTGGTGGTGTAGTCATTACGATCTTGAAAATAGATGAATCCATAGACGATAGGTATCAATACAATAACAACGACAATTAAGCTTCACGCCTGTATACGCTTTTTCAGTGCCGCGTGTTTGTTATCAGACTGATTGGTAATTTCCATAAGGAATCCGTCCCTTAACGCCTGTCCTGGCTCGGTAGTTGTATAAAGCTTATAGCGCGCTGTTGATCGTGAAACAAGGTGCTTTGAACACTTCTGGCTCGTTGGTTATAGCACATGATTTCAATCCTACAGCAATTGAAGCGAATGGCTTAATAGATTGATTTTCGCTTTAAGACCTTAAAGCTGGGGTTATTTCTTGACGATAACCTGTATTTTTTAAAATTTGGTATTTGTGCTGAATTTCTTAGGCGTTTTATTGGGTCAAAGAAGTGCCGCGTATTGAGCTAAATGATAAGAACTCGAATATTTTGTGAATGTACTAGATTTGTGGGTTTAGCGTTAATCCGTGGTATATACAAAGCGTAGTGATTAACGGAAGCTAACTTTAGGGTTAACTACCCAGGCATAACGGCGTTGGGGAAGTGGAACCCGATAGGAATATTAGGAGGAATTCGGTCCTCGTTTTAACGGGGTTGGAATGGGTTCGTCACTTTCTATGACATCAGAATAAAAATCGATCTCATTTTGGCCCAGAAATTGGACACCAACTTCATATTCGACATCTGAATTCTTCTTAACCCATTTGACCATGGCAGGAACCGCGCCGTGATCGTAGCGCATCCCGACTATGCGAACTTTAGATTTTAATTCCAATGGTTTGGGGAGAAAAATTTTGGTTCCGCCTTGCCCGATATCCGAAATACTGCCTTCCAATTCACCGATTTCCGGTTGGTCGGTTTCAACGGTTATTTTTTTTTCGGCATCCACGCGAGAAAATTGTCTACGATTTTCAGCCATGTATATTTGCCGCCATTCGGGAAGAGAATTCAAATCGCACTATCCTGATTGATCACGAGTCTACCTAAAAAATAGGTCATAGGATTGAGATTTGCAAACTACAAATAAATCGTTTTTGTCAAGGATCAACATCAACTGAAAGCTTCTGCTATTGAATTGAGTGATTGTTAAGTGTTACGGTCTGAAAACTATTGGCAATAACGTATTTGCATCTGTTAAAAAAGTTAAAAGCACAATTAGTGGGCGTTCAGGATACGGTTATCGACGACGCGTTTTTTAATCCAAACCGTACTCAAAAATTTTGGATTGATTCATGATTTAGGGATACTTTATGCACCTTAAAAGGAGTTTGGAGCGAATTTTGTATATTGAGGATGAACAGGATATACGAGATATCGCTCGCTTGGCTTTGGAAGCCATTGGTGGTTTCAATGTAATGATTTGCGCATCGGGCGCCGAAGGTCTGTCAAATGCGCCCCTTTTTGTCCCGGACCTGGTATTACTGGACGTGATGATGCCGGAAATGGATGGAATGGCAACCTTTGCTGCGTTGAGAAATATCGATATCCTGGCTGAGACTCCAATCGTATTTTTGACCGCCACCTATCAAGTTGATGAAATAAAACGATTCCAAGCGTTAGGCGCTGCCGGGATAATTCAGAAACCTTTCGATCCAATGACCCTTTCTAAGACGATTTCCGTAATTTGGGATCGGGCGATTGATCCGTGAATGAAGCTGAATTTGAATCGCAGTTAAAGAAGTTAAAGCAAGAATTTGCCGGCAACCTTGTGGCTAGGCTCCGTGATATCAATGAATATCAGTCCGCGTTGCGGTTGGCAACGAAGGGCGAAAGTTCTGAATATTTGGATAAACTCCAACGAGCGGCACATTCATTGGCTGGGTCAGGCGCAAGCTTTGGATTTTCGGTGACGAGTGATGTTGCGGCCATATTGGACAGTAGGTTGCAGGAACTTCAGCGCCACAAGGGTGATCTTAGTACCGGCGATATCGCCGAAATTGATTCGCTGATTGATAACACGGTTCGACAGACTCGAGCCGAACTGAAAAACTATCATGACCGGAACTAAGGATGGATAAATCAATGAAGTTCTTTGTGGTTGACGATGATCCAGTGATTTTAAAGCTGGTAAAGACTCTATTAGAAGCTGGCGGTCACAGCGTTACTTGTACAAATTCAAGCGATGATGCGGTAGCGAGTATTCAAACGCAAAGCCCCGATTGTGTGCTCAGCGATATTATGATGCCGGGTATGGATGGTTTCGAGTTGTGCAAAAAACTTAGGGACAGTGATGCATTAATTGCCACCAAAATCGTTATGATGTCGGTGAAAACCTACGAATTCGACAGGCAACGTGCGCGCGAATTAGGTGCGGATGGTTATCTATTAAAACCAATCGATCCCGAAACGTTTTTGGATCAGATTCGGCAAATTTTGGCAGATCAAATGATTCTCCAATATTGGGGTGTTAGGGGTACACTGCCGGTACCCGGCCGCAAAACACTTAAGTATGGAGGCAATACGCCTTGTGTTACGCTTTCGTTACCTAGAGAACGCTTATTTATTTTTGATGCCGGAACCGGGATCAAAGAATTATCCAACGAACTGATGCGCAAAGATGACCGACCGGTGACTGCCCGGTTGTTTCTATCTCATCCTCATTGGGATCATATCCAGGGGTTGCCATTTTTCTCTCCGTTATATATCCCGGGTAATGAATTCGAGATTTGCGGTGCATCGCATAGCGATCTAACCGTTAGGGAGCTGGTAAGTGGGCAGATGGGAGGGGTCTATTTTCCGATTACAATCCAAAAATTTGGCGCTAGCGTAATATTCCATGATTTGCATGAGGGTAGCTTTGATTTCGATGATATTCGGGTAGAAACGATGTTGCTTAGCCACCCCGGCAACTGTCTGGGATACCGAGTCTATTGCCAAAGCAAGAGTATCTGTTATGTGACGGATAACGAATTATTTCGCCCAGACCTGCCGCAATATAGCGCAACTTATGTTGCACGGCTGGTGAACTTTATAAAACGAACCGACATATTGATCGCTGACGCAACCTATACCGATGAGGAATATCCAAGCAAAGTAGAGTATGGGCATTCCTGCATTGGCGAAGTCGTTAAACTAGCGCATGCGGCCGAAGTTAAAGAGCTCCATCTGTTTCATCATGATCCCGACCAAACAGACGATGATATTGATTTAAAGCATGAAGTTGCCACCCGTATGCTCAATTCCTTAAATTCGAAAACTCGCTGTATCGCGCCCGCTGAAGGAGATACTTATGAGCTTTGATGAGCCATATCAGGTGCATATGAGTGGATCATTAATATCTATTCGGCAGTTTGCCGTCGGTTGACAAGATCCATTGATAAGTTAAAATGCTCGTTTAGATTGATGCGGGAATAGCTCAGCTGGTAGAGCACAACCTTGCCAAGGTTGGGGTCGCGAGTTCGAATCTCGTTTCCCGCTCCATTTTTCAATCACTTACAAGCCCCGCCAGTTTTTAGTGTACATGGACTGTACATGTTTCGATGCTCAGTCCTCTACACTGTAAAACAATAAAGCTGATATTAGTTCGACTGAAATTGGAATCCATATCGGAGATAAAACGGCCAGCCAGGGCCACTCTACATATCCGGTTAATTTCAGTGCTGTAAATAACATAGTTAATAGTCCGAAAACTCCAATAGTAACTCTACTTGATATATTTCTAGTCATTTCACCCTCCAGCGTTTTGATAGAGGCACAATCCGTTTCGACATAATTCTCTGCAAATCCTGAAAATAGTCATCAATCGCTGCGGCCGCATTGCTCAAATAATCCGGTGCATACTTTGCGTAGCGTTGAGTTGTCTTGAATTCGGCTACTTGGTGCCCTAGAAATCCAGCAACTTCCCAAGGTGGCACATTGCGTTTGCGCATTTCTGTGGCGACCGTGTGTCGTATCGTGTACGGGATTACGTCTGAACTTAATCCAGCTTTGTCCCTGGTCTTTCGCCACGTCGTTTTGATGCTCTTGACGGGTTTACCCCGGTATTTGATTAAAAAGTCGCGCTCGCATCGTCTCAGCCAGGGCAAAAGTGTCTTTGTAATCGGTACAACCGGACGGAACTTTTTAGTTTGTTATCGGCCGAGTTGATTCAGGTCGATTAACCGGTTATCGAAGTCTATTTGATCTTTGCGCAATTCCAAAATGGTTTCGGGTCTTGTAGCAGTGTTGAATGCTACTAAACAATACCAAATAAGCTTTCCGCCTGCGTGATCGATCAATGCGGCCGCTTCTTAAAGGGTCAATATTCGATCCCGGGGTTTTCCGGCAGGTAGTTTTTCAACCGGCGGGACATAGGTGATCATCTGGTTGTTGTAAGCGGAATTTAGCGCGGCAATTCCCGTTGTCAATATGCGATTAATATATTCGTTGCTATAACCTTTTGATTTGGGCCGTTCCACAAATTCAGCTTGTTTATCCGGTAATAGGTCCGATACCATCGCATCTTGATAGAATTCTGACCATTTACCCAGGCAGTTTTTGGCCGTTTCGGCCGAGCATAGATTACTTGCATGCTTGTCGTACCTAACCAATACGCTAGCCAATGGCTGTTCTGGCTGGGTTATCGCGGGAAGCGTATTTGTATGCGGTAGCCAAGTGGATCCAGGATAAATCCGTTGAGCCCGAATTATTATATCGGATCTATTTGATGGTTGGTGAATTGGCGATTAAGCACAAATGGCGAGTGCCGAAAGATAAAGAATTACTGCGCGGTCTAACCCAGCTAGCCATCATTGAAATGGTCAGAGAACCGCGGTGTCCACATTGTAGTGGTAACAAGTGCAAGCGGTGTGGGTTTACTGGGTATTTGTGGTTGAATGAGTCGGAAAAGGCTCGGGTAGTTGGAATTGATAGGGCGTCTTGGTTTAGACGGTGGTCTAAGCGATATCCAATCGTTAGAAAAATTCAGTCGTACGAATCTGAGGTTTTTGATAAATTGAGGGGTGAGCGCATTTAACTGCCGTACAGAAAGTGAATACTTTATTCTAAAGCGTTCGGTTATTAGATTAGCGAACAGTCTTCTTGCGAATCTTCATCAAATACGAGCTCTGCAACTGCATAAGGCGGCCCATTGTACCAACTGGTGTCATCTGGATAATCGCTAATACATATAGCAACGACTACACGTTGCCCAATATCGGTGCAGCGGAATGTTTTCTCGCTTCCAGTCTTGAATTCACACCCTAAATGAAATTCATCGTTTTTCATCGGTGTTCTGTCGCCCTAATATGCTCATAATCTCGACGGTATCACCTTCAACACGATAATAGATACTATCAATGCCGCATACGCTGCGCCTGTAACCTTCGCGGATATAATCAACGGCTTGATACAAATACGGTTGCTCAGCTAGCTGTTCAAAACGAACAAAAAAGGCATGATAGTATTTGTCGGCCTGGGTTTCGCCGTATTCACGAACGCCGCGCTGATGAATTCGTATGAGGTCAGCCTGTGCATCTTCACTGAGTTTATAATTCCCCATTGCGGCGCAATTCTTCCTTTGATTTAGCAAGAATTTCATCGCGGGTCATATTTGTGAATCCACTTTTCTCGGATTTGATAAGTTTAGCGCGTATCCATTCAATTTCGTTTTGTTGCGCTCGCGCTTTTCGTATCAAATCGTTTACGACATCGCTTTTGCTGGTGTATTCCTCACTCTCAACCTGAGCTTTTAGCCATTCATCGTTTGGTGTCGTAAATGAAATGCTTTGTCTCGTCATTGTTAAACCTCTAATACGGTGTTTATATGGTGCTAATAATACACCAAAATTGCACCATATGTGAAATAAAATAAGCAGTGAGTGAAGAACTTTGCTGGTAATAAATGTTTACCCTCCCTGGCGATATATTAGGGCGATTTCGGTAACAAAATCCCAAAATCTTTCTTTTGACTTTGACTGTCAATCAGCGTTGAAAAGTTTCCACTTGGTTTAGTCGGTTAATCCGTTTTTAGCCCTAATTTTCGATGCTTGAATCGGTAAGAATCGTTCCCTGTTTCAATGATGTCACAATGGTGAGTAATTCGATCTAGAAGTGCGGCTGTCATCCTTGCATCACCAAAAACATGTACCCATTCGCTGAACTTTAAGTTGGTGGTGATTATCAGCGTGGTCCGTTCATAAAGCTGACTGATGAGATGAAAGAGCAATGCACCGCCTGACGTTGGAAACGGCAAGTAACCCAGTTCATCTAAAATAACCGCGTCCATCTGGATGAGTTTTCTCGCCATTAATCAGTTTTTTCAGTAATATTTCTGGCGCAAGATCCTGTCGTCTTTGTGGTATTTCAGCTTTGATATCAGACCAGGCTTCTGCCATTCCATAGAGTGGTAAGTCCTTGAGCTGTGCGAGTAGATCAATGGACAGGGTGTGCTCCCAGTAAATGGTCGTAGTGTTCAATGTCAGCTTGTGGCTCTGTGGTCAGATGCAAATGATGACCAGCATTCAATTCTTTAGGACGCCTCGGCTCTGTTAATCGCCTAAGCTCATTGAGTACAATACTCCCCGTGATGATGCCTGATTCCAGCGTCAGCTCACAGGCCGTTTCAAAGGCCTCTATTCCCACGTCTTTTGCTAGCAATAGGCAGTCAACGAAAGCTTTATCGCCTTTATCTTGTTGTAGAAGTTTTTTTCTGACTTGCTGTATCGGTTCGGGTAAGTCCCACGCTTGAAAGGGAAGGCCATTACGTAAGGCTCCGGGCTTCTTTTCTAATACCGATAGGTAATGCCAGGGATTGCACACCATTTCATCACGAACAAAACTGCGCTGATGTTCTGCAATGATTTCACCTTTTGCGACGACAGTGAGCGAGAAAGCTGTGATTCTGACTGAAACAGTTTGTCCGACCCATTGTGCAGGTACGCTGTAATTATTTCTATTCAGTCTAACCAAACAAGTCCGACTGACTTTTAATAAATGTTCAATGTAGCCAGCAAAGGGCGTTGTTATTTGGCGAAATAATGGTTGTTCTTTAAGAAAACAGTCTGCAATCGTTTGAGAGGATAATGTAGGATGTTTTCGGCTTGATAATTCGGTACAGCGCTGTTCCAACCAACGGTTTAAATCCTCAAAGGTCTTATATTTAGCACGCGGCGTAAAGAGCCATTCTCTGACATTACCGACCTGGTTTTCCACTTGTCCTTTTTCCCAACCGGCGGCAGGTGTACAAGCCACCGGTTCAAACAGATAATGATTAGCCAAGGCCATAAAGCGACGATTAAACTTTCGCTCTTTGCCCACAAATACCGTATCAACCACTGTTTTAAGATTGTCATAGACCATCTGAAAGGGAACATCGCCATAATGCATAATCTGGCCCAATCTGAACACTGATTCTGGCGCAACGTGAACATCGATTCTGGTTGAATGGGAACAGTGATTCCGGCTGAAGATGAACAGTTTTTCAAGTTTTTCTGGAATTGGTGTTCAACTTCTAGCCAGTTGATCAATAATGGTTTGAATGTACCTAGCTTTGGTTCCGGTTGGGAATCTCGTGTATAAACAGGCCCAGTCTCTGTCGACAAATGTTTTCTAACGGTAGGTCGAGAGATTTTAAGGAAACGGGCAATTGAACTAATACTTTCCCCAATGACAAGATGTCGTCTTCTGACTTTGGCGATGATATCCATGGTTAACACTCCAGGGTTCTCCGACAAAAGGTCGGATTTTAAACAATCTGGGGTGGAAACTTTTCAAAGCTGTTTTCCCCAGAGCCCTGGTAAGTTTTGCACGCTGATTAACATTAGAAGGGTGAATAATGAAGAAGTGAGCAACCAACCCCCCTTGGTTCATGTATGAAGATTCCAGTCTAGTCAATCACAATGTTGGCAATTGCCAAAATATCACACTTTTATCACAGTACATGGTAGAATATCCGATTCTTCTGGTGAAGAAGATAGTATTACAACTAATAGTTATTTAACTGGGTTGCGAGTTCGAATCTCGTTTCCCGCTCCAATTTCTTCTAAGCTGGCTGTTCGCGGCTTCGCTCAATTTGGCTGCGTGGCAGAGTGGTTATGCAGCGGCCTGCAAAGCCGTCTACGCCGGTTCGATTCCGACCGCAGCCTCCATAATTGTACGCGCTACCCTTCGGGGGTTTCTCCGGGCATCTGCCGGTTTCTTAAAACGCGGATTCAACTCCGAAGTGCATAACGGATCACGCGGCCTGGGCCGCCAAGTGATGATGCATCAGTTCCGCTGGTGTTTTGAAGGCAAGGGTTTTTCTCGGTCGCTGGTTAAGCTTTCTAACCACCCGTTGAACTTCTGTATTAGTCACTTGTTTAAAATCGGTCGACTTGGGCCAGTATTGGCGTAACAAACCGTTGGTATTTTCATTGAGTCCACGCTCCCACGTATGGTACGGTCGGGCAAAGTAAGCGGGCGCGTCCAGCGCTTCGGTAATTCTTTCATGCGATGCAAACTCTTTTCCATTGTCAGCAGTAATGCTATGAACCACGTTTGCATAAGGTGATAGCAGTGCAATTGTTGCATCGGTGACGCCCCTAGCGCTTTTGCTGTTAACTCGCTGACTCAACGTAAATTCGGTGACCCGCTCAAACGTAGTCACCAGGGCGCCACTATGACCTTTACCAATAACGGTATCGATTTCCCGGTCTCCCACGCGACGCTTTTCATCAACAATGCGAGGCCGATGCTCAATGCCTACGCGGTTCTTTATTTGCCCGCGTGACGTTTTCCCATTGCTACGCTTCTGTTATTTCTTGCCCTGCCTGCGAAGGTGGGTATAGAGGTCGCCCCCCATCCGTTTTTCGAACCAGACATGCAGGTAAATGCGCTCATGGCTGAGACCTGCTCCGGACTCCACTTCTCCTGGAGCTTGCTCTCGACTACGGTAATCACATCAGCGGTCATCTTTATCGCCTTGCGTGCTTGCCTGCGCCGTTCATCCGTTTTGGTCTGCACCTGTTTGTGGCGGTAGCCGCGTAAGCCTATGTTACGTTTTAATTCTCGTGTAACCGTAGATTGCGTCAAGCCAATGGCCGCTGCGATGTCGGCTTGCGAAAAACCGCTTTTCTTTAGCGCCTCAATTTGGCATCGTTGTTCATAGGTCAGTTGTTTGTAGGGTTTCATCGTGTCATCTCTTGCAGGAGAAAAAACGGTTAGACTACGAGCAACTGACCGTTTCTTCTTGACTTTACAAGTTATTCACTTATGGGTTGAATCTAGGAAATGGAAAGAGGAACGTGCATCTGGTTTGCGCGCGAACGATGACTATCAGTTCCCGATCCTTTCTTAATTTACAGGTTCTCGTAGTATTTTTCTATCGCATCGAGAATTTGATCATTAACCAAACTTCCATATGACGCTCTGACCGGAAAGCTTTGCTCTATATGAATGAATTGATCGCTGAATTGGGTTGCCTTTTCTGTACATGCATTATCCGAGTGATTACTAAATCGGCCAGTTGTATTTGTGGTTCCACCCAATGATCCAGTATCACGGCCATATATGCAGGCTTTGGTTTGACCCGCGTTGTTTACTGATGCGGCCAGTACGTCGATAAAATTTATCGATTGCCCGTTAGGGTAATATTTTAAACCTGGGCTTAAATTGATTATGTTTTCATTACTGGTTTGGCATTGCGTCTGAAGCTTTGTAAGGCTGGACGATCCGAAACCGTGCAATTGGAGGAATAAAGTTTCCGGATTGAATTCTGCCAATTGTTTGTGTGCAACAAAGTACGTGTGCATTGTGTTGTGGACCGCATCACTGGCGAAATAGTTGCCGCTGCACGCGCTTGATGATGTTGAACTGTTACGCCGTGATCCGGCTATAAAAAGAAAACGAGATGGACTTCGAATATAAAGTTCGATTGCCTGTAGTTCAGTGTATAAATCAGATTGTGGATGCGGGGCTTCGATAGCAATGGGTTTTCCTGCCGTTTTTGTGACAAAAATACCCGCACCTTTGTAAGACGGAGAACCTATCAAGGTTTTTTCCTGCAACATATAGTGGGTTTCTACCGGAGAGTGGCCATTATCAACAAATTCGATCACTTGATAGCCAATTTTTTTACCCAATCTGTGTGCTCGTTTGTAATTTGAATCCAGGAAAGCCTCAAATACGTCGGCAAAGGTTTGGAGGAATTTCGCGGAAGGTTTGGTCCAGGATTGGTCTGCTCTCTTTCCGTAATCGATTGCCTTCAGGTAGTGCTCGAGGTTGCCTTCTTGGTGAGGGAGTGCTTGTGATATCGATGGGGTGATTAGAATTAGGGCAAGCAACAGCAATAGAATTCTGGGATCTATTATTTTGCTTTTGTCGCAATTTTTTGTCGGCGCCATAGCTATTCTCCAATCATCGAATTTATTGCATTTTATTATAGGTAATCTATGGGTTTTAATTTGCCACCCGATCAATCAAATTCATTATATTTGACAGAATATTCAGTACGTATCAGAGTGGCGACTTTTGGACAACTGTCATAGTTCAATGCCTAGACCTCAGACTCCTGCGCTGGCCGCTGATACGATTATCGAACTTATTGATTATCCTGCACGTCCTGTAGTATTAATTGACCGCCTTTATCCACCGCTAGGTTGGGCCATTCCTGGAGGTTTCGTAGACGTTGGTGAATCGGTAGAAAGGGCTGCAATTAGAGAGGCATTCGAGGAAACTCGGCTCCATGTGTGCTTAATCGCGTTATTGGGGATATATTCGGACCCGTCGCGGGACCCGCGCGGACATACTGTTACCGCCGTTTATGTTGCCGAAGCTAGCGGTAGTCCGGTGGCAGCAGATGATGCAAAGAATGTATTTGCAGTTGATCCAACGGCTTTGAATAAAAATCTGGTGTTTGATCATGAATTGGTCTTGGATGATTACAAGCGTTTTCGATCGACTGGAGTAGCTGCGCCGTTAAGGGTGGATTAATTAAGCACGCATTATGGTTGTCCAGGATTCGAACTTTATTCGAATCCTGGAAGAAGCGATGTATGAATTCATCGAGTAATGCCTGCACTGCAACCGCAGTTACATTTGACGCGGATTTATAATTGCACTCTTAAGGTAAACTTGGCATGATAAAAAATTTGCCCCTTTCTATAATTTTGGAGAAGAAATGAAGAAAATATTAATACCCTCAGCTGTTTGTCTGTTAATAACCTGGGCGTCGTTGGTCAGTGCCCATGGTCCGGTTCGACAAAAGGTTGTGGAAAAAATCGATATTGACGCACCACCGGCGAAGGTTTGGGCTGAGATCAAGGATTTTGGCAATTTAAGCTGGCTGCCACCGGTAAAGAGTACCACGGCCGAAAATTTGCCGGGTAGTGATGGTAAGTGTGAAGAGAATGATGCAAATGCTTTTGTTTGGGCGGGCAGCGATACACCTTGTGCTAGTCGGGTGTTAACCTTAAAAGACGGTGGCATGATCACCGAAGTGGTCAAAAAATATAACAACGAGAAGATGATATATTCGTATCGAATTACCGATATGAGTACCGCTAAAACCATCAAACATTCCGGAGAAGATGTTCCTGTTAAAGTCGTACCCGTCTCCAATTATTCGGCGACACTAATGGTTAAGGATAATAAAAAAGGGGGTTCCCAGGTAATCTGGAAAAGTGGGTTTTATAGAGGCTATATGAATAACAACCCGCCGCCTGAATTGACCGAAGAAGTTGCGATTGGCGTAGTGTCTGATATCTTCAAGTCCGGATTAGGAAATTTGAAGAAAACCGTTGAAGGTAAATAGTCGCATTTCGGTGGTAACTTGAAATACATTGCGGCGGCATTAGTTGCCGGTCTGGCCCAGTTAACTTCGTGCTGGGCTGAATCTGGTCCTTATGCATATATTACCAATCAGGGTGATGATACAGTCTCGGTTATTGATACAAAAAGCGGGAAGGTAACCAAGGCTTTAGCAGTCGGCTCTAAACCTGCAGGTGTCGCAGTAACGTTGGATGGCAATAGAGTTTTTATAAGCAATCCGCAAAGCAAGGATTTGACTGTGATCGATGGTCGATCACTAACAGTGATTCAAAACGTACCAATTGGTGAAGTAGTGGTTGGGATTGCCGTGGGTCCCGTGGGGCGCAGGGTTTATCTTTCGGATTGGTATAACGATAAGGTGTTGGTATTGGACGCGGTTGCGATGGAAATCGTGTCGCGAATTGATGTCGGTAAATCGCCCGCCGGTATTGTAGTCAGTATAGACGGAAGTACGTTGTATGTGGCCAACAGGGATAGTAATTCAGTTTCCGTTTTAGATACCAAGAAGCTCAAGGTCGTGGGCGAGGTCGCGGTAGGCAAGCATCCGTTTGGGATAACGGTCGATCGGGATCAGCGACGCTTATATAGCGCCAATGTCGAGAGCAACGATGTGAGTGTAGTGGATCTAATGACGCGTAAGCGCATTGCTAATATTCGTACTGGCGAACGGCCCTATGCGGTCGCTTTGGCACTCGGAGAACGGCGTTTGGTCGTAACCAATCAATACGATAATTCGGTGGGTATCATCGATACTCAGGCACTAAAAACGATTGATACCGTAGACGTTGGTGAGTATCCGGAAGGCGTTGCGACCCATCCAAACGATAAGCATGTCTATATTGCAAACTGGTTCAGTAACAATGTATCGGTTTTGAATGTGAAGACTTTGGAGATCGTCAAGACGATTGATACGGGTGAGGGTAGCCGTGCTTTTGGCCAGTTTATGCCGGGTATTGATGGGGGGCACTGATTCTATGGGCTTGGCTTCAATCCTGATCGGGATTGAAAGGGAAATGCGCCAATTAGGTATTTGGGAGTCGACTCAACCGGATAGAATAGCGCTAAGCAGTGAAATGCCTTTTTGCTACGATACATTGAGTTTTAATCAATGGATGCAATTTGTACTCATCGTCCGATTCCGAACAATCATCGATAATCGGGCCGGACTGCCATCGACCTGCAACATATTGCCATATGCTGCAGAAGCACTTGGTGACGTGAAAGAAGATACTTCGCAATTGTTGGATTTGATTAAAGATTTGGACGGGTGTTTTGGAAACAATTGACTCGTTGGTTACCGATATTGTGCTAATCGTTATAGTTTGTCTATTTAATCGCTTGCCGGGGAAGAGCGACTGTAGTATTTTCAACACCGATATTTTGATGCCTAACCAAATGGAGAGTATATGGCTGCAGATGTAGAAGATCTTAGCGTTGATTATACCGATGGCGATATCCAAACGGTCAAACAGCTGGATAAGGAAATACTGACCCGCGGTGCGTGGGCTACAGTGATATACCGTTATCAAGACTGGGATCGGCGCAAAGAAGAATACAGTGCTGATCGTTTTACCATTCGACGCTATCAAAAGCGCAACGGCGAATACCAGCAAAAATCCAAATTTAATATCTCCAGTCCAGATCAGGCTATCAAAATCATAGCGGCATTGCAGCAATGGATCGATGATTAACGAACGGAAAAGTTTGAGAACGAGCCAATGAGAAGGACGGTCTGGCTCTTATTGGTGTTGACTATCGGGTTTGGAGCTTGCTCGACAGACAAAAAGAAGATGGATATGGATAATACCCTGCGGTTGTATGAAAAATCCATACGGTGGGGTGCATACGGCGATGCTCAAACGGTCCAGAAAGACCTGAGTAATTTTGTCGACCCTGAAAAGTTCAGCGAAATAAAGGTTATTTCATACGACGTGATCAGACAGGAAATTCATGGTGATTTCGATCGCGTGGATCAAACCGTAGAAATTCGTTTTTATCACGAACAGCAAGGCACGGTTAAAAAATTAGTAGATCAACAAACCTGGTTGTACGACGAAGATCGGGGAATCTGGCAATTAGAAGGGCCACTGCCGAATTTTAATTCTGCCATTCAATAATATATTCGCTAAGATCCCCCGCTTCACTTTCTTTGACAGCATAGCTGCGTACTGAGACTCCTGCTTCGTGGACCGAATTTGGGTCGTGCGTAACCAGAGGATGCCATGACGGGAGGTCTTTCCCTTCTGCCAATAGTCGGTATGCACAGGTCCCGGGTAACCAATCGTATTGTACGAAAGATTCCTTTTTTATGTCTACACAGCTTGGTACAAGGCGGGTGCGTTCGTTATATCTGGTGCAGCGGCAGGTTTCAGAGTCGATCAAATCGCATACCACGCTGGTAAATACTATCTCCCCGTTGTCTTCATCTTCCAATTTGCTCAGGCAACATTTGCCGCAGCCATCGCAAAGTGACTCCCACTCGGTTTGATTCATCTCGGTCAATTTTTTGGACTGCCAGAATGGAATATCGCTCATACCGAGATTCGTTCCATTAGGTAACCCAGGCAATCCTGCCGAATTATTTCTTCGTCCAACGTAAACATCGAAGGCATGACGGCTTTGTTGATAATCAATTCGTTTCGATCAATTCGAAAATAATCTGAAGTGCACTCCTCGCCCCACTCGTTTTTTACGACCAACGGGATTTGGGATCGGTGACGGACGCGCCCTAGTATAGTACTTGCAGGTATCTCAGTGAAATTCATGCGATCCAGGTCTGCCTCCAATAACAGGTCCGCATCCAGCTTATTGAAGCTGAATTCAATATTTTCTGAGACTTTAACTTGGGCAACGCTATGGAAAAGATCAATGTCATTAGCTGAAATGACGTGTTTTGGGATGTCTGTTAAATGAAGGGCGCCTTCCAAAAACGCCATTGCGTGCTCGATGCCGAATTTTTGGCCAGGTTTACCGCATTCCAATGTTACCGCAGGACAAACTTCGGCAAAAGCGGCCGATTGAACGCCCTTGGGTCGGATAAAATAGACGACTAAACGACTAAACAAATGTGCCAGTTGGGTGAATTGGTTGTCGAGTTTATTAATGCAAGCGTAATGCGGATTTATTCCGGTGTTGTTATGGATATCTATGCTGGCGAATACATCGCGCGCCCGCATTTCGTTTAACACCTGCTGCATGATTTCGGATTCGTTGCACGGTGATTGATCTGTGCCAGGCCAAACGCGATTATAGTCTGGCTGATACTCCAGTCGACGAACCCCGGCTTTTGCAGCAGCGACATTGCCTATAAAAATGGACATCGAACGGGGTAATATAGTGTCACGCTGTTTCTTGAGCATCTGCTGCACCGCGTAAAATCCGGTCGGTTCATTGCCGTGCAATAGTATAGAAATAAACAAGGGTTTTTTTTCGCGGCCCGAGAGATGGATTAACGTCGGTTGAGGAATGATCTCGTGCAGAGATACGGCGGAAGCGTGCAAAAATCCTTCGGGTAACGCCTCGAGCTGAGTGAGTTGCGGTAAAACTAGCATATAGACCACTCGTGCACGGGTTTATCAGACCATTGTTTGGCTAAATATGCACGCATCATCCCGGTATAATCTGCGCTGTGTTTCTGTAGATAATTTCGCTGCCATTGCGCACCAGTTTGCCCGTTTTCTACGCGCTTCTGCATGATACTTAGATAATAATTTGCATCTTCGGGTACCAACTGCAATTTATTAAGACCTTCATAAGCCTGAGGTATAAGAAATTCAAGCATCAAGTCTTTTACCCGGTATTTTTCTAGATCCAACCATGTAATGGAGGCATCTAAGCCATAACGTGCGGCATTGTAAAAATTATCTTTGGCAATATGAAAGGGTAGGGTAGGTACCTGGTCACCGAATTGGTCGTGTAAGTAACTAATAGTGCCATAAAAAAATGCGGCATTTGCGAGCATATCAGCTAGCGTGGGCCCGGCTGGTATTACTCGTTGTTCGATTCTTATGTGTGGCGTACCGTCACTGTCAAAACCTACTAAAGGGCGATTCCAACGCCAAATGGTACCATTATGAAGACGCAGGTAATCCAAATGCTCGTCGGATGAATCGAATTGCACGGGCAGCAATACAGGAAAGTGCTCCAAATTCTCGATAAAACATTCCATAATAGATTTTCGCGCGTAGTCCGAACCAAAGCTGACGCGCCGCAAAGGTCCGTGCGCCACGCCATCGTAACCGCCAATTTCAATGGATTGTTCAAACAATGGAATACGGGTTTCAGCCCAAAGGTTTTTAGCAAACAAAATCGGTGCATTTGCCGAGGCTGCAACGCAAGGTGCGGACGCAATGATCGATGCGTTGTAAAAATGGTGCGCGAGATGTAAAGGTGTCTGTAAATGTATTTGAAAAGACGTTGCGGCAGATTCCAACATGACGTCATGGTGGTAAACATTCAAGGTTTCGATTCCGCATATTTCCAGATGAATCGGCTCTCCCCGCGCAGTCAATATTTGTCTATTGAGTGCACGATAGCGATTCATATCCGACATGATGCTAAGATTCAAAGCCGATTGTTTTAACGTCGGAAGCGTACCGATCATGATGAGGTGCAATCCCATTGCTTCAGCGGTTTCGTGTGCTTTGCCGCAAATCACTTCTAATCCCTGGTGCAATTGTTTTAGTGCTGAATGGCGTAAATCAATCGGTTGATTGTTCAATTCGATATTAAATTTCGCTAGTTCTGCGGATGCTAACGGGTCATCCAATAATTCTAAAAATTCAGCGTTTTTAGGTACCGGCCGGATTGCTTTGTCCACCAGCCAGGCTTCGATTTCAAATCCTGCCACGGGTTGTTTGTGCGATAGACAATCGTTGTCTATCAAATTTTGTAGTAACTCGGTTTGACGTTGTAGACGTTGATGAAAGTGTTGGAAATCACCTTGCGAAAATAAGGCTTTATCGATTTCTTGTCCCATTAACGTGAGATGCGATCGTGTTTCGGTTCGGTGAAAGTAGATTAAATCAAATCACGTTCCAGACTGGTTCTATTCCGTCGGGAAAGGGTTGCAAACGCCCCAATTCGATCCACTTATTATCTGGGCTATGGAAATCAGAACCAACCGAACCCAGCAAGTCAAACCGCTGTGCCAGCTTGGCGGATTCTTGAATATCGTTGTTATTGCTGGACCCGCATACAACCTCAATGGCTGTACCGCCATGGTCTTTATATTCTGTCAATAATTGCCGGAGGCGGGTTGCGGTAATTTTGTAACGCCGAGGATGTGCCAACACAGCAATACCACCTGCAGCACAGATCCATGATACAACTTCTTCCATTTGGGGCCATTGGGTGGCGACAAATCCGGGTTTACCCCGTACCAAATAGCGATCAAAAGCCTGCTGCATGGTGTTGGCATAATTGTCGTTTACCAGATGTTTCGCAAAGTGAGTGCGGGTTATCATACCGCTACCGGCAATCTTTTTGGCTGCTTTATAACATCCGGGAATACCTTTTTTCTCCAGGCGTAAACCGATTGATTCAGCGCGTTGTTCTCGCAGTGTTTCGGTGCGCTTAATTCCCTGACTCAGATCGGCATTGTCTGGGTCGATACCCAAGCCAACAATATGGAAGCATTGGTGTGACCAATTAGCGGATATCTCGATGCCAGCTACCATTCGAATTCCAACGTTGTTCGCGCAGATTTGTGCTTCATTCAGGCCTGCGGTGGTGTCATGATCGGTTAATGATATGCAGCTAACCCCATTTTTGTGGGCACGGAGTACGACGTCCGTCGGCGATAATTGTCCATCGGATGCAGTGGAATGGCAGTGGAAATCATATTCGCTGGACATTATGGGGTGCGCTTATAGGTTTATTGTAGAGTTGTGGTGTGTCTAGATTGGTTAGACTAAATAGAAAGAAATTATTGGGCCCATTCTAGCAACTTGTATAAGGATTCCCAATAATTGCCGGCAACGACTCAATTGAGCCGTTGTCGCTCACCGTAAAGTTTGGTATACAGCCCATTTTGTTGTAGTAATTGGTCGTGGTCGCCTTGTTCTATAATTCTGCCATCCTCAAATACGTAAACTCTATCAGCCTGTTTAACCGCACTAAGCCGGTGCGCTACGATGATAGTGGTTCTATTATTCAAGAATCGATTCAAGGCGGTGTGTAATTGATGCTCGGTATCGGTATCGAGTGCCGAAGTCGCTTCATCCAGAATAACAACTTTAGGGTCTGCAAGTACCATTCTTGCAATCGCGATCCGCTGACGTTGACCGCCCGACAAACGCATACCGTCGCGCCCCAATACGGTGTCCAACCCCTGGTCAAAGCCGTCGATTACATCGGTCAGCTGAGCGATCTCCAATGCGTCATATAAAGCAGAATTCTTGTGTTTTCTTCCCAAGGTCAAATTTGCCCGTACTGTATCATTGAATAAAACCGGGTGCTGTAAGACCGTAACGACATGCTCACGGACCGTATCCAGTCCTATTTCCTCGATCGGAACGCCATCGTACTTCACACAGCCTAAAGTGGTGGGGTAAAGTCCGATCAGAACCTGGACCATCGTTGATTTACCCCCACCGCTGGCGCCGACGAGCGCGACCTTCTCAGTTGGCGGGATGGACAGTGAAATTCCATTCAGTACATCATTGCCTGAACCATAAGCAAAATGTACGTTTTCCAGGGTAATTCCAACGGTTTGTTTTCCAGCGAAAGGATTATTAATGTGTGGATAGCGAGGTTCCTGGTTCAAATCGAGAATTTCATTAATGCGGTTGAGTGCCGCCTTGGCTGAATAAAATGCGTATTGGATTCCGAGTATTTCCTGGACCGGTGACATCATAAACCACAGATAGCCAAACACGGCTAACATTTGCCCAATGCTCAGATTAGAAAAAACCACCATGAGCATGGCAATAGCCCGAAATATATCGAAACCGAATAAAAACACCAAAAAGCTCAACCGGCTTCCAGTATCGCTCTTCCAGGCAAATGCAGTCGCGTGTTTTTGTACGGAGTGGGCTTTATCGATCAACCGTTGAATATAATAACCTTCTCGGTTGCTCGCGCGAATTTGGTGGATTGCATCGAGCGTTTCGGCTAAGGATTGTTGGAATAATTCGAAGGCATAATTTTCCTTAGTTTTAAGTTCTTTAACGCGTTTGCCCAAAAGCATCGTGAAGTAAATTACCACCGGATTCAGAAATAAGATAAACAGGGCGAGCTGCCAGTGCATCCATAACAAAACCATAGCGGTTCCACTAATCGATAGGACCGCGACCAACAAACGACTTATCGTAGTACCGATGAAATGATCGACCGTTTCCAGATCGGTAACAAGGTGAGTGATGACCTTGCCACTGCCCAAGGTTTCATATTCCGCCATCGATATGGTTTGAAGATGGGCCAGCAATTGGGCGCGCATACGGTAGACAATATCTTTGGAAATGCCGGTAAATTTCCGTGCTTGCCATACGTTAAATACGATCGCAAGCATTCTAAGAAACAGGGTGAGCAGCAGAACGCTGCCGATATACAAAACCGGTCCGTGCCACTGATTCGGAAATAAATTGTTTAGCGTCTGTACCGTTAAACCGGGACGATTGAGCAGGACTTCATCGACCAGCAGCGGCATTAATAACGGTACCGGGACACTGGCAAGCGTCGCCAGTATCGAGATTGTATTCGCTGCTATTAATTCGCGCCGGTGCTCTATCGCAAGATTTGCGATGTATTGCCAATCGTATTTACGCAAATCGTTCCCTGTCAATTGGACAGACTTAGGTCGCGTCACTATGGGGAAATCGGAAACGCCAGCTCCAATTCATCCAATGCCAAACCAGGTCCGCTAGGTGAAAGGGTTCTATAAAAATTCAAGGACCCTGGAGACAAATAACCACTAATATTTTCTAGCTCGGAAAGTTTGGCACCCTGGCGAACGAGGAAACACAAATAGGTATGCTGCAGTGAAATTTCGTCAATTTGCTCAGTATTGTCGATACCAGCATCAGCGGCGGTGCAGGCTAGAAACACGCGCAGGTCTTCGCTTGTAGTATTGGATGACGGCCACACAGGTGCATTATCTGATTCAGTTAGCACTGACTTGAGAGTGGGAGACAGGTACAAGGACCGCGGATGGTTACCATTTAGCGTAATGATATTCCGCTGCGGATCAATATCACCCTTGGTAAGCGTAGCGGCTTCATCAATACTGATTCCGCTCAATAGTATAGACAACAGTTGCTTGCCTTTAAGCGATGCATGCTGCCAGATCCTAGTGATCTCTTCGCCACTAAGCTCTCTAGGCATAGGCGCGCTCAATGCGCCGGAGGCAGTTTGTTGTTTGATTTGTGGCGTTTGCTGCATCGCAGGAAACTGCCCAGTTTCAGCATCCGGATACATATGTATACCCGACAAAGTTATCCCGGAAGACGCCAATTTTGCTTCCGGAGCTAAAAATTCAGTCAGTAAAACGGTAATCAATGCAATCAGTAATGCCGCAGCAACGATTATTGCGGCATCACGGGCGTAATCTGGTCCTATCGGCTTGGTGGGAAGAAACGCTGCTCTGACTACTTCGATTTGCGGATATTTTTGATGTAACTGAATTGTCGCCTGCAGTACCTTGTCTTTTGACGTTTGGTACCGTTCTTCCAGGGTTAGCAATTCCTTCTGCAGCGCTTCATGCATCGAAAACTGTGTGGTAAAACGCTGAGCGGTGCCTTTGTGTTGGTCTAATTGTGCGCGGATATCTATGGTCTTTTGTTTTGCTGCGGAATAGGCCTGCATCGAATCCGACAATACAACGTTTTGATCGTTTTGGCTCAGTTTGGCAATTTTTGCCTCTATCGTTTCGAGTTGATCCGGCACAGTTTTCAGGTCAGGAACCAACTGAATATACTCGGGCGTATATTGTTGTTCTAAGGTTGCCATTCTCTCTCGCAATACTTGCGCGGCTTCCTCCAACACTGCAATGCTACGTTCATTATCGTCGCTATTTTCCAAAAAAACCGGGCGACCCTCGGCGATTGCTTCTTTGACGGCGTCGAGCCTAGCCTTGGTTTTCAGTTCTTCATCCTCGGCTTCATTTAGCGATTCGTTTAAACCCCGAAGTCTGGCAAGCACCTGATTTTCTTCGCGTTCATCAGAAAGGATATCGCTATTTTGTCGAAAATCATCCAATTGCTTACGTTTGGCCGATATTTTTGATTCCAAGGTTTCAACCTGGTCATCCAGGGCGACAATTGTTGCATTGGTGGCGTCATTAATATTTTTCGTTCGTGATTGCTTGTAAACTTCTACCCAGCTATTTACGACGATTGGAAGTATTGCTGGATCCGCTCCATCGGCATTAAGTTGGATCAAACGGGAGTTCGGCACCTGACTGGTAGAGAGCATTCGACCTAAATTGAGATCGTCAATGCTATTGCCGTTTTGGTCTTGACCAGATTCAATCAATTTTTGCTCTACTTGTTCAAGCAAAAATGGGTCGGTCAAAATTTCATTTTGTAGAGCGAGGTGCTGGCTATTCAATTGTATTCCAACCGCTGTGGATTCAGTTGAATCAGCGTCCCAATATTGATTCTGGTCGGATGCGCTTGCGGTTAAAAGGGATGCACTGCTTCTATAAATTTCTGGCCTACTAAAAGACCAGCTCAGTCCAATCAAACATAACAGCAAAAAAGTACTCAAGAATATTACAACCCGGCGGCGTTTGTACCAGGGGATAAAATATACCGGTGGTTGGCGTGTATACGCTGAATCTGCGGAGTCTAACCCGGACGGAAGTTGTTGCATGTTTTGACGAAATTGATCTGAATTAATGTCCATCACTCTAACAATGTGCTTTCGTTATGACAAACGATTTTTGGCTTATTATCCCGTATGTTGTAGGGTGTATTTATAGCAGGGTTTAGAAATATCCTGATGTCGATTGGTTCAATACAATTGGACGATTAATAATAATGAAGCGATTTGAATTTGTGGCGTTGATCTGAGGACATAGGGTGCCAATAGTGATATTTACACGTGTTTCAGTAGGTAATTTGGCCTTAAAGCAAGCGTATAATTCCACGGGTCGGTTTAACTGTTTTTTGCTGATATTTATTCTTTGTAGTGGGATTATAATTAGTCCCAATTGCGAAGCCCAGCAACTCGCAAAGCAGCGGGCCGATTTTGTTAGCGTCGAAGCTGCTCTCAAACGGGGCGATCATTCCATGTACGTGCGTAGGGTAGATTCATTGGAATCTTATCCTTTGTTTCCGTATTTGCAGTACCTGAATCTTAAAAGTAACTTAAGCGATGTTCGGCGAATAGAAGCCTATCTTAAGGAATATCAAAGTATACGCTACGCTAAGTTGCTGCGTAGGCGCTATTTGGCATATCTGGCTGGAACGGGTCAATGGGGACGGTTTGTTAAGAACTATGAAGAATCAACCCGTTCTAAACAGCAGTGTCTTTACAACTGGGCCTTGTACCAATCTGGTCAGCGCGACAAAGCGCTAAAGGGCGCGGTTGATCTTTGGCTGGTCGGTAAATCCCAACCCGACGAATGTAATCAATTGTTCGGTGCATTAAAAACTAGTTCGTATTTCGCGTCTGATATGACGTGGCGACGGTTTCAGTTGGCGCTGCAAAACGGCCAATTGGGTTTGGCTAAATACCTTTCTCGCCAGTTATCCCGTGCGGACCAATCGGCTGCGGGACGAGCAATTGGACTGCACCAAAAACCAAATCAAGTAGCGCAGTGCGCCATTTGGAAGACCGCTAATTCCCATGAAGCATGGCCGATTATCCACGGAATTGATAGGCTTGCCCGAACAGACCCATTGCTAGCCCAACAGTTATGGAACATACGAGGTGCCACTCTAAAGGCTGATCAAAGCGAAAAAGAAAGGCTCGAGAAACGGTTGGCAATGGCTCTGGTTTACCGGCATCATCCAAACGCATTTAACAGCATGCAAAAGATTGGTTCCAGAGCCGACGAAACGCTACGCGCCTGGCGCGTGAGAGCAGGATTGGTCAATCAGGATTGGCGCCAGGTCAAGCAAGCATTTGACGAATTGGATGAAAACCAAAGATTAGAAGTCAAATGGCAATATTGGCTAGCGCGTAGCTTGGAGGCGCAGGGTAAATCAGCCGAGGCAGCCGTGATCTACAAGAAATTGGCTGCCGAGCGCGATTTTTATGGGTTTTTGGCGGCGGATCGTCAAAACATGGATTATTCGTTTTCTGACCATGTTATTGTTCCGCAGGCCGACGATATGGCCAAACTTGAGAACTGGCCTGCATTCAGAATGGTCAAGGAATTCTTGTATTTTGACCGGCTTGCCGAAGCGCGTCAGCAATGGTGGCATGCTCTTGATCAGCTGGATACGGCGCAAAAAAGGACGGCGGCCAAAATTGCCGAAAAATGGGGTCTGGTCCAGACCGCGATATTCACGGTAGCTAAAGCTAAAGATTGGGATGATCTTGCTTTGCGCTTTCCGATTTTGTATCGCAACCCTATAGATCGATACGCTAAATTACATAATATGCCGCCACAGATGGTCTACGGTGTGATCAGACAAGAAAGCGTATTTGATCATCAAATTGTTTCGTCCGCAGGCGCGCGCGGTTTGATGCAGATTATGCCTGCGACCGGTCGTCAAATTGCTAGACAATTTAAAGAGCGTTGGAGGTCTTCCAATATACTGTTCGAACCCGAACGCAATATCAAATACGGCGTGTCATATTTGAGTGGTTTACTGAAACGATTTGAGCATAATTTTGCACTTGCAGCAGGCGGGTATAATGCGGGGCCGCATCGGGTTGATCGTTGGTTGAATGGCAGGGGGGCTTTGGATACTGATATTTGGGTCGAGACGATTCCGTTCAAAGAAACCCGTCGCTATGTTCGGCGTGTCTTAGCGTACGCTCTAATCTACCAACATCGATTGGGCTACGATACTCGGCGAATATCGACATTAACGCCAAAGATCAAAAACGTAAATAGAACGTCCTCAAGAAGGGATAGTTTGCCATTTGTAAAGCAATGCCTATAGATTAAGTTTTGTTTACTAGCGATAAAACTATGCTAATGGAGTGCCGTTGGTCTAGCCTATTATCGTAATATTACTGTTAATAGACCCTATTTAGGCACATCGACCGAAATTGATTACTGATTTTATTTGAGTACTGTAAGATAATAAACAGTTTACGTTTATTTAAGGTCGCGTAGGAACTCACGAATGCAACAGCAGCATAGTTATAACCGGGAAGAACTCCTGAAATGTGGCAAAGGAGACTTATTTGGTCCCGGCAACGCCCAGTTACCCTTACCCAACATGTTGATGATCGATCGAATCACTAATGTTGACAAAGATGGAGGTGCCTACGGTAACGGGGAAATCATCGCAGAATTGGACGTTCACCCGGATCTCTGGTTTTTTCAATGCCATTTTCAGGGGGACCCAGTGATGCCAGGATGTCTTGGTTTGGACGCGATGTGGCAGTTGGTGGGATTCTACCTCGGTTGGATGGGGGGACCAGGCAAAGGTCGCGCATTGGGCGTTGGAGAAGTAAAATTTCGTGGCCAGGTGTTACCCCGCAATAAAATGGTCACGTATAAAATTAGCCTAAAACGCGTCATTATGCGGAAGCTGGTTATGGGGATCGCGGATGCTGAAATGGACGTCGATGGTAAAATAATATACGAAGCTTCAGACCTAAGGGTTGGCTTATTTGCTTCAACAGAAGATTTTTAAACGGGTTCAATTTATGAGACGTGCAGTCATTACAGGTTTGGGGATTGTTTCCAGTATCGGAAACAACAAACAAGAAGTATTGTCGTCGTTGCAACAGGGTCGTTCCGGCATCGAATACTGCGAAGAATACGAATCACTGGGATTTCGGTCACATATACATGGTCCGATGCACCTGGATGTGGGCGAGTTTATCGACAGGAAAATTAAACGCTTCATGGGCGATGGAGCAGCCTTTAACTATATCGCCATGCAACAAGCTATCGAGGACTCTGGTTTAGAAGAGAATGAGGTCTCCAATACACGGACTGGATTGATCGTGGGATCCGGTGGTCCATCAACGTCAAATTTATTGCAAGCATTTGATAATCTGCGTGAAAAAGGCTTGAAGAAAGTTGGGCCTTATATGGTGACGCGGTGTATGTCCAGCACCAACACTGCTACATTGGCCACGCCGTTTAAAATCAAAGGGCTTAACTATTCGATAACTTCTGCTTGTTCAACGAGCGCGCATTGTATAGGTAACGCGTTAGAACAAATTCAATTCGGCAAACAAGATGTCGTATTCGCTGGCGGTGGTGAAGAAGTCCATTGGACATTAACCGTATTGTTTGATGCTATGGGCGCGTTGTCGTCCAAATACAACGATACTCCGACGACTGCTTCAAGACCTTACGATGCTACACGTGACGGATTTGTTATTTCCGGAGGCGGCGGTGTTATTGTGTTGGAGGAATTGGAACATGCAAAAGCCAGGGGTGCCAAAATATATGCTGAATTGGTTGGATACGGAGCAACCTCAGACGGTTATGATATGGTTCAGCCTTCCGGTGAGGGCGCGGTACGCTGCATGCAACAAGCGATGTCCACGGTCAATGGAAGTATTGATTATATCAATGCACATGGTACCAGCACGCCGGTGGGTGATACACGAGAGCTTGAAGCCGTAAAAACAGTATTTGAAGACAATATTCCTTATATCAATTCGACAAAATCGCTTACGGGCCACGGCTTAGGTGCGGCCGGCGTAAACGAAGCAATTTATTCGTTGATTATGATGGAATCTAATTTTATCAGCGCGTCCGCGAACATTAATGAGCTGGATCCAGGTGCTGACGGATTCCCAATTGTTACCGAACGGCTGGATAATGTTCGACTCGATCGGATTATGTCCAACAGTTTTGGTTTTGGAGGGACTAACGCAACGTTGATCTTCGAGCGTTATAACGCTTGATCAGTGAGTAACCGCTGCTGTCGACATAAGTATTAGAATATCGAGCATGATTTGAAGCCATCTATTCCATCGCTAAAAAAAGCCAAAACCGAGTTTAATAAAACGCAAAAGCGCCTCCGCCGCGAAGTTGGGCGGGCTATAGCCGATTTTTCGATGATCGAGGATGGCGACCGGGTTATGGTTTGTTTATCCGGCGGCAAAGACTCGTATACGTTGCTGGATATTTTACTAAATTTACAGCGCAGTGCGCCGCTGAGTTTTTCTATAATTGCGGTCAATCTTGACCAAAAACAACCCGGTTTTCCGAGCGAGGTCCTCCCACAGTATTTTTCACAGCGCGGGATTGATTTTTCGGTCATCAATCAGGATACCTATAGCGTGGTCAAGCGCGTTATTCCCGAGGGTCAAACCACATGCGGATTGTGCTCGAGGTTAAGACGTGGTGCTTTATACAATTATGCCGCTCAAAATGGCATAACCAAGATCGCATTGGGCCATCATCGCGATGACATTATAGAGACCTTTTTTCTGAATCTTTTTTATGGCGGTAAATTAAAAGCAATGCCGCCCAAGCTTATTAGTGACGATCAAAAACATATCGTAATAAGGCCATTGGCGTACTGCCGTGAAAAAGATATTCGACGTTACGCAGCGCAGCGAGATTTTCCGATTATTCCGTGTAACCTTTGTGGTTCTCAGGAGAACCTGCAGCGCAAAGCGATGAAAGAAATGTTGGTAACGTGGGACAAGCAATTTCCCGGTCGCTTGGAAACCATTTTTACTAGTCTACAAAATGCATCACCGTCACATCTTGCGGATACGGATTTGTTTGATTTCCAAAGATTGTCAACGATGTTACTGACCGATACCGAGATTCTTGAGTCTGTCGATTCTTTACGGGTAGAGCAAGCAATGTAATGATCGGTTTATTTACCGATTTCGGTCCTAACGGGCCTTATTTGGGTCAGATGGAAGCCGTGTTGCGGTTTTCGGCGCCAAACATAGACATAATCGATCTAATCAATAACGCGCCGCTTTCGGATCCTTGGCTGAGTGCGTTTCTTTTGGCTGCGGTACAACGGAATTTTCCTGAGCATAGCGTCATTCTTTGTGTCGTTGACCCTGGGGTTGGGGGTAACCGTTTACCGGTTGTTTTGCACGCGGATGGTAAATGGTTTGTCGGCCCTGACAACGGATTGTTAAACTGCGTTGCCATTCAGGCCCAAGCAGCCCAGTGGTATAAAATTGCGTGGAAACCAGAAAAACTGTCCAAAAGTTTCCATGGCCGTGATTTGTTTGCCCCAATTGCCGCGCTAATCGCTCTTGAGAAAGTTTCCGACCAAATTGAATGCTATTGCGGGCCGGCGTTGAAAGATTGTCCGTCGGATCTAGATGCGATAGTTTATTTTGACCATTACGGTAATGCGATTACCGGCCGACGTTATACAACCACATTGGACGGTAAAACAATATTCCTTGCCGGTGGCGAAAGGATTCCGCAGGCTGGCACTTTTTGCGAAGTTGAAGAGGGGCGAGCATTTTGGTACTGCAATTCGAGTGGTCAGGTGGAGTTGGCGGTTAACAAAGGACGGGCGCAACAAATTTTAAATTTGTCATTGGGCGATGGTTTTTGCTTTGGATAATTGGGCAGCTCACGCGAATTGATCGAGAGAAATAGGTATTCGAATATTTCTATTCAAATACATTTCGGCATCAACATTATAAATTTGCTAATAATTGAGCGTCGTAACGGTTTACAATCTCCAGCAAGTGGTTTTTAAAAGGATCTTCCATGCTGGAGATACTATCGATATCAATCACTTCCTCGAACGCCGCTGTCCCTGAAATTTCGGTCGTGTCGATAAGTATATCGTCGTTCGGAAGCTTTGTTGAAACCGGACATGAAAGACTTAGAATTGGAAGATTGCCGTATTTAGACTGTTCGGTGATTTTTGTAGGGAATTGCAGATCTTCCAAAAGATCTTTGAGGCCAGTATTTCTAATAACGGCGTTCAATACCAAGTAATGTAAGACACATTCTTGAAGGTCTACGCCGCCATCAATTTTTTGTCCGCCAACCAGGTTGTCCAAGACTCCAATACCCAGGTTTTTATAAGAGATAACCCATTTCATTGGCGATGTAATGGTAATGCGGTTTTCTTGCCCATCGCGTTTTGCAATATGCTGATATTTATAGGGGTTGATCTCGACGGATGAGCCAAAAACGTCAAGTTGATTACCCAATTCTGTTAATTTTAGATATGGTTTTGACCTTCTTAGCGAATCAAAATCTGCCTTTAGTTTGGCAAAATCATTACCCGCTGTTGCGACGCTTGCTTTAGTTTGACCGTTTATGTATTGGCCAAAAACAATAGACGGATTGAAAAGTGGTTTTAAGGTTTGTAGATGTTGTTGAATTTTGTTTCCGAGATGTTCGGAAACTATTTGAGTAAGTTTTCGAAGCTTTATTAAGTTGTCTATGTTTATTTCTGTAGACATTGGGATAGATCGAATTATTAATTATAAATCCCATACTAACCTATTGATATGAAATAGTGAATCTTGGCAAATCGGATTAATAGTTGAAACTATTTCTAGTCTTAAAAAAGCGCTCGTCCTTGTGCGATGATGTCCTTTCATGTTTTATTCCACTGTCTGGAAAATCTTAGGTTGTTTATAGTCGGGTTTTTCTTCGCGATAACCCTTGAGAAAAAATAAGCCGGCGAATATCGTGATGGGTTGTATAACAATTAGGTTAATTAAGTATCTAAATAAATCTATCTGGCGATAAAGCAAAAAGAATGCGATTCCCGACAAAGTCGACATTAATCCCGTCATTCCCAGCGTGGACACTGACAAAACCATGATTAATGCTGCAAATAAATAAGGCGCAGCAAAGTGAATCAGAACCGTGCTAGCGGCCCATTTTCCAAATGCATTGCCCCAAATTTTGTTTACCCGCTTGATGTAAATATCCTCGGCCCCTTCCAATTGATCCGGTCCTTGCATGCGGTAACGTAATGGCATCGGGGCACCAAAAAAGTAGGCTTTAAGCTTATCGAAGCGACCTAGATGCGTTTTTAATTGTGGGCGGGCACCGATGATTTCGGACATTTTTTCCATCCAATCATCAAAAAAATAAATGTGCGGAAAACGATCGTGCATTTCGGGAAATTGTTTTTGATGCTGCAGTTTATCTTCCGCGATAATTTGCTGGCGAGCAGCCTGGTCGGGCAGCGGTACGGTACCGCTAAAATAAGCTGCCACGATACGCGCGTGCATTTCGGCCATCGCTGGTATAGATCCGATGGTCGGTCGTACCATGCCTATAAACGCAAGGTTGGGCGTTTGTGGATGAATACATCCCTTAAATAAATCGGCATGGTTGTAAGTCCAGTCATCAGGAAAATTGATGTGGTGGGAGCCTGGTTTGTAGCCGGTATTAAAAATAACCGTGTCGACCTCCTGGAAACTCCCGTCTTCAAAATAAACACCGTTGCTATCAAATGATTTAACCCGGCCTTTGGGAATAATTTTGCCGGTTTTTATCAAATAGAAGATATCGTCTGACGGTGCGTTACAGCGGGTAAGATTGCCACTCAATCCTTGGGTATTTGGTTTGGCCCAAAATTTAACATGGAAATGATTGGGAATTAGAGCTTTGGGAAACCATTGCTCAAAATCTTCGAATTTAACGCTGTAATCGGAATAAAATTTTAAACACCGGGTTACGTTAAATTTTTTCAATAAGCGTGGTATACGTCTAAAATACCAACTGAGTCCGCTGGTTAAAACTTCCTGATAGCCAATCATCAAACGCCCAACCTGCCAGAACTGCATCTGATCGAATGGATTTTGCGAGCCTTTAATCACCCGTGGAGCAATCGCGACGCCTTCCGATGAAACGACCAGTTTATCGGTCACGGTAGAAAGTTCTGAAATCAGCCCAACGCCGGATTCACCAAGACCGACGCAGAGTAATTTCTTACCTTTAAATTTTTCCGCGGTTTGATAGGTGGAACTATGCGTTGTGTTGCCTTGGAATCGGTCCAATCCCTGGTACTCGGGTATAAATGGTGTGCCGTGTAATCCACAACTGATCGCAACATAATCGATACCGTCGTATTCTCCTAAATTTGTTGTAACCCGCAGGCTGCCGTCCTTGTTCTTATCGATCGACTGAACCCGTTGTTCAAATTCAATTAACGGTTTAAGTTCATACCGGTCGGCGAAGGCATCCAAATACTCGAGCATATGCTCGTTGGTCAGAAAATCCGGAAAATCTTCCGGCATCGGATAACAGCCATATTCGGTGACCCATTTGGATGACGTTAGGGTATAGGTTTTCCACGGGAGGCTGGACCATATGCCTCCAATATTTTTATTTTTGTCGAAAATTCTTACGTCGAACCCAGCGCCTTTTAGTTCCTTGGCGGCAATTAGACCGGCCGATCCGGCGCCCAGTACTATCGCTGTTTTTTTCATTGTGTAGTGCTAATTTTCATGTGAACTAAGTCGGCATGCCATGCCAAAGCAGCACATTTTATAAATTCAAGTCGAAAATTAATACTCAAGATTTTATTACAGACCTAAAAATCAGCACCACGGAGGTTCTAGTTGAGGCGATGTTTTAGAAAAAATCATTGCCTGAACGCACTGAAATTAAGTATCGAAACAGATTCTCGATGAATCACAAGAATGCAAATATTGTCTTGTTAATATGGGGCGATCGATCGGATTCGAACCGATATCAACATGCTTCACGGGCATGGGCTTTATCCAATTAAGCTAAGACCGCCATAAAGTTTTGGTCCGGGTGATAGGATTCGAACCTATGCCTTCTCGGGTCCAAGCCGAGTACTCTGACCAAACTGAGCTACACCCAGAAAAATCGTGTTTAAGCTTCCTACCGAATGTAATAAATTGAATTTATCGCAGTCGGCAATATGGCTAACCAGGGGGTTCAGTGAATGGTGTTATTCGATGGCACTAAAATCAGCGATACCGAATAACACCACTCCTTTTTCAAATGTTGTTTCAGTTTTTTCCGCTTTGCTTTATTGGTTTTATCGTGGATACCGCCTTTTTTCATCAGTGGATGGTCATGCAGCGGGTTTCTAGGTTTAATTTTTTCAGTGTGATTCTTCATGTTGATTCTCCATACAATATTTACCGTGTGTTGATCGTTAAAATTTGCAGCTCGATATAGAAAGTTAAACATTCTATATCTTGTTATACGGGCCGGTTTTCCCGCACACCGGCACCCAAAAATTCGATTCGCTTTACTTACCGTCACGTTGTCAGGCAGAAATGATTAACAACACAACCGGTCCGAAAACCTACCAGGCGCTGCCACGCCTCCGTATAAAAAGACACAAAATTCCCAAATTGCATATATACCAACTGACCGCTTAGATTGGCTTCGATCTCTCAACACAAATAAATATTCAATGGCATAAAAAAACCCCGTTAAGCAAGCGCCCAACGGGGTTGATTTCCGCGAAAGGCATTGCCTTTCGCAATAGTTAAATGCTAAGGCTAGGACATATGAGGATGTGCGTCATGTTTCACATTGCTTATAAAAGCATTGAGATCTTCAAATGCCGCAACTAACATTGACGGGCGTCTCGGTTGGTTGAGGCATGGTTGAGCACGACCGACCGAGTTGACGAATCGAATCAAAATGTTGAATGTTAGTTGAACCTTAAGCATATAAATCTCCAAAAACTTGGGCGCAGTATATCAATCATTTACAATATTGCAATTAATAAATACAAAAATAATGTAAATTTTGAATTCCCATTAAACATTAACAAAAAATGTCCCAAAAAAAGAATCCCACTGCGGTACAAATAGGCCAGCGAATTAAACAAGCCAGAAAGATGGCCGGATTCGATACAGGTTCTTTACTATTGAAAAAACTTCCTGGATGGGGTGCTGGACGCCTGGGAAACTACGAAGCAGGTATTTCATTGCCTTCCCCAGATGACGTCAAAACGATCTCCAAAGTGACTGGATCTTCGCCTTGCTGGATTATGTTCGGCGCCGGACCCATTCGATCAACCGGTCGAGATATTCAAGCCGTACGGCATCAGAATTTTGTATCGATCTATGACAAATTGCAGTTAGAAAAAGGTTTGATCAAGAAATTCCTCAATGCGGCAGGCTTATCGCGTAAGAAAGCGAATGACTATGTTTCAAATCCGTTTGTAAAAATACCGGATCGGGTCGCACGACGCTGCGAACAATTCGAAAACAAACCGGAATATTGGATGGATGAACAGCATGTCGAAGTGGACCCGGTGTGCGCTGCTTTTCCAGAAGACATGGGCCTCGTTATGGAAATATTTTCTAATTTACCCGAAGATAAACGGAAGATGTTTGTCCGAATGGCTGAAATATTTGTTTCGGAAGAATAGGGGGAAGCATGACGATAAATAGTTGTCGCGATTGGAGGAGAATTTGCGCACGATTACAGAGTGTTGCCAACTGCAATAAACCGTCGGATTCGATGAACCCATTAATAGCGGATAACCGTATTAGTATTTATTATCGTAATAAATATTTAAAATGACGCTTTACTTAAAGTTGAGTTGTAAGTAATGGGTACAGAATACTAAATCTTGTGTTTCGCAAAAACCACCGATTTTGGGAGAGTCTAGAAAAGGGGATAGGAATGCACGAAATATTGCGAATTGCGAAACGCAATCAAAGGTTCCCATAAAAAAATATTTATGGGAAAATATTCCGATGAAAACTACTCTTGAATTACCTGATGATCTGGCACGCCGTGTCAAGATGTGGGCGGTTGAACACGATCAGAGACTCAAAGATACGATAGCACAGCTATTGGAACTCGGATTGGCGAATGTGCCAGAAAACAAAGTGTCAGCGCGCGCGCCAAAAC
>Ga0209992_10000775_pt1 | contig 39615 bp, 28 predicted proteins | sample 2SBtaG_2_FD_182564 | JGI IMG/M metagenome (GOLD analysis project Ga0209992, IMG submission 182564) | Deep subsurface microbial communities from Kolumbo volcano to uncover new lineages of life (NeLLi) - 2SBTROV12_ACTIVE470 metaG (SPAdes)... | ecosystem: Environmental > Aquatic > Marine >...
AAGACTGCAGTTGGTTCTGGAACCTTTTCGGGAACAAATTCTGTCGCTAAGGATAATTCCCCTTGAGTTACTTTGATAGTCCAAACAGTTTTGAGAGGCACATGGCTTTTTTTACTGAACCCAATGGTCCCAGTGACCCCTTGGAAATCTTGCGTTTTCTCTAATGCTTTTTGGATCCGCCTGGGTTTTGTGGATTTGGATCTCTCCAAAGCATCAAGGAGAATTTTTCCTGCATCGTATCCAAGCGCTGCAAAGCTATCTTCTGGCGGACTTCCGTATGCTTTTTGATATGCTTCAATGAATTGTTTTGCTTGAGGAGTACCTGTCTCAGCCGATAGCCATGCATGGCTTGTATAGTAAACATTATCAGTCATCTCAAAAGGTCCTCGCAATAAGTTTTGGGTATCTAAACCGTCGCCACCTATGATTGGTATTGTAAGTCCTACAGACCTGAGGGAGGCAATAACTTCGCCAACACAATCGGGTAATCCAGCGAGGTAGATAAAATCTGGCTGTGGCGATAAATTCCAGACCTATTCTCCCAACGAGGAAATGTTGCACTCGCCATCAAACGATTCATTTAGCAGTACTGACCCGCCCATCTCTTCAAATCGGGTACGAAAGTAAATCGGTAACGTACGCGTATACTGCGAAGTTGAATCCCACAACACAGCCACATTTGTTCCAAACTCAGAATATGCAAATTCTGCTCCAGCTGCTGCTTGTGTGTTATCTCCAAACGCCGTCAGAAACACAAAATTTCCGACCGACTTTGGCAATGTTGGATCCGTAGCGCCAATAGAGAGAAAGGGAACTTTAGCTTTTTGAAACACAGGACCATCGTTAAGCATTGAATCATTGTCTGTAAAACCTACAGCGACTTTAACAGACGGTACAACCACTTGCGCCACACGAAGTGTAGTTTTTGGGTCAGAGGCTGTGTTAAGCATCACAGCAGATAAAAGTGGATCTTGGGTAACCTCAACGTCCTGGAGGGCTAATAAAAAACCATTCATGGCAGGCCTACCAATGCTCGATTGACCACCACTCAAATCGAGCAAAACAGTAGCATGGGTCAGATGACCTCGGTTACTTTTCTCTTTTGTTGCCCCGGGAGGATGCCACAGAGTCATTGCAACAACGAAAGAGGTTAGTAAAATTTTTATATAACTAATATCATGCATGCAACTCTTGCTCATAGAATGTACAGATTTGGTCTCATGCTAAGTTCGCATGAAAACATTTCGTTCGCATTAGTTGGGGTGGCTTTTCCTAACGGCCTAATTCGAAATACTCAAAGTAAAGTATTGCATTGCCAAATTCACCCGTCAATTATCTTCAAACCTGTGACCAGGCATTGACGCAAACATTTTGCTGCTTTTATGTGTTTGTGGTTTAATCCGGCTGTAATATATCTACCCAGATATTGGGAACACTCGTACCAAGTTAACCTTACTTTAGTCATCTCACAAAGGCGAGCAAAACGAAATGTTTCGATTGGATACGATTTCGGAACACGAAAAAATAGTGAGATCGGTACGACATTGGTTGGAATCCTTAGTGGTGGATCTGAATCTCTGTCCTTTTGCAAAACACGAGTTGGTACAGAATCGAATACATTTTTCTGTAACCGGTGCAGTAACCGAGGAGCAATTGTTGATGGACCTTCAAGCCGAGTTTGGACTGCTTAATAGCCGGGAGGAATTTGAAACTACCTTGCTGATTCACCCTCAAGTACTACAGGATTTTTACGATTTCAACCAATTCCTGAACTACGCAGATAGCCTGCTCGCGCAGCTCGGATTGGAGGGTGTTTACCAGATCGCTAGTTTTCACCCGAATTACCAGTTTGATGGTACCAAGCCCGATGATGTGGAAAACTATACCAACCGCTCCCCCTATCCCATATTACACCTGCTTCGGGAAAAAAGCCTCGACCGAGCCATCGCTAATCACCCGGATTCCAATCGAATTCCTGAGCGTAATATTGAACTGCTAAAACGCCTTGGTCGGGACAAAATGCAAAATTTATTGAAAGCATGTTTTGAGAATCCCGACAAATGAAAAGTTATTCCACCTGAGAAAATTGCACAGAAATCGAAATAATGTTTTGCATTATCACATTGACCGTTCAATTTTCGTCTATCCCTTAGAGGCTTTCCGAGGATAGAAAAAGCCCAAAAGAATACGGTATGGATATCTAAAGTAAATTATGCAGCGTTGCGTGAAGAGATGACGATTTTCCAATTTCAGGTGAAAAGGCGTGTCTACGTCACCAGAGTTAGGGCCGCCAAATCCAATTCTACAACGGCCTCAGGATGGTATGTTTTTATGTTTTGGAGGGTATAACTATGACCCAAGGCCAACATCACGTATCTGGAATTTATCTTGTCCTCGTTATCTTGTGCTCATCGTGCTCCAAGAGCATTAACTATCCAGATTTTGGTGACATTTATACACGCTCGGCCATGTATCATGGCGTTGATCGAAATCCAATTATCGTTATGCCCGGCGTGCTTGGCTCTAAGTTGAAAGATACTACATCAGGAAAAATGATTTGGGGTGCTTTCGGAGGAGGTTACGCAGATCCATCTGTTGCCGAACAAGCGCGCCTCATTGCGTTACCTATGAAAGAAGGTGCACCGCTAAATGATCTTCGCGATAAAGTAGTATCAAATGGTGTTCTCGATCAAATCACGGTTAATCTTTTGGCTTTGCCAATACACGTCAGAGCTTACATCGATATTATTGGAACGCTTGGGGCAGGCGGTTATCGTGATCAGCAGCTTGCGTTATCCGGAGCTGTTGATTATGGCACCAAACATTTTACCTGCTTTCAATTTGGTTACGATTGGCGACGTGACAACGTTGATAGCGTAAAAGCACTCCACCAATATATTCTTAAAAAACGTGCCTATGTGAAACAACAATATAAAGAAGTCTTAAACCAGGACGTTGCACTCAAAGACATTCGATTCGACATCGCAGCGCACTCGATGGCGGGGCTCATCGTGCGCTATTATCTCCGCTACGGTCCTGTTGACTTGCCAAAAGACGGTTCGCTCCCGGTCCTAACATGGGAAGGAAAAAAATATGTCGATAGAGTTGTGCTTATCGGAACGCCGAATGCGGGTTCCCTTGAATCGTTTAATACCTTGGTTAATGGTGCTGATTTTCTAGCCTTTTTCCCAAAATACGAGGCGGCGATTCTCAATACCATGCCAGGGCTTTTTCAATTGCTTCCGCGAACACGACATCGAGGAATTGTCGAAGAACGAAATAGGGAAAATGCAGTCGATATTTTCGATGTCAACGTATGGGCTAAATATCGTTGGGGAATGCTCCATCCGGATCAAACTGAAATTCTGCGAACGCTTTTACCCGAAGTGTCTAGCGACGCAGAAAGATATCGAATTGCTCGAGAGCACATCAAAAAATCCCTTAAACGAGCAGACCATTTCAATCGTGCGCTCGATGCTCCTGCCACACCACCCGATAAGGTTCGGTTAAAACTCGTTGCAGGAGACGCCATGTCTACCGATGCGGTCATGGAAGTCGATAGCGATACAGGAACACTCAAAGTTATAAAATGGAGTCCTGGAGACGGTGTTGTTCTTCGCAGTAGCGCGTTACTTGATGAGCGAGTTGGCGGCGATTGGACACCCACCCTAAAATCGCCAATTAAATGGGGAGGTGTCACTTTCTTATTTACCGATCACTTAGGCCTTACAAGTGACCCCATCTTTACCGATAACGTGCTCTACTACCTACTCGAAGAACCAAGGTAACCTGAGCAGTTTTGAATTGTTTTCAGCTACAAACTGAATTCGCCCAGCATCTTAGTGAATCTGTATTTTCCACACTGTTATCCAATTCAACTTTGGTGCGAGAAACTCCTTTCGATTGTCACCCGGTTGGATACCAAAGTGTGGCCAACCGTAGAGATGTCGCGCATCTAAAGTTTTTTGGGCATCACTAGGATCCAAAATATAAGTGCGCTAAAAATAATAATATCCTTTAATCCTCAGGTGGTGGAGGCGCTAACACCTCTCTATTTCCATTAGCTTCGGTACCACTCACGACACCCGCTGCCTCCATATCCTCCATCATACGAGCCGCACGATTGTATCCAACTTTGAGCCGTCTTTGGACATAAGATATTGATGCTTTACGACTTTCAGTAACAACTTGGACAGCCTCATCGTAGCGCGGGTCGGTTTCTTCGTCGGAATCGGAACTTGAACCGGGAAAGTCTCCATTATCTTGATTTTCCTTTAATATTTCATCCAGATAGTTAGCTGTCCCCATGGACTTTATAAAGTCTACGACACGATGTACTTCGTGATCCGAAACAAACGCGCCATGGGCTCGAAGCGGCAAGCTAGTTCCCGGCGGTAGAAACAACATATCACCATTACCTAGTAAGTTCTCCGCACCCGATTGATCGAGAATAGTCCTTGAATCAATTTTTGATGAAACCTGAAAAGCCAACCGTGTAGGTATATTCGCTTTGATAAGTCCAGTCAACACATCCACTGAAGGACGTTGGGTCGCTAAAATTAAATGCAGCCCCGCAGCGCGGGCTTTTTGAGCTAACCGAGCAATCGATTCCTCCACTTTTTTACCCACAATCATCATCATGTCCGCAAGTTCGTCGATCACGATGACAATATTCGGTAGGGGTGCTAGTACTGGATGCTCCTCTCCCTCTTGCAAAGGAATACCCGGCTGAAACAAAGGATCTTTGATGGGTTCTCCTTTCTCTTGAGCGTCACTTACCTTGCGATTGAAACCCTCCAGATTTCTAACGCCCAACATCGACATCACCCGATACCTACGCTCCATTTCTGCAACACACCATCGTAGGGCATTGGACGCTTCTTTCATGTCAGTGACGACGGGAGTCAGTAGATGTGGAATTCCTTCATAAACCGATAATTCGAGCATTTTTGGATCAATCAAAATGAGTCGAACCTGATCAGGCGTTGATTTGTATAGAAGACTCAAGATCATAGCGTTAACTGCTACGGATTTTCCGGAGCCCGTTGTTCCTGCGACAAGTAAATGGGGCATTTTCCCCAAATCCGCCACAACCGTTGTTCCGGCAATGTCTTTGCCCAAAACTAGGGTTAGTGGCGAGGGAGAATTCTTGTACTGTTTCGAGACACACACTGCCCGAAGCGAAACTATCTCACGATTTACATTCGGAATTTCCAGCCCAATAACAGATTTTCCTGGGATCACCTCAACGATCCTCACACTTGGTACCGACATTGCTCGGGCAAGGTCTTTAGAAAGTGCACTAATCCGACTAACCTTAACACCCGCAGCAGGTTCGATTTCAAACCGGGTGATAACAGGACCGGGAAGAACCGCGACAACGACTGCTTCGACACCAAAATCGGCCAAAATCATTTCAACCTGTCTCGACATTTGTTCCAATTCTATTCGGGAAAAGCCAGTTGTACTCTGGTCAATATCGTCCAGCAGTGTGATGGGGGGTAACTTTGTCTGGCCGAACTTCGGTGGTATTGGTGCAAAATATTCTACAGGTTCAGATTCAATGGGTTCGCTATGGCTCAAAATCGGTTCGACCTTTATCGGAGGCGGAGCAAGTTGAGGTTTAGAAACAGGCCTAGGCTTAATAGCGATTCGTGGTAATGGAACAGACAATTTCCTCGCCGCCCAAACCTCACATATTCGACTGTAACTTTGAATGACAAACCGGGAGAGGTGCCGGGAACCATTTAACGTATATTTCCCCAGTAAATCAATAACATTTACCCAAGAAATACCGGTAAATAAAGTTAATCCTGCAAAAAATGTGGCGAGCATTAACAATGAAGCCCCCATGATTCCGAACGATGCAATTAGCCATTCGGCAACTTCTTCACCCAATATACCTCCTGTGGTCCCCGGGAGCGGTAGCTGGGTACGGAGAAAATGGGTATAAGCCATAGCAGTACCAGAAATTAAGGTTATAGCGAACCCAATCCAGCGAAGCACTAATATCCACGGCATGGCAGCCTCTCCATCTCTTCCCTTATACAAAATGTACCCATGGTAGCCGATCATTATAGGAAGCAAATAAGCCATGATGCCGAAGATCGATAGGAAAAAGTCTGATATCCATGCTCCCACTCGTCCTCCAGCATTGTTGATGACCTGACCGCTGCCGCTGTGACGCCAACCGGTATCTTCCAAATTGAAAGTTACCAGAGATAACACCACAAACAGTGCAACAGTAGAAAAAGCCAATAAAAGGATTTCACGCAATCCTCTGTAAACCTGTTCTGTAGATCTATCCACGATTTTTTTACCCGTTCCTCAAACAATATTTAAGCAAATTCTAACTATGCATTGTATCTTATTATAATTAATATATATTATAAACACTCAACATCGTCTCTTTACGAATCGAAACCACATTGTCATACTACGCCGATTTTAATTCGATACCATAATAGAAGTCGCCTGGAAATAAAGTTAACATAGACCAGCTTTGTTCCAGACGACCCCTGAACTTTCATCCCCCCTTTACTAAGCAAATGAGGTACTGAATGAGTGACCCGAAATATTGTCGTGTCCTTATCTTAGGTTCTGGCCCAGCCGGATACACGGCAGCCGTGTATGCTGCACGCGCAAACCTACAACCGGTATTGGTAACCGGTATCGAACAAGGCGGACAACTCATGACTACTACCGAGGTTGATAATTGGCCGGGAGATGTAAGCGGTCTGCAGGGACCCGAATTAATGGATCGAATGCGTCAACACGCTGATCGTTTTGATACTGAAATTATATTTGACCATATCCACACCGCGGACTTGTCGATGCGCCCTTTTAAACTCACGGGAGACTCAGGTAGCTATGTCTGCGATGCATTAATTATTGCAACCGGCGCATCTGCCCGTTATTTAGGGCTACCTTCCGAAGAAGCGTACAAAGGTAAAGGTGTTTCAGCTTGCGCAACTTGCGATGGATTCTTTTTTCGGGGTCAAAATGTAGCGGTCGTCGGTGGGGGCAGTACAGCTGTAGAAGAAGCGCTTTATTTGTCTAATATCGCCGCCAATGTCACGGTAATTCACAGGAGGCAAAAGTTTCGCGCAGAAAAAATTCTTATCGATAAACTCATGCAGAAAGCAAGCGATGGCAATGTCGATATTGAATGGGACCATGTTCTTGAAGAAGTGCTGGGTGACGATATGGGTGTCACTGGAATCAGTATTAAACACGTTAACGACAATTTGGCCAAAAAACTAGATCTTGATGGGGTTTTTATTGCCATTGGACATTCCCCAAACACCTCAATTTTCGATGGCCAATTGGATATGACAAACGGTTATCTGAAAATCCAAAGTGGCAATAAAGGCAACGCCACAGCAACAAGTATCCCAGGAGTTTTCGCGGCAGGCGATGTGTCTGATTCGATTTATCGCCAGGCAATAACCTCTGCAGGATCCGGGTGCATGGCCGCATTGGACGCAGAGCGCTATTTGGAAAACTTAGATTAGTCTGGCGCCACATCTTCATACAGAACGAAGGGTAATCGGCAATTGCTGATCGGCATTTAAAATGGCCAGGGTGATCACCGGTGTTACCGAGTTCTTTCGGTCGTCAACTCGGTTCTAACGTCTGCATGTATATGGAATACAGCAGAGACTAGAACATTAAATCATCGCTCGCTTGGCTCGAAGGTCGGCTGCGGCCCTTATCTGTCCGATAGCGCGAAGTAAAACAGTAATAAATAACGACATTCGTCGCCGCTTTATCACATAGAATGAATCCACCAGTAAACGAGCATTACGACTTCACGTATCCAGAGTAATAACCCGTATTAAATCTGTTCCTCCAGCCCGTTGCATATAGCCGGACGTAACGACAATAATGTCGCCGTCACGAATATAACCAAGTTCTTTAGCACGACTAATTCCAAATTTTATTTTGGCTTGATCTACATTTTCACCCTCATAGAACAGAGGTACAACACCCCAATTCATTGCCAAGCGGCGAGCCACTTGTTTTGACGTTACAACTGCCAATATTAGTCGGTCAGGACGGTATTTCGATATTAACCGCGATGTTAATCCGGTTGACGTCAAACTAAAGACAGCCGATGCATTCAAATGTTCAGCTAAGGAGATAGCCGCCTGGCTGACAGCTTCGGTTACTACATTAGTGGGGTAAGGTAAGATTTTCTGTAGATAGCCATATTCCAACAATGATGCCTCCGCACGCAATGCAAGGTTTGACATCATCTTAATAGCCTTGACAGGATATTTTCCAGCCGCCGTTTCACCCGAAAGCATAATCGCCGAGCTACCATCCAAAACGGCATTGGCAACATCGCTGGCTTCGGCCCGGGTTGGTTTCGGGTTTCTGATCATGGAGGCCAGCATTTCAGTAGCAGTAATGACCGGCTTCCCATTGGAGACCGTCATTCGGATAATTTTTTTCTGCGTGCTAGGGACTTCGGCGAGTGGAAGCTCAACACCAAGATCGCCCCGAGCAACCATAACGCCGTCAGCTGCTTCAATAATCGACTCCAGGTTCGTAACCCCAGCCTTGTTTTCAATCTTGGCAATAATCGGGATATCCGAATTTAGATCGTTAAGAAATTCTTTCATCCGATGTATATCTTCGGCATTCTGCACGAATGACGCCGCAATATATTCAACATTGTTTTCAGCAGCAAAATTTAACTCTTTCTCTACCTCTTCCTGGTTTTCAGGATTGATCATACTGATCGCAAGTTCGGTGTCAGGCAGATTGACACTCTTATTCTCACCGAGTCTGCCACCGAGAACAATGCGGCAATTAATCGTTCCGTTTTCCACGGACTTAACTAATAACTCTATCGTCCCATCGTCAAGGAGAATCGGTGTTCCCGGAGATACTTCGGTAGACAGTTCTTTGTAAGACACGCCCACTCCGGATTCGTCTCCTTCAGAATTCCCCGCATATAGCAAAAATTCATTGCCACTTTGCAGCTCGACGAAATCCCCCTTTAGTTTCCCCGTTCGAACTTCAATTCCACGGGTATCCACCATAATGGCGACATTAACATTAAATTCATCAGCAATCCCCCGGATCTGGTCGATTCTTTTTTTATGTTCATCAAGGGTGCCGTAAGATAAATTTAAACGGGCTACATTCATCCCTGCTTTCACCATTGCAGTGAGTGTTTTCTGGGAATCACACGCAGGGCCAATCGTTGCAACAATTTTCGTTTTTCGTAATTTGGGCATACTAACGATATTTAAATAAAAAATGAAAATGAATCGATACCGCCGACAAGCGCCTTACGATAAAAGCGCCAAAACTTTCCCCGATTAAAAGTCTGGCGGAGAAATGAAAAGACGTCCGATATAGACGTCAACAAACTCAATAGAACCCCATATTAGACCATAATTTCTGACAAAAATCGCGGTCACCACTGATTGCGCAATTCACGTAGTTTCAAGAACACAGTCTCAGTATCAGGTTTGTCGGAAAGTTCGGGAAACGCTCTGCGCAATGTTTCTATAATCTTCGGAGAGTTAAGACGAAAAAAAGTATTGACTTCTTTTTCGAGCGATAATGTCAACACCAACGCTTTATTGGGATCCTGATCGCAGACTCGGTTGAATAATTCAGCTGCTTTTTCGTTTTCGGGCTCTCGGTCAAGGGTGAACTTCAAATTGTTTGCAATATAGTCATGGCCAGGATAGATCCGGGTATTATCTGAAAGCTGACTAAGCTGATTCACGAAGGTGTTATATAGGCAGTGTGGATCCCCGCCGTTGTGGCAATTGCCGGCACCCGCATTGAATAAAGTGTCACCACAAAATAAGGCAGGAAGATCAGTGTGCGACAGAAGACATACGTGGCTCATCGTGTGGCCTGGTGTGTCGAGGGTTTCCAACTCAACCGTATTTCCAACCCTAACCACATCGCCGGCACCAAGACCTCGGTCCATACCGTAAATCGTACCGTGAGCAGCCTGATGGGCAAGCAACTTGGCTCCTGTAGCTGCAATCACGGCTTGATTGCCCCCGGTGTGATCGCCATGCTCGTGAGTATTTAATATTTGAGTAATTTCCCAACCATTGTTCCTGGCTATCGCCAAGCATTTCCTATGATCCAAAGGATCAATTGCAAGTGCTTCGCCAGTTTCCGGACAGACAATAAGATAGTTAAAATTCCTGTAGGTATTCGCGGTCCAGATCTGCTCGACAATCACGGTGAATTCTTTGGTGTTTTTTTACCTTTTGGATTTTACTCTGAAATGCTCCTAATCGTCACGCCTCCTCTATGTAAAGTTTTATTACACCAATTAGCCCTATGTTTAACAATTTGGCCCAAGAGTCGAATTCCTTGAATTACTCCACATAAAATTCATACTAAAATTCAAATCTATGGGATTCACCCGAATAAGTTGCTGCACTAAGCCCATCGGTTAAGTTATGTTGTAATACAAGATCGGGAGTCTGATTAAAAATACCCACGCTGAATTGATGTATTGTATTAAGTATCTGGACAACATCAGAATGACGGGCTGAATCGGTTAATATGGCCTAAATTTGTTTTCTAGGCTTGGTTTTTCTCTAGTGTATATATTTAATTAATAATTGTGTCTTACCTTATGAAATCTCTCATTTCATTGTGCTTCCTTTTCATTCTGTCGGGATGTATTGAAACATCCAGGTTAAAGCCTGTTGGCTTACAACCATCAATCGACAAACACATGTATAACCTGACACAGCTAACCTTCGAAGGTGATAACGGGGAGGCATATTTCAGTAGTAACGGGAAAATGCTTATCTACCAATCCAATCAAGGAGGATATGCTTGTGACAAGATCTGGAAAATGAACATAGATGGTTCTGAAAAACGGCGCGTCAGTCCAAATCACGGGGCGCACACATGCTCCTTCTTTTTTCCTGGTAATGAGCAAATTGTATTTGCTTCGACCAGCCATTTAAGCGGTGCCTGCCCTCCCAAACCCGAAATGCTTTCCAGGTTTCGTTATGCCTGGCCACTTTACCCTTACGATATTGTCAAAGCCAATGCGGATGGATCCAATCTGGAAAAACTAACGGATAATCCCAAATATGATGCGGAGCCTGTTATCTCTTCTGATGGCGAGAAGATCGTTTTCGGTTCACAACGATATGGTGATTTCGATATTTATCTGATGGATGCGACCGGCGATAACGTTCATCGTTTGACAGATAAAACAGGTTATGACGGCGGTCCATGGTTTTCTCCCGACGGAAAAAAAATTGTATGGAGGGCTTGGCATCCAGAATCTGAGCAGGAAAAAGCCCAATGGGCCAACAGTATGGAAAATAACTATATTGTTTCAGTACCCTTGGATATTTGGATCATGGATGTAGATGGTTCGAATAAACAACGCTTGACACAAAATGGTGCTACAAATTGGGCTCCATCATGGCACCCCGATGGCAAGCGTATTGTATTTTCTAGCAACATGGATGACTGGCATGAAAACCTCCAACAGTATGGGCACAATTTTGAGCTTTATTTGATTAATATTGACGGTAGCGGATTGGAGCGAATTACTTTCAATAAGGTATTTGACAGTTTTCCTATGTTCTCGCCGAATGGGGCCAAACTGGTCTTTGGCTCTAATCGCAATCCAGAGAAACCAAGAGCAACCGATATTTTTATTGCAGACTGGAATGAATAAATGAGTGCTCGTTTACTCATCTGGCTGGCATTGTCGACTTTCAGCCTTTTAACATCCGCAACATCAATAGCGAGCGATATTTATCGACACGATATCAAAGTAACCATCACCCCTGCTAAACATCTTATCAAGGTACTTGATAGAATCAGGTTGCCAGATCATGCGGCTCGGGAGCTAACATTCTCACTGCACCGCGGTTTAAATCCTCGCTCCCCAAATAAGAGCATAGAAATTTTTCCATTGACAAAGGATACTGCGCTTGTTCAGCAACATTTCAAACTCAGGTTACCGCCAGGAATAAACACTTTTGTTCTGGAGTACGAAGGGATAATTCACCATTCACTGAATGCTTATGGAAAGGATCAAGCAAGAGGGTTCCGGGATACCCTAGGCCTCATTTCGACCGAAGGTATTTATCTTGATGGCGCATCATATTGGTATCCCCATTTCCCCGATCAAAAACTGCTAAATTTTTCTTTGTCGGTCGATTTACCCAAAAATTGGGATGCTGTCAGCCAGGGGAAACGAATACAGCATGAACAATCGACACGAAGGAGCGTAGTCTGGGATTGCCTTTTACCCCAACAGGAAATCTACTTGATCGCAGCACAATTTACCGAATACATCTCTCGAACGAATAAAGCAACCGCGATGGTTTTCCTGCGTAAGCCGGACGAAAATCTGGCAAACAAATACCTGGAAACAACACATCGTTATATTCAGATGTATGAGAATTTGTTGGCTCCTTATCCCTACAACAAATTTGCCCTGGTCGAAAATTTCTGGGAAACGGGCTTTGGAATGCCCTCGTTTACTCTACTAGGTTCCAAGGTCATCCGCCTACCTTTTATTTTGCATTCATCCTACCCACACGAGATTTTGCATAATTGGTGGGGAAATGGAGTTTACGTCGATTATTCTTCAGGTAATTGGAGTGAAGGGTTAACTGCATATTTAGCAGACCATTTAATTAAAGAACAACAAGGTCAAGGGACTGCGTACCGCCAACAGAGTTTGCAAAAATATACGGATTACGCTGCAGAGGGTCACGATTTCCCTTTGACTCAATTTCGCGACCGGCATAGTTCAGCTTCAGAAGCTGTTGGTTATGGAAAAGCATTGATGCTCTTCCACATGCTTCGCCAGAAATTAGGCGACGAAATTTTCGTAGATGGTTTGCGAGAATTTTATCAGCAACATGTATTCAAAACAGCATCGTTTGACGACTTGCGAATTGTTTTGGAACAAGTATCGGGCAAAAATCTAATAGACGATTTTAATCAATGGGTAAAAAGAACCGGGGCGCCCGCATTACAGCTATCCAATGCAAAAAATACCCCATTCGAATCTGGCTATCGATTAAGCTTTGAGTTGAGCCAAACCCAGGATGGAGAACCCTACCAACTGTCGGTACCGCTGGCTATCACCTTTCAAAATCGGACACCTTCCTATCAAACCAATGTTTCGATGAACAAAAAACAACAAACATTTGATTTGATATTGCCCGCGCAACCCTTACGACTTGATGTTGATCCTGAATTCGATTTATTTCGCAAATTGGCCCGGCAGGAAATCCCACCCGCGCTTACACAGGTCTTTGGGAGTCATAAGGTAACAGTCATATTGCCAACTGAAGTTAATTCAGAATTGGACAATGCCTATCGAAAATTTGCCAAAAAAATTGAAAAAATGGGTCCGGGAATTGTCTCAATCCTAAAGGATAATGAACTTGATCATTTACCAGGAGATCAATCTATTCTACTACTAGGTTGGGAAAACCGTTGGATATCCGCAATGCCTTTGTCGCAATACGGTGTCTCTTTTGATCAAGACGAGGTGGAAATAGGAATAAAGCGCTTTTCCCGTGGTGAAGCCAGTACAGCCTTAACAATGGGACGCGGTAAAGATGGAGAATTTTCAATTAGTCTCGTTTCAACAGATCTGCCTAAAGCGCTTTCAGGACTGGCGCGTAAATTACCACACTATCACAAATACAGTTTTCTGGTCTTTACTGGGAGTGAGCCGCAAAACCGGCTAAAAGGAAGATGGCCTATTGAGTCCTCACCGATGACGGTCGCGTTTGGCGGCTCCACGAAACGTGGACAACTCAAGACGAGGAAACCATTAGCAATTTCTCCACCCATTTTTGATGGCAATAGGATGATGGACAGCATCCAATTCCTCAGTAGTGACGATCTAAAAGGACGGGGATTTGGTGAACCAGGATTGGATTTAGCGGCAGAATATATTGCCCAACAGTTTCAGAAAGCAGGGTTAGAGCCTGCAGGCGATTCGCCCGGAAGTTATTTTCAAAAATGGCTAGGCAGGGGCGGCGATCCTGAACGAAAGGTACCATTAAAAAATGTAGTTGCAGTTATTCCTGGAACTCACCCAAACCAGAAAACTGAAAACGTTGTTGTTGGCGCCCATTATGACCATCTAGGATTCGGCTGGCCGGATGTTCGCGAGAATAATTACGGTAAAGTTCACCATGGTGCAGATGATAATGCTAGTGGAATCGCAGTTTTACTTGAACTGGCGAGGATATTAAATAAAGTGCTAAAGCCCGATCGGAATATCGTATTTGTTGCATTTTCGGGTGAAGAAGCGGGTAGACAAGGCTCAAGATATTACATTAAACATCAGATAACCTACCCGATCCAAAACACCAGTGCGATGGTCAATCTTGATACTGTCGGACGTTTAGGCGAAAACAAATTGCTGGTGTTAGGCGCCCAATCCGCGCTGGAATGGCCACATATCTTCCGTGGGATAGGCTATGTTACGGGTATTCCGATCGAGATCGTAGCTGAAACACTCGACTCCAGCGATCAGATTAGCTTTCAAGAGTCCGGGATACCAGCTATACAATTGTTTTCTGGCGTTAACCTTGATTATCACCGCCCAACTGACACTTCAGAAAAAATCGATCCTAAGGGCTTAATCAAAGTAGCAAAAGTTGCCCGGGAAGCTATAGAATACCTCGCCACTCGCGAAGAACCACTCACTTCAAACGTTCCGATTAGAAACAACAAACAAACTAACAATCCACGTAAAGTAAGTCTCGGCAGTATCCCTGATTTTACCTACAAGGGAAAAGGATACGGTTTGTCGGGTGTGATTCCCGATTCACCGGCAGCAGTTGCTGGCTTGAGGAAGGGTGACGTCATTTTAAAAATGGGGGGCACAAACATTCACAATGTAAAAGATGCATCCAAAGTTCTCAAATCGATGCAATCGGGCGAGCGTCTAACCATTAATTTTCTCCGAAAGGGTGAAACCCTAACAACACAAGCAACCTTAAAATCTAAGTAACAACGTAATTGTAATTCCTCCACTAAATTATTAAGGATTAAGCAACCCCGAGAACGTTGTACAGGAATAGAAAGCCTCATGGGTGTTTAAATTAGCTCACCAAATTATCCACCCAACTATAATCAGAATATCTTTTTAGTATTGAGAATGCACTCATGTCAGAGTCCACAGCTGAGATTAGTCGTTGGCGGGAAAAATACCTGACCCAAATCGAAGCGTCTGAAACCCGGGAAAAATTACACCAAACCCACACGCAGTTGTTACAGCGCCTATTGGTGCGGATCAGCCTTGTAGCAGAGGGACAAGACGAAGAGTTGGATACTGAACTTTCTGGCTTGAGAGTATTATTGCGTAAAACACCGCCAAATATCGGGGAGTTTTCTAACAAACTCAAGAGGGTCGACACCCTTGTACGATGTTTGGATGAGAGGTATAAAGCCAGTAGTAATAGTGAAACCGAATTACTGAAACTTCTTATAGATCAGTTAATAAGCTTAGATTTAAGCCGTAAAAACAAAAAAGCTTTGCAATGCCTATCGAAAAAGTTAAAGGGACAAGGTAACGATTCCAGCCAGTATCCCTTGCTAATGAAAGAATATGCCCAGCTACAAAGTCTTGCGTTGTCTGAGTTGTTGGCTGATGAACAAAAGGGAAATGAAAGTAGTGGCATTATGTCACGACTATTTGGCAGCAAAGAAACTGATACATCGCAAGAACTACCCTCCGCGACCAAAACCAATCAAGTCACACAACGCCCAGCATTGGAGGGTTCTAGAGATTCTGAATCGGTCGTCGATAACATCGTTAACCAAAAGATAGCTGGAAGCTCAGAAAATCTATCGAAAGGTAAACCCACAGAATCGATAAACCTGGAACCGGTGTGCACGGTTCTTACTGGACTATTGGACCAACTTGGATTGCCAGATGAATTTCGGAATAGGGCTCAGCAATTCCGCGAGAAATTCGATCAAAAACCAAGTTTGAAAGAATTTAATGTGGCTGTAGATGGCTTGGCCACATTAATCATTGAGGCTGCTGGCAAAAGCCAGCAGGACTTTGAAAATTTTCTACAAAGCCTGGAGGGTCGATTAGTAGAGATTAACCGCTATTTGGTTCAAAACCAGAAAACCGAAAAAGAACGGCTTAGCAACAGTATTGAAATAGATCAAAAAGTACGGGCAAACACTGAATCTATTTCAGAACAGGTTCAGTCAGCGACAGACATCGACGTATTAAAAACCTCTGTACAACAACATATCGATAACATCACGTCGTCCATGGACGGGTATATTGCAACGGAAAAACACCGTGAGCAACTTATGCATACACAGATGGAGGCACTACAAGAAAAATTAGCCTTGGTAGAAAACGAGTCCAAAGCAGTCAAGAACCGATTGCAGGTCGAACGTGTACGTGCATTGACCGATGTATTAACTCGCGTACCTAATCGGGAAGCGTTAAATGAACGCTTCCGTTTGGAATGGGACCGGTTTCAACGCTATAAAAAACCGATTTCCTTGGCTATTTTAGATATTGATCATTTTAAAATGATTAACGATAAATATGGTCATCTGGTCGGCGATAGGGCGCTGCAATTGGTTGCCGATACAATCAAAAATTCGACACGCAAAACCGATTTTGTCGCGCGTTTCGGTGGCGAAGAGTTTGTCGTCCTAATGCCTGAAACCCAAACCGATAGGGCCGGGATTGCGATGAACAATTTGCGTGAAACAATTGCAAATATGGAATGCAGTTTTCTGGACGAAGAGGAGCATATGACCATTTCGATTGGTATAGTCGGCTTTCGGCTCGGCTCAACACGCGAAAATCTATTTGAGTACGCGGATCAGGCTCTCTACAAGGCTAAGGAAGGTGGCCGAAATAGAGTCGAAATATTTTGAACGCCGACTCCTATTATCGTGAACTCGAAGTAACAGTCCGCAAGCTTAGCGGATTTGTTACAAAATTAATGAGTTAACTCACCTAAATGATTTGGTAAAATGTCTTCCTAATGTAATCTCTAAATACTCTACAGAATAGTTTTAAAGGCCAAGATTGCCCTCAATATTTAGAATTTTTGTGTCTTCGTAGGACCTCACTCTGAAGCAATCATGCAGAAAATCAGATTAAAATTTTTAATCCATAGGCTCATGGGCCCGCAGAAATGCCATACCGCCAGTTTTTGTAAAGGCTTCCTCATGTGTTGAGCCTTTGGGCGCAAAATGGTAATCGCCCGCCCGCAAATGAATACCACCAAACATGACTTCGCCTTCCAGCATAAAACATTCCTCATCGGCAAGGTGCTCGTGTGCTGGCATCGAGGTTCCGGGAGCCATTTTTAACAAATAAGATTGCACTTGATCCTTACGGTCTTCGCTCAGAATCTTTTTTTCTATGCCTGGCATCAAGGTTATCCATTCGCCTTCACTCGCTTTAACAGTCATTAAATCGAAAGACTTTTTACCACAGATTCGTGCCATAACACGGGCTTTAAGTTCAGAGGCCCTGGCTTCAGGTGGTGCAATTGGAACAACAGCATCTGCCAGCTTGCCGATGAGTTGATCTGGAATTATTTCTCTCATGGTTTTATTTTGCTTAGCCATGATGCCCCTCCCCGTCAATGGAGTAACAAAATTGCAATGATGATTCGGCTTTAAGTTCAATTAGGCTTCGGCGAATGTGGCTTTTAACGGTACCTAGCGGCATTTCGATGAAATCAGCTATTTCCTGATAGGTCAACCCTCGAAAAAAAGCCAACGATAGCAGCTGTCGTTGGACCGACGAAAGTTTTTGTAATGATTGATGAATCAAAGAATGTTCTTGAGTAGTCGACAGAAGGTATTCTGGCTCAGCAAGCAGAGCTATCAAATCCAAATCGTCACTAGCACAAATTTCCGCACTGGACTGCCGCCGTTTACGCAAACGATCAATGGCTCTGCTTCGGCAAATTGTTAATAACCACGTCATAACGGAACCTTTTCCTGTTTGGTAGCGATCAGCTTGTTCCCAAACCTGCAAATAGACATCTGAAACTACCTCTTCCGCTTCTTCTGCCTGACCCGTAATACGCAATGCTAAGCCATATACGCTATTTATAGTCTGGTCATATAATTGACTTAAAGACGCTTCGTTTTGTTCCTTAATGCCTGCCAGACAGGCAGTGAGATCTTGTACGTTCAAATGTATATTACCTGTCGATACAGTCGTTCTGTGATCAATATCAATAACTTGCATATTTGCTATGGAAATCGCCGAGCGTTCTGTATTGTCTATCATCCCAATCACTTGAACGTTACCAGAATAGCAAAAATGAAACAATCAACAACTTTTTTTCTAGGCATTATAAATACTTAGATCAAAAGCTCTCTGCATGAACCAGACAAAAGCCAGTAGCATAATGGCTTGTGAACCAGCATATAAAACAATTCGCTGATAAAACCAATAACTTCTTAGTAAATAGGCCATAGGCAGATATACTGAAACTATAGCTAATTGCCCGATCTCTACACCCAAATTAAAACCCAAAAGAGATACTCCGACGTTTGCTGTTGTTAAATCTAAATCCGTGAGTACACTCGCAAATCCGAAGCCATGGATCAAACCAAACACGAAGGCGACAAACCATGCACGCTCACGAAAAAAAGGATAGAGATTATTCGCAGCGACCATCATGACCGAAAAAGCAATAGTTGATTCTATCAGTCGCGACGGCAAACTAACTATTTGTAGGACACCCAACAGTAAAGTAATAGAATGAGCAAGAGTAAATGCCGTGATGATTTTTCCAACCTGACCGAGGGTATTGGTAAAACTGGTATTTTGTACCCACCCTGTTGGCGTTCTTGAAACTACCGATGGCAGTAAAAGGCACAGTAAAAACAAAATATGATCGTAACCAATCCAGATATGCCAAACCCCTTCCTTTAGAAATTGAACAAATGTTTGCCATTGACTTGATGGGTTGAAATCAATATTTGCTTGCTGTTTTTCCGGGCTAAAAATAACAAATTCACTGCTGGTTCCGTGGTTTATTTGTACCAATCCTCTGTGCGTGGGATCCAAGTCAAATAACAAATGATATTCAACGTTTAGTTTATCGACTAACGAAGAGCATATAAGATCAAAATTAATGACTGCATAAGCTCCATCTGAATGATGGTCAATTTGCAAAAGCCCGGGTTCCCGAATACATTCACCGGGCCCTTGATTAACCTGTAAACGAGTAAAGGCATAGTTTTCAATTTCTTGATATCGATTCCGAAGTTCAGACCAGGTAATGGCACCATCGTTATCAATATCCAAAGCCAGCGCATATTCTAAATCCCTTAACGCAATATCCCAGCGACCAGTGATAGTATTCCCATTAATCTGTAAATTAACAAAACTATCACTGGATTTATGGCTCCAAACCAATGGCGATGTCAACATTATTATGACCAGTAATATTTTAGATTTCATCGCCTTTGTCCGCCTGGCTTGCTAAGAGTTGTCGTACTAGCACATCGCTACTTCCTTGCTGGTTTAGCCAATGCGCAGTCTTTTGAACGATTTCATTATCATTTGCCGCTATTGCAGATTGCAGCAGAATGTAAGTATCGGCTGGCTCGCGCTGAACTTGCCAATTTTGTTTGGCTAATTGTAGAGCCGCCTGTGGCTGCCCCTGCAAACGCAACATAAATCTTGCTTCATCACCTTTATGTAAGGTTGATCCCCTTTTACGATTAGCATCGTAGCGTTCATTTAATAATGCAATCTGTTCGGTCAATTGCTCCGAGTGGATCATCTGATTAGCCAGCGCTAAGCGCAGTAGTAATGAATCATTTTGAGTCTCGGAAGTCAGTAGCTCGATCACATCAAAAGGTCGCCGTTGTTGCAACAAGTAATCAGCGTATACCCGGTACAAATAAAAATCTTTAATTCCACTTTGCAAAGCTGTTTGAAAATGTTGATCTGCAGCTCTAAAGTAACCTAATCGCCAAGCAATTTCGGCTAACGCAGTCCATGCCCAAGCCTTGTCTTTTTTTAGCATCGGAACATGTGTGGACAATACCCGGTGTAATATTCGATAACTGGATTCTGCCTCACCACTTAAGCTTGCAGGTGTACTTTGACAGACTAGCGCCATTATCATCGACGACCTACGCATTAATTGTCGACAATGTTGTATTGCTGTTCGGTAATTGCCCTGAACAGTAGCAATAGTCGCTTTGATCAAATTCGCCTGAATATGTCCGGGCTGGACCTTGAGTATCCGCTCTAAATCTGTATTTGCGCCAGTGAAATCATGAGCATTCTGGCGAATGATCGCACGCATCAATAATGCGGTTAAGGGTGGCAGGCTAGTTTGCCACCACGGGTTTAATACCGACTGCGCATAACCCATATAACGTGGGTCGGCTTGAGTTTGAGATAATTCAATATAGTATTGGGCTAATTGACTCGCCGCTGACCAATCGTTTGGATGGTTTTTAAGTTGGGCTCTAAGCACCTTGATTTTTTGACTGGTTTTGGATTGAAAAAGCCGCTCAGGAAGCCGTTCGATGATCTGATTGTCTTGTTCCGGTATAAACGGTTTGGCTAGCGTAACGCTGGGTAGCATGATGAGCAATATCATCAATAACTGCTGGCTTTTGTTCATGACAAATTCTCCATCTAGTTTTTTTCCGAAAGCTTGGGTCCGGAAAAAGAGGGTGGGTTACGGCACGCAATACGAACGGGTGAGTTGTAGATTCGTTAGTAAAGCGCACCTCACCCAAGTCACCGACTAGGGACAGTTTCCTGTACAACCAAGCTCGCCCGTATCGATATGGCGACTTTCTACACCGGAATGAGCCAGACCGACATAAGGGAAAGTTTCACGATAAGGCACGTCATTCTGATTAACGCCATCACCGACCCTATTATGAGGAAACCCATTGGAACCAGAGCCAGCCAAAATACCTATAACAACTCGGGTAGTGATGTCGACGACATCATCAGAAACACGCCGACCATTAGGAAAGCCAGCTGGATCATCATTAGCAGCGTCATCATCCAGCAGTGTCAAAAACCCTAAGCGACTGCGATTCGATATAGCCGTTGCAGGAATACCCGTATTGAGTCGTAAGAGATCGGCAATCGGGCCTTTGGGCGTTCCCGGTGCAGCGATAGGCGGCATATATTGCACCAAAGGCAACAAGTCATTGCGTGGTGCATCGGGTACCGGCAAAACACCTGGACTGATGGTATCGTATAAAGCATTAAGGACACGCGCCAGAACAGGATCGAGTACAAAACCGGCAAACTGGGCATCGTCTTTGGGTTTGCTCTTGCTAAATAGGTCTTTTGATCCAATACCGATAAGCAGCTCATTGATCAACGGATTCGCCATACGTTGACGTTGTACCAACTTTTTTGATACCCGGTCTTGCCGATCTGGTCTTCTGGCAAACTTTTTTTCCCGTGGTCTTGAGGTAGTTGCCCAAACACCAATCGTTGCTTCGGGTTCAGTAGCATCGTGCCGGTATCCGTCATGAGTAATTAATTTGATCGGTATTTCGATGGCAATGCTGTTGACATTGAAACCCGCTATATCGTCAGGGGCAAAATTTTGCTGATCATCGGTATCCTGATCATCAGATAATACACCTGGTACGCCGGTATCAAAAGCAGCGGTTCTTAGATTAAAGGAATCAAATACAGCGCCTAAATCGATGTAAAATGGGTCATCAACCGTACCTGCAAAAACTTTTACACCATCACCCAAATCATAAATTCCCTGATCGGTCAAATCCGCATAATTAGGCATAGTTCTGGGGCCAGTATTACTGGGTACTGCAAACAATTTCAAACCTTTACTTAGGCTTTTTATATCACGTTTTTTAGCTCTGCCTTTCTTGTATTTGATCATGGTGACATTATACTGCTGGCTCAAGTTTAAACCTTCAGAGCCGGGGCCATCCAATGCGGTAATAGCGCTCGGAAAGACTGGAGAACCAGGTAATACAGGCATTGGTGAATTGTCAGGTGCAACTAGACCATTACCAGCACCGAAAAGGCCGACAAAGACGCCCGGTTGACGGAAATTAGTCGTAAAACGAAAGTCAAAACTGTAGTCCTCAACAGCATCATGATTGTTATCAATTTTAATGCTATAAAGAACCTCTGGATCAAATGGAAAGCGTGTTGGCCCATTAGATGGCTCCAATAAAGGGTCAACATTCATTATTAAGGTCACTTTTTCGGGATTGTCATAACTCACAAAAGCATAAACATCCGTGATATCTACTTTATGGTCCAAAGCGGTTAGCGGCGCTTCGCGATGATTGGCAGCAAAAACTGTGCTGCTCAGGGTTAGTACCAATCCTAACCCGGTCAATAAACGACTTGTGTTTTGCATAGCTCTCTCCTCGCTGGGGTTAATTTAAATGAGATTTTTCCCATTCATAATTAATTACGAGAAGTTAAGAAAAATAGATGCAAAATAAGATAAATAATTTGTCCGTTATTCGAAATAAACAAGCATTAGCAAAAGCCGTACGCCAAAGCACTAAAGCCATGGCATAATGTAGTGCGATATTGGCGAGTGCTCTTTGTATAAATCACGTGACAATAAGCGGTTAAACAAAATTCCAAAGGCTGATGAAATTGTGAAAAGATTTTTTAAAATCGCGCAGATACTTCCATTGAAATTCTTAATTCTACCGTTGATTTGTGTGTTTGGGATATTCGGTTCCTGGAATTCCCAAGCAGCCGACACCCAAACCAAACCGATAATCCATAACACCCAATTCTCCTCTGAGCTTGTTAAAAAAGTTCAGCGAGCATTGTTTGACGACGGATATAATCCTGGAAAAGTAGATGGCATTTGGGGCAGAATGACCCTTACTGCGATGAACCAATTCCAGGAGGATAACGGTTTACGAGCAACCAATAATTTAAATAAAAAAACACTCGACTTGCTATTTTTGGAATAATTCAGGCTTTTCCGGTCTATGGTAGTTGGTGAATGCTTACTCCCTCAAAGATATAGGTCTGGATGAGGCAGAATATATTCAACCATCTAATTTCCCCTCACCAAGGACCTCCTGAATCTTTTCCGAGATTCCTCACCAGTTTTAAAGTGCTTTACCGGCGTTTAGTAAAACCAATTACTCTTTTTAGGTGTGGCGACTCGATCCCGGCAGGAACCCTCGCTACCGGGTTCATACAATAAATTGCCAACCGCACCCAGCGCTTCGGCAGGTATGGTGATGAAGGGCGCAAAGATATAACCGCCGACAGTCAATAACGCCTGTTTGTATGGGATAGGTAAAACAGACGGATCGGATAACGTGCCCAAAATGTGGATAGGGGTCCGACTGTTCATAAGCAACCTTTTCTTTTCCAAATTGACAACGACATCAATTTTTTCTGCACCGAGATCAACTGTTCCTTCGCCCCTAGCAATAATTTTAGGGCCATCCAGGTAAAATACTTCAGTATCCATTATTCCCTTATTGATTTTGTAACGTACAATCGCGCAGTTAATTTTTGTTTCATTTTTGCTGATACCAAAAGTAAACAACCAGTCCACGAAATCCAGAAACAGGAAATCAATTTGTCGGCGCCGGATCATCCCATTTCCCAAGGTGATACCAAAGTCACCATCCAGATTGGCGGCAATTTCATGCGCAGAGCTCCCTATGCTCGACAATTCAACAGCCAGATCCATAGTGCCTTCTATTGGCGTGGGTATCTGGGTCTGCAGGAGTAAACCTTTCAGATTAACATCGTCGCCTGACAGACTGAGCTTTAGGCGCGGAGGTTTGTTGGCATCGACGCTTGCATGTGCCTTGACTTGGCCGTCTGCATATTTGAAATTTGCCGAGTCAATGTCCAAGACCCCGTTATTTAACTTAATGTCCATATCGACTGAATCTAGCACAAACTCAGTACCCTCTACTTCATCGATATCGACTTTGATATCCAGATCCACGCTATATAGGGCATCGAAGGAAATCGGCGTTCGACTGAAATAATGATCTTTATGCTGTTTTTTTGGCTGTGCCCGCTGGTTTGGACTTTGTACTTCCGCCTTGATACCGAAGTCCTGTAGATGAAGAACCGGCATAGAAATAGAACCTTTAACGACGGGTTGTTTATCAAAGTTCAATACTTTCAGTTTGCTGGTAACCTCGGTTTCGTTGAACTTAAATATTCCGTCAAAGCTGGCATGTTCCCTATTGCCAACCAACCTGCCCTGTAAATCGATCTCCCCAAGCGCTGGCAGGTCCATATTAAAAGCTCGACCAAGACGTTCCAGATCTTGGATCGAGATATAAGCATCAATATTAATTTCGTTGCCCTGCATAATATCGTCAATGCCGCCTTTTAGCTTGATATCTATTATATTCGTTTGTTCGGTTTCCAGACTTAGGCTTTTAACACCGAACCTTCCATCGGCGTCAGACAATAAAATATGTCCGTTGAGAGGAACCGGATTTTTCGGTTTCTTAGCCAAAAACTGATGTACGAACTGTTCGCTGAACGGTATATTAATCTCAATTCCCTTACCTTCCAGAAGATTGTTGACCGAACCACTGATCAATAATGCCGGAGCTGCGCGCGAACCAACTAAAATTTCCAATTTCTTAACTTGTAACAGATTCCCTTCACTGTCGACCTGACCGGTGAAAGTAAGCGCTCCCATATCGATAACTTCCTTTCCAACCAATTCGGACAACACGCTGGTTGTCGGAGCAGCAGCAGCCAAATTAATCTTGACACCTTTAAAAGGAGAGTTTCCGAGTGCAAGTTGTTCGATGTTCCCCCTGACAGATGCGGTCAGTTTTTTCTGGCTGCCTGCATCGAACTTTATTGCCTCGACGCTGACAGAGCCAAAATTACCTTTAATGTTGAACTGACCCGAAAGTGGTCCTATGTCTGGAATATCCCCGCCATTGGCTAAAACGGACAGTGCTTTGGTGCTTGGAGCCTTTACCACAGCTCGCAGATCGATCCCAGCTCCCTGATCTCCAGTCAAGGGAAGCTTAGCGATACTACCGGCCAGATCGAGTAGCAACGAGCGTTTCCGACCTATACGAATATTGATATCGCGCCCTGAAAAATCACTCCCTTCGCCATTGACAACCATACTTGCCATGACAGGACCCAAATTGGGCAAATCGAAACCGAGCAATTTTGATACCTTACGTAGGGATGTAGACTCTGCACGAATTTTGATCAAGCTGCTGCCAAGGGATACCGAAGCTTTATTATTATAGAGCAATTGTATATAGCCTTCGGCCATTGTAGACAGGGACTTCAAATCACCTGCGGTTAATTGCAGATTATTAAATCGGCCATGTTTGGTCCCGCGAGTATAACGAGTATTGATCGTAACCGGACCAATATCCGGTAAATCATGTTGTAGCAACGTACCGATAAAACTAGCTTGGTCGGCGTTCAGAACCAAGTCCAACGTAATATCGCTATTTGGTACATCGGGACTCAGAGGTACATTGCCAATGTTACCCGTAATTTGTAGATTTACTGGTTGCCCGATGCCAATTATGAGGTCGATGTCTTCAATGACTAAGTTTGTATCATGGCTTTTTATCTTCGCTTTACCAATAACCGGACCCATCTCGGGTATTACATCAACTAGGAACGGTCGGGCTGCAACTGTCGTTGCTGCATCCAATGTGGCGTTGATCGACATTGCCTGAATAAAATGGGTGGTGTCCGGATTGAAGTCTATATTTCCCTCTAGGGTGGTTTTCAATCCAAGTGGATCCGATAATCGAGCGTCGATATCGACCAACCTGATGGTGTCCTCGAAATCAATCAAACGGGCATCGAACCTGATATCATTGAATTGTGGCATGCTGGCGGGCAACAGTAGGGCGGTCAGATCCGGGTCCGCAATAACACCATTGAAAGAAATATTGATACCGCTACTGGCCAAAATATCGGCGATTGCACCCGTAGCCGTAACCTTGATTCGGTCATCCCGGATTAAGGTCAGGTCTAAACCAGTTATCTCGGGTCGATACAGATCACCTCGGAGTCTGCCAATGCCATTTACCCGGATTAAATCCGGAAAATTGGGACCTATTAATTTCTTCAGGTCGGCTACCTCGAGATTAAACTGCAGATCCAAACCATTTGCGTGTAGTACGTCGGTAATTTCACCTTGCAAAGATGCAGAGAATGATGGAGTCGACAGTTTGATATCAACCGGATACTGTTTTTCGGTTAACAGTTTCTGTAAGGATCCCAGATGGCCTCTTATAGAAAATTGTTGTTTATTGATAAAACCGTTGGCGTCAACCAATAATGGTCCTTGGTCATTGATATCATCAATGTTCAAATGCAAAAGGGTATAGCTTTGGTTTTCCTCGCCAACATTGACAACAACATTGGTAATAGCCGCAGATTTAAGTACTAGAGCGGGAAAGAAATAGCCCGGCGTGAAGCTTGGACCTCCATCTCCTTGGGAGGGATCGGTTAAATTCGCAACCAGTTTGGTAACCAACACACGTTCTATTAACAAAGTTCCATCCAACAACGGCTCAAGCATAAATTGCAACTCAAATGCTTGCAGGCTTATGTGATTCTCACCAGTTTTAGAGAACAGCTCAATGCCCTTGACCGATAAGTCAGGTACGGCAGAAAGATTGAAATGGAATGGGCCGGAAATTTCCAGGCGGTAATCGCTGGACACATCGACCAATTTAATCAGCAACCAACGGTAATCATCGTCATCGAAAATAGCAATGATTGTGGTAATGATCAGCACCAAACCAACCAAGCCGCCAGTCAGTGCAAAAAGCACGTTCTTAACTGAAAATATTTTTTTCATTAAAGCCTATTGGTCTGGGGCAATACAACTAAAACTCAAGCTGTGAGAATAGATACACGAGCAACGACTATTTACAGTTGTTATCCAAACTGCAAATCAGATCCCTTCTAAATGTTTCTTCCGCTTTCAGTCACTAATGACCCCATCCACCAGTAGACTTATCGCTCAAAAAAACGTTAGCTGCTAACTGCCTGAAATCAAACTATTTGGCAATCTCCAGTTTACGTTTTTGCGTATAGAGATATCTTACCATGTCGTATTCGAACGGTGAACCACTCTGATGGTAACGAAAGCGAGTTTGCTTACGGGTGTTGATAGCACGGGTAGTATGAAACGCGACCGCTCCAGACGTATTGTTATCGAAATCAAAAGCAGCGCCATAGACCACGCCATAGGCCATACTATCAACCAGCAATCCAACGCCGTCTCGGGTATTGGTAGGACCCAATAGCGGTATTACCAGATAGGGACCGCTCCCGACACCGAAATGCCCCAGTGTCTGACCAAAGTCTTCCTGATATTCGAAAATTTCCCAACTGGTTGCATGGTCCCACAGTCCTGCTATGCCCAGAGTGGAATTGATGAGGAAGCGTGACATTGCGTGCAACGCTGATTTTGGTTTCAGTTGGAAAATCGAATTGGTCAGATTGCTTAGTTCGCCTAAATTGGAGAAGAAATTGTCGATTCCAGTTTGGGCAAGTTCGGGGGTGACAAATTCATAACCTCGAACAACCGGTAAAAATACATACTGGTCAAAATTGGCGTTGAACTTATAGGTGCTCCTATTGAAGCTTTCAATGGGATCATAAATTCGCATTGCGTAGGTAATGCTGTCATCGTTACTCAATGTACGCTGAGCTGGAATTATTTCAGCCTGTTGCTTAGGTGACAAACTGCAACCCGTCATCGCACCAACACTCAATATTAGAATAAGAAATAGAATCTTAGGGTGTAAATCTTTCTCAATCATCGATCCCTGTCTTATTTTTCTTGAAAAAATCAATCATGTAAGCCACATTTTCTTTATAGTCCATGTTCCCACAATGGCCGCCAGTAGGGTATATTTTTGCCCTTGATGTAAATATTTTTTTCAGATATTCAATTTCGCCCGGCGCCATAATGAAATCATCCTGATTGGTCATCAAACCGATTTTTTTCGAACTGACCAAATAATCTTCAATACTATTGAGACTGGTGCTGGCGATTAAATCCTGTTTACTCAGACTTGTTTGTCTGCCTTGAAAATACGGATAGAAATATTCGTTGAAATAATCAACAAAGCTGATCCTGAAACTAGTCAGCATATAGTCGGTTAACGAACTGCTAGTGGTCAGCACAAGATTTTGAGGGACGATATAACCCCGATTGTTGACGACATCAGAAGTAAAATACATATTTGCTGCGGAAACGCGAAACGAAATGCCTATAACAGCCGCCATTTTTCCAGGTGAGGATTTAAGGCTTTTAAAAACTTCGTACAAGAATTCATCGTCAATATCGACAAAATTTCCCATAGTATAAAATTCTGAAAACTCGTCCATAGTTTCGGTCATGAATTCACCCATCTTATCCAGTCCGCCCGGTATATTATTGACGAGAAGATCATCCAGGATGCTAACCGAATTAAATAAACTCACCGGTGGGTTGATCATCAACACCTTGTTAAAACTGAAAGTTTTACGGTCTTCATCCAGCTTTGACACAAACGCAGATTGGGCGCCACCCAGACTATAACCGGTCAGATAAAATTCGGTTACATGTAGATCTTAACGAATTTCCGCCCACACCAGCTCCATAACCCGATAAAGATCTTTACTATCTTCGCTGATATTACCGGGTACCGAATTGGACGATGCTGAAACAATAAAATTCGGGTGTGTAGGCGACGTCAGAGTAACGACATGAAAACCAGCCTGATAAAATACCCGGAGTAGCATATCCATTTTAGGCGAATTGTAATCAGCTCCAGTGCCGGCAATCACAAATATCAGTGGTGCGGATCCTTTTTGAGTGGCCAAAGAATACCTGAAATAGTCATCGTACCAAAAAATATCAGGTGTTTTACGTTCTTGGAAGACCTTCAATTTCCGGGTACTAACATTAACTTTTTCAGGTATCTCGGCCTTGAATTCTACCGGAGTCCCGATAATTGCAGCTTCATAAGGATTTGTCAGTGGATATTCATAGGCTTCGGAATTACCACAGAAGCTTATAAGCAACAAAATTAGGTAGCTGCAACTTAGTGTTTTATACATAATGAAATTCGAAAATAGAAAAATAAGCCACCGTTGTATTCAACCCCTAAGAGCTATGAATCGAAAGGACTCTGGCAGCCACATTTCAGTTTGCAGTCAAACCCATTTCTAAACAAAACACTTACCTGCATTCTCGCCCACCAGACTGGATTGAATTATTACAGTCGACAGGTTATTCTAAATCTTCACGATCTAACGTGAATCCAAGACTAATTCATAAGGTTAACTAAAAAAAGAGGAAAAGTCATGAGGCTCCAACTGATAAAAAACCGACCGCTGCTCAAGTCGACTGGATTAATACTTTTCATGGTAATGCTGGGTGGGTGTGCCTCAAGCTATCAAGCGCGTCAAGTAGAAACATCGGGGTTCCTAAACGATTACTCTATGCTAAAAGAGGGGAAAGGCGATCAAGCTTTGATGGTGTATATTGACCCTCAAATCAACACCATCTGTAAAAAATACTCGAAGGTGATTTTAGACTCCGTTACGCTTTGGGTCCACGATGATTCTTCATTGACTGATGTTCCCGTTGAGGAGCAACAAGCACTGACCGATTATTTTTATAAATCGCTGGCCACCGCGTTGGAAAAAGATTATCAGTTAGTTGATCAACCTGGTCCTGATGTTATGCGGATTCGGACAGCCTTAACCGAAGCTGATGGTTCGTGGGTTGTCCTGGATACGATCACCACCGTTCTACCCATAGGATTGGGTGTTTCGGTATTAAAATCCATCGCTTTGGGAACCGCCAGTTTCGTTGCTGATGCCACTGTGGAAATGGAAATTGAAGATTCCCTCACGGGTAAGCGATTAGTCGCTGCTGTTGATCGACGGGCCGGCGGAAAAGGCTGGGCAAAGAAATTCGATAGCTGGGGGAAAGTTGAAACAGCTATGGATTGGTGGGCTGAGAACTTGCAAAACCGCCTGAGTGAATGCCGAGTGGGAAACTTGAATCCGTAAAAATCAGGCCAGTTATCGACCCTTCAATGATCGCTCTAAGGGATAAATGCTAGCCAATAGTCTAATAGTATTCAAATCAAGCGGACAGATACAAAATGCCCATAACCCGCTATTAGATAACGGGTTATGGGCATTCTTGGGTTTATTTAGACTTTAACTTGGAGGTGCGGTCTCAACCAAATAACTTACTCAACACATTGTATTAAAGTATAAATATTGATTCAAAATTTTCTTGTTGCCCCCAGTTTGCTACAGTCATTCCTTTATGTCATAAAAACGACCCAGTCACCACCGAAGAAGTCTGGCGTAATGAAATGATTTTTAATTTGATCGGATAGTCTTTTCGCAAGGTAAACCAGGCGAATATAAATGGTAAAATTAAGATGCCAATACCTAAAAGACAGCCTGCTTTCCTTTTCCCTGCTTTAAGGCTCCCGCAGTTTGGGCAATACGGCTCAGCATCTGATTTCCGGTTGTTGCAATCTGGACTTATAAGCATGGCCATTGAAACATCTCCACAAGCGCCACAAAGATGAAAGGAGTGCGGCACTCACTTCGTGCCACGATCACCTTTGCGGTTCCGCTGCAGTTCTTTTAGCCCAGTCCAATCGCCCTGTTGTGCCATCGTTGCTTGTTCCGGCCAGGATGAGGCATCTGCTCTGCGATATCGGCTTCCCCCTTTTTCTAAAATACTCTTAAACTGTTCGACAGAAGTACTGGCTAAATCTGCATAAGTTAGAATGCCATTCTGATTCAAAAGCGCCATGGTCTTTGCGCCGATGCCTTCAATTTTCTTAAGATCGTCGTAAGAACCTGATGGAGTATCGACAGCATGTAACGACACCGAAGGTTGTGCTTTTGTGTCAGTTGCCGCTGCAATCGTGCTGGTTAGCTTTTTGCTCAAATTAGCGATTGTTTTATTCACCCCGTCGACGATTTCCGATGGTAAATAACCATTTAGAATCCAGCCGATGACAACCCCGATTATTAAACTGAACATAATGGACATATTCTCCTCCCTATGTACGTTTAGATATTGATGACTCGTTTGCGGATGCGTAAGTCGAAGGATAAGGATACTCCCACAGCTTTTCAAGAACAAGAATTGAGAATTGGTATACGATGTGTATCCACCCCCTAATACATCGTCACAATAAATAAATGTGTCGATTTGCTCATGATGCCTTTAATATAGAGTAAACCACCATTACTTCTTGCGCTTTATTTTTAGAGCGATGTCTGGATTAATTTTTCAGCTTTTTTCAGGTTACTTATCTTCTTACAATATTGCGTCTATACTGCGACTAAAGGCATGATAAGCCTTGATTTTTATCTTTTTGCTCTCCTTCCTCGCACCATTTGGTCTTGTCTTGGGTTTATGTGGTGCGGGGTTCCGTTTTGGCTTTTATGCGCCATTGCTGATGGCAAAAGAAATATCTTAGTTATTGGATTCAAATGGGAATCATAATACCCAATTGCCAACGAAGACACCAAGGTGTAGTCAATTTAATCACCCCTGAAGGGTAAAAAGTTTTCTAGTCAGATAGCCAACCAAAACTTAAAATAACACTTGGCAGACTGAAATATTGCACAGGAAAGAAACCGAATTATTCACCAAGTGAAATTGTTGCTTACCAACCCAACTCTGCTATTGGGAAAAATTATCCGATTGACTGGAAGATGCGCCTGAGAGTACATTCAGAATATTAGGTTGAATTGCCGACCTCGGCTAAAAGAGGAAGTTAATGTATCGAGTTTCGATAAAAAAATGGCTTGTCGTTTGCCGCTCAATTTCAGCCCCCCCTTTCACTACCTCAGACATTCGATCTAATCAATTCTGAACTGTTACCCGATTTAATCCAGTTCCGTCGTGAGCAAATCATTCCAATCGCTATTGTTCCATTCGCGGTTCTCAAAAAGTACACACTGTATCACCACCATTTTCAATCCAGCCGTGGATCATTTTTTTTGTTGTGAATCGGCCAGCGCAGTTGCCAGCTTGATCGATGACGATAATACCGCCTCGACCTTTAACCTTTCTCACCAAATAATCGATTCCGTGCCGCGCTGCACGATCAGCATTATAGGATTGAAACTCGATGACGTCAGCGACGGTTTTTGAAAGCACAGTACGCAAGAAATCTTCTCCATAACCTGTTGCTGAAACCGCACAAGTCTCATTGTCCGCAAACACACCGGCACCAATAATAGGAGAATCGCCCACCCGTCCCATACGTTTATTGACAATCCCACCCGTGGAGGTTGCAGCCGCGAGATTCCCATAAACGTCACGGGCGATTGCTCCGATGGTTCCATATTTCTGCCCGTCCTCGAAATGGGCAACCACATCGTCATGGTCCAATACAATGTCGCCCTTGGCATGGGCTTCGTTAAACTGTTTAATCCGTTCTTCCGTAAAAAAATATTGGTCGGGTACCCGTTCCATTCCACAATGCTCAGCAAAACGCATTGCACCTTCGCCAATCAACATAACATGTTCGCTTCTAGCCATGACTAGTCGGGCTAGAAGAATAGGATTGGCTATGTTATGTACCCCAGCAACGGAACCCGCTGATAAATCCCGGCCATCCATAATCGCCGCATCCATTTCTACTTTGCCGTCTTCGTTCAACACCGAACCACAACCAGCGTTGAACAACGGTTCATCCTCAAGCAGCGACGCGCACGACTCCACAGCCTCCAAAGCACTACCGCATCTGGATAAGATATCACGCCCGTACTCCAAGATTACTCTAATGCTTTCCAGGTAACGCACCTGGTCTTTCGCGGATTTTAGATGGTCAAGGGCTCCGGCCCCACCATGAACCATTAGCGAATATTGGGTATCCAAAACCGTCCTAACCATTCAATTCGTGATGATGGAACTTAGAATACAAGCGAAACTAACGCCTTACAAGCGCTCAGCCAATTTTTCTCCAATCTGGGCCCGAAGGTATTCTGGTCCCGCGATCAATACACTGATTTTGCCGACGAGAATGGTCCCCCAATTGACAAGGATCACTCCGGTTTTGCGGGAGGGATCATATTCGATGCTGCTGAGATCGATTTCTGAAAGTTTCCGGTGGCGGGTGCTCATCTCCCGGCTAACCCACTGGTCAATTCCAAGTTTTCGAGCGATGGCTGAAGGATAAGATGCCCCATTGAATCGGGGGTTGCATTCTATTGGGATGAAGCGAGGCCCGTGTTTGTCATTGATAACGGCTACATCAAAAGCAAATATACCTCGCATACCTTTTTTCACTAACCAATCCGCCATAGGATCAACGCTTTCCCACGGAGTATATTTTGAGGGATATTGATTACCCACATGTGTAAATCGGTCGAGTATCTGTTCGGTAACTTCGCGCCGCTTAAGTTCCGTGACAGTTTGCTCATACTGCAAATTCAGGAAGGATTCGGCATGGACTTCCTCCTGTATTTGTAATGGTACATCCTCTGCAAAGTAAGCCAGTGCCTGAATCACCTCCGTTACGTTCCGACAACGGTAAATTCCCTTACCAGCTACGGATAATGCAGGTTTAACATAACAGGGAAATGAAAAGTTCTCAATGCCGGCAAGCCACCGTTTACGACTAAAACATAGCGTTTTTGGTGTATCAAGCCCTAGGTGTGATCCAAGTGCTATAAAATTGTTTTTGTCGTTAATGTGTTCCACGACCTTGAACCAGCTGCGAGCTGGTCGTGAATTATTCTCGCGTGCACCAAAAAAGAAAAATGAATCGTCCATTTTCGGGTACAACTTCATCCGTTCTAGGGAAATATCCCACAAAACATGTTGAGTATGATCCAGCTCGACACGCGAATAATGAGCGGTAATATCATTCCACAGGTTCTTAAGGAAAGGATTAATTTGAATAATATCTTCAGGTTTAGTCAACCCAAGAGCGCGCCCTGAATATAGATGATTCCCGGTTACATCGTCATGGGTGCACGACAAAATATCATGATTGTAAATACATGGTTTGCTTCCGTGGTGAAGAATGCGTGCTGTCGATTTCATTGTTTCGTATCCCCCCTCATAGCGCATTCCCAATTCCATTTGCGTTAGGAATGTTACTTTCCCCGCCAGAAACTAATGGGAACCAAACTTCGTTGGACGTTGTTTAGCACAAACATGGTTTTTTCTACCCACTAAGTTTTCTGATTGAGATTTAATACTCGGATATACTTCGATAATTGAAATTAAGTTTGTATATTGAACTTTTCGCTTGATAATCCTAGTAGAGTTTTACTAAATTGTTAGTGCAGAAAGAGCGATGTGCGACAAATAGCAAGAGTGTCGCTACCTCGTGAAAGATTTTGGAACATCCATGTCACCAAAATCGACACGCCAGCGGGAAAGCCAATAATATAGGGATGTCCTTTATTCGTTTGGACGGTGAATTTTAATGAGTAGCAAGACTAAAAAAGTAGCGTCTCCTTTTGTCTTGCCCTTACGGTTGATATCGAATGAAAGTCGAATGGCGTCGTTTCTCGTTGGTATTTTCGGTAAGATCGCACATTATTGATTAGGAGAAACGTCATGAGAAAACCTCAATGGGCACTACAATTGATTCTGATTTCGATCAGCATCATTTTTTCAAATTCAGTTAGCGCGTACGGTGGCGGTGGAACCCCGAAACCGCCTTGCAAGCCAGCGAAATTCAAAAGATTCAAACCGCCGGCAAGCAGCGTCGTTGAGCCAAAATCTGGATTTTCATTCATCGCATCTCCAAACACAAGCCCATCGACCATCAAAGTTTCAGTAAAGAGGATCAAAGTCAAAGTGGATGTTGAAAAACAAATTGACGGGCAATTTCGAGTGAATGGGACGCTACCCGATTCTCTATCGGAAACATGGGCAAAAATAAAAATTGTGGGGGAAGCAAATAATTGTAAAGGATCAGCATCCTGGTTGATAAGAATTGCCGAAGCCAAACAAACTGAGAATACTCAACTGGAACTGATCGAAAAACTGGAAGAAAGCAAGGAGGGTTCAGCGCAACCCTGATTAGCGCCATAATTGTGCTACAAATACAAAAACGTCGAGAACGTTTTTGAACACCTGAACGCTGGCCGCAAGGACAAAAAGCATGGATGCGTGAAGTCAACACACTGATTTACATTTGTAATCTGATCGCTTTCGCCTTGTGCTGGTGTTTTTTAGAGGCAATCTTAAGCGTTAGATATACAATTTCTTATACAAATTCGAGTTGCCGCTGTAGGCAATGCAGGTTAGAAGGTCTGATTGATCGCTTTGAGTATGGTCGCGACATTCATCTAAAGCTTTGATCCGGCCGCTAATATTCCGATAACGGATGTTCGGCGATTTAGGCTATCTGGCGACTTTCGGCCAGGAGCCGCCGGTCGTAACGATTCGCTCGAGGCGTCGAGGGAGGTAACCAGGCCACGTGCGGGACATGTTAGTTTTCCGCAGTGCATCGTTCCTGTGAATTTATGCTACCCCCCTTTGTGCTAATGCGAAAGCTCACGTTAAGATTTCCATTAATTCTGTTTCTAAGGCTGTTTTTTTTCTATAATTAGTTTTATTCAACAGTTTTATCACGTCTCTTTGACAAGAATGCTTTCCCTAACATTGACTCAGACGTCCGTTGTGGTAGTCTCCGACGGTAATAATCCACGCCTTCTTAATCCGGATTTCCTTGAGCGGAACAAAATAACTCCGAAGGATTGGACGAGCACACAGGTAATAGTCACTCCTCCCTTTTCGTTGGTTGAATATATTAACGGAATCCGTGTGCAGATGGAGGAGAATAAGGTACACTTCGTGGCGACTAAGCCTGCGGATATTGCTTGGGAAACGGAACTCCCCGCATTGGCCTCCTCGTTTCTTGACCTTTTGCCACACGTGCGCTACCGGGCTGTCGGTCTAAACTACGTCATCAGCTGTGATGAGCCGAAGGGCCAAGCGGCCGAAGACCAACTCATGGAAAATCTCCTCAATTCTGGTGATTGGCGAAAAAAGTGGGGAGGCATGACTGGCGTGAACTTCGAGTTTCAGTTCAAGTCCAACCTACCACATCTGGCGCTTAAAGTCAGTGCCAAAGAAGTATCTTCTGGTGACACAAAGAGGTTACAAGGGTACTTGCTTACTACTAATATCCACCACGACTTTGGCGAAAACGATCGGGCGGAGCGAAATCAATACATTCACCGGATGGGCAGCTATTACTCGGATATAACGGAAATCGTCAAATCTCTTCCTTTGGAGTCAAAATGGCCATCATAGCCTCAATGGATGACTTTGTATTTCAAGACGTCGAACGACCGTCCCTAGCAACGGGGTCATCTAACGATGATCCAGAGAAGCTAAAGAAGCATGCGATGATTCGTTTTACGGCGGAACTTGCGCAGCAACTTGGAGCAATATCCGATGATCCCCAATATCTGAAGGTACAAGCAGCGGAGGCTACGTCACGGGATATGATTGCACGTCACCAATATTCCACAATGAATCTTTCCACTGCATTAGAAATGCTTGATCCTTTTGAAGTGGGGGGCGAGCAGGATGCCTTGAAAGATAAAGCCAGAATAAAACACAAGGCGTGGCTCCGAGATATTCTTTGCGTACCCGTGCCTGAGAGCGCTGCAATAGCTGAGGGTAGTACCCAAGACTCCATTGAGCAAGAAATCCGAAGCTATGCGGAGCTTAAGAAAAACTGGGATGGGCACGGTGCGGCACGAATATCATCCTCCTCAATTGAACACATATTGGCATTCTTGAAAGTGCAGCCTCACCTAGCAGAAGTAGCGGAGCCCTTTCCAGATCCGAATGGAAACGTTGGACTTGAAGCCCGAGTTGGTGACAAGGTTCTTTATTTGAGCTTTGCTCCCTCAGGCAAGATTGCGTATTTGGTGCGCGACGGACAGGCCGTCGACAGAGGTAGAGGCGCGGATAGCGCCAAGATCTGTAATGTTCTTGAAGCTTTCTTCTAAGCTCTGGCTAAATTTCCTATCATTTGCGCTGAGGCGAGCTCGCAGGAAGACGTGCTTGCTTTCAATCATAGACGACGAGATTCTAGGGCGCGAGATATTTAGTAAGAAAAACATTCGAAAGAGCAGTTCAACTGTAAAGGTGAACGCTTTCCTCATTCCAAACGTGCGAACCGCAATATCGGTGAGCCGACTAGGCATTGCCCCGCGTCATTTAATTGAATCACTCGGTAAAGAACATGCTATTAGGAGGGTTCCCGAGCAGACATTCTATGGCTTTGGTGAGTTATCTGCAGACGCTTTGAAGGCGATTCGCCTTGATGATGGAAGCGATATTCCTGTGCGAGGCACGCCCACGTTAACGAACCCCTTTCATGCTGATATCCGGTTGCCAAAGGACGATGGCGATGACTATCGTCTCGAAATCGCAGATTGCCTAGCTCAGATCGCTAGGTTCGTTCCAAAAAGCAGCTAAAAAGTAAAAGTGGTCGGGTTCCGATTTTTTATCGTGTCTTGTTGAGATCTGCGAGTAGATGTGTTCGCCTTTCGGACGTCTGCTTCGTGTCGGCAATTGCCGGTTGCTCGGAAGACCTGAATGACCGCAAAGAGTATTAACCGGAAATTCGGTTAATTTTCTAAACTGGCCGGAAATAGCTCGTTTCCTGCCGTTCGCAACAATTCCTCAACTCCAATGTTGACAACGAAAAGAAAAAAGACACGACTTGGGTATAGGAGGTATTCTCCGTTCTGCAGATCAATTGGCCCTTCCTTTTTCGTAAGCTTCAGCAATCCATTGATCGGCTTGTGATGTTTCCGCAATTTCGTAGGTATGTCGAACATCGCCTGAAACTCGTTTTTGCATAAACCCATGGAGTTTAGCCATCGCGATAATGGCCTGAATCAAAGCGCTTGGATTCTCCATTTCTTTCGCAAATTTCGCCGCGTCAGTGAGTTCTTGTGTGAGTGAATCAATCGACACATCGTGTCGTTTCTGATGCGTTTTATAGATTTCTTCGACTCTTGCCGTAATATTGACGTTTTCCAAAACTTCAAATGCTTTTCGATTAACAGACTCAGTTTTCATCTTTGACGTGTTATACGCCCGCCTATAAGCTTCACTGGCATTACCCGTTTCGATATAAACTAGGCAGAATTTTTCTTGTTTTGGTGTGAGTTTTTGTTTCATATCTGCTCTTATACAGTTATAAGTAAAATAGGCCACATTGCGAGTATACCATCAGCATTGATTACACAAGTCAATACGCCAATATAATCCACGTCGATAAATAGCAATTCATCTACTAATGCCACGCAAGACTGGCCCAATCAAAATACAATTCACAAAATTGATTGCCAGAATAGTGTTCAAACGAGCTTCCGATGTGTTGATCCAAGAGCTGTTCGCAATACTCACAATCGACACTCATTGTTCTTCACCCGCGCAGCGGGCTATTTTCTCGCCACTGACTCCTAGTGTAATGGTACGGGGATCGAACGCTTCGGCCGGACAACTCGTAGGATAAAATTCATCGGTCATAGTTCTGTCACATGGCTTTAACCAGAACACTCTTCGGTAAAACCCATGGGTGTTATAGTGCGCCCTAAATGTTTTATGAAACGTCGAATAACCGACCACAACAAATCCTTTCAACCATCGAGGTTTCATCATTCGAGTGTGAGTGCTAATCGTATCAGCCCGGACATAATCATATTGACTTATATCATGTAGCCAAACGATCTCCTCCTCGTAACTAAGAAATTCTTTCAGCGTCATACCATGACCTCTTTGATCAATAAAAAATTTCGTCGTTTTTCGGGTTTTCTTTGCCTTTTCCGGGGGGTACCCCCTTTCTATCCGAAACAGCGAAACAACCCGCGCCAACCGTGGGCTGTAGCGATTCGCCATCCGAAACAACTTTGTTTAGTGTTTCGGATGGCGAACCTCTGGAACCCGCATGGTTGCTGATTTGTTTCGCTGTTTCGGATAAATTAGGGGGGTATAGGGGTTTAAGGTATCTATGCCATGCTTTTTGCAACGGTGCAACTTCATATCCCTTATTTGAATTTCCCCCAATACGGATCTGCTTCGAATTAATTTGGTATGGTTTTAACAAATTTGATAATTGCCGTTCGCTAATTCTTCGGCGGAGAAGATCGCGTTCGCGAAAGTTATAATCTGCCCATGGCGACTCCTCCAATTGACACAATCGGTCGATTAAATCCTTCGAGAAAATTTTACTTTCATGCTTGTAGATAACGTCTCGCGAGGCTGCTAAAAGCTGGGAAGATTTGCTAGGTTCAGACAAGTCGGCTTGGCCAAACAAAGCTTTCTTTGCATAATCGGGCCAATCTCCCCCGACAACCTGGGCGATTGAAAACAATGGGCTCCATTTATCCGCCGTCCGATTACGCACTTTGGGTGGTAGCATCGGTTCTTCCTGATGTATTTTTTCCTTGTTGTCGGCACACTATCGGTTAAGTTTTCGACCCACACCCAAAATTACCGACTTGTGGTTCATGGTCGTCGCCGACGCATCGAATGACGTTTCCATGGGGCTCCCAGCCGTTGTTTATGCCTGGTAAAAGATCGGAATCCTTTTCAATAAAAGCATCAA
>Ga0209992_10000776_pt1 | contig 39613 bp, 27 predicted proteins | sample 2SBtaG_2_FD_182564 | JGI IMG/M metagenome (GOLD analysis project Ga0209992, IMG submission 182564) | Deep subsurface microbial communities from Kolumbo volcano to uncover new lineages of life (NeLLi) - 2SBTROV12_ACTIVE470 metaG (SPAdes)... | ecosystem: Environmental > Aquatic > Marine >...
GCTGGAGTGGCAACAGCTGGGGCAGCTTCGGTACCGGGGTCAACGACGTCGTGCGCGCCCTCACCGTGGCCGATGCAGGGGACGCCAAGGGTCCCGTGGTCGTCGCGGGTGGCGATTTCACCATTCAGCACAGCGCTCCCCAGAGCAGCTCGCTCATCGCCCGGTGGGGAGGCTGCTGGGCCGGCATCAACAACTGGACTGACCTGGGTTTCGCACTGGCGGGCACCGCCGGCGACCCGCTGCTCACTGGCACCGGCAGCCTCGCTCCTGCCAGCTACAACACGGTCAAGCTCGTGAACGCCAACCCGTCATCCCTGGCCGCGCTGTTCATCTCATTGGCCAGCACGCCCATTCCCTTCATGGGCGGCACCCTCGTGCCCAACCCCTTCATCGACCCGCCGATCTTCGTCACGACCTCGCCCTCCGGCAAGTTCGAGCTGGGCTTCGTCATGCCCGAGGGCGTGCCGCCGGGCACCGACCTCTTCGTGCAATGGGCCATCGTCGACGGGGGCGGGCCCAACGGAGTGGCCATGAGCAATGCCTTGCGGGGCGATGTGCCCTGACGCTCGGGGCAGCGTTGCTTCCAGACTCAGCGTTGCTGGATCACCTTCTGAATCGGGTTCGACTTCTGCGACGCCGGGCCCGCGAAGGCCAGGGCCTGGAAGGCCAGCACCGAGGTCTCCAGCCCGCCACTTGGCATGACGAACGACAAGCTCGCCAGTCCCATGGCGTCGGCGGTGGTGATCCCGAGCAGCAGCACCTGGGGCTCGCTCTTGGGCGTCAGCTTGAAGGGCTGGAGGTCCAGGCAGAGCGTGCCTTCGAAGAAGCAGGGCCCGCCGTCGCCGATGCCCCGCAACGACACGAACCAGATCAGGGGCTGACCCGCAGAGGCGCCGATGAAGTCGAGCTGGGCCGGTTGCCCGTAGACCATGTTCGTGGCCGTGAGCAGCAGCTCGCAGGAGTCGGGGACCGAGTTGCCGTTCAGGTCGAACTCGGTGCCAGCGAGCAGTTCATCCACATCGCTGACGCCGTCTTCGTCGCAGTCCGCATCGGGAGCGGCACTGATCACCCGCCGCACTTCGCCCAGGTAGCTCACCAGCAGCAGCTCGCCCCGTCCGTCCTCGCCAAAGGACGTCACGAAGCCCAGGCTGCCCGCCGGCGGACTGAGTTCGGCCGTGCGATCGATGCTCGGACCCAGGAGCTCCCCTTGGGTTTCAGCCGACCACACCTTGCCCGTGCAGAAGTCCCCGTAGAAGTAGTGCCCCTGCAACCCGGGGATGTCCGTGCCGCGGTACACGTGCCCGCCGATGATGGCGCAGCCCTGGTTGTGGTCGTACTCCATGGCGGGAGCCACAACACCCAGCATGGGGCATTCACACCCCGCGGCGCCCGTGCAGTCGCTGCCCTCCAGGCAACGCCAGCCGAAGTTGCGCCCCCCCTGGCCCGCGAGGATCGCGTTGACTTCCTCCTTGCTCTCCTGGCCCACGTCGCCGATCCAGGCGTTGCCAAAGATGCGATCGATGGAGAAACGCCAGGGGTTGCGCAGGCCATAGGCGTAGATCTCCTCCCTCGCACCGGGCACGCCCACGTAGGGATTGTCGGCGGGGATGCCATAGGGCGGCGCAGCATCCACGTCGATGCGCAACAGCGATCCGAGCACGGTGCTGATGTTCTGGGCGTTGTTGAGCGGGTCGCCAGCTCCGCCGCCGTCACCCACGGCGATCCACAGCATGCCATCGAGTGGGCTGAAGGCCAGGCCGCCGGCGTTGTGCTGGGCGAAGGGCTTGGGGATCGTCAGCAGCACCTGCTCGCTGCCAGCCAGAGCCCTGTTCGGATCCGTCGGATCCACCGCCCACTCGGTCAGCATGGCGTCGCCGGAGAGAGTGTTGTAGTAGATGAAGAAGCGACCGTTCGTCCCGTAGGACGGATGGAACGCAAGACCCAGCAGGCCCTCCTCACCGCCCAGCAACACCTGGGAGGTGATGTCGAGGAAGGGCGTGGGCAGCACGGTGCCGAACTCGATGATGCGGATGCGCCCGGCCTGCTCCACCACGAACACACGATCAGGGTCACCCCACGGAGCGGTGGCGGCCACCGTTCCTTGGAAGCCGCTGGCCAGCAACTCGGTGGAGAGCATCACGCCGTCGGCGGCGCGCAGTGGTGGGGCGCTGAGGCTCATCAGGCACGTTGCGATCAAGCCCAGCAGAGGCAAACCCAGGGGAGGCGAAGCGGAGGTGCGTTGTTTCATCTGGTGAAGCTCCTTGCCCGACGCAGACCGCCGATCCTGGCTCCACCTGCCCGGCGGTCGACGCGCCTCGTGAAACGGCTCGCCCCCGAAGGACGACCCAGCCTGTCTCCCCAAGGTCGGGGCATCAGGCCCCATCGTCAAGGGGAACGGCTCGATTCCATGGGAGAAGGCGCTCAGCCGACAGTGGAGTCATGGGAGGGGATGGCCGGAATCACCCACCGAAACCTCTCCCAACGCCCTCCTGAGCGACGGCGTAGCTAGCAGCCCGTGGGCTCTGTCCAGCAGGCCTTGACCCGGTCTCCACCTACTCGAGATGCGCATGCCTTCCTCGCCGTTCTCCACTGTCACTCCCCGGCCCCTTGCGTCGGTCCTGCAGATGACCCTGGTGCTTGTCCTTGCGGGCTGCGCCTCGACGAGCATCGAGAGATCGAACGGCGACGGCGTGTTCGCCGTGCCCGGAGACCAGCAGAGCCACCATCGTTTGCGCTTCGCTGACGGCCAGGTCTCCCCCAACGACAGTTGCATGGTGAAGCTCGGCAACCGCCTCAACCGCGAGGTGCCGCCGCTCTACGTCAACGGACTGCCCATGGCCTTCTGCTGAACGCCGTGCCCCGACGTCTTCGTGCAAGACGTCCCCGCCGCGCTCAACCGCAAGCAGCTCAGCTTCTCTGGCTACATGGATCCGACACGGCCAGCCATCATCGACGAGGCCCACGCAGCGCGAGTCAACTACGAGACCTATCTGTTCGCTGACACCGCCAACCAACAACTCTTCAGCGGTGACATCGTGCGTTTCTGTGGCCTGCTCACGGACCCCATCAGCAAGCAGCGCTTTCGCCCCACGGTCGAGTCGCCGCAAACCGAGCACGATGGCGTCGTCTATTACTTCGAGAGCGAGTCAGCACGGGAGATGTTCGAACGGTCCCCAGAGGACCATCGCCTGCCCGGCTTCGAGATGTAGCCGCGGCGCTCGCTCGCGCGAAGGGAGAGAGCTGTGGTCTTGTCGCAGGGCCATCGTGCAACCGGGCTTGCCCCGCGGCGCTCCTCCAGCTCGCCGCCCATTGGCGAGTTCCACCGTAGTGCACGACCGGCGAGCCGTTCGCGGGACGAAAAACCTATGCTGGGCGCCGCGAGATTCCGCTTTCGACGCGCTCCCCCATGAGGCCCCGGCCAACGTGCTGATCACCGATACCCCGACGCTGGCTTCTTTCTGCGACGCACTCCGCGATGCTCCATACATCGCGGTGGATACCGAGTTCCTGCGCGAGAAGACGTACCACGCCGTGCTGTGCCTGGTGCAGCTGGGCCACGGCGATCGCTTCGCGGCCGTTGATGCCCTGGCGCCCGGCATCGATCTGGCGCCCCTGCTCGCGTTGATGAACGACCCGACGATCGTGAAGGTCTTCCACGCGGCGACGCAGGATGTAGAGATCTTCCTGCGCCTGTCCGGCTCGGTGCCGGCGCCGCTGTTCGACACCCAGATCGCGGCGACGGTGTGTGCCTTTGGCGAGCAGCCCGGCTACGCGACCTTGGTCAAGGGCATGCTCGGTTTCGACCTGGACAAGGCATCGCAGGTCACCGACTGGACCGTGCGGCCCCTGACTGAGCGTCAGCTCGACTACGCCCTCGGCGACGTGATCCACCTGTGCCCGATCTACGAGACCTTGCAGCAGCGCCTGGCCGAGACAGGCCGGGACGCCTGGGTGCAGGAGGAGATGGACGGCTTGCTGGACGAGGGGCACTACCGCAAGGATCCGCTGGAGAGTTGGCGGCGGATCAAGATCCGCCGGCCGAGCCGGGAGTCGCTCGCCGTGCTCCGGGAGCTGGCGGCGTGGCGTGAGCGGACGGCCATGGAGCGCGACCTGCCCAAGAACTGGGTCGTGCGTGACGATGCGTTGGGCGAGATCGCGCAACACCTGCCCCGGGATCGGCAGCAGCTTGCGCGCACCCGCGGGCTGCGCGAGCCTGTGGCCCGGGGAAAGGACGGCCAGGCCATGCTCGCTGCCGTTCAGCGGGCCCTCTCGCAGCCGGAAGACGAGTGGCCGGAGCTCCCAGAGCGGCGTGAGCGGCTCTCAGGGCATGAGGCGATGGTGGCGCTGTTGCAGGCGTTGTTGAAGCTACGCTGCGAGGCGGAGGGCGTGGCCATGAAGCTCGTGGCCACCCGCGCCGAGCTCGATCTGCTGGCCACCGCCGAGGAGCCTGACGTCCGTGCCGTGCAGGGCTGGCGGCGCAATATCTTCGGCGACGATGCCCTCGCCCTGCGCCACGGGAAGCTCGCTTTGACCGGCGACGGCAAAGGGGTCACCGCGGTCATGCTGGCTGATCGGCCGTAGCCGGTTATCCTGCCTCAGCGCGCCTCGGGCTCACGGGATCACCCCCACGCCCTTTCCCATTGGGAAGCACCATGACGTTTGACCTGGCCATGAAACTGTTGGCTGTCGGCCTTTACGCCGCCATCCTGATCGTCATCGGTTACCTGGCCTCGAAGCGGGTCAAGAACATCCGCGACTACTTCGTCTCGGGAAAGAACCTGGGCTTCTTCAACGTGGCCTTCTCGGCTCGGGCGACGGGTGAGAGTGCCTGGTTGTTGCTCGGCCTCACCGGCATGGGCTACGCCGTCGGCGTGCAGGCCTTCTGGGTCGTGGTCGGCGAGGTGCTGGGCGTGTGCGGCGCGTGGGTGCTCATGGCCCGCCGCTTCAAGCGCCTGACCGACCGCTACGACTCGATCACCGTACCGGACTACCTTGAGAGTCGGCTGCGCGACTCCGGTCACAGCCTGCGCCTGATCGCCGCCTTCGCCTTGGTGGTCTTCGTCCCGATCTACGCCGGCGCGCAGGTCTTCGCCACGGGCGCGGCCTTTCACGCCTTTCTCGGCTGGAACCACTACGTCGGCGCCACGGTGGGCTTCGCAGTGGTCCTGCTCTATATCACCCAGGGCGGTTTCACCGCGGTGGTCTGGTCGGATGTGTTCCAGGGCAGCTTGATGGTCATCGGCCTGGTCGCCCTGCCGCTGGTCGCTCTGTGGCACGTCGGCGGGCTTGACGAGGTGGTCACCTCGCTGCGCGCCATCGATCCCCACCTGTTGTCCTGGCACGGACCGGGCGCGAATGGCCCCAGCACTGGCGGCTGGGACACCTCGACCATCGTCAGCATCCTCGGCATGGCCGCGATCGGCATCGGCTTTCTCGGCTCGCCGCAGGTCTTCGTCCGCTACATCTCGATGAAGGACGAGAAGCAGATCCTGCCGGGCACGCTCACCGCGGGCGTGTGGACGGTCCTGGCCGACTCCGGCGCTGTCCTCGTGGGCTTGTTTGGTCGGGTCATCTACACGCCAGACGCGCTCGGTGGCAACGTCGAGAAGGTCTTGCCGGTGATGGCGCAGGGCCTGCTCCCGGCCTTCTTCGCCGGGCTGTTCATCGCCATGGTCCTCAGCGCGATCATGTCGACCATCGACTCGCTGCTGGTCGTGGCCTCCAGCGCCGGTGTGCGCGACTACTGGCAGAAGTCGAAGAACCCCCAGATGAGCGACGAGCGGCTGATGACCTTGACCCGCAAGGTGACCCTCGGCCTGTCCCTGGTGTCGTTCCTGGTCGGCATCGGCATCATGATGGTCGACAGGGAGAACGGCGTCTTCTGGACGATCATCTTCGGCTGGTCCGGCATCGCCGCGACCTTCTGCCCGACCATCATCCTCAGCCTCTTCTGGGCGAGGCTCACCGCGCTCGGTGCGAAGTGCGCCATGGTGGCCGGTTTCCTCGGCGTGCCCCTGTTCAAGTTTGCGCTCCCGCCGCTGCTGAACAGCGCTGGCCTGGAGCAGTGGTCCGGATACCTCGAGTCACTGGATGTGCTGATGCCCTCATTCCTGGTGGGCTTCCTCGTCGCCATCGTTGTCAGCTTGTGCGACAAGAGCGGTCAGGCGCGCGTGGCCGGTGTGGCCGAAGAGCTGCGCGGGCTTTGAACCCCGGACGACACTCGTTTCCCCGTGCAGGCACGGCTGGTGGTGTGACACCGACCCGGCGGCGACGTCCGCCTCGATCCCCGGAGCATCAACCATGCTGCCCTGCCGATTCCGGAGAGATGGCCCGATGACCAGGCGACTCCGTTTGACGACGAAGAGCCTCGTCAGGTGCGCGGCCCTCTCTGCTTGCCTGGGCATGTCTTCGGGCTGCGCGGCGCCACCGAGCCCTTGGGCTGACGCGCAGCACGATGCCAGCCGAGGCTTTCAGGACCAGCTCCTCGACCGCTTCGTCGGGGACTGGGTGCTGGAGGGCATGATGGCGGGTGGCGACGTGGTCCATGACGTCACCGCCGAGTGGGTCACCGGCCACCAGTACCTGCGCATCGTCGAGTTGTCACGTGAGCTCGAGGAGGACGGCGCGCGCGCCTACGAGGCCATCGTGATCATCGGTCGGGACGCCGAGAACGAGCGCTACGCGTGCCTCTGGCTCGACTCCACAGGTGGCAGCGGGCTGGTGAACGGGATCATCGGTGACGCGGTTTCCGACGGCGACAGGCTGGCATTCCTGTTCGACTTCGACGACGAGACCCGCTTCCACACCACATTCCTCTACGACCGTGAGGGCGATGCCTGGGAGTGGCGGATGGATTCTGAGCAGGACGGTGGCCTGCGGCCGTTCACCCGCGCCACCATGACCCGTCGCCACTGAGCAAGCTTCGGTCCCGAAGACGCTCGAATGCACCGCGGATCTCGGCGCTTAGGCCGATGGGACGGCGAGGGTGTACCTGGTCTCGTTCACAGAGTGGCCGCCGATGGTGACGCTGCGGCTGCGGTCCGGCTCGAAGCCGAGCGCAGCGTAGAACGCCCGCGCCCGTTGATTCTGGGAGAACACCCAGAGCACGAGCTGGGTGAAGCCTCGGGCGCGCGCCTCGTCGAGCGCCTGCTCGTGCAGCGCGCGGCCGATGCCTCCGCGCCAGTGGGCGGGGTCGACGTACAGCCTGCGCATCTCGACGGTCGACCGGACCGGACGGCCGTTCGCGCGCAGCGAACCGATGGTGGCGAACCCCACGACCCGACCTTCGAGTTCGGCGACAAGAGTCCACGTGCCCGGAAGCCCCAGCCAGTGCGTCCAGTCCTTGGTGCGTCGCTCGACGGTCACTCCCAGAAGCACTTCCTCCGGGAAGATGTCCCGGCACCCACGGCGCCAGGCTGCGACGTGGATCTCCGCGAGCCGCACCGCGTCGGCATTTCGAGCTGGCCGAATCATGTGCGTGTCTCCTCGCGGCTCCCGCGGCGGGCTTGCCGTGCTCTGACGACTGCAGCGCCGACCACGCCAGCAGCGGCGGGAGCCCATGCTGGCCGCCGCGGCGCGGCTAAGGCTGCCCTCTCCAGTTCGTGATCACGTTGATCCGACTCCCGTCCGGCGGGTTCGGTTGCTTGATCACGTAGAGCTTCTGCCCGTCCGAGGTGACGTCGAAGGAGCGGCCGAGGGTATCGATGAAGTCCGTCTCGAAGGCGAGGGTCGGCGCCCTCCAGGTGAGTTCGGGTATCGGCGTGATGCGTACCTTTGCGGGCTTCAGGTCGCGGTGGATCACGTCGGCGTCGTGGGCGGCTTCGAGCTCTTCGGCGGTCTGGCGGCAAGTCTCGACGTCCTCCGCGAAGTGCTCGGGGAGCACCTTGATCGCCACCTCGCGATCGAGGCGGGTGTCCTTGGCGCGATAGACCTCGCCCATCGCCCCGGCGCCGAGGGTCCCGCGAATCTCGTAGAAGGAGAGGGTTTGACCGGCGATGAGAGGCATGGGGAGTGAGTGTAGCCGAGCTGGCGTCCGCGCTCCTCTCCTGCCTTTTCTGCTCAAGAACCTGGCCGAAATGGTGATTCGAGGCCCATGCCGGATCAATTCAGCCAGCCACTGTCCGGTCTGCGGCTGGATCCCGATCAATGCCACAGCCGCGCACCTCTGCCTGCGGCATCTCGTGATCCCACTCCGGAGGCCCAGTCATGCTGCGCACCTGTCGACACCTTCGCCGATCCTTCGCGGTCGGCATGGCTGCGCTGACCATGCTCAGTGCGGCCGCTACAGCCCAGATCAACATCTCCGGCACCATCGCGGATGGTTCGGGCGGCCCCCTGCTCTCTGGCCAGGTCTATCACGCCACCAGCTCGCTGACGGTGGCCCTCGCGCAGACGTTGACGGTCCAGTCAGGAGCCATCGTCAAGTTCGCCAACGGGGCCCAGCTTTCCGTCAGCGGGACGTTGGACGTGAACGGCTCCACCGGGAGCCGGGTGAAGTTCTCGTCCATCACCGATGACGCCGCCGGCGGCGACACGAACGGGGACGGAGGCGCGACGATTCCCGTGCCGGGGGCGTGGCGTGGGGTCCTGGTCAACGCGGGCGCCACGGTTCATCTGGACGACACTGACATTCTCTACACGGGCAATGCGGGGTTCTCGGCCGTCCACGTCAACGGCTCCGGAACCACCATCTCCATGGATGGCTGCGCCATCTCCGATGTCTCGGCGGACGCCTTCGAGTTGGCAGGCCAGTCCTTTGCGAGCTTGAGTGTGGCCAACAGCTCGTTCGACAACAGCGGTGGCTACGCGGTCTCCGCGGTTCGGCTCGAGCTGCTGCCGAGCTTCTCCAACAACACGGCATCGGGCTGTTCATCGGGGGACTATCTCCAGATCGCGAACGGCAACGTGGCGGCCTCCACGAACCAGGTCATCACCCTGGACCAGCTGATCAACGGTGTTCTGGTGATGCATACCTCCGTGACGATTCCTCTCACGTCCTCACTGAGCTTGCCGGCGGGTCTGCTGGTCAAGATGTTCAATGGTGCGCAGATGTCCATCAGCGGGACCTTGACGGGCAATGGCACGAGCCTCTCGCCGTTGCTGATCACGTCGATCAACGATGACTCCCTGGGGGGCGACACGAACAAGAACGGTGGCGCCACCGTGGCCGTGCCAGGCGCCTGGCGAGGGCTGCTGGTCAACGCCGGCGGAGTCCTGGACCTCCAGGACGCAACGGTCTTGTATACAGGCAATGCTGGCTTCTCAGCGGTGCATGTCAACGGCTCGGGAACGGACATCACCTTGAGCGACTGCATTTTTCGTGACGCGTCCGTGGACGCGATGGAGATGGCTGGCCAGTCCTTCTCGGCCCTGAGCGTGAGCGGCTGCTCCTTCTTGGATGGTGGAGGGTTTGCCGTCAACGGAGTGCGCCTCGACCTGCTGCCGAACTTCTCCAGCAACACAGCCAGCGGCAACACCTCCGGCGACTACCTGAAGATCTCCAACGGGACGCTGAGCGGCTCGACGAATCTGGCCGTCACTCTCGATCAGCTGCTCAACGGAGTGCTGGTCATGCATACGTCCGTCACCGTCCCGTCGGGAGGATCTCTGACTCTCCCGGAGGGCCTGGTGGCCAAGATGGTCAACGGCTCCCAGTTCTCGGTCAGCGGCACGATGGTCTGCAACGGAACTTCCGGTTCACCGATCGCGATCACCTCGATCAACGACGACGCGATTCTGGGTGACACCAACAAGAATGGCGGGGCGACCACTGCCATTCCCGGCGCTTGGCGTGGGGTGCTGCTCAACGCCTCCGGGACGTTGACGATGACGGACACCGAGCTTGCCTACACAGGCAATGCAGGTTTCTCAGCCGTGCACATCAACGGTACGGCGACCAATCTGAGCCTGACCGATTGCCTGTTGCGTGACTGTTCGGCCGATGGGCTGGAGCTGGCAGGTCAGACGTTCGCTTCGATGAGCGTGAGCGGCTGTGCCTTCATCGACAACGGACAGCTCGCCGTACAGGGCGCCCGCCTGGATGTCTTGCCAGGCTTCTCGGCCAATACGGCCACGGGAAACACCACAGGGGACTACATCAACATCGCGAATGGGACCACGCTGCCAGGTCTGCAGACGGTCTCCCTTGATCAGCTGCTGAACGATGTCCTGGTCATGGCCACGAGCTCGACCATCGCATCGGGCAACACCTTGCAGATCCTGGCAGGCGTGAACGTGAAGATGGCCAACGGAAGCCAGTGGTCTGTCAACGGCACGTTCGATGTGGATGGCTCCGGCCAAGATCCCGTGACCTTCACGTCCATCAACGATGATGACATTCTGGGCGACACCAACAAGAACGCTGGCGCCACCGTGCCGGTTCCCGGTGCGTGGCGTGGCGTCCTGGTGAACCCCAACGGCACGCTCGATCTGGATCACGCGCTCATTCGTTACTGCGGGCAGTCTGGTTTTGCAGCGGTCCACATCAACACGGCGACCGCAGAGGTCAGGCTGGACGCTGTGCGGACTGAGCACGCCTCCAGCGACGGCTTCTTTCTTCAGGATGCCGAGTGGGTCAGGGACTGTGTGGCCTGGAGTTGTGGTAGGGATGGCTTCAGCCTGCCCAACAACACCTACGACCTGATGCGTTGTACGGCGGTCGCCAACGGTCGCTACGGCGTCAACAAGGGCGTCAGCCACACCGGCATGATCTTCAGCACCGTGTCCTGGAACAACACGGTGGCCAACTACGACGGCCTCATCCCAGGGGAGCTGCTGAGTTCCTTGGGTGATGCCACGTTGGCCGGGGGCAATGGCAACGTGAACACGGACCCGTTGTTCGTGGATGAAGTCAACGGCAACCTGCGCCTCACAGCGTCCTCCATCTGTGTGGACAACGGTGACCCACTCGATGCGCCCTCGGGCTTCGATCCGTCCAACTTCCCGCGCTTGCTGGACGGCAAACTCAACTTCTTCCGTCGTGTGGACATGGGCGCCTACGAGTTCGGCCACATCGAGCAGACCGTGACGGGTGTGGTGAGCCCAGGCAACACCATCAACCTGAACCTCACTGGCACGGCGGGGATGACCACCTACGTGTTCCTGGGGGTGGCTACCCTTGAGCTGTCCTTCAAAACCTTTGGTCCCCTGACCGTGGATGTGAGTCAGCCCTCGATCATCTTCAACTGGCTGCCTCTTCCCAGCTCCGTGCCCCTGGCCATCCCCGTCGATTTTCCCGTGGGCATCCCGGTGTATGCTCAGTCCCTGGGGCTCGATGGAGTGACTTCCTTTGACCCTGGCAACATGTCCAACCCGTTGACGATCATCGCTGAGTGAGACCGTTCACTCGGATCGTGGTGGGTTGAGTGCAAGCGGGATCGTCGGTGGGGGCCGACGGTTCTGCTTGTGCTTTTTTGCAGGAGGGGCATTTCCAATGCACAAGGGCATTGCCGTTTCTCAGAACACGTGTATCCTCGGGCCCAGCATCAGCAGCTCCCCTCATGCGTCACAGCCGCGAGACAGTGTCATGACCGTCTTCATCATCAAAGACTTGCCGCGGGGCCGTAAGGCTTCGTTGAGCGACGGCTGACGCACGACCCACGATTCATTCGACTGGTCCCGGAGAAGCCCGCTCACCTAGCGGGCTTCTTTCGTTCTCCGCCCTCGTCGGAGCGAGCCCGCAGATCTCGCCAGCCCAGCAACAAGGGGTCGGCCATCGAGGGCGAACCGATCTTGTCGTGGACTGGCGATGCTCAGCTCTCATCTTTCACTGATTCACGGGCAACGGCTGCGCTACGGCGCGTCCATGGCCTCCATGGCGTTGGGGACGGTCTTCGGGCTCGCCGTCCCGCTGGTCACCATGGCCGTGCTGGACGGCGTCCTCGCTGACGGCTTGGGGGCGGCGTCGACGGCAGGCGGGGGCGGTGGTCCGGCCAGTCCATCAGGGCTCAATGGCCTGATCACCGGCACGGCCCGCCAGCTGGGAACACAGCTCGGCACCCAGGCCACCCTGATCTGGGCTGGCGTGACCATCGTTGGCCTCACCGCCCTGGCTGGCTTGTGCGACTACCTCCGGGGGCGCTGGGCCGCCACGGCCTCCGAAGCCATCATCGCCACGCTCCGTGAGCGCCTCTATGCCCACCTCGACCGATTGCCTTGCGCCACTCACGACCGCCTGGAGACGGGCGATCTGGTGCAGCGCTGCACCTCGGACGTGGAGACCCTGCGCGTCTTCCTGGCCACCCAGGTCGTCGAGATCGCCAGGGCCCTGCTGCTCCTGCTCATCGCCCTGCCCATCCTGTGGGCCCTCGATGGAGTCATGACCGCGGTCTCCCTGTCGCTCTTCCCGCTGATCATCGCAGCCGCCGTGATCTTCTTTCGACGGATCAAGGCGCTCTTCACCGAGATGGACGAAGCCGAAGCCGAGATGACCAACGTGCTGCAGGAGAACCTGACCGGCCTGCGGGTGGTGCGCGCCTTCGCCAGGCAGGACTACGAGTGCGCCAAGTTCGGCGACGCCGCCGGGGAGTTTCGGGACAAGAACCACCGCCTGATCCAACTGCTCGGCAACTACTGGGCCCTCTCGGACCTCACCTGCCTGGCCCAGGTCGGTCTGTCGCTGTTCTTCGGTGCCTGGTGGAGCGGCCGAGGCGAGCTGAGCCTGGGGGAGCTGGTCACCTTCGCGACCACCCTGGGCCTGGTCATCTGGCCGGTGCGCCAGCTGGGCCGGGTGCTGGCCGACTCAGGCAAGGCTGTGGTGTCCCTGGGCAGGATCGGCGAGATCCTCGACGAAGCCGAGGAGTCCGAACTGGACAGCGACGACAGCTCGTCGAAAGATCCGCTCCCAGGCCGAGGACATCTGAGAGTCGAGAACCTGAGCTTCTCCCACTCATCGGGCGAAGCCGTGCTCAGTGACGTCTCGTTCTCTGTGCGCCCGGGGGAGACCGTCGCCCTGCTGGGGCCACCGGGCGCGGGCAAGTCCACCCTGGTGAAGCTGCTGCTCAGGCTCTACGACCATGACACCGGCTCGATCACTCTCGACGGGCAGGAGCTGGCCACTCTCAACAGGCGCGCGGTGCGCTGGCAGACGGCGAGTGTCCTGCAGGAGCCCTTCTTGTTCGCTCGCTCCGTGTCGGAGAACGTGCAGCTGGGACACTGGGACGCAAGCCATCAGCAGCTCGTGGAGAGCACCACAGCCGCTGACATACACGCTGCCATTCTCGACTTCTCTCATGGTTACGACACGCTGGTCGGCGAGCGGGGGGTGACCCTGTCCGGAGGACAGAAGCAGCGACTGGCCATCGCTCGAGCGCTGCTGCGCGACGCCCCTGTGCTGATTCTCGACGATGCTCTCAGCGCTGTAGACCTGGCCACGGAAGCACGGATTCTTGCGGCCCTCTCTGAAGGGGCGGCGAAGCGGTCGACGATCCTGGTGTCTCACCGCCTGTCTTCGGTGGCTCACGCTGATCGCATTCTGGTGATGGAGGCCGGGCGCATCGTCCAACAGGGACGTCACGAAGAGCTGGCCAACCAGCCGGGCCCGTACCAGCGCCTGTGGCGCATCCAAGGCGTGCTCGAAGAAGAGCTCCGCCATCAGGGCAGCCAGGGCACGCCCGAGACCATGAGTGGACAACCGTCATGAGCGATCACGACCAAGACCTTCTCGACGACAGCGAGGCGCCCGCCACGGAGCTCGACCTCGTGCTGTGGCGTCGGCTGCTGGGCTACACCCTGCCCTACCGCGGGGACCTGTCCGTGCTGGCCCTCTCGGCCGTCTGCACTGCAGCGGCCGACGCGGGCTTTCCCCTGGTCACTCGAGCCCTCATCGACGAGCTGTCCTTGCGCGGCGCTGCGGCGCACTGGCAGCCCATGGCGGCGGCGTACCTGTTGCTCACCGCGGTGCTCGTGGTCTCGGTGCGCGGGTTCATTCGCGCCGGCGGGCGCATCCGCACACACGTGAGCCACGACATTCGGCAGGCAGGGTTCGCCAACCTGCAGCGGCTGTCTCTCTCGTTCTACGATCAGCGCCCGGTGGGCTGGCTGATGTCGCGCATGACCTCTGATTGCGAGCGCCTCTCGAACATCCTGGCCTGGGGCGCTCTCGACTTCATCTGGGGCCTCACGCTCATGTCAGGGATCGCCGCGGTGATGTTCACACTCGAGCCCGTCTTGGCGGCCTGGGTCCTGGCCATCGTGCCCCTGTTGATCTGGGTCAGCCTGTTCTTCCAGAAGCGCATCCTGCTCAGCTCGCGCCGTGTGAGGGCCGCCAACAGCCGGCTCACCGCGGCTTACAACGAGGCCGTCATGGGCGTGACCACCACCAAGCTGCTCACTCGGGAGGACGAAAACCTGGCCGAGTTCTCGGGACAGTCCCGGGCCATGTTCAATTCTTCGGTGTCCTTTGCCTTGCAGTCCGCGATCTTCTTGCCCCTGGTGCTGACCCTGGCCAGCCTGGGCACAGGCCTGGTGCTGACCCTGGGTGGCTATCGGGTGGAGAGCGGTCTGATCACGCTGGGAACCCTGGTGGCCTTCATGAGCTACACCCTGCACTTCTTCGAACCTGTCCAGCAGATGGCCCATTGGTTCGCCGAGATGCAGATGGCTCAGGCCTCCGCCGAACGTGTGCTCGGGCTCATCGACGCAGAGCCAGAGGTCCGGGACAGCCCTGCAGTTCTCGCCGCCATCGACGCACAACGAGAGGCCAACGAGCGCCGAACGGTGGACGTCCCCGTGACGTCCGTGGGCTGCGCAGAGGATGGACTGCCCAACGCCATCGGCATCATCGAGTTTCGCGGAGTGGGCTTCGCCTACCAGAACGGCGTGACGGTTCTCAGCGACATCAACTTGACCGTGCAGCCCGGGCAGACCATCGCCCTGGTGGGGGCCACCGGTGGGGGCAAGTCCACCCTGGTCAACCTGCTCGCGCGGTTCTACGAACCCACAACCGGCGCCCTCTTGATCGACGGCATCGACCTGCGCGAACGAAGCCTGCACTGGCTGCAAAGCCACATGGGTACGGTGCTGCAGACGCCCCATCTGTTCAACGGCACCATCGCTGACAACATCCGCTACGGCCGCCTGGACGCCACGGATTCAGAGCTCCGTGCGGCGGCTCGGAGTGCTTGTGCCCTGTCCTTCATCGAGGCCCTGCCCCAGGGCATGGAGACCGAAGTGGGCGAGGGCGGCAACCGACTCAGCACGGGACAGAAGCAGCTCCTCTCCATCGCCAGGGCGATCCTGGCCGACCCACAGGTGCTGATCATGGACGAGGCCACGTCGTCCATCGACACGGAGACCGAGGAGCAGATGCGCAGGGCTCTCCGTCATGTGCAGGCGGGGCGCACGAGCTTCGTCATCGCGCACCGACTGTCGACGATTCGGACCGCCGATCGCATCCTCTACCTGGAGAACGGGCGCATCGTCGAGCAAGGACGTCACCACGAGCTCATGGCACTCAACGGGCGCTACCACGATCTGACCACGCGCCAGGCGTTGGCCACCGCCGATTTTCAGGCGCCAGGCCCGCCTGCTCATTCGCCACAGTGAGCGTGGCAAGATGAGCTCGTCGCTGGCTCGCCTCCCCCTCGCGACCCAGAATGACGGACACCATTCGAGGTCGCGAGGGTCTACTGCTTCGGCCTTCAGCGACTCAACGTGTAGGTCGCGTCCAGGGCCTTGGCGATCCGTTGCTGGATATCCGCCAGGTGGGCGGCGCCGTAGGGGTTGTCCGACGTGGGGCCATTCTCTGCGATCTCGGAGATCTGGCGTAGCTCCTGGGTGGCCAGGGTGCTGATCGATCTCAGGGACGGGCTGGACGTTCTGCCCAGCAGGGACAGATCGATCATCCGCTCGACGTGTTCCCGCTGCAGGTTGCGGCGGAAGCTCGACGGGCTGTCGTCATTCCAGATGGCTTCCCGCACGGTCTTCACCAGCTCCGCCAGGGTCAGGCTGTCGCTGTCCGATCGGGTGCGGAATTCGTTGTCGTAGACCCGCCGCAGGGTGGTCGGGTTCAGGAGCAGGGTGAGCCCGATGGCCTGAAACTGGCCCACGGCCTCGTGCACGTTGAAGTTGGAATCCTCCATCAACTCGTCGAGGCCTTCTTCATCCCACCAGTACTCCTTGCCCATGTGGCGCATCAGCTCGGGGGAGAGCCCGAAGGCCTCATCGCGGAAGCTGTTGTCGATGATGAGCTGCAACGCCCTGCGCTGATCGGCGGGGGCGACGTCTTCGATGGCCGCCCGATGGCCCGGGTCACCCTTGAAGTCGTAGTTCTCGTAGGTGCCTCCGATCCACGGTGCGGCCGTGAACAGGGCGGACAGGTGGCTGCCGGCCAGGGTGTTGTAGCGACGCCTCACCTGAGCCCAGGGCTCGCCGTCCTTGACCAGGTCTTCGATGAGCTTCGACCGCAGGTCGGCCACCAAGGCCAGGCGGGAGACGCAGAAGTCGAGGTTGTTCGAGCCCATGTCCCAGGTCATGTTTCGCGGGTCGCTACCCACCGACATGGCTACCTGGCTGATGTAGATGTGTTCGGGCTTGCTGACCTCGGCGAGAACGTCATCGACTTCGTCCTCTGGGCCATAGCCGAAGCGAATGGCCCACTCATCGTAGGGGCCGACAGAAGGTGTGGCGTAGGGCCCCTGGGCCGCGCCCAGCTCGAAGTTGATGTTGGCGGCGACGTAGTCCATGACCGAGCCGATGGTCGGCCCCTCGAAGTCGCCCGAGTTGACCTCCTCCAGGCTGTGAATGGTCGAGGCCGCCATGTTGTGCTGCAGCCCCATGGTGTGACCGACCTCGTGGGCGGAGATGTAGCGGATCATGGCGCCGAGAAACTCCTCGGGCAGGCCGTCCAGAACCTGACCACCTCCATAGGAGGGGATGAGCTCGGCGCTGAAGGCAGCCCCGGCCAGGGCCATGTCCATGGAGAGCCGATTGCCGATGCGACAGGCGTGGTTGGTGAAGTCATTGGCGCCTCGGGTCCAGGGGTGATCGGCGCTCTGCAAGGCGGTCTGCACGGCGTCAGCTGCTGAGAGGGCGAGCTGCCGGAGCCGTTGCTCACGACGGGCCGGGCTCGCCGTGCGCACACGAGGGTCCCAGTTCGGGTGCTGCTCGAAGAAGGCCAGGGTCTCGGGGTGGAAGGCCTCGTCGACCAGGTCTTCGGAGAGTTCCTCCAGCATCGAACGCACGGACCGGGTCAGCCCCTGGTTCCAGACGATGTCGGCGTCGAGGATCTCGCCCGTGAGCGGGTTGGTGCGGCTCGGGCCGATGGCGTAGCCTTCGTCGCTCGTGTTCCAGCGGAAGAAGTTGTAGCGGGCGTCCTCGGGGTCCTTCTCCATGTGGGCGCCGGTGCTCGAGTCTTGCTGGTAGACCTCGACGCCGTCGGCGATGCCCACCGAGGCGAAGGCCTTGTTCCACATGCGGATGCCGTCACGGACGTAGCGTCGGTAGCGCACGGGAGTGGTGTGCTCGATGTACCAGACGATGGGCTTGGTGGGGGGGCTCATCTTCAGGGAGGCGTCGGCCTTGGCCATGTGCCAGCGGGAGATATAGCGCTCGGTGAGTTCTTCGTCGCCGGTGCGCCCGTAGTCGACGTGCCAGTCGTAGAAGTAGCCCACTCGGGAGTCGGCCTTGCGCGGCTGGAACCCCTCTGTGCCCTTCAGCTCACCGACCGCGTAGGTCACCCTGACCAATCGCCCATCCGAGCGGGGTGCTTCATATTCGACGATGATGTTCTCGGGAAAGGCCTTGGCCTTGGTCAAGCTGGCCAGGGAGACATTGAGCGGTCCCATGGTCGGGCCGTAGCCGCCGGGGGCGGTGGGGTTGAAGAAGCTGGTGGCTTTCTGCGTGGCCATGTGTCCGAAGTCGATCACCGGGCGCTTGCCGGGGGCCATGGCCAGGATCGGCAGAGACAGCAGCACCCGGCCCGTGAACAGCGCGTCGACGGAATCGGAGGCCTGCTTGTCACCCTCGGTGCGCACGCCGAGGTTTGGTTCCACCAGCGCCAGCTGCTTGCCGATCTTGCGCCACTGGACGTAATAAGTGGGTCCCATCACGCCAGCCTCGGGGTGACCACCCGAGACGGTGCAGGCGATCATCAGCAGCTGCTTCGCGTATCCCGCCGAGAGCACGGCCAGCAAGCGACCGCTGTCTTCGTCGGCATAGAGGTCGTAGAGAGAGGCCTCGCCGTCGGTGGTGGAGACGACCTTCTCGAGGCCCTCGGTCACGGACTCGAAGGACGGATAGTCGGACTTTTTCTGCGCTTCTTCTGCCGGGGACAGGGCGGCGGCACCCTGGGCCAGGCCGCCGAGAGCGACGACGAGAATGCTGAGCGATCGGAACATTGTCAGGCGACTCCGCGAGGGGGGCACGAGCCCGTGCTTGGGCCAGGGCCCGGAGTATCACCGTTGCGCGGCGACACCTGGGCTGCGCCACGCACCGGCCACAGAACCCTTGCGGCCGTGGTGAACCCGTCCGACGGCGCATAGCTCGTCGATGCTGGTGCTCAGCGCCTCTTCTGGCGCTGCGTCTGGAGCTCAGAGCGAACGACAATCCCCCACACTGCGAGCACAAGTCGTTCACAAGGGCGGGGAGGTGCCGGGCAAGAGGTGGGCGGGCAGCCGCCGCAGAGCACGTCAGTCAGCGAGCGCCGCCGGCAGGTGACGCCCGTCCCGGGGCAGCTCGTTGAGGATGCTCACCATGCGCCAGATGCCGTCCCGGCGAGCCAGTTGAATCGAGTCCACGCCCCGGCGTGGGGCGCGCTCCTCGCCGGGGAAGCCAGCCTCGTAGAGCACGAGCACATGGGCGATGTCGCCGATTGTGGTGGCCTCGCTGCGCACGATGCGCTCGAAGAAGCCGCGACGTTCCACGTCGGCGTCCGTGACGAAGCGCTGAAAGTCATCGATCCATCCGTCGAGGTCAAGGGTGTCGGTGGGCTCTGCGCCGGTGCGCAGTACGAATCGCGCCGATGCATCGAACAGCGCTCGCAGAGACGCCCAGTCGATGCCCTCGCCCGGTTCGGTGCTGACGCCGCTGTAGAGCGCGTCGACGACGGACTCGGCGGACATGCTTGACACCTCCGGGGCTGAGGGTGTGGGCGCAGCTCTTAGTGCACTGTGCGGACAGGTTGGTAAGCCTCGATGGTCGGCTTCTCCGGTGGGGGAGCCACTCGACAAGCGGCCGGGATGAGTCGCAGCAGGGGGATCTCGCGGAGAGTGGGGTCGCGCCCTGAACGAAGTCGAGTCCTGGATGGCATGGACTCCAGTCTGCCTCAACTCTGTCCCCGGCGGCTATGACCGTATCCGACGGCAAGTTCTGGCCGGGTCTGGGGCAGCCGCCAGCGCGGACCAGCTTGTCTGCGGTCTGGACGCGGCGTCCAGATCGGAGACAGCGCTGGTGCTGGGCGAGTTGCGCAACGGTCTCCGGCGGAGCTCGAGACCGTCCTGCGCCTCTGTTGTCGCGCTTTTCGGTGCCGTGTCACCTATCGGCATGGGCCTTGCTACTCGTTCGGCATGGACCGCGAGAGCCAAGGCAGAGACCAGGAGGGGATGTCGGTGCCCCCCCACACGGAGGGGTTGCTTGAAGCTACCTATGACGACCTGCGACGGCTGGCCAGTCGTTATCTGTCGCGTAGCGGTCCTGGCCACACACTCCAGCCCACCGCCCTGGTCCACGAAGCCTGGCTCAAGATGGACAGCGGGGAGCGGGGGAGCTACGCCAGTCGCAGCCATTTCCTGGCCGCCTCCGCGCGGACCATGCGTCACGTGCTGGTCAATCATGCCCGGGACGGCTCGGCTGCAAAGCGTGGTGGAGGTCGGTTGCGGGTCACGCTGCAAGAGGGCGTGGCCTTGTACGAAGACCGGTGCCTCGACCTGATCGCGCTCGATGAGGCATTGCTGCAACTCTCTCAAGCCGCTGCTCGGCAAGCCCACATTGTCGAACTGCGCTTCTTCGGCGGGCTGAGTTTCGACGAGATCGCAGAGTTGCTCGATGTTTCGTGTCGGACTGTCGAAAGGGGCTGGCGCAGCGCCCGAGCCTGGCTGCGCACCGAGATCGCCTCTGCGGACGACAGAGCATGCACGCCGAACAATGGGAACGGCTGAACGACCTCTTTGAGCAGGCCCTCGATCATCCCCATGATGGTCGCCGCGAGTTCGTCGACCAGGCTTGCCGGGAGAACCCTGACCTGGGCGAAAAGCTCTCCGCCATGCTCGCTGCCGACGCCGTGGATGATGAGTTCATCCTGCCGCTTCAACCGGCTCTGTACGAGGCAGGACCGCGTCGCGACGGGTGGCCAACCTCTGTTGGCGCTGTCCGTGGGGATGTCTCTGACGACGAGCTGATTGGCCAGCGCCTGGACAGCTGGCTCATCGAGCGGCGCATCGGCTCGGGCGGAATGGGTGACGTCTATCTTGCCAGCCGCGCCGATGCGACCTTCGACAAAATCGTGGCGATCAAGGTACTCAAGCGCGGCCTCGACACGGAGGAGCTGCTACGTCGCTTCGATGTGGAACGCAAGGTGCTGGGAGCCCTCGATCACCCGGGCATTGCCCGCCTGATCGACGCCGGGTCGGTCGCGGATGGGCGGCCCTACCTGCTGGTCGAGCACGTCGAAGGCCTGCCCGTGGATCGCTATTGCAGCCAGAATGCCCTGGCTCTGGAGGCCGTGCTGCGTCTGTTCCGCGAGATCTGTGCCGCTGTCGAGCACGCCCACGGACATCTGGTGCTCCACTGCGATCTCAAACCAGCCAACATCCTGGTCGGCGCTGGCTCGTCGCCCAAGCTACTCGACTTCGGCATCGCCAAGCTGCTCGACGAGCAGGCCACGTCATTGACACGTACGGGCACCCAGCGCCCGATGACCCTTGAGTATTCCAGCCCGGAGCTGATCGAGGGCGGAGCATTGAGCACGGCGTCAGATGTCTACTCCCTCGGTGTGGTGCTGTACGAGTTGGTCACTGGGCGCTCGCCCTACCGCTACGACACCAGGGCCGAGTTGCATCGTGCTGTTTCGGAGCAGCTCCCCACGCGACCCAGCACGAAACTGTCGCCAGGGCCCGAAGTGACCCAGAGGCGCTGCACGCTCTCGTTCCGTCAGCAAGACATCTCGCCTGAACTGGACACGATTGTCCTCACGGCGTTGCGCAAAGATCCTGGCGAACGCTACGGGAGCGTTGAGCAGTTCTCTGAGGACATCAGACGTCAGCTGGAGGGCCTGCCCATCCGGGCTCGCCCGGCGACCCTCGGTTACGTGGCGCGCAAGTTCGTGGGTCGCCACCGCTGGACGACCGCCGCGGCGTTCATCACGCTGGCCTCGCTGATCCTGGGCCTGCTCGGTCTGTTCTGGAAGGCTGAGGAGATCGCCGTGCAGCGTGATCGAGCCGTGAGCGCTCGTACGGAGGCGGACGATGCCCGTCGTGCCATGGGGTTGGCCCTGGCGGATGCCCGCTGGGCCCGTGAAGAGTCGGAGAAGGCCAGGGCCGATTCGGATCGCAGTCGCGACGCTGCCGACCAGGCGCGGCAGCAGGCCGAGAGCGTCATCGCTTTTCTCGAGAACGTGCTCTCCAGCGCCGGGCCGGACCGGCTCGGGCGTCGGGGGTCACTGCTCGAAGTGCTGGCGGATACCACTCGTACGGTGGGTGAGCGTTTCTCCCAGGAGCCCCTGGTCGAGGCCACGGTGCGCACGGTGCTCGGACGCACCTGGTTGGCCCTGGGGCGGTTCGATGAGGCCCAGCAGCAGCTCGAAACGGGGCTCGCTCAACGGGAGGCGCGGTTGGCACAAGATCATCCTGACGTGGCCGAGAGCCTTGATGCCCTGGGTCAGCTGCGCTACGCCCGTCAGGATCTGGCCGGCGCCCTCTCACTATTCGAGCGCACCCTGGCCCTGTCTCGAGCGAGCGCCGGTGGGGACCGCCTGCAAACCGCCATGGCGCTCAACAACATGGGCGCGGTGTTGAATGCGCAGGGGGAACACGTACGAGCGGAGGAGTGTCTGCGCGACGCACTGGCAACACGCCGGGCGCTGCTCGATGATGCTGACCCGCTGATTGCCGAGACCCTGGTCAACCTGGCGGCCAGTCTGCGTGCCCGTCAGGCTCTCACCGAAGCCGAAGAGGTCTTGCGCGAGTCGCTGTCCCTGCGCCGCCAGTCGCTGGGGCCCGAACACCCGTTGGTGTCCCAGAACCTCTCTAATCTCGCCGTGGTACTGATGCAGCGGGGCGAGCTGGACGAGGCGGCTCGCCTGCTTGAGGAGGCGGTGGCCATACAGCGACAAGTGCTCGGGGACGACCATCCCGACCTGGCTACCGACCTGAGCAACTTGGGCTCGCTGCACCAGCTGCGAGGTGACCTCCAGGCCGCCGAGCAGGCTCTCCGAGAATGTGTGGCCATTCGCCAGCGGAGCTTTGACGCCGAGCACTTCTTGATCACTTCCGCCGAGGTGCGCCACGGCATCGTCCTGGTCGTCTTGGGACGAGCGGCCGAGAGTAAGCCGTTGCTCGTGCCAGGCGCGGAGCGCTTCGTGGCCGCCGTCGGCCCTCGCGATCAGCAGGCACGGACCGTCATGGAGGCCACGGCCCGCATGTACGAGGCCACCGGTCGCCCCGGGGATGCGCGAATCTGGCGAGATCGCCTCGCCAAAGGCGCGGTTCAAGGCCCTTGACCACCACCCTTCACTGCTGTTTTTCGGTCTTTGGACCGGTCTCTGTTCCGTCTCGGCGATTTTCCGTGTCGGTCAACGCGCCCCAACCGTGTGGGTGCACATAGGGATCTGATCCCTCGCCAATCCTCAGGCCTCACCTTTCTGGAGCCTCCTCATGTCGACCGACACCTTCGCATCCACGCGTGACCTGCTGGCACGAATGGGCACAGCCGCGCTGCGCGATCACGCCCCGGCCAGGTCCCTGCTGCTGGGTCTGGCCTTGGCGTTCACGACTTGCCAGGCCGGCATGGCTCAAGAACCCGACTGGCGCCTGATCCGCCCCAGCAACACGGGCATTCCGGGGCAGCAGCTGCAGTTCGCCGAGGTGGACCAGAATGACCACCTGTGGGTGGCCGGGCGCTTTCCGTTCTGGTCGGAGGGCGGCATCGCCGACTTCGACGGTACGACCTGGACCACCTACGCAAACATTGACTCGCCGATCCCGGACCAATGGGTGAACGACGTGGCCTTCGGCCCTGGCGACGTCAACTGGTACGCGACCAGCGGCGGCCTCGTTCGGCACGCTGGCGACGACTGGCAGGTCTTCGACGAGGAGAACTCGCCGCTGCCCACCAGTCAGGTCTTCGACGTGGACGTCGACATGAACAGTGGCACGGTCTGGATGCGCTACGACAAGACGCCCTTCCAGACCAAGGGCATGGCCAGCTTCGACGGCACCACCTGGGAGTTGCATACGCCCGCAGACATGGGGCTCAACGATCTGGCAGGGATGTTCGGCCCGGCGATCGACAAGAACGGCGACGTCTGGGTCTCCTCCAACGCGTTCAACCAGCCCGACAGCGGCGTGTCGCGTTTCGATGGCGCGAACTGGCAGGTGTTCAACGGCTCGACCGGCCAGAGCAACGCCGTGGCCAGCCACATTACCACCGACGATGCTGGTGACGTCTGGGTGCGCTGGTGGCAGGGCATCATGCGCTGGGATGGCAGTGACTGGATCGACGTGCCGGACCCCCAGATCCAGGATACCTGGTTGGCCTTCAGGGTGGTCGGTCCGTCAGATATCTGGGTCGGCACGGTGAACGGCTTGCTCTCACACTACGACGGCAACAGCTGGAACCTCGTCCTCGAAGACGGGCTGCCCATCTCGTCGTGGATCCTTAGCATCGACTTCGAAGCCGACGGTGACCTCTGGATCGCCACACTCAACAGCGGGGCCAAGCACCGGGACGCGATCACTGGCGAGTGGACGACCTACAGCCACCTCAACACCGGCCTGCCCAGCTACTTCATCGAGGACTTCGCCGAAGACACTAATGGCGACATGTGGATCGCCAACGTCGGCGCCGGCGTGGCAAAGATGGAGGGAACGGCCGATGACTTCAAGGCCGCCACATGGCGCTGTTTCAACGCCGACAACGAGGGCTTCGAACCCTGGCCCTGGAACTTCGGTGAACCCTGGGGCAATGACAGTGCCCTGGGCGTGGTGGCCGATGACGCGGGCGGTGTGTGGGTCGCCAGCAGTGGAGTGGGTCACTGGGACGGCAGCAGCTGGGACCTCAAAGTGCCCGCGAATTCCGGTATATCCAGCCAGTTCGGCAGCGACCACGTCAGCCTCGATGCGGTCGGCAACCTGTGGGTCGGCTTCGACCTCTGGGGCGTAGACCGTTTCGACGGCACCGCCTGGGATCACTGGAGCACGAGCAACGGGCTGCCTGGCAACTTCATTGACGATCTGGGCGCCGCGCCCACGGGCGAGCACTACGCCGCCACGAACGGCGGCCTGGGCGAGTTCTCGAACGGCGCCTGGACCAACATCACCTGGCCGGCGTCTCTACCCTTCTCTGCCACGGCGGTCGCCGTCGGTCCCTCGGGCGAACTCTGGGTCGGCACTGCCGGTGGACTCGCCCGCCGCATGGGCGGAACCTGGGACGTGTTCACGCCCGACAACACGGCGCTCCCCGCCCACTGGGTCAACGACATCGTCGTCGACGACGATGGCACGCTGTACGTGGCCACCTTCGAATCTCAGGTCTTCCCCTACCCCGGCGGAGTGACCCGCTTCGACGGCACGACCTGGACGACCTGGAGCAAGGACGACTCGCCCCTGCCACACAACCAGATCACCGACCTGGCTCTGGACAACGAGGGCAATCTCTGGATCGCCGCAGCCAGCGAAGCTGTGGCGGTGATGCTGTTCAGCGATCCCTGGACGGATGTGGGCGGCTCCCTGGCGGGGGCGGGCGGTGCGCCGCTGCTCTCCGGAGCCGGTGAGCTGACTGCGGGCAGCACAGCGACGCTCACCGCGAGCAACGCCGCGCCGCTGGCGAACGCTACGCTCGTGGCTGGACTGAGCCAGCTCTCCGCGCCCTTCAAGGGCGGCGTGCTGGTGCCGAGGCCTGACGTGCTGATCTCAGGCCTGACGACGACCTCGTCGGGCGGCCTGGTGTTCTCCGGTTTCTGGCCGGCGGGAGTGCCTAGCGCCGCCGAATTCTTCTTCCAGCTCTGGATCGTGGACGCCGGAGCCCCCGCTGGACTCGCGGCCAGCAACGGCGTGAAGGCGGTGACGCCGTGACCTGGCTCCGTGCACGTCATGGTGCGTCGCCGCTCGACGCGGCGCCGTCTTCGCCTGGCCCTCGCTTGCAGCATTCCTCAGCAGACCTGATTGCGATGACACATTCCATCCCCAGTCGGTCAACCGCACGGCACCAGCCAGTGTTCGCCGCCATGCTCATTGTCTGTGCATGCTTGTCATTCACCGCCGACGCCTTCGCCGGCGGCCTCCCCGTGCTGCCCGCTCCGGGGCAGACCGTGACCTGGTCCCTGGCCGACAGCCCGGTGCAGGTGGGGGGGCAGCTCACCATCCCAGAGGGGGGCACCGTGCTGGTGGACCCAGGCGTGGCGCTGGTCTTCTCCTCAACGTCTCGGCTGTTTGTCGAGGGCACCCTCAGCGCCGCGGGGACGCCGTCAGATCCGGTGACGATCGTGGGTTCGTCCAGCGGCTGGCTCGTCGCCAAGGGCACGGTGCAGCTGTCCTTCTGCACCATCGACAACACCATCGCCCAAGGCACCAACGGACTGTTTCACATCACCGACAGCACCTTCGGGCCTTCGAGCTGGACCTTGACCGACTCCATCAGTGGGCCGACCGTGGCCATCCTCGAGCGCTGTACGGTGCTGACGCCGTTCTTCAGTCTGGTGGGCGAGGTGCTCATGCGAGACGTCGAACTCTTGGGTCTGCAATCGAAGGTGGGTGGCTACATGCGCTTCGAGAACGTGACCAGCTCGGGCTCGCCGCTCGAGCTGTGGCGGGAGTATCAGCCCATGCTCCTGGATGGCGTACAGGTCAACGGCGTCGCCGGCCCGGGGCTACTGCTCGACGGCGGCACGGACTTCCTGATCGACTCCAGCGTGGCACTGACCAACAACAGCTATCCACTGCAGGTGAAGGGCGCAGGTCTGCTTCCTGGCAGCGTGCTCCCGACGAGCGGCAACACCAACAACGCCGTGTTGGGTCCTCAGGGCAACAAGGTCCACAAGGGGGCTTATACGTTTCCCGACGTGGGGCTGCCTTATGTGCTGCTGAACAACACCGACTTTGGCGGACCACTGAGCGTCGAGCCGGGCGTGACGCTCCAGTTCGGTCCGTCGGGCGGACTGCTGCTGCGGGGCGACTTCTTCAGACACGGCCAAGCTCTACGGGGCCTGCCCGGGCAGCCGATCCGGCTCGAAAGCGCCACGGCAGGTGCCACCTGGCTGGCCCTTGGAGGTGCGGGGGGCGATTACCTGTTTGAGCATCTCGAGATCGACTCCGCGGGCCTAGGCGTCTCGTCTCCCCAGTCGCAGGTCTTTCTCAACGAATGCGTGATCAGCAACTGCCTCACTGGCGCCTCGCCGTCGGGTCTGGGTGGCATCACGGCCCAGGGCGTGCGCTGGATCGACAACGTTGTTGGCGCTGAGGGCGACATGGCCATCGTGTCCAGCAATGGCCTGTTCCTGGATGGCTTCGATCGCCCGAACGTCTTCACAGGTAACGGTGTGGCGGTCAAGAAGGGCAACCTCACGAGTGTGGGCATCCCGGCTCGAGGCAACTGGTGGAACCACGGGACCGGGCCCTTTCAGGCCACCAGCAATCCGGGCGGCCAAGGCGACACTGTGGGGTTCAATGTGGACTTCACCGGTTTCCTCGCCGATGTGCCGGATCTCTCGGACACGCCTCCCATCGTGCGCGCCGAAAGGAGCTACTTCCTGGCTGACCCCGGGGATCCCCTGTTGGTGCAATGGCAAGCCAGCGACGATGTGGCCGTGGCCTCCGTGGACATCCTGCTCGACACCAAGGGCGGCGGTCAGTCTGAGTTCCAGACCGTGGTGAAAGGCCTGTCAGGCGACACGACCCAGTACGCCTTCGTGATGCCCGACCCGGGCTTCAATACCTTCGCCAAGCCGGCTCTGCTCCGAATCGTGGCCACGGACTCGGCCGGCCAGACGTCGTTCGACGAGGTCACGCTGCACGTGAGTTCGGCGCCGTACTCCGGCACCTTCGCCTTCAATACCGACCTCAGCGGTGTCTTCGAGCCGTTGGAGCGCTTCAAGATCTGCTGGAACGCCTTCGGCATCGCCGGCGCCAACATGCGCGTGTACCTCGAACTCGGCGCCGATGAGCGCAGGGTCCTCGGACCCGCTGGATCCCCGGGAAACTCGTGCACCTTTTCGAACCTGATCATGCCCTACGTCAGCACGGACACGGCGCGGCTTGCTGTCATCGCCGACGGCAACGGAAATCAGGACGAGTGGTTCTTCAGCGAGCATTTCACGATCCGGCCCAACGCCCTGCTCGGTGACCTCGCGCCCACTGTGCAACTGCTCGCCCCAAGCGGCGGGGAGACCTTCGCGCCGGGCGCTGTGTTGCCGGTGAGCTGGACCGCCGCGGACGACGAGGGCTTGCGCAACTTCAAGGTGCAGGTCTCGCTTAACGCTGGCCGCACCTGGCAAACGGTGGCTCGCGATCTCCCCAGCAACGCGACCAGCTTCGGATGGACGGTGCCCGACGGGATCACCGTTGCCGACGCACGGCTGCGCGTCATCGCCATCGACCACCGCTTCCAGAACTCGTCGGACGGCAGCGAGACGAGCTTCTCCATCGGCGGCACCACGCTCTGGGCGAACCTCGGCCAGGGCCTGGCGGGTAGCGGGGGAGTCCCTGTGCTCAGCGGCGACGGCGACCTGACCGCCGGATCACCCACAACACTCTCCGTCGCGGGCGGCCCGGCTGGTGCCCAGGCGTGGTGGGTGCTTGGCCTGACTGAGCTGTCAGCGGCCTTCAAGGGTGGCACCCTCGTGCCCAGCCCAGACGTCATCGTCGGGCCGGTTGATCTCGGTGCCTCGGGAGCCCTCAGCACACAGTTCAGCTGGCCATCGGGCTTGCCGTCGGCAACTTCATTGTACTGGCAGACCTGGGTCGCTGATGCCGGGGCCGCACAGGGTTTCGCCGCCACCAATGGCTTGGCCAGCACGACGCCCTGAGCATGAAGCCCGGTCTCTCGCGATTCTCTCTCTGTTGGAACGCGGCGACACTGTGCCGGCTGGCGTCCGATCTAGCGTAGGCTGTCGACCAGTGCTTCGCTCAGGCGTCGATATTCTGCGCCCAGCTCACCACCGGTCGCGTTTGCCAGGTCGATCGCCTTCTTGGCCGCGGCCATGCAACCCTCTTTGTCGCCGAGCTTGGCCAGGATCAGTCCCTTGCGGTATTGGATCCAGACCGCTTGGGGCTGCTGGACGAGGCCCGCGTTGATCCACTGCAACGACTGCTCGAGGTCGATGTCATGGGCGTAGTAGAACATCGCGGCGGACAGGTAGGGCTTGGGCTCGTCGGATGAAGCCATGGCGGCTTCGATCTTCGGGACCAGCATGTCCACGATGTTGACCTCGATGGGGACCGACACGCGGGTGTGCTCCCAGGACAGCTCGAGTTGGGCCGAGGCGTCGGTGAGGTCTGCGAGGCCGAGGCGCAACGTCTCGACGGGTCGCTTCATGTTCTCGGCGTTGACGCTGACCCGCAGGACGTCCTGGTCGGGGTTGTAGCCGTAGGATCCCCATTGCCCACTCACCCGATTCAGGATCACCGTCCACTCGATCGTGCCAGGGATGGTGAAGAGCGCGTAGGTACCGGCGGCCACCGCTTCGCCCCCGAACACGACGTCCGTGCTGAACGTGATCCGCGTGGCTTCGTTGGCGCCGGTGCGCCAGATTTCATCGAAGGGGATCAGCCCCCCGAAGATCTTGCGCCCCCTGGTACTGGGCCGTGCGTACTCGATCTCAACGGTGGTCAAACCCACCTGTTCACGAACCAGGGCCGGCGGGCTGGCCGCAGGAAACTCAAGGGCATCGGACTGTGCCGCCAACCGGGAAGCAGAGCCCAAGGGGCACAGGCAGAAGGCGGCGAAGACGAGCAGGCAGAGTATGTTCTTCATCATGGCGGGTCCGGAGTTGTCCGTGGAATGCGGGGTGTCGAGAGGCAGCTCGAGCGGTCCCGTGAGTTTATTGCATCTCTCGGCACCACACCGATTGTGACAGAGCTTGCGCTGAGCCGTCTGTGTCGGGCAGACGTCGGGTGGGGCCTCGACGCTCTGACCCTCCCGCGACGGCCTTCAGCCAGCGGCCCTGGCGGTGCGTCACATCCCGCGCCAGCTGAGTTCAACGGGCTTCGCCCTACGGCTCCACGGAGATGGCCACGGGGTTGCTGGCCCAGGTGAGCGTGCTGGTGCCGGGGTTGACCGCCAGCGCTGCGTGGTGCAGCACAAAGCCCACAGCCGACGCCGGCAGCAGGCCCGGGGTCACGTTGAGCGACGCGGTGGCCCGTCCGTTGCCATCGAGCACCCCGACGGTGTCGGTCAGGACCGCCGTGTTGGCCAAGGCCAGGGTCACGTCGGTGTAGGCGTCCCAGTTGAGCGGCACGTTGATGAAGGTCTTGGTGAAGCCTGGCGTGGTGCCGCTGATGGAACCCAGCACGAAGTACTGCTGGCCGGCCTGGGCCGAACCCGCGATCAGGTCGAAGGACACGTTGCCTCCGCCACTCACCGACACGGTGGAGGCGTCGTTCCAGAGGGTGCGCTCGACGATGGTGGCGCGGAAGACGGTGGGGGTGCCGATCTCCCAGACGTTCGTCCCACCCGTGGTGATCTCGAAGATGCGCCCTTGCAGGCTCGAGCAGATCAGCGTGTTGCCATTGGGTAGACGCTCGGCGCTGCTCATGATGGCCGAGTTCATGGCCGGGTCCTGGTAGGTCCAGACGGGGCCCGCCGGACCGAAGACACCACCCGGGCCGAAGATGAAGTTGCCCGACCCGTCGAGGGGCAGCTCGATCTCTTCGACGCGGCTCGAGGGTGAGATCTGGTTGTTGTAGAGGATGATGTTGCCCTCACCGTCCAGGCCGGGACCGATGAACTTGACGCCGTGCTGCCGGAAGAGCTTCTTGTCCGCACCCGTACCCGCGCGGTAGGCCTGGGGGTTGCCCCAGCGGTAGAGCAGGTCGCCGCCCTTGCCGTGGTCACCGCCGGTGTGCCCTGCGGCCTCCGAGGTGGTCGTGCTGTGATCCACGATCCAGAACTCGTCCTGGAAGTTGGCGCTGATGACGATCCAGTTGTTCTCCGTGTCGAAGTCGACGCTGTTCACGTGGTTGAAGTCGGAGCCGTTGTTCGGCGGGAAGTTGATGTCGATCAGCTCGGGATGGGCCGCCGGGTCGCCGAAGTTCGCCTGGCCGTTGTCGAAGTCCTGAATCAGGTGATCCCAGACGTGCCACTCCCAGACGATGTCGCCCGTCGTGGGACCGGTCTGCGCCACCTCGATGATGTGGTCGGGCATGAACGATGCGCCCGTGACCAGGGCCGGGTTGCGGCCAGCGGCGATGGCCTGGGCCTGGGTCTTCACCTCCCAGGCGACCATCAAGACGTTGCCGTTGGGCAGCGACTCGACGTCGTGGTGGTGGATGTTTCCGCCGGTGTCATAGTCGAAGCGCCACAAGACGGTGCCGTCCAAGGCCAATCGCTCGACGCCGCCACCGACGCCACCGGGGCCAGACACGCCCGTGCGGATCGTGCGCAGCATGACGCCGTCCTCTTCGACGTACACCGTGTTGCCCGGCGCGTTGCTGCTCGGCCAGGTGTGCACGGTGGCGCCCTGGTTGTCGACCAGAAAGGTGTTCGTCTGGCCGTTGGGCGAGTAGACGCGGTGGCCCGCGGCCGGTGTCTGGGCCCCGACGCTCGCGCTGAGCGGCACGAGCAGCAACGATGTGAGCAGGGAGGCCGTCAAGGACGAGGCGAGCCTTGTGAGCGTTGGCACGATGGGAAGACAAAGAGTGGGAGGTGGGAGCGGCGGGGCGGAACGCTGTGGCTGACCGGGTCAGAAGCAAGCGTTGGCCTCACGACTCGCCACGGTATCACCACCCGGCAATCCCGTCAGGATTCGGGGGTCGCGGGCGAGATGTTTCAGGTGATTGATCAAGGAAGAGCTGCTGGGTGGGCTGGCACGGCCAAGAGAAGGCCGTGCACACGCAGGGGCCCAGCGATGTCAGATCGGCCAGTTCGGATCCGTCACTCGCGATCGCACTCGCCGCAACCCCGTTCATGGGCAGACACGGCTCTGCCACGGCGAGGTGGCCGTCTCCGTGGCACACTCGGCGGAGAGCGGCGCGAGTCCCTCGATTCATGAGCACCCTGGCCGGCGCGTGGCGTGTCGGCGTAGCCTCGGCTTCTCAAGAGAGAGACCATGTTCGTTCAGTCCTTGCTGGTGCTGTCGCTGCTGACCACGACTTCCCAGGCCCAACTTGACGTCGTCGGTTTTGACGGCGTCAGTGCGCCCGGAGCCTTTCATCAGATCTTCCCGGGGTTCGCGAACGGCCCGCACCTCGAGTACCCGGGAGTGACCCTCGACGGTGGTGTGATCCTCATCGACGTGCTGTTCGACAGCGCCGCCACGTCGGGTGACAACATCCTGGCGACCTGCGACACCTGCGGCCTGGGCGACAACCCGCCCTCGGGCTTGCCCGGCGACATCACGGGCGTGTTCGACGCGCCCGTGTCGCACATCGAACTCGATGTGATCAACGGCTTCGGCGGTTCGGGCGCCGTGTTCACCCTGACAGCGCGGGACGCCATGGGTGTGGTGATCGGCGAGTCGTCGGTGACCACAGGGCCAGCAGGTTCTCCCGGTTCATCGGGTCACCTGTCCTTCGACGGCACGGCCATCGCCTCATTCGTTCTGGGGACCGGATTGGGCGGGGGATACACCTTCGCCATGGACACCCTCGTGTTCGGTGATGAGCCGGGCGACTGGTTCGATCTGGGCGGGAGCGTCGGCGGCAGCTCAGGCGCTCCGACCTTGCAGGGCGAGGGCCCTCTCGTCGGTGGCACCGTGGCGGTCGTCACGCTTTCTGGAGCCCCGGCCCTGGCCTCGGCCACGCTGGTGATCGGTCTGTCGCCACTGAACGCGCCGTTCAAGGGCGGCGTCTTGGTGCCCTCCCCTGACCTGCTGGTACCGGGCCTGCCGGTGCCCGGTGATGGCCAGATCGTCACGCCCTTCGTGTGGCCGAACGGTGTGCCCTCCGGTGCCATGCTGCTCGTGCAGTACTGGATTCCCGACGGCACGGCGGGCGCGGGTTGGGCTGCGAGCAATGGCCTGGCTGCTGTGGCTCCCTGAGGGAGCTCGCGGGCGGTCAACCGCTCATCTCCTGCTGGATGCGTTCGGGTCATGACGGACGCAGCCCATGGAGAGGCTGCCAGCGCAGCGCAGCCAACGGGTGCTCTTCGGGGTGGGGGTGCGGGTTGGGGTACGCTCGTCCCTCCACCCCCAGCCCGGAGCGATCTGTGTCCCCTCTCCTGTGTCGTCCGACGCCCGCCCTCGCCCAGGTTCTGCCAGCTGTGTGCCTCGTCATGGTCGCCTGTACAGCGACGACGCCGGTGCCCATCGACACGGCGTACGTCACCGAGGGGCCCCGCGATCTCGAGGCGCCGCGGGTCCTGGCCGTCGTGGCCCACCCCGATGACGACGTGGCCTTCGCCGGGCTGATGTACAAGAACGCGACGCACCTCGGAGGGCTGGCGGATGTGTGCGTGCTCACCAACGGCGAGGGCGGCTTCAAGTACGCCACTCTGGCCGAGTCGATCTACGGTCTGGAGCTCACCGACGAGGACGTGGGCCGTCGCGAGCTGCCCGCCATTCGCCGCCAGGAGATGGTCGACGGAGCGCGAGTGATGAACGTGCGTCGGGTGATGTTCCTGCGGCAACAAGATCATCGCTACACGACCGACGAGTTCGAGATCATGGGCGAGGGTGCCGAGGTCTGGGATGTTGATGGGGTGCGCCAGACCCTGGCCGCCATCATGCAGGAAGGTGGCTACGACTTCCTGGTGACGTTCTTCCCCGACGAGGGCACCCACGGGCACCACAAGTCGGCGGCGCTGCTGGCGCTGCAGGCGGTGGAGAGCCTGCCGCTGGAGGAGCGGCCGGTCACTCTCGGTGTACGCTTCGTGCGTGATGACGACCCCGGGGCCACCCCGAGCGGCCTGGCTGGATGGCCCATCACCGACGCGACCGAGGGCGCACCGACCTTCGACTTCGAGCGCGGTCAGGGATTCGGCTATCAGGACAAGCTGAACTACCACATCATCGCCAACTGGGCGATCGCCGCACACCGTTCCCAAGGCACCATGCAGCTCTTCATGGGGCGGGGCAGCGACATCGAGAACTATGTTCTGTATGCGCACAACCCACCGGGCGCCGCGGCGGCCACCCGCGCCTGGTTCGAGCGTCTCGCGGAGCCCCAGTTCGTCACGCGCAGCTACGGGCCCTCAGCGGGTGCGCCGCGGCCGTAGATTCGTCCGGCCTGGCCAGTGCACCCTGGGCGGCCAGATCTGGAGTGGCCCGCCGTTGACGATGCCCCTGCCTCCGCCGATGGCTCGCCGGCCACACTGCTACCATCGTCCACCATGCCGCCATCCTTCGACATCGCCGCCGCGCTGCGCTCTTGGGATGGACGGGACGTGCTGGCCTTCACCGAAGTCGCGAACGTGTTGCCTGCCGAGGCTGCCAGTGTGTCCGAGCTGGTCAGGCTCGTGCGACGAGCCGAACGAGCCCGGGATGGTGACGAGGCCGTCCAGGTGGGGGCCACCTGGGTCCTCAAACGCTGGCTCGAATCTGGCCACAGCTTCGACCGCCGCGTGGGGGGGCAGGTCGCCGCCCTGCTGCAACGTGAACTCTGCTGGGGCGCGACGTTGCATCTGCTCGTGATGCTTCCGCGGCTAGACCTCACCACGGCGCGCCTGCTCAAGCTGCGGCCTCGCCTGGACGTCTACTGCGGAGCGGCCAGCCCGTTCGTGCGCGCCTGGGCCTACAACGGCCTGGGGTTGCTCGCAGCCCGTGACCCCGGTCTTCGCCCGGAGATCGAAGCGCTGTTCGACGAGGCCATGGCCAGCGACCAGGCCTCCGTGCGTGCGCGCATCCGCAACGTGCGCAAGAGCTGGTAGGCCAACGCCAGGTTTCGTCCACGCGCGCTGCCGCTATGGGTTCGGTGTGCGAAGGCCTCGGCAGTCGGCCGTCCCTGGGCGCTCGATGAGCTGACTCAGGGCGCCGTGGCTTTCAGCCCGTTGGAAAGCGTGATGCCCCCGGGCACCGTGGCATCCTGGACCAAGAACTGAAACCAGCTCTGCGTGCCGGGGGGGACGCCATCGGGCCAGGTCGTGAAGGCTGAGAAATCGCCGCTGCCATCTGCGACGAACGGGATCTGGGCCGCGAAGGGCACAGCGTGCACCGTACCGCCCAGGACGTTGATCGGAGTCGAGGTGAGTGAGATCCAGAGCAGCAGCGACGCGTTGGGCGGAGCGGCCTGAAGATCCACCGTGGCCACGGATCCAGCCAGGAGCAGCCCGCCTCCCTCAAGGGTGGGGCTGCCGTTCGAGCCGCTCGTGCCGCCGCCCAGGTCCGCCCATGTGCCGGCGGGCTCCGACAGGCCGAGGTCGGGCCGGTAGTGTTCGATGCTGCAGCGCATGCGCAGGATCTGCTCCGGGCTGAACTCGGTCATGCAGGGGTCCCCGTAGCTCATGTAGTTCTCGAAGGGGTCGGGGACGCCGCAGCTGTTGATGGGGTTGCACACGAACGCCGATGAACTCGACGGGTTCGTGTCGCAGACGCGATCGCCCTTGGACGCGCAGCCCACCGGGTGATGGCAGCCCCCTTGAAAGGTGTGGAACAGGCCCAGGTAGTGGCCGACCTCGTGGGCGGCGATGGTGCCCTGGTCATAGGGGAATCCGATGGGGGCGGAGGCGCCCACGGTCGACCAGAGCAGAACCACCCTGTCGGCCGGGTTGCCCGCCACCCCTCCACCTTGCTGGGGCAAGAAGGGGACGTAGCCCAGGAAGCCGGCTGCGTTGTTCATGTAGATGTTGAGGTAGCGGTTGGTGTCCCAGGCCAGGCTGTTCCAGTACTGGCCGCCGTCGTTGAAGAACTGATCGTTCTGGCGGTAGTCGATGCCCGTGGACGGGTTGCCGAACTCGTCTTCGGTAGCCAGGTGAAACTGGATCATCGTGTCGTTGCCCATACCACCGACTCCCCCAGCGAAGGCTCGAAAGCGCTCGTTGAGCTGTTGCACCTGGCTCACCATGGCTGCTTCGGGGACAAAGCCGGTGCCGTCGGATGCGAACATGCAGTGCATCACCACGGGGATCTCGATGATCGTCGTGGGTGCGTATTCTTGGGATGGGTTGGTGAAGTTGTAGGTGCAGTCAGACGGGTCGGCCGAGGCGTAGGCGGCGCCTTCGGGGTGCTCGGTCTGGCACCTCAGCCCTGCGTCCCTGAAGAGATCCGATCGCTTGTACTCGTCCCAGGTGAAGAACTCCTGGCCCTGAACTGTCATGACCGGGCGAGTGCCGGGCGGGACCTCTTGGGCCGTGAGGTTGGCGAAGAGCGGGGCAACACAGAGGAGCAACAGGCAGCGCAGCATGGGCAGGTCTCTCTTGAGGGCGCTTGAGAGAGGGCGCCGGTCAGGGGCAGAAACGATGAGGGTGATCGTAGGGCAAGGGCGTGATTCCGGCTAATTGTGCAGGGCCACCCCCGGGTGGCTGCTTGCGAGCGACTCTCCGACACATGGGGTCAGAACAGCCCTCAGCTCCGCTCTCATGGAGCCCTCGAGTTTCCGTAGACTCCTGGGCGACGGTGGTGAGCGGCCGTCACGGAGCGTCAATGATGACCACCCCACGACGATCAGTTGCTGGCCCGGCAGCGGCTGGCGTGGCGGTGGTGGTGATGCTCGTCGCCGCCGCGCTCTGGCTGGCCGGGGAGCCTCGGACTGGCGACGTGCCAGCAGCTGTCGTGGCCTTGCCCGCACATGATCTTGGCCAGGATCTCGACCCGCCCGGCGATGTGCCCGCCCAAGCTGACGACGACCGGAGCGAGGTGCCCCTTCCCGCGCCCACCTCGCTGCTCCCCGATCGTCCCGGCGCCGAAGGCCTGGCGCCGCGGCTGCGGGTCATGGACAGCGCCGGCCGCCCCGTGCCATTTGCCGAGGTCGTTGTGGGCGCGCGCCCCGAAGTGCTGGCCGTGGTCAGCGCTCCCGATCTGGAGGCCGCCGCACGGATCCACAACGTGGCCTTGCTGCGCGCCGATGGGGCGGGCCGCTGCGTGGTGCCCTTGCGCCGTGCCGACCACGCGGTCTTCGCCTGGGCTCCCAGCCTGGGCACATCGGCGATCTGGGGCGCCTCCGCCATGTTTGACGATCCTCGGGACGACTTCGAGCTGACCCTGCAGCTGCCCGCCTTGCTCGCCGGTCAGGTGCTCGCGTCGGACAACACGCCCCTGGCTGGCGCCTACGTGAGCTTCGAACGACAGGATGGCAGCACCCCCGACGACAGTGCGGCCGGCCAGCTTCGGGCGCGCCTGCCTGCGCCGTTGTACAGCGACGCCGCGGGCAGTTTCAGGGCCTTCGTGGACGCACCCCAGACCCTGAAGGTCAGCGCCGTGCACCGGGGCAGCCCGACCAGCGCAGTGCTGGTGAACGTTGTGCCCGACGGCTACCACGAGGCGGTGTTGGTGAAGACCGAGCAATAACGACAACGAGGGGTACCTGCGGCATCACCCTTGTTGGCCTCCTCAAGAAAGACCCCGGGCCGCACGCTGTGCGCACGACCCGGGGTTGTCATGGTGTCTGACTGACATCTCCCGGTTGTGACAGCAGCCGGGGATGGTGTGCAGGGTGACCGCCGAACGACGGCCACCCCGCAGGCCGCGGAGGAACTACGGCCAGAGGATCTCGGAGGCGTCGTAACCGAGAACCTCATAGTTGGGGACATAATCAACGACGGGCTCAAGCACCGGCATCCATGGCCCGCCATTCCAGGTGAGATCGGCCGGGATGAGGTTTGTGCCGGCCAGCGCCGACGGATCGTCGGCGCGGCGGTAGCCGTCCGGCGCGTCGGGCGCGAACCAGTTGAGCACGAACTCGGAGTCACTGTCGCGGACGTACATCGTGTCACCATCGATGTCGACATCGACGGTTCCCGCCAGCACCGACTCGGCGCTGACCACCAGGCCGAGGTCGATCAGGTCTTGCACCTGGTAGTACTTCCAGGCGTACACAGGCATCTCGAGGGTGCCCATCGGACCCATGTTGGTGGGCACCTTGCGTCCAACCGGCACTGGCCGTGACAGCACACCTTGCGAACCGTGGCAGTCGAGGCACATGACTGACGAGGCGCCCAGGGCCTCTTCCTTCGGCGTGACACCGTGGCCGCCCAGGGTGATCGCCGAGTAGGACGGGTAGTTGTCAACGGCCGCCAAGAACGCCGCCTGCTGGTCGGGAGGCAGGTTCGCCGCCTGCATCGCCAGGAACATCTTCATCAGGCTGCCGTCGGGCAGCTTCATGCTGATCACCTCGGACACGTCGTTGAACGGCGGGTACCACTCGTAGGCCTCCGGGAAGCCCATGGGCCGGTTGAAGCCCTGGAACAGTGCGAGGCCGGCGTTGGCTGCGGCGAGCATGTCGCCCAGCACCGGCTGGCCCGCATCGACCAGACCGTCACCGTTCGCGTCCCAGACAGAGTCTGTGCTCGTGAGATAGTGCTCGAAGCCGTACGTCTCCTTGTCGAAGTAGACCAGGTTGGGGAAGATCTGCATCAGCGCCATGGTCTGCACGTCTGGGTCCGGGTTGCTGAAGTCGGCCAGGGTCACCTGGCGTGCGGCGTCAGGCGACATGGCCAGCAGGCCCAGGCCGCTGAAGGCCTCTGCGTTGGCTCCCTCCGCGAAGAAGCGGTACATCGAGTGGGCGTTGTAGGGCGCTCCCGCTCCGTTGGTGGCCATGACGCCGTCGAAGTAGCGGGCGTCGAAGACCATGCCGTTGGCCATGGGCTTGAACGGTGTGATCTTGGCGTTGGGCATGCCCCGCGCCGACAGGGGCTGGGCCAAGAACGACGTGCCGCCGTCGAACCAAATGAGCGTGGGCGAGACCCGGTAGGCGTCTACATCGGCTTCGATGTCGCTGCCCATCTGGTTCACGTACATGTCGGCCACGACCAGCTTGGTGTCCTTGCCTTCAGCGTTGCGGGCGAAGCTCACCTGGGCACCGTGCCCGAAGAGCGAGTAGGTGATGCCGCTGCCGTAGGGGATGTGGCAGGTTTCGCAGGCGATCTTTGCCAGGTGTTCGCTGGTGTGGAACTCGTCGTTGGGGCCGCCCATGGAGTCGTGGCACTTCACGCAGCTCACGTCCGTGGGATCGTTCGGGTCGACCGGGACGCCAGGTGGCGGTGGCGGGTAGTCAGCTGCCGCCAGGTCGCCGCCCACGGCGTGTCCGCGCGCGAACTTGTGCTTCCAGAACTGGTGGCACACCGTGCAGCGGTTGTTGGCGCCTTCGAAGGGGCCACTGTCTGCAACGGAGTGCACGTCGCGACCTTCCATGAACATGGTGCCGCGCTTGTAGCCCGTGCGGGCGTGCTCGTGGCAGCGCAGGCAGGTGTGCTCGTTCGTCGGGCCGATCGAGGCCAGGGCTGCGGGGCTGCGGTCCTGGGCCACGGTGGGCCAACGTGTCTCGGGCATGCCGTCGCCATCGGCGTCCATCATCAGGGGCGCGTCGGGGGTGCCGTCGCCGTCCATGTCGATGACCAGGTCAGGGATGCCGTCGAGGTCGAAGTCGCCGTCGTCCCGGGCGATGCGTGCAGCACCGGTGGGCGTGGGCGAGGAGCCGTCGGCGGGAGCCGTGCCGCCCAGAGAGGCCAGGATGCCGTCCTCGGGGTACGAGCGGTAGGTCTCCGAGTGGCAGATCAGGCAGTCGATGCCCGCGTTGACCAGCTGCTCGGCTTCACCAGCGGGGTCGGACACTCCCATCTGGGCGAACATCCCGGAGAACATGCCTTCCATCATGGGCAGGTAGCGGCCCACGTGGCACTTGGCGCATTCGCCCAGGTTGACGTCACTGTGCGAGTTGGTCAGGCCGGTGGTGGCGGGCAGCCCGCAGGCCCGGTCGATCATGCCGTGGGCACCGCCGCCGGGGAACATCACCCGCGGCGTGGCTGCGGCCAGCTGGAAGTGCACCGAGGTCTTCACCTGACCGGTCTCGTTCAGGTGGCACTTGCCGCACAGGTTGCCGACGAGGTCACGGCGGACATCTCCCACCGAGATCGTCTCCCCCAGAACATCGAAGGTCTGCTCGCGCTCGTCGTAGGTGATGTAGTGCAGGGTCTCGGCCGAAGAGACACCGCCGGAGGAGGAGCTCTTGTGGCAGCCTCCCAAGATCGCGGTGAACGTGACCAACAGGAAGACGACGCCTTGGGCCCGCATGATATTCCTCCGGGAAGGGGCTGTCGTTTCTATTATCGGACATAAAGGTCGGGGGAGATATCGCCTCCAAAGGGGGATTCACTCCCCCCCCCGGGGGACTTCCCCCCAGAGCGCCTACGAAGTTTGGCGCATCAATTCTCACCCAAGCCG
>Ga0209992_10000777_pt1 | contig 39538 bp, 31 predicted proteins | sample 2SBtaG_2_FD_182564 | JGI IMG/M metagenome (GOLD analysis project Ga0209992, IMG submission 182564) | Deep subsurface microbial communities from Kolumbo volcano to uncover new lineages of life (NeLLi) - 2SBTROV12_ACTIVE470 metaG (SPAdes)... | ecosystem: Environmental > Aquatic > Marine >...
TGCGTTGGAGTCCACGATGCCATCCTCAACGGGGTGGCACCCCGCCTCCGGTGCCATCGCGCCCTCCGCCTTGCCACGAAGGCGCAACCACGCTCTCGCGACGAACTCCGCGAATAGGTCGGACTAGGTCGGCACCGCGACGCGCTGCGCGTCAGCCGTCGACCCGGCGGGCATCCAAGAACAGGCAGTGCCCCGTGCTGTCGCTGGCGACTTGCACCGTGCCCTCGTTCGAGTTGATCCGCGCGCCCATGTCGATCATCTCGTCGTGGTTGCGGTAGATCAGGTGCCAGGACAGGCCGTACTCCATGATCCAGGTGCTGTCGGGGACGCGACAGAGGTTGCCGATGAGCAGGCGCCCGCCCGGGCTGAGCATCTTGAACAGACGACGGGCGGTCTTCTGGGCCAGGGGCTGCTCGAGGTAGTCGAACAGTCCCATGGAGTAGATCAGGTCGATGTCGGACAGGACCTCGTTGACCAGCTGACGCTCTGAGCCCCGCTTCGGCGCCAGGATCTGGCGCAGGGAGAAGTGCAGGCAACGGAACGAGATCATGTTCGTGTCGTCCCGGTACTCGGCCGCCCGGTTGAGCTCGGTGACGCAGGACTGCAGGGCGTCTTCGTCCTGATCGAGCAGGATGATCTCGATGGGATGCTCGAAGCGCTCGGTCTCGGCGATGAGCCTGCGCAGCTCGACCGCAGGCCCGCAGGCCAGTGACAGAATGCGCACCGGGCGGTCGAGGGCCACGGTCTCGCGCGCGGCGGTGAGGGCCACGTCGGCCCGCTCGCGGATGGCCTGACCGAGGGACGAGTTCTGGATGTAGTACTGCAAGAAGCGCTGAAAGAGGCTCTCGCCGGAGAGCTCTTGGCTCTGGCCCAGCTCCATCATGCGGTAGTCGCCGGCGTAACCCTGGGGCTTGGTGTAGGCCCGGTTCATGAACTCGCAGGCGGTGAACTCAAGGGTCAGCAGGCGTTGGGCGAAGAGCAGGCCCAGGCCGGTCTGGCGCTCGTCGAAGTCGACGCTGACCTCGTCGAGCTCTTCGGTGAGTCGCTTCATGGCGGGCCAGATCTTCTCGTGCAGGATCGAGCACAGGCGCCAGGAGTTCTTGGGCTCTCTCCACCGTTGGTGGGCGTCATTGGCCTCTTGAGCTTCGAGGGTCCGGCGCACTTCGATCATCATGTAGAAGAGGGCCGACACGTTGGCCCGCCACGCTGCGGGCAGGAAGCGGTCGAAATCGTCTTCGCGGATGAGCGAGTGGCTCAGGTGGCATTCGACGAGTTCGTCCCGAAAGCGCACCTCGTCGAGGTCGATGCCCGGTCCCAGCAGGCGCACGCCGAAGCGGGACTGGCGCGCCTCGGGGGAGTAGACCACGGTGGCGTCCCCGGTCCAGACCACGTGCCCCCGGTGCTCGAGCTGCAGGTCCTGAAGAGCTGTCCCCGGCTCCAGGTCCATGGAGGTGTCAGCGATCAGGCCCATCCCCGAGGCCGAGATATCCACCACGGTGAGGCCGGTCAGGGCCCGGCCGCGGATCCAGAAGCTGGCCCGTGACTCGAAGTGCATGCCCTTGATGGCGAAACGCTCCGGGCGAAAGCGGTGTGCTGCGGAGCTGCCCTCGAGATCAGCGTGGAAGGCGCCGTTTCTGCCGCCGTACCGCGACGGGTCGATCTCGTCGGCGGGCACCCGGCTCTGCACAGACTGGCGGTGAAGCCGCAGAATCTGTGCGGGCTTGCGGCGGGCTCTGGTCTGGGAGTCAGACTCCCAATCAGGGCTGAGCTGGGGTTGGTTGGGCATGGCGACGACCTCGGGACTGCTTGGGGGACACAACAGGTGGCGCCAGGGGACGTAGCACCGTAGGGAAAGCGGCCTGAAGTCAGGTCTCGGGACAAAAGGGAGCCAAAAATGTCTCAAGTTGGGTATGTGCATATCTTGATGAGTGCATAAGCCATTCCATGCAAGTCGGTTAGGGGCGCGTCCCTGGTTTTTTGCCGACATACAGTCTTGCAGCGAATTCGGTCGATAGAGGAGCGGAACCTCTATTCCGGCAAGCCTCCGAGGACGGCCGTCCCCGCCATGTCGCTGCTCCAGACCCTTCGCTCCGTTCGAGAGCTGACCCACCCCACCGCCCACCAGGAGGACGGCGGCCTGGGGGATATCGTGGCTGGCTGCTCGAAGGTGTTCCTGATCGTCGGCCTCCCGGCCATGCTGCTCTGGGTCTGGGTCGGCTACTGGCCGTGTGTGTGGGCCATCGGCTGCGCGGAGGTGATCAACCTGGGGGTCCTGCTGGCCGTGCGCCGGGGCGTTTCCCTGCGGCTGTGTGCGCTGGCCCAGCTGAGCATTCTCTACGGCGTGTTGGTGCTGACCATCGTGCCGGGTGGGGGCATCGATACACCGCTCCTGAGCTGGTTCCTGGCCCTGCCCCTGCTGGGTTGCCTTGTCCTGGGCTTTGGCTCGGCCATGCTCATGGGGCTGGTGTCGTCCTTGACCATGGCGGCGCTGTGGGTTTGGGAGGCCCAGGTTGGGGAGATCCCATCTGTCGTACCCGAGCCACTGCAGCACACCTTTCATCTGCTGATGATGATCAGCGCTCTGGGCGCCATGGTCTTGCTCGCCGGTCACTGGCTGGCTTGCACACGGCGCGAGCACGCCCAACGTCTGGCGGCAGAGACGGGCATGCAGACCACCCTGGAGCAGATGCAAGACGCCCTCTTCGTCTTGGAACCCGTGTTCTCCCCAGGCGCCGAGACATCGTTCGATACGGTGCTCACCAACCCGGCAGCCGAGGCGTTGATCGCCGCGTTGCCCGAGTCACACAAGCACATCCCGCAGTGGTTCGAGTCGCTCGCCGAGGAGGACCGGCTACCGGCACTGGCGCTCACACGGGACACCAGTCGCGAGGTGCAGCTGGTGCAGCCGCTGACCCAGCGCCACTACGACGTCACCGTGGCCCACTGGAACCAGCGTCTGGTTCTGACCCTGCACGACGCCACGCACAGGGCGGAGACCGAGCAGCGCCTCACGGAGGCCAAGCGCCAGGCTCAGGAGGCGAACCGTTCGAAGAGCGAGTTCCTGGCCAACATGAGCCACGAGATCCGTACGCCCATGAACGGCATCATCGGCATGGCCGAGCTGGCCATGGGCACGGACCTGGACACCGAGCAGCATGAGTTCGTCTCCACGATCCAGTCTTGCGCCGACTCGATGTTGGCCCTGCTCAACGACATCCTCGATCTGTCGCGCATCGAAGCGGGCCGTCTCGAGCTGGAGACCGTGGAGTTCGAGCTGGCCACGGTGCTGCGCGCGGTAGAAGACGGCGTGCGGTCCCGTGCCACCCTCAAGCAGATCGCCTTCGTCACCAGGGTGGCCGACGGGGTGCCTGCGAAGCTCAGGGGCGACCCCCTGCGCCTGCGCCAGATCTTGCTGAACCTGGTAGGCAACGGGATCAAGTTCACTGACCACGGCGAGGTCGCTCTCGAAGTGACTGTCGTCGAAGGCAGTGAGGGCGAGGCGACGCTGCTGTTCGAAGTGCGGGACACGGGCTGCGGCATCCCCGCTCAGGTGTTGCCCCGCTTGTTCGAGAAGTTCACCCAGGCGGACGCGTCCACCTCGAGGCACCACGGTGGCAGCGGTCTGGGTCTGGCCATCACCCAGGAGCTCTGCGAGTTGATGGGCGGCCGCATCGGCGTGCAGAGTGTCGAAGGGGAAGGCTCGAACTTCTGGGTCGAGATCGGCTTCCTGGTGGGCCAGGACAGCGACGACCTACGAGGCGATCTGGCGGCTCTTGAGGGCCGCCGTGTGCTCGTGGTCAGTGACCTGGAATCGAGCCGGCGTCTGATCAGAAACCACCTCCGTCGCATGGGCTGTCGCAGCGAGATGGCCAGCGATGGTGGCGAGGCGCTGAAGTGGTTGCAGCAGGGCGTCCAGGATCAGGACCCGTTTGTATTCGTCGCCGTCGACGAGCTGCTGCCCTCTCGCCGGGATCACTCGTTGGCTCATGAGCTGAATGACCTGGTCATGTTCGATGACCTGCGCATGATCCTGGTCACGTCGGCGAAGCAGCGACCAGCCCTTTCGACTCTCAAGGCCGGTGGGTTCGCTGGCGCCGTCTCGAAGCCAGTGGCTTTCAAGTCCCTGAGGGACGAGCTGTTGAGCTTGCTCCCCGGCACAGCGTCCAGGGGCGAAGGCGCCGGGGCGACCCAGGAGTCTGAGGCCTTCAGCGACGGGGCGGTTTCGGGCACGATCCTGCTTGTGGAAGACAACGCGGTGAATCGACGCATTGCGAGTCACCTGTTGACCGGCGTCGGGTTGGACGTCGACACGGCGGAAAACGGGCTGCAGAGCGTGGAGCTGGCATCCCTGAAGAGCTACGACCTGATCCTGATGGACTGCCAGATGCCGGGCCTCGATGGCTACGGTGCCTGCGCAGCCATTCGCGAGCTGGACGGCCCCATCGCGGCCGTGCCCATCGTGGCCCTGACCGCCAACGCCATGGTCAGCGACAGGCAGAAGTGCCTGGCAGCCGGCATGGACGACTACATCGCCAAGCCACTCGACAAGAAGGTCTTCTTCGAGACCGTGGCGCGCTGGCTGAAGGAGAGTCGGCTGCGGACCAGCTCGTCGGTGAGTGCTGCGGACCTGCCGGGCAAGGCCTGAGCGAGTCAGACGGGCAGGGCCTGGGACACCATCAGCTTGAAGCTGACGTCTGAGTGGACCCTCGCACGGACCGGGGCGGGCGTGCTCGCGCCGTTGCCGTACCATGGCCACGAATGGGAGTCTCCCTTCTCTTTCTCCTGAGGGCGTGCGTTGTGAAAGCGACACTGATCTGCACGGTCATGCTGTTGGGCGTGGTGGGCTGCCGTCTCGCTCCCGGGGTGGCGCTGAGCACTCGCCTGGGCACCGAGGCCAGCCAGGCTCCCGCTGCCGAGAAGGCGGCGCCCATCGATGGCTTGGGTCAGGGGCGGTCCGCCGGAGTCCCTCTCCGCACGGCTCGGGCCGCAGGGCTTCGCCATGAACTCGCCGGCGACTTCGCCCGAGCGGGAGCGGCCTACCTGGGGTCTCTCGATGACGACGGGTCGTTGCTGGCAGACTTGCGGCGGCTGTCCGCAGCGCGGGTGCGCGTGGCCCCGGACGGCAGCGGGGACTTTCACACCTTGGCCCAGGCCCTGGCTGCCGCCGAGCCCTTCACCACCATCGTGTTGGCGCCTGGTCACCATGCCGCTGCGCTAGAGATCGGTCAGGCGGTGTCGATCGTTGCCGAAGGTGCGGAGCGCGGTGTGGTCGAACCGAACCAGGTCTGGTTGCGAGGGGAGGGCCCGCTGCTCACGAGCCGTGGGCCGTGGCTACGGCTCATGGGCGTGGGGCTGTCGTCCACCGGCCCCGGGCCAGCACTGCAGCTCAGCGGGGGCCACGGGGACCTGACCGACGTCACCTTCGAGGGCGGGGGTCTGGGTGTGAGCGGTGCCGCCGTGTTCTTGAGCGACTCCCGCTTGAGAATCGCAGGCGGCGCAGCCGTTGCCCTGACCGAAGGCGCCCGGGCGACGATAAAGCGCACGCGCTTCTCTCCCGGGTCAACCCTGACCGGCGGCAGCTTGCCAGGAACGCTCCCTGGAGCTGGCCTGGTCGTGGGCGACGGTTGCCAGGTGGTCGCTCACGGCCTGCGCCTGCAGGGCCTGGATCCTGCGGTGTCCGTGGGGTCCGACGCGTTGCTCACACTGACGGCGTCAGACCTCTACGACAGCCACGGCCCAGGAGTCGATGTCTCAGCTGCTGGTGAGGCTCGGCTCAGCGACGTGTTGGTGCGGGACGGAGACGACGTGGGCGTGCTGTTTCGCGTGGGCTCTCGAGGGCTGGTAGAGCGCTGCCGCCTGCGAGGCAACCGGGCCGGGCAGCTGCGCTGGGAAGACGGCGCAAACGTCGAGCAGCGGGACAACGTGGTGAGGCATGACTGAACCCCGATCGACGTGACTCGCCAGCGCTGAGGAGGCCCCCGGAGTGTGTGGAATGCGTAGTGGACTGCTGCTGGGCGCTCTGTGCGTGGCCGCCTTGCTGGGCTTCGCATGGCTCTGGCTCGATGAGGGCGCCGCGGTCATGGAGCCGTCCACCCTGCAACAGCCTTTGCGCGAGATCAGCGGATCTCCCGCACCTGATCTCCTGGCTGTGGCGGACGAGCGCGGGGCACCCTCGGCGACGCGTCTCATGCCCACGAAGCTTCAAGCCCAGCGGGAGCCGCCCCGTGTGGACGAGCGTGGCCTGAGTCGCTGGCAGGTGCTCGGCCGACTCGTCGACCACGATGGGAATGCGCTGGCTGACGCGCTGATTGTGTTTGTCCCCAGCGCCTCTGGTCGTCGAGCTCTGGGGATGGCTGGCCCGGGCACCAGCTCCGCCGGCGACGGGAGCACGCCCCTGCCGTGGAGCCGCTTCACTGCCGTGCGCTCCCGAGCTGACGGGAGCTTCGAGATCGTGAGCCGCGACCTGGCTCCGGTGTCGAGAGATGAATGGGTCAGCTGGTCTGACGGGAAGCCCCTCTACGCCGGGCGGCCCATGCTCATGGTCGAACACCCCACTTGCCGCACGGAGTTGATCGCCGTGATCGAAGAGAGATCTTCGCTGGTCACCCTGGGTGAGCTGCGCCTGGAGCGAGGTCAGAGTTGGACCGGCCGCGTGGTCGACGGCGACGGCCAGGGTGTTCCGGGTGTTCTTGTGCGGCCCTTGGTTTTTGCGCAGCAGCACGGGCTGGGCACGTTCGAGGCAGGCCGTGTGGCCCTGCGTGAACGTCTGGAAACTCGCACGGATGACGAGGGCAAGTTCACCCTCACAGCCATGGGAGTCGGCACCACCGAAGTGGAGTTCAGCGCCGACGGGTGGGTCCACTCGAACCTGCTGGTGAAGTCAGCGCAGCCGGGCGATCGAGAGCTGGGTGACATCCTGCTCGTCCCCGGGGGTGTGCTGACGGGCACGGTGGTGGACGGAACAGGGCAGCCGCGAGCTGGCCTCAGTGTGGTCGCCCGTCCCAGAGAGGAAGGTGTCGAGTACGCGCAGGACCATGACACGGTGTTGGTCGAATGGCGCGAGCAGGACGATGGCGATCACCGAGTCGAGACAGACGACAACGGGGTGTTTCTCTTCGACAGCCTGGCGCCCGTCGAGCTCGATCTCCTTGCAGGAGGGCCGGGCCTGGAGCCTGCAGTGTTGCGGGGTACGACCACCGATGGTGATGCACCGACGCTGGTGGTCAGAGGCGAAGCACGCCTGCTGCTCTCCGTCGTGGATGCAGTGACCGGTGAGCCCGTCCCGAAGGCTCGTGCCCGGGCGCGCCGGCTGATCGTTGCACCGGGTGAGCAGCCGGGCGGTCCCATTCTGTTGGAGCCCCGGCTCAAGGTGCTCACCGGCCACGCCGCAGCAGGACTTGCTGGCCGAGAGGGGTCGGGCGAGGGGTTCGTGTTGGTGCGCATGGCAGGTTGGGCTGGCACCGAGCTGACGGTCTCGGCGCCGGGCTATGCAGACCATCACATGACCGCGCCAGGAGTGAGCGCCTCCGAGCAGAGCCAGTTGTCGGTTGCCTTGTGGCCAGTGGCGACCCTGGCCGGGCAGGTCGTGGATGAACGGGGTCGCCCGCTGGAGGGGGCCACGGTCAAGGCGGTGCGCGAGCTTGTTGAAGTGCACAAGCGTCGGCAGCTGAAGGCGCGCAGCGACAGCGCGGGCCGCTTCCTGATCGACGACCTGACGAGCGGCACGTGGAGGCTGACAGCCTCTCTCATCGGGCAGACGCCCTTCGATCCCCTGACGATCGAGTTGGCTCACGCAGAGGACCTCGATCTGGGCACGTTGGTCATGCCTGAAGGGGGTGTTCTTGCAGGGGTCGTCCTGGATTCCATGGGCGAGCCGATCGCTGGCGTGGGTGTTCTGGCTCGTCGGGAGATCCCTCCTGGCCCCGAGGACCCGCGCATGAACGCGCTGACCGACGAGCGGGGCCGCTTCAACCTGGTGGATGTGTTCCCCGGGAGCTACCGGCTCAGCACGGTCGAGCAGATTCAGGGCAAGGCCACGGTGAGCAGGGGGGAGCGGACCGAGGTGACGCTGCAAGCCCGGCACCTGCCCCGGGTGTTCGGTCGGGTCATGCGCGAGGGTGTGGCCGTGGAGGGCGCCGAGGTCAGGCCCCGTGTTTCCTTCGACGATGCGACCACCGTGCAGACGGATGTTCACGGCGAGTTCGAGCTGACCTTGCCTGTCGGACCCAGCGTGTTGGTCGCCTGGGACGGAGACTCTTCGTCCGGGCCCATCGCGGTGGATCTGGTCTTCGAGCAGGAGTTCTTGCTCGACATGGAGATCATCCCGGGACGACCCAGGGTCGTGATTTCAGGTGACGTGACTTACGCGAGCAAACCGGGCGACGCGTTCAACGGCAGTGTGGTGGCCGTCGATGGTGAAGGCAAAGAGACCCGTGTGTTCTTGGGCCGGGAGCAAGAGGCGCATTTTGCGTTCGAGGACTTGCCGCTGGGGCTGTATCGGGTTGAGCTCAGGACGTTCGTCAACTCAGCGGACGGGCGGGGAACGCAGGTCGTTCTGGCCAGCGCCTCGGTCATGGTCGACGGGAGGCGAGAGCACTCTGTCGACTTCAAGGACGTGCAGCTCTAGCAGCCCACCGTGAGACGGCTGCTAGGCCGCATGCCACACCAGATACGCCCGCGGGGGCGTGGCCAGGGCTGCCATCAACGAAAGCGACCGCGGCCCGAGGAACCATCTCCCGGGCCACGGCCGTCGCGCAAGTCGCGCCGCTCAGATGCTGGGTGTGCCGCCCTTGCCCACGGGGATGTCCAGCGGTGGAGCCAGGTGCCGCACTTCGCTGCGCACCGCTTCTTCGATGGGCGTCGCGGGGCGCATGGAGACGAACGCCTTCAGCAGGCCGAGCACCAGGGGCACCACGCCGAGCACGATGAAGATCGTGTCGGGCAGGATGCGCACCCAGAGCAACGTGTTCACCGTGTCGCCCTGGTAGAACTCAAGACTGCGGCCTGACCAGAAGCCGAACTCGGCGATGTGCTGCAGTTGAATGATGCCGATGGGGGTGAGGGTCAGCAGCACCATGCCCAGAAGGCCCACGTTGAGTCCCCAGAAGCTGAGCCTGAACAGCTTGTCGGGCCAGGCGTCTTCTTTGACCACGTTGCGCACGGAATAGAGCGCCAGGGCGATGGCCAGCATGCCGAACACACCCATGAGCGCGGCGTGGCCGTGGTTCGCCGTCAAGAAGCTGCCGTGCTCGTAGTAGCTGACCATGGGCAGGTTGATCAGGAAGCCCAGCACACCGGCGCCGAACATGTTCCAGAAGGCCACGGCGATCAAGAAGCTGAACACGTGCTTGTAGGGGAAGTGCTTGCCGCCGTCCTTGATGATCTGCCATTGCTCGACAGCTTCGATGGCCAGCAAGGTCAGGGGGATCACCTCGAGTCCGCTGAACACGCTGCCCACTGAGATCCAGAAGTCGTTGGAGCCGATCCAGTAGTAGTGGTGACCGGTGCCCACCAGACCGCTGCCCAGCAAGATGATCAGCTGGAACTTCAGCGCCCGCGAGGCGGAGCGCCGTGTGACCAGGCCCATGTTCACGAAGAGCAGGCCGATGACCACCACGGCGAAGACCTCGAACATGCCTTCGACCCAGAGATGGATGACCCACCAGCGCCAGTAATCAGACATGGTCAGGTGCGTGCCCGGGGTGATCAGGAACGAGGCCAAGAACATGAGCGGGATGGCGGCGGCGGCCACGAGGAAGAGCTTGGCCAGGCTCGCTCGATCTGAGTCTGCTTTCAGCGCGCCCACGCTGGCCCGGCCCACGATGAACAGCCAGAGCACGAAGCCCACGGCCAGCAGGCCCTTCCAGAGCACGCCGAGCTCGATGATCTCCCAGCCACTGTGACCGAGCAGCCACCACCACTCGCCGAGCATGCCCGCTACGCCGAGCCATTCACCCGCGAGAGAACCCACGGCCACCAGCACGACGGCGCCGAAGAGGATGTCCACCAGCAGGCCCTGGCCTTTGGGTTCTTTGCCGCCAACCAGGGGAGCGATGTAGAGACCGAGGCCGAGCCATGAGGTGGCGATCCAGAAGACCGCCAGCTGCAAGTGCCAGGTCTTGGCCACGGTGAAGGGCAGGATCTTCGAGAGGTCGATGCCGTAGAAGTGCGTCCCCTCGACGTAGCTGTGGGCCAGGTATCCGCCGAGCATGGCTTGGACAAGGAACAGCACGCCGGCGATGACAAAGTACTTGATCGTCTTGCGCTGGCTGGGATAGACGGGCATCCAGGAGAGCTCTTGTTTCGGGAAGTCTCCCTCTTCGTAGGCGTCCTCCATCCAGTACTTGCCCTTGAAGTAGAACAGGATGATCAGGGGCAGCAGCAGCAGGAGCACGGCCACGGACACGCCGCTCCAGAGGATGGCGCCCTTGCTGACCGTGTTGCCCGCCTCGGGATCGTAGGGCCAGTTGTTGGTGTAGGTGGTGTCGTCGTTGGGTCGTTCGGCGCCCGCGAGCCACGAGGTCCAGTAGAAGAAGGCGGCGACCTGATGAATCTGGTCACCCTCGGCGACCCAGGTGCGGGGGCCGGGCAGGTGGCTCTCGTCGATGACGCCCGCGGGGAGGGCCCGGTCGGGCTCGCCTTCGGTGAAGCGTACCCGCAGCTCGCTCTCGATGACGGCGAAGGCTGCGGCGTCGGCGGCGCCGAGGGTCAGGGTGTCGGTGCTGTCCACGTAGCGGTTGCGCTTGATGGTGCGCAGCACGGCGGCAGCCACCGAGTCTTGGTCAGCGACGTCCAGGTCAGCGTAGGCCTTGCCGCGCAGGTCGATGGCCAAGTGGTCGCGCATGAGCTCGACTCGGCGGTGGAGCACCTCGGCGGTGAAGTCGGGGCCGAAGTAGGTGCCGTGTCCGAGTACCGAGCCCCAGTCCATGAGGCCGTACTTCTGGTAGACCGCCTGGCCGCCCATGATCTGGTCGTGGCCGAACAGCTCCGTGCCGTCTTCGGTCACGACCTGCCCGGGCACGGGCGCCTGGCTCTGGTAGATCGAGTAGCCACCGAGCAGCAGGATCGAGAAGCCGATCACCACGGTGAAGATGAGGACCTTGGTAATGGTCAGGTTCTTGGTAAGGCTCACGGGTTGAGCTCCGGTTCGACGGCACAGAGTGAGTGGTGAATGAGCTCAGGAGCATGCTCCCGGCGCTCTGTGCCTGCCTTGACCGATGTCAATGCCCGCGGGGAGAGGCAGCGCTACAGGTCGCTGTCTTGGTGAGGGTCCGGTCGTCCCTGCTTCTCACCAGGGGGGCCGTTTCGCTCAGACAGGGTCGGCCAAGAGCCTCCACACTCGCTGCAGACCCCCCTGGTGAGAAGCAGGGTAGACCTCGCTGGTGGAGGGACAGGCGACCGTGGCCTTTCGGGGGTTCGTTCTCCGGCGCTTGAGCTCACTCTCGCGCCTGGGTCTGTGGAGGGGCTGGCTGCCGGGAGACCGGGGTGCCTTCTGCGTTTCAGTGACTGTGAAACAGCTGGATATCTTGGCGAACTAGGTGCCGCCCAGACGGTCGCTTGCCAGACGATCTGTGGTGCAGCCTGCTACGGCACTTCGGTGCGGACTGCTGTGCTGGCTGTGAAGCCAGCGGGGCCGGTTGGGTCGACGATCCAGTACTGGGCCCAGAAGGTGTAGTCCCCCGGGCCCGGGGGCCAGGTGGCTGACAGGGGCAGCTCTCCCGTGGCGTCGGTGGTCAGGGGGATGAAGACCGCGTCCGGGTTGGGGACCATCACGCCGCTCTTGAACGGCGCGAAGATCGTGGAGACGCCCACGAAGAGTGCGGCTGCCGCCGACGATGCTCCGTTGAACAGATCGAAGGCCAGGGTCTGGCCCGGGGTGGGTGTGCCGCTGGCCAGCACGATGGGGTGCCCGGTGGTGCTGCTTGGCAGGGCGAAGCCCAGGTCAGTGAACGGGGAGCCAGCCGGGTAGCTGTGGTTGATCACCACGATGAGCTGCTGTTGGTTCTCGTCGACCATGGCCAGGTCGTCGTCACCGTCGCCGTCCAGGTCGGCGAACAGTGGTTCACTGACCCAGCTCAAGCCGTCGATGATCACGTCGGTGGTGAAGCTGCCGTCGCCTGGACCGCTGAGCACTGAGGCGATGGGGCTGTTGCCGAGGGTCGCCAGCACTTCTGGCGAACCGTGGCCGTTGAGCTCACCCACTGCCAGGAACATCGCGCCTGCTGACGAAGGCGCCACGAAGCTCTCGATGGGTCGGCCAAACGTACCGTCGCCAGCATTGACGATGACGCTCACTTCTTGCGCGAAGAAGAACGGGTTCATCCAGAGCACATCAGGGAGCCCGTCGGCAGTCACGTCACTCAATGCCCAGGTCTCAGTAATGGACAGCGGCGCGATCGTCTGGTCGTACAGGTCGTAGGCCAGGCCAAAGACGCCAGGCGCGGTGGCCAGAGCTGCACGCAGGCGAGTCATGTTGGATGTGGCGTAGACGATGTCGACCAGGCCGTCGTTGTTGATGTCAGCCACGTCCGTCCATTGCACACCGCTGCTTGCCTCGGGGATGAGCTGGCCAGACGAGAAACCGCCGCTGCCATCATTGATCAGCAACTGCACACCCTGAGGAGGCATGACGGTGGTTCCGTTGATGCCCAGCACGATGTCCAGATCCAGGTCGTCGTCCACATCCGCGAGGGTGATCTCGAACAAGTTCAGGCCCGTGATCAGCGAGGTTTGGGGCCCAAAGCTGCCGTCGCCATTGTTGAGCAGCACGCTGATGTCCGGTGACTGCCGAATCACCAGGTCGACCGCGCCATCGCCGTTCAGGTCGGCCAGCTCGACCTCACGCACGAAGGCCAGTCCGGCCACTCCGCCGGCAAGCGTGAATCCGCCGTTGCCGTCATTGCCATAGAGGCGCATGGGGCCAGCACCCAAGAACTGGCCCACCACGAGATCGAGGTCGCCGTCGCCATCCAGGTCTCCGGCGGCCACATCGGTGGGGCTGCCCGCTGCGTAGGTGACGGGCGGGCCGAACACGGTGCGCCCAGCTTGGGCGAGGAGCAGCGGCGAGGTGACACACAGCAGTGCGGCGATGAGCGAAGTTCTGAACATGAGAGCCTCCAGGCGACGTGTGCAGGGGCAGACGTGAAGCTCCTGTCGTCGTGAGGGCTTCAGCTTCCCCTGCCACTCGTCGCCCATCGTACTTCGCCTGGACTGCACCGACGTTGTCACCGGGCATGGCTCGTCAGGACAACAGCGACAGCCGAGCCATGGCGATCTTGGGGCGCCCGCCAGAGCCGCGAACCGTCGGGTTAGGCTGCCACACCTCGCCAAGACGGTGAGCCGCCGAGGGCTGCCTCCAGTCGCCGGCTGCCTCACCAACCCAGACAGTGGAGAATGTCCCATGAGCTACGCAATCCTGTCCGTTCTCTTGCTCATGGGTGCCATGGAGGGCGAGTCCGCTGTGGGCCCCGCCCCCGTGGCTCCTGCTGGGGAGGCTGCCATTGCCTTGCCAATGGCTTGTGCGCCCACCACGCTCGCAAGTCGGTCATCAGCTCGAATGGCCAGCTGGTTCGAACCTGTGGGCACAGCGGTACGCGCAGCCACTGATGACGACGATGACGGCGAGAAGGCAGACGACGGTCGCTGGCCTCAGTGGAGCCTTGACCTGGGCTTCTCGGAAACCGGGCTGTCCCTGGGCAACTCTCCAAGGTGGCACGGACTGCGCATCAATGTCCGCGACGATCACATCGAGAACATCCGGGGCGTGAACATCACGCTCTGGTCACCGATGAACAACCAGGACGGAAGGGTGAGCGGCCTGTCCCTGGGCCTGTTGGCGCCAAGCGCCGGCGAACTGAGCGGCGTGGCAGCCGGGCTCTTCGCTGTGGTCAGCCACCGGTCGATGACCGGCGTTCAGCTGGCAGGCATCGCCACCGTCTCGGAGGGTGACGTGACCGGTCTCAGCGCCGCAGGGGTTGCCAACGTGGCAGAGGGCCAGCGCAACGGCATCGCTCTCGCGGGCGTGGCGAACTTCGCCGAAGTGGGCGCCAAAGGTCTCTCGCTTGCTGGCGTTGCCAACGTCGCCGCCGGGGAGGTCAAGGGTCTCTCGTTTGCGGGCGTCGCCAACGTCTCCGAGGGTGAGTTCGGTGGCATCGCTGTGTCTGGCGTGAGCACCGTTGCAGGGGGAGACCTGAGGGGCATTGGTCTCTCTGGCGTCGCCGTACTCGCCGAAGGAGAGATGACAGGCATCGATCTCGGCGGGGTCGCGGTGGTCAGCGAAGGGCCCATGACCGGCGTGCAGGCGAGCCTCGTCGCCGTGGTGTCCAACGGCGAGAGCGCAGGCGTGCGGCTCTCGGGAGTCGCGGTCATCAACGAAGGTGCCTCGACGGGTGTGCAGGTGGGCGGCGTGGCGGTGGTCGCAGATGAGGGATTGGCCGGCCTCAACGCCGCAGGCCTGGCCACGGTCTCCGAAGGCGACGTGAAGGGATTGAATCTCGGCGGCCTCGCTGTGGTCTCCGACGGCGAGCTGATGGGCCTGAGCCTGGGTGGCCTGTTGGCCGTGTCGAGCACGGGGAGTTCAGGTGTGACTCTGGCTGGCCTGGGCGTGGTCTCCGGCGGACCCATCGAGGGCATCACGGTCGGCGGCCTGGGCGTGGAGAGCGGCAGCCAGGAGTTCATCCCCTTCGTCGACTTTTTCGAGAGCCCCAACAGCGGCTCGATCAACGGCATCAGCCTTTCGGCCTATCGCAACAGGGCCCAGGAGATCTCTGGTGTCTCCCTGACCGGCGTGATGAACCGGGCCCAGAACATGACCGGCTTGGCGGTGGGCGCGATCAACGCCTTCTCAGGCTCCCAGACCGGGTTGTCTCTGGGCCTGTTCAACTGTGCAGACGCGCTGCACGGTGTGCAGATCGGTCTGCTCAACCACGCGCCGAACAATCCGCCGTGGGCTCGTTGGTTGCCCCTGGTCAACGCCCACTTCGGCGATGATGAGCCCCTCGTCCTGGCCGAGCCGGTGTTGGTTGGCGAGAGCTGAAGGTCCGTCGTACAGATCAGCGGGAAGCGGGGTGTCGTGCAGACTCCCAGGCCACCAGGGGCGTGCCGAGAGTGGCTGACGAGCCAGCGCTGCTCGTCGAGAGCGCTGACTCGTCAGGGTTCGGCGTCGCGAGGTCAGACGTCCTCGAGCTCCATGATCTCTTCGATGACCTCTCCAGGCTCGCTCTGCTCGGCGGGCACCTCTTCAAGGACGATCTCGACGCGCACTGGCAGCTGGCGCTGGATGTGCAGGCGGGGCTGAACCTCGAGCAGAACATTGGCTTCGGGGTGCACAAACTCGTTGCGGCGGAGCCGGTACTCACCCACATCGATGTGGGCCTTTCCGTGGCTGCGCTGCGTGCCGTCGAGGTCATCCTCCGCCTCGACGATCACCTCGTGGTGCTGCACCCGGGGCAGGCGCTCAAGCGTCAGGTGTTGCTCGTCGGGAAGCACATGCACTGTTTCGAGCTTCCTGTACTGGCGCGTGGGGAGTCTGTCCTCGACCTCAAGCTCGATGACCTCGAAATCGTTGGCCCGTTCTTCAAGGATGATGTACTCGCCCACCTCATGCTCTGAGCTCTCATGCAATCGAGAGTGGGCGCGGGGTTCGTCTTCAATCCACACCTCTTCGATCACCTCATTGAGATCCTCCTCGAGGAGCTCAAGCTCCGTGTGCTCCAAAGAGCCGAGCCTGCGTTTGACATCGATCACCGTGTGCGGCGTGGTGGCTTCATCGACCTCTTCAACGGTCCAGTGATCGTGGACTCGGCCGGGTAGGACGGCATGGTGCTCGTGCACCTTGTCACTCAAGACGTGGTCGATGCAGCGGACCTTCATGGGGCCGTCGCCGTCGCGAGCCAACAGCAAGGTGCAGTTGGCGTCGTGTCCGTCGGTGTTGATCACGGTCAGGCCGTCGCGAATGGTGACGGCCTCTACGAGGCAGGCGTCGTCGCAGAGCGCGGCGACCGCACCGGATGCGGCCACGGTGCTGAGCATGAGCATGCCCAGGGTGCTGCTCACCAGCAGGCCGGCCGAGCGTCGAGGGGTCTGGTCGACGAGTCGTGTGATGCGTTTCAAGAGTGATCCTCCTTGGGATGAGACGGGTAGGGCCGAGAGCAGGGGGGCAGGTTTGCGCAGGGCATCGAGGGTGGAGAGGGCGCGGGCGAAGGTGAGCGGATCACCGCAGGCGTCGACGGCCAGGTCGTCGCAGCAGTACTCCCGCTCGTCCCGCAGCCTGGCGCCGATCCACCACACTGCCGGGTGAAAGAAGAGCGTGGACTCGAGCAGCAGCTGCAACAGGTTGACCAGGTAGTCGTGCCGCCGGACGTGAGCCAGCTCGTGGGCCAGCACGGCTCGCAGCTGCTCAGGGGGCAGGGTGCCCAGGGCGCCGAGGGGGATCAGCACCACGGGCGAGAGCCAGCCGATCACCGCTGGCACAGAGGCCACCGTGCTGCTCATGACCTTGATGGGGTGGGGCAGGTCCAGACGTCGGCGGAGACCCTCGACCATCTCGATCAGCCAGGCGGGAGCGGCCTGCGCACCCCGCCGAGAGAGGTCACGGGCGCGGAGCAGCTGGGCCAGGGCCCTGAGCTGAAACCACCCGGCGCCGAGGGCCCAGGCCAGACAGACCAGGGGCATCCAGGGGGCCATGGCTGGGCGTGAGGCGAGGGCGTCGCCGAGCAAGAAGGGTGAGGGGGCCCTCGCGGCGGCGAGCTCCTGGGACGACGAGACGGTGATGTAGGTCACCATCGGCAGCAGCGCCAGGGCGGCGAGTCCGGCGAGGCAGATGCCATGCCTGACCTGCGCTTCGGTGCGAGCGGTGAGGCGCAGCAAGACCGCAACGAGCCCGGCCACCAACGCGCCCTGCCAGAGGAAGTGCACCAGGGTCCAGGCCAGGGGGTGGGCGAGGGAGTGGGCCTGAGAGAACGGAACGGTCTGGGCCGTCAGGGCGCTGGCCCATTCACTGAGCCAGGTCACTCGTCTTCTCCCAGGTCACCCGGACGCTGGCTCTCGAGGCGGTCGAGCAGCTGTCGGATGGCCTGCGCCTCGTCAGCCGTGGTGGGCTGGCTCGAGAGCGCCTGCAGCACGAGGCTGCCCGCTGACCCTGAGAACGCCCGATCGAGCAGATGCCTCAACAGCTGGTCCTGCGTCTGATCTTGAGGGCGAGTGGGGGTGTAGATCTGTGGGCGGCGGGTGGAGTCCCGGGAGAGCAGGCCCTTCTCGACCATGATCTGCATGTGCTTCAGGGTGGTGGTCTGGCCGCTGCCCGGCCCGTCGCCCAGCTGCGGCGCGAGGGCCTCGTGAACCTGGCGCACGGTGCTTGGCCCCAGCTCCCAGAGCGTGGCCAGGATGCGCAGCTCGGCATCCGTGGGCCGACGAGTGTCGTGGTTGTTCATGGCGCTCCTCGAACCGTGGGACAGGACGTGTCTCTGTATACGCACCTCGGTGGCTGGTGTACGAAGTTTTTCGTCAATATGACGAGAAACTTCGTCAAATGGCGAATTCGAAGCGCAATGGCTGGTTTTCTCGCCACGCTTTGGTGGCCCTGTGCCGACAACGTCCGCCCCGTCAGCTCCGGTCAGCCAGCTTCGTCGTCCTCGAGCTGCTCGAGAATCTCGCTCAACGAGCCAGGGTCGTCCTCGATGCGGTAGACCTCCTCGGGCGCTGGAGGTCCCTGGTCCACCCCTTCGTTCAGCTCGTCTACGGTGGGAGTGGCGGGGTCGTCGATCGTCTGCAAGGTGGGGTCGTCTGGGCACACCTGTTTGCCGGGCTCACCGTCGCCGTGCTCTGCCAGCGACACCCCGCTGCCCGCCGTGTCTCGGGCGCTTGGACCACGCCCGTCGTCGTCGTCGCCAAGCTGCCCATGGGTCTGCACCCCTTGGTCAGAGATGGCAGACCCGACCGTCGGCGTCGACCAGCGCTCTCGTTGCCCGAGCCAACCCCGGTATCGCTCGAGGGTCCATTGCCCATCTCGTGCACCGGTCTGCATGGTCGTGGGCAGCTTGAAGAAGTCGCCCTGGCGGATGTTCGCTCGCGCGGCGGACGAGCTGCGCAAGATGGCGCACTCGGGCACGCGCAGCCCGATGTCCTCGCGCCACAGCAGCCGTTGGCAGATCACGGCCACGAGACTGTCGGCGAGCTGGGCGCAGACGCTCGGCTGCTGTTCGGCAGGGAAGGCCGACACGATGCGTTGCAGGGCTTCCCAGGGCGTGGCCGAGTGCACGGTGGCCAAGACCAGGTGCCCGGTCTCGCAGGCGTCCAGGGTGAGTCGCATGGTCTGGGCCTCGCGCATCTCGCCGATCATCAGCACGTCCGGGTCTTCGCGCAGGCTGTCCAGCAGGCCCTGGGCAAACGTCGGCGTGTCCCGGCCGACTTCTCGCTGGCGAATGAACGCCCGCACCGGCTTCAGGTCGTACTCGATGGGTTGCTCGATGGTGACCACATGGGCCGTGCGCCGCAGGTTCAGCTCCTGGATCAACGCTGCCTGTGTAGAGGTCTTGCCGCAGCCGGTGGGCCCGCTGATCAAGATCAAGCCGTGGGGATGATTGACCAGATCCTTCAACTCGGGGTGCAGGTTCAGGCTGTCGATGGTGACCTGTTGGTCTGCCAACAGGCGGACGGCCAGGCCCATGCCGCGGGAGGTCCGCAGCACGTTGACGCGGCAGCGCCGTCCGGCGAGGGTGCAGGCCAGATCCGCAGAACCCCGCTGCAGGCAGGCCGCCCACTCTTGTTCGTCGAGCAGTTGTCGGGCCAAGCCGTGGGTGTGCTGAGGCGTGAGCGGCTGACCCACCACGGACAGCTGGCCCCGCACGCGCAGGGCCAGGGGCAACCCAGCTTCGATGTGCAGGTCGGAGGCGCCCCGCCGGTTCGCGAGGTGGACGTAGGCGGCGAGATCCACGGGAACGTTTTCTTTCGAACGTGAGGTGATGGTCAGCAGGGGCAGCGCGGTGTGCGCCGTGGGTGTCACGGTGTCTTCGGTGAGTGGCTAGCCCGCTTCGGGCGGTGCGTCGACGAGAGTGTCTTGCGTGCTCGGCCAGGGCACGCTGTCCAGTTCCATCAAGGTCTCCTTGCACCAGTCGAGACGCGCTTGCGCGGTGGCCAATGCACACCGTCGAGCGGCGCGTTCGAAGTACGCGTCGGGAGTGGTGGCCGGGCTGTCTTCATCGTTCGACTTGTCGAGCGCAGATTGCAGCCGAGCGCACTCGTCGGCGAACTGGTGATGGAGGCGGGAGAGCTGGGTCATGGCCGCAGAGGCGTCGTGGTGTGCGCCGGCGAGGCTCACCTCGGCGAGCCAGGGCAGCCGTTCCGCCCCCATCTGAGGGGCTTGGGTCAGCGCTTGTGCCAGGGCCTCACGGCCCGCATCAGTCAGGCCGTGGAGTCTGCGAGGCGGCCCGCGCTGTGAGCTGGCCAGGCCGGAGTGGAGCCAGCCCTTGGCGCTCCATTCGTGCCAGCAACGGATAGATCTGGCTCAAGGAGGCCGACCAGAAGTGCTGGCCCTCCGAGCGGATCCGGGCGTTCAGCTCATAGCCGCTCGCCGGCGATCTCAGCAGGCCCAGGAGGATTGTTTGCAGGCTCATCAGCGCAATCTATCTCTATTGCTATACCAAGAGTTATATAAATGTGAAGACGATGTGGATAACTCTGGCATGGGGGATGCTCGATCCGACGGTTGTAGAATCAAATCGAGGTTGAAAGCCGATTTCCATCCTGTGGCGTTGTCTCCACAGCGCCGTGGATAACGAGCTTTGAGTCACGCCGCAGAGGTTCAGACGCCCCTGCGCCCTGGCTCCTGCCCAGCCCCCTTGAAATGGCCCGGAGAGGCCTGTTTCTGGTCAATTCAGATCAAAAAGTCAGCTCTCGCTGACCTCGGCCCAGAGGTCCACGGTGGCCCGAGCCATGTGATCCCAGGTGTAGGCGGCGGCGACTCGGCGGGGGCCCCTCTCGGAGAGCTCGGCGCGCAAGGCGGGGTCAGCGGCCAGGCTGGACAGGGCGCCAGCGAAGTCGGCCAGATCGGCGGGGTCGAAGGACAGGCCGCAGTCTCCCAGGGTCTCCACCAGGGCGGCCCGATTGCTGGCGGCCACGGGGGTCCCGCAGGCCTGGGCCTCGATCACCGGCAGGCCGAAGCCCTCGTGGAGGGACGCGCACACGTAGAACCCGGCGCCGGCGATCAGGGCGGGCAGCTCGTCATCGAGGACCCAGCCGGGCGTGCGCAGCCGCTCGGGCGCGAGCCCCAGTCGTGTGGCCGTGGCCCGCAGCTCATCGATCGCCGTGTGCCGAGGGCCGCCCAGCACCAGCAGCCACTCTTGGGGCAGCTCGGCGGCGACGAAGGCCTCGACCAGCCCCTGCTGGTTCTTGCGCGTGCCGTACTGTCCCACGCTCAAGACGTAGGGGCGCTCGGCCAGATCGTGCCGCTCAAGCACCGCAGCCAGCTCGGCTTCGGGCGGACGGCAAAAACGCTCCAGGTCGATGCCCAGGGGCACCACCCTCACCCGCTCGGCAGCCACGTTGAGGTGCTCGCCCAAGGCGTCCTTGCCCTGCTGACTCTGGCAGATGATCAGGTCGGCTCGATCGAGGGTCTGGCGAATGCGCCGCTGGCGCTTCACCCGCCAGTCCGGCTGGGACAGCTCGGGAAACTCGAAGACGTTGATGTCATGAAGCAGAACGACCTTCGGAAAGTCGCCGGTGGAGGGCAGCCGGACGCCCACGCCATGGAGCACGTCGATGGGGCTGCCCAGGGTGAAGCGGTGACCGTGGTCCAGGAGTAGGCTGCGCTTGAGCTGGGGGCACAGATCGGCGATGAGCGATTTGCGGGTCCATCGATTGGGCCGGATGGCCAGGACGTACTCGTGTTCGGGCGCCACCCGGACGCATCCCCGCACCAGCTCGGTGCCGTAGAGGCCGATACCACCGAGGCGCGGCTTCACACAGGAGGTGACGTCAATGACGATGCGCATGAACTGATCGGCAGGCCTTGGCAGGTGTTGCGAGCAGGGCCCGAGCGGGCCCTTCGCCGGGTCAGGGTAAGCGGGGAGCGTCACCCAGCTCAACGCTTTGGGCGTCCGCCGTGGCATGATCGGCGGCCGTACCACGCCGGGGCAAACCGCGACCGATGCTCTTCAACTCGTATCTGTTCCTGTTCTTGTTCTGGCCCCTGGCCTGGTGGCTCGCGGTCACGGTGCGCAGGCGCTGGGGAACGGCCGAGGCGGGGCTGGCGATCCTGGCCTCGAGCTGGCTGTTCTACGGCTGGTGGAGTCCGAGCCCGGAGACGCCCATCGGCATCTTCCTGCTCCTGCTCGTGGGCTCGACCATCGTCAACTGGTGGCTCGGCGCCCTGCTCAGCCGTCATCCCAGCAAGGCCCTGCTGGTGCTCGGTGTGGGCTTCGACCTGGGGCTGCTGGGGGTCTTCAAGTACGCCGGGTTCGCCGCGGAGACCCTGGCCGCCCTCGGTGTGTCCCTCGACCTGCCGCCCATCGTGCTGCCCATCGGCATCTCGTTCTTCACCTTTCAGCAGATCGCCTACCTGGTGGACTGCCAGCGGGACCGCACCCACGAACCGAACTTCGTGCCCTACGCGGCCTTCGTGTCGTTCTTCCCCCAGCTCATCGCCGGGCCGATCGTTCATGCGAAGGAGCTGATCCCCCAGCTGAAGAGCAAGCAGCTGTTGCGGGCCGACGACACCGTGCTGGTGCTGGGGCTGACCACGTTCATCATCGGCCTGGCCAAGAAGGTGCTCATCGCCGACGACCTCTCGGGCATGGTGCAGGGCATCTTCGATCTGGAGACCGCGCCCACCGCGCCGGACATGTGGTCGGCCCTGGTGGCTTACGCGCTTCAGCTCTATTTCGACTTCTCGGGCTACGCCGACATGGCCATCGGCATCGCGTTGACCTTCAACGTCCGCCTGCCAGAGAACTTCAACTCGCCCTACAAGGCCACGTCGATCATTGAGTTCTGGCGCCGCTGGCACATGACCCTGTCAGCGTTTCTGCGGGACTACCTGTACTTCCCCCTGGGTGGCGGGCGCTGCAGCCCGGGCCGGCGCACCACGAACCTGATGATCACCATGTTGCTGGGTGGGCTGTGGCATGGCGCCGGTTGGACCTTCGTTCTCTGGGGCGGCCTGCACGGGGTCTACCTGGTGCTGAACCATCTCTGGCGGCGGCTGGGCATCGCCCTGCCTCACGCCGTGGCCTGGGCCGCGACCTTCTTCTTCGTGCTGGTGGCCTGGCTGCCATTCAGGGCGGTGGACTTCGAGCGGCTGAAGGTGTTGGCGGCGAGCCTGTGTGGCGCCAACGGCTTCGCGTTCGACAGCTCACCATTCAGCATCGACGGCTCAGACCTGCGCCTGATCGTGCTCTGTTTGCTGGGCGCGCTGTTCCTGCCCAACCGCAGCGAGATGGTGGCTCGCTTGCCCCGTCGCGACTGGGTGCACGCTGCGCTCTTCGCCGCCGTGGCCATCGCCTGCTTGCTGGCCCTGGCTGATCCCTCTCCCTTCCTCTACTTCCAGTTCTGAGATGCGTCGACGTCTGCGACTTCTCTTCGGGTTCACCTTCGGTGGCTTCCTGGCGGTGCTGGGATTCAACTACTGCATGAACCCCTTCGGGCTCTGGGCGCCCACGGTGGTGGGGCAGCAATACACGAAGGCAGGGCGCGACCTGGTCTTCCCCGGACACTCGGTGCACATCCGCGAAGAGGCTCGGGTGGTGTTGATCGGGTCGTCGCGCACGCGCACCGGGTTCTGGGTGCCCTCCGTGTGCCGCGATGGAGTGCTCAACACGGGCGTGCCCAACGCGTCGCTGGCTGACATGGAACTCGTGGCCCAGAAGATCGGCGAGCGCGACGACGTGCGCCGGGTGATCATCGAGGCCAGCTTCTTCATGGTGTTGGCGGGCTTCGTCGAGCAGGACGTGCCCGATCTGGTCGAGCGGCTGGAGGGCGATCTGGCGCGCCGGGTGACCGAGACCCTGGCCAGCCGGGGCGCGTTGCAGGCGTCCGTGCGCAAGCTGCGCCGCAGTCTGGGGATGGGCTTCGGCGACGATGGCCGCTCGATCCCCTGGCCCGTGACAGACATCGCCGAGGCGGTGCAAGCCATGGACGGTGCGCCAGAGATGAGCGAGCTGGTGGCCAGAGAGTCACTGATCCAGGCCGGCGTGCCTTTCGAGCAGCCGCAGGTCCTGCAAGACCGACTGCAGCGACAGCTGGCCATCGCCCGTGACCTGCGCGCGAGCGGCAAAGACGTGGTGTTCTTCGTCCCCCCGGTGACCGAGTACCGCCTCGAGATGATCCGGCAACACGGCCTGTGGGACGCGTACTGCGACTGGAAGACCGGCCTGGTCACCGTCGCCCCCCTCTGGGACTTCGGCCGCTCGGGAGCCCTCTCCATCTTCGAAGGAGGCTACCGAGACGTCCACCACTTCAGGGACGCCATCGGCTGGCTGATGATGCGCCGCATGCTCGGCCAACCAGAGTCAGGCCTCGACCCGATCTCGCTCTCCCTACTCGAGGCAGCCCGCCACTACGACCAGGGAGCCATCGACACCGTACGCAGCGACGCCCCAACCCGCATCCCCAACATCGACAAGAAGTACGCCCAAGTCGTCGCTGACCTCCTGGCAACCCCCTGACCCTCCCAGCAGCGCAAGAGCCAGCCCAGGCAGTTGGTGTACCAATCGTTGCCTGTGCTGTGTCGTGGCAAGGCGCAGTGGTCCGCCTGAGCGGAGGCGTGGCGCTAGCCACGTTGAGCATCAGGCGCGGCCGCTGCAACGCAGCCACGACGCAGCACGGGCAACAGAGCCTAGTCACGCACTACAACCCCCGTTGCCTGTGCTGTGTCGTGGCAAGGCGTCGCGGTCTGCCCGGCCGGAGGAGTGTCCACGCAGTTGGTGCTTTCAATCGTTGCGTGAGGTGCGTCGTGGCAAGGCGTCGTGGTTCGGCCGACCGGAGGCGTGGCGCTAGCCACGTTGAGGATCGGCCGAGGCCGCGACAACGCAGCCACGGCGCAGCTCTCGCAACAGAGCCAGGCCTAGCTCTAGCCCTCAACCTTTTGGACGTAGAGGGTTCGGAGGCTCGCGACGGCCCCCGACAGATAGTCCGCCTCTTCTTGGGTGCAGTTGCCTGCCGTCTTCTCTTGCAGCATGGCCAGCACGTCGATGATGTAGCGGGCGGCCTCGGGGTGCTGTTCGCGCTGCTTGGTGATCGGGTTCTCGATCTCGCCCAAGGCGATGGCTGCTTGCTGAGCCATGTCGAACAGGTGCCGGGTCAGCGACGCTTCGGGAAACGGTGATGCAGCGGGTTCGGTCATCAGGCTTGTCCGGCTGTGTCGGGGTGGGCCGCCGCCGCGCCGCTCTTGGCGCCCGCAGCGCAGAGGGTGGCGGCCCGCACGAAGTCGCGAAACAAGGGGTGAGAGGCGGTGGGCTTGCTCTTGAACTCGGGGTGGAACTGCACGGCCACGAACCAGGGATGGCTGGGGATCTCGACGATTTCCACCAGGTCTGTGCCCACGCCCACGCCCGTGAAGGCCATGCCTGCGGCCTCGAGCTGCTGGCGGTAGTTGTTGTTGAACTCCCAGCGATGACGATGCCGCTCATCGATGCGCTCGGCGCCGTAGGCCGACGCGGCGAAGCCAGGACTCAGCAGGGCCGGTTGGGAGCCGAGGCGCATGGTGCCGCCCTTGTTGGTGATCTGCTGTTGGGCATCGAGGAGGCAGATCACCGGGTGAGGCGTGTCCGCATCGATCTCGGTGGAGTTGGCACCTTCGAGCCCACAGACGTTGCGAGCGAACTCGATCACTGCCATGTGCAGGCCGTAGCAAAGGCCCAGGTAGGGCACGCCGTTCTCCCGGGCCCAGCGAGCCGCCTGCACCTTGCCTTCGATGCCGCGCCCGCCAAAGCCTCCTGGGACGCACACAGCGCTCACGCCCCTCAACATTTCGTTCGCGTTGTCGGCTGTGAGCTCATCGGAGCTGAGCTTGGTCAGGCGCACCTTCGTGTGGTTGGCGATGCCTGCGTGGGCCAGGGCTTCGTAGATCGACTTGTAGGCGTCGTTGAGCTCGATGTACTTGCCCACCACGGCGATGTGCAGCTCGGAGTCGGTGGTGCAGACCGTCTCGACGATGCGCTCCCAGTCGGACAGGTCGGGCTCTTGGAGTTCAAGGCCGAGGGCCTTGCCGATGTGGGTGTGCAGTCCGCCCGCCTTCAACATCAGCGGGACCTCGTAGATGGTGTGGTCGACGTCTTTCTCTTCGATCACCACCTCGGGGCGCACGTTGCAGAAGAGCGAGATCTTCCGACGCATCTCTTCTGTCATGGGGTACTCGGTACGGCAGACGAGAATGTCAGGCTGAATGCCGATCTCGCGCAGCTTGCCCACGGACTGTTGCGTGGGCTTGGTCTTCAACTCACCGCTGGCCGACAGGTAGACCAGCAAGGTGAGGTGCAAGAACATGCAGTCGCCTGCGGGGTGGTCGAGCGAGAACTGCCGGATCGCTTCGAGGAACGGCAGGCTCTCGATGTCGCCCACAGTGCCGCCGATCTCGGTGATGACCACATCGACGTCGGGCCCGGAGAGTCGATCGATGCCCGCCTTGATCTCGTCCGTGATGTGGGGGATGACCTGCACCGTCTGGCCCAGGTACTTGCCCTCCCGCTCGGCCTTGATCACCGCGCTGTAGATCTTGCCGGTGGTGTAGTTGCAGTCGGCGGTGAGCGGCGCGTTGGTGAAGCGCTCGTAGTGGCCCAGGTCGAGGTCCATTTCGGAGCCGTCGTCGAGGACGTAGACCTCACCGTGCTGATACGGGTTCATGGTGCCCGGATCGACGTTGATGTAGGGGTCGAGCTTCTGCATCCGCACCGAGAGCCCGCAGGCCTCAAGGATGCAGCCAACGCTGGCGGCCGTGAGGCCCTTGCCCAGGGACGACACGACGCCGCCGGTCACGAAGATGTGTTTGGTCATGCTGCTCAGGAGGCCGAGTTGTGGTCCCAATAACGCTGTATGAAGCGAGCGTAGTCCTCGGGAGTGTCGATTCCCAGACCGTGGTGCTCGGTGGGGACCACGCCGATGGTCAGGCCCCGGGCCAGCGCCCGCAGCTGCTCGAGCCGCTCGCGGAGCTCAAGGGGGTGAGGCTCGGCGCCCGCCAAGGAAATCAGGGCCTCTCGACGGTAGGCGTAGACCCCTAGATGGAGCCAGGTGCCCTCGGGGTCGGTGCCGTAGGGGATGGGGCTTCGGGAGAAATAGAGGGCCCTGCCGTCATCCGCGAAGATCACCTTGACCGCGTTCGGATCTGCCAGCAGCTCAGCTTCTTCGGGGCCGATGGGCCGAGCCAGTGTGGCCATGTCGTCGTCGGTGGTGGCCAGCCGCTGCACGAGGCTGTCCAGATCGCCCGGATCGATCTCTGGTTCGTCGCCCTGCACGTTGAGGATCAGCTGGGCATCCAGGCCTGCGGCCACCTCGGCCACCCGGTCCGTCCCCGAGACGTGGTCGTCACGGGTCATGGCCACCTCGGCGCCGAAGCCCCGGGCCGCCTCGGCGATGCGCTCGTCATCCGTGGCGATGATGATCGGGTCGAGGGACTGCGCCCTGCGTACCTGCTCCCAGACGTGCTGGATCAGGGGCTTGCCGGTCTGGTCGAGGAGCGGCTTGCCCGGCAAGCGAGTGGAGGCGTAGCGCGCCGGCAGAATGGCGGCAGCGCGAGGAGCGCTCACGGAGTCGCCTCGAAGATGCCGCCGCCCTCGGTGTTCTCGACGAACTGGAGCGAGCCCACAGGCGTGTAGTAGTGGGTCATGAGCAGCTTCAGCATGGTGAAGGTGCGACGTTTCTCGATGTCCGCCGAGCGAGGAGGCTCGACGAAGACCACCTGCTCACCGTCGTGATCCACGGCCAGATAGCTGACGTTTCCCTGGCCTGGGGCGGCCCCAGAGGTGGCGTAGGCGTTGAAACCGTTGAGGTCCAAAGAGGCCAAGAGCTGGCCCATGAGCTCGTCGGGCGCCAGCTTGAGGCTGGCATCCGCCCGGGCGTGGCTGTAGACCTCTTGGAAGCCAGGGTGCGTCTCATTTGCCAAGGCCAGCTCGATTCGGCCCTTGGCATCGTACAATCGCACGATCACACGACTGCCAGAGGGCACGGGAACGGCCGGTGTCGAAGCGCAGCCTGTGATCATCATCAGGAAGATGCCAGCAAGCAGCGCGCCAAATGGGGTCTTCATGATGACAATCGCTCAGGCAGTCGATGCGGTTCGAGGTCTTCGCGGGGGCTGTCGCCCCTGGCCTCGCCCCGAACCTCTCGAGATATAGGTCAACTCCGCGAATGGTGTCAAGCACGGCCACCCCGCCCGTCAGGCTGTCCACAGACTGCGCTGTTCCCGAGCTTCCGTCTCGGGAGGAGCTGCGGCGCTGGCCTGCCACGGTCCTGAAGGACGAGGGGGATCATTCTGCCCGGGTGGTGCGCTACGACCTGCCCGCCGGTTCGGTGGTGATGAAAGAGTGGACGCCCAGCAACAGCCGGCTCTACCGCTGGCTGGCGCGCTTCCTCATGCGTCGTGAGATCAGCCACTACCGCCTGCTCGACGGCACGCCAGGCATCCCCCGCTTCATCGGCGCCTACGACGACGCCTCGTTCGTGATGGAGTGGGTCGAGGGTTTGCCGCTCAAGCGCGACCTGCCCCTCGACGTGCTCGAACCTGGGCTCGACGCGATCGAGAAGGTCGTCGAGGCGATCCACGACCAGCGCTTCGTGCACCTCGACTTGCACCAGAAGCTCAACTTTCTCGTGGGCGCCAACGGACGCGTCTGGTTGATCGACCTGGGTCAGGGGCTGAACTGCAGCCGCAGTCGCAGCTGGTTTCGCTCGCTGTTGTTCCCCTTGTTGCGTCGCGTTGATCGCCGGGCCATCTTCAAGTTCAGGGCGCGCTATGCGCCGCACACGTTTGCAGGAGACGTGGGCGAAGAGTTCGTGGTCAAGCACGCCCGCCGCCGCAGCAAGCGTTGGAAACACCTGCACCGTCGCCTGCGCGAGATGCTCGTCGGCAACAGGCGCTGAGCAAACGCACCGATGACATTTGTACTGCGGCGCATCGCGCGTCGGCCGTGTGTGTTGCGTGTTGTGTTTTGCTTTTGAAACGCTGCATCAGCGCACCTAACATCGTGGCGCGGTTGTGTGTCGGTCACAGAGGTTTCTTTGCGGTGCCCCGGGAGGGCGTGTTTTGGACGGTGTCGAGCGCATCATGGTGCTCGGAATCTTCGCGGTCATCGTGTCGATTCTGGCAGTTGCAGCCTGGAGCGTGACGCAGGACGAGTTGGTTTCGGCCGAGGTAGCTGATGGCGGTACCTCGACCGTGACTGGCGTCGATTCAGCGCACGCTGACGATGGTGCGCCCCTCGGCACCCGAGCGGGTTCGAATGATCTGTTGGCCCAGTTCGAGGCTCGCAAGGCAGAGCGCTTGAAGGTTCAGAGCAAGGTGCTCATACGCCCCCCGGCCAAGCCTGCTGAGAAGGTCGAGCGAGAGGCCTCTGGTGGACCAAAAGCGTCCTATCCATACTCCAATGACACTTCATCAGCTGGCTTGGATACCCTGAGGGGGCTCGTGGCGAAGGCCAAGGATGAGCGTCCTCCCGCTGGGGCCAGCAAGCGAGATTCACTGTCTGGTCAGGACAAGATCGGCGGCGCCCTGACGTTGAAGGCCAACGGCAAGAAGCCCGCTGCGGCGGCACGGCTGCCGACCGGCACCCAGCAGATCGTGGTCAAGAGAGATGACACGCTCTGGAGTCTGGTCAGTCGCAATGTGGCCGGCAATGAATCCACAGCAAAGAAGGTGGAGTACACGGCCAAGCTCAACAACATCGAGCCGAGCACCATGAAAGAAGGCCAGAAGCTCTTGCTGCCCCTCGCGGTGCACAAGGGCGTGGCGCCTGCTGTGGCCCAGCCGACGACCCAGCCCGTCGTGCAGGGCGGGAACGCTGCCGCGCCGAAGACGGGCTCGACCCGGCTCTACACGGTGATCAAGGGCGACTCGCTCTCCACCATCGCGTCTCGTTTGCTCGGCAAGGGTTCGCGCTACAAAGAGATCTTCGCGCTCAACGACGACCGCCTCAATGATCCCGAAGACATCCAGATCGGGATGACCCTGCGGATCCCCGCCGAGTAGGTGGCTGAGCGGGGCGGCTCCGTTCTCGCCCCGACCACGGATGTCCGGCGCATGGTGGGTCTCATGTCCGGGACCTCTTGTGACGGCGTAGACGCCGTGGTGGTCGAGCTGCGCTCCGAGTCTTCGAGCCTGTCTGACCGCGTGCTGGCGACGGTGCTTGACCACCATCATGAGGCCTTCCCCGCAGACTTGAGCCGGCGGCTGCTGAGCCTCCCGCAAGCGGCCGCGGCCGAGCTGGCCCAGGCCCATGTCGAGCTGGGTGAGCGCTTCGCCGAGGCGGCGTTGAAGAGCCTGGGCCGGGCTGGCCTCGCCCCCGGCGATGTGTCGGCCGTGGCCTCGCCGGGCCTCACGGTGGCCCATATCCCACCAGGACCGGGCGGCCCAGGGGCCACGCTCTCCCTGGGGGACGGCGATGTGATCGCCGAGCGCACGGGCTGCACGGTGATCTCTGACTTTCGCGCTCGCGACCGGGCGGCCGGGGGCCAGGGCGCTCCCCTGGTGCCGTTTGCCGATGCCTGTCTGCTCCGCGAACCCGGGCGCGTGGTGGGGGCGCTGAACCTGGGCGGCATCGCCAACGTGACCGTGATCGCCCCCGAAGGGCCCCCTGTGGCCTTCGACACGGGGCCGGCGAACATGCTCATCGACGGCGCCTTGGCCCGGGCCACGGAGGGGCGGCTGACCTTCGACGAGGGCGGTCGATTGGGTTTGGCAGGCACGGCAGACGCCCAGTGGCTCGCAATCGCCATGGCTGGCGACGGTTTCCTGGCCCAGCCGCCCCCCCGGTCCACAGGCCGGGAGCGCTACGGCGACCGCTTTCTCGACCGGCACGCCCAGGCCCTGGGCCGACTCTCCCTCGAAGACCTGGCGGCGACCCTGGCGGCCTACACCGTCGAGTCCGTGGGCCGGTCCCTCGATCAGTTCGTGCCTCAGCGCCCGCAGCGGCTGATCGTCTCCGGCGGCGGGGCTCTCAACGCCTGCCTGATGGGCGGCCTGGCCCGACGGCTGGCGCCCACAGAGGTGCTCGACAGCGAGCGGGCCCTGGGTGTGCCCGTGTTCGCCCGCGAGGCCCTGGCCTTCGCCGTCCTGGGGGACGCGACCCTGCGCGGCGTCCCCTGCAACGTGCCCTCGGTCACCGGAGCGCGCCGGGCAGTGCGCCTGGGCAAGCTGAGCTACCCGGTCTGAGACGAGGTTGTTCTTGCTCACACCACGGCCCGTGGGTTGCTCGAGTGAGAGGGTCGGTCGCGCGGCAGGCCCTCGTCGCTGAGCTGCCCGGGTTGCGCCGCCCAACGCTGGGGGTCATGCTTTGCGCCCCGCCAGAAAACCCCAGGGCCACAGCGCCCCGGGGCGGCGGCGCACCCAGCACACCCGGAGCAGTGAATCCCCATGGAAAAGGTCGAGATCGGCGTCATCGGCGGCAGTGGCCTCTATGCCATGGAGGGTCTGAGCGACGTGGTCGAGGTCAACCCGGACACGCCGTTCGGCAAGCCCTCGGACACCATCACCGTGGCCACGCTCAACGGGCATCGCATCGCGTTCTTGCCCCGGCACGGCAAGGGCCATCGCCTGCTGCCCACCGAGGTGCCGTCCCGGGCGAACATCGCCGCCTTCAAGCTCATGGGCGTGCAAAAGATCGTCTCGTTCAGCGCCGTGGGCAGCCTGGCCCTCGAGCTGGAGCCGCGAAACTTCGCCGTGCCGACCCAGCTCATCGATCGCACCCGGCACCGCCCGGACACGTTCTTCGGTGATGGCATCGTGGGCCACGTGGCCTTCGCCGACCCCCTGGCCAACGGCCTGGGCAAGATCCTCTACGACGCCATGGCCGACCTGGACGTCACCGCCCACCACGGCGGCACCCTTGTTTGCATGGAGGGCCCCCTGTTCAGCACCCGCGCCGAGAGCGAGCTGTACCGTTCGTGGGGCGCCCAGCTGATCAACATGTCGGCCCTGCCCGAGGCCAAGCTGGCCCGTGAGGCGGGCATCGAATACGGCCTGGTCTGCATGGTCACCGATTACGACTGCTGGCACACCGACCACGACGACGTGGACATCCAGATGGTCATCGCCAACCTGGTGGCCAACGCCGAGAACGCCCAGAAGCTCCTGGCCGCAGCCCTGCCCGCCATCGCCGCGGCGCCGCGGGATGAAGCCATCGCCAAGGCCAGCGAGTTCGCGGTGATCACTGCGCCCGAGCTGCGTCCCGCGGAGTCGGTGGCGAGGTTGAAGGGCATCATCGACGGGATCTGAGGGTCGGGCAGCAAGGCCTTGCGCATGGTGCCGCACTCGGCAGCTCCATGCGCACAGCCTGCTCGCGCCGCACCGCGGTCACGGCGTGGTCGCCATCTGTGCATCGCTGGCTGACCAGCCCAAGGGATTGGTCGGGTCTTGCACCCAGCACTGAACAACGAGCGCTGTTCCTGAGGGCACTCCGGCGGGGAAGCTGAAGTTCGCGTAGATGAGCCCGGCGAAGTTTGTCGTCAGCGGGATGAGCAGATCGGGATTGGGCACGAGAACCCCACCCTTGAACGGCGCGTCGATCCGGTCGAGGCCGACGACAACCAACGCTGAGGAATCCGGGTGGCCGTTGAGCAGCGTCATGCTGGTGTTCGATCCGGACTGCAGGCTCCCCCCGAGGCTCAGAGGCGGCACGCCGCTCACTCCTGCCAAGCCGTGCCCAAGGTCTTCCCAACCGCCGCTGTTGGTGACGGTGATGTTGTCGATGGACATGCCCAAGGCTGCGTCGTGAGATCCCGAAGCCTTGAAGGACCACTGCAGGGTCACCCAGGCGCCCTCCCAACCACTGGAGAGGGTGGTGGTGTGGGTCGCGGGCGCGGTGACCTCGTTGTCGGCTTTCCACGACCCCAGAAAGATGGCGCTTGGCGGGATGGCGCGCACGATGGAGACGGTCGCCTGGTCGGAGAGGTTCACGTCAGCGTTGTCGAAGTCGACCGTGTAGTCGAACTGAAACGTGTAGGGCGGTGAGCCGCTGAGGAAGAAGGGCTTGGACACGAGCAGCCCGCTGTGGGGCGCGCCCATGTCGTAGCTGCAGGTGGCCGGGTCGTTGTAGGTGACGGCGGCGGATGGGGCACCGCAGTCACCGGCCTCGGCGACGTGCCAGAGTCCGGGCATGGAGGCCCAGTTGTCGCTCGGGCTCTCGAAGTCGTCGGCGAAGAGCGTCTGCGGCTGAGCGGCGGCGAGCGGGGCGGCGAGGAGGCAGGCGAGGCCGAGGACAGCTGCTTTGAGTGGGGTGCGTGAGGTGGTCATGACAGGGCGCCAGTGAGGGGATGGTGTGTGTTCACCTCACTACACGCGAGCCACAACGGCGCTCCCAACCCTTCACTGAGAGGATTCTGCTGGCCTTGGAAGGGGTGCGTCGCTTCCCAGGCCAAGCAAGGTCCCCCGGTGGAGTTCCTTGGAGCTGCTACGATCAAGGTTTGGCCCCAGGCCCGCCGCGCAGATCACCTCGAAACGTCCCACGGAAGGGGTTTGGCGCGGGGGGCGGACAGGTGGCCAATAGAAGGACAGCCGGTTTCCGGGAACTTGGGGAATTCGCGCACCAACGTCCCGCTGAGCCGGGGTGTCCTTCGGCGATCACACAGGTGCGTGCAACAACCCGACCGCTCAGACCCGCCCGGTCATGCGCCGCAACCACAGCCCCAACAAGGCACCCGTGCCGCTGTCCCCACCCTTGTTCAACGTCTTGCCGTCGTCGGTCTTGGCCTGTGCGGGAACGGGCACGCCGACCACCTTGAGCCCGGCCTTGACCGCCGCGGCCACCGACTCGGCCTTGAGCTTGTGATCGCCGGCGGTGAACTTGCGGGCGACGGTGCGCAGGGCACTCATGCGCCATCCGCGAAAGCCGCTCTCGACGTCGCCCACCGGGGAAGCCGCTGCGAACTTGGCGAAGCCCTGGTTGCGTCGGGGGGCGTTGTCGTCGCCACCGAGGGCCACGCTGCGCTCACCGATGACCAGGTCGGCGCCGTCGCTCAAGGCCGCGATCAGCGCGGGGACGCGGCTGAAGTCGTCGCTGCGATTGGCCGACGCTTGCAACACATACTCGTAGTCGTGCTCTGACTCGGCGGCCCACTTGTAGCTCTCGCGCAGGGCAAATCCAGGGCCCTTGTTGCGCCCCGGGCGTCGCAGCAGGTGCATGCGCTCGTCGTCCGCGGCCCAGATGCCGGCGCGCGACCAGGTCTTGTCGATCGAGTCGTCGTCAGCGATCAGGATGTGCAGATCGATGTCGTCCAGGTCTTGGTACTTCTCCATGACCCAGTCGATGTTCTCCCGCTCTTCGACCGTGGGGATGACCAGCAGGGTCAGGGGGTGCTGACCCCTGGGCCCGCTCGGCGGACGCTTCGGTGGGATCGGTTCGTCGTGACTCATGATCGCCGGACCTCTGATCGATGTTGACTGCTGCGGGTGACTGCTGCGGGTGACTGCTGCGGGTGACTACCGGGACTACAGCGGCAGGGACGTGCCGGCGTTCTGGCCCTCGGCCCGCTTCAGCAGCAGAGAGGCCAGGGTCACGTCGAGAATGCCAAGCCCCAGGTTCGCGGCCATGACGATGGGCGTGCCGTCGGGTCGCGCCGGACCCTTGCCCGCCACCACGTCGCCGACCTCGCCGGTGGGATCGGGGATGTCCTTGAAGTAGCCCTTGCTGCGGTAGCGATCGAACTGAGCCTTGTCGTCGGTGACGAACAGGTCGGCGCGCTCGAAGCAGGCGGGGCTGAAGCTGGCGTCGAAGTCGAGGGGCACGCAGAGGGTGCCGGTCTGGATCCAGTCGGGCATGATCTCGGGGGTCGGCTCGTGCACGATGGGCAAGGAGGTCACGATGATGTGACCGCCCTCGCAGGCCTCTTGGGCCTCGGGGGGGATGACCGAGGCCAGATCGAAGACCTCCATCACCTCGTCGGCGAACTCGGCCTGGCGCTCGACGTTGTTGTCGTAGGCCAGCATGCGCTCCGACTTCGGGAAGGCTGCCAGCAGAGCTTCGATGTTGGCCCGACCCTGGACGCCGCAACCGATGATGGTGAGCACTTCTGAGTTGGGGTCGGCCAGGTGCTTGGCGGTGACCGCGGTGCAGGCCGCCGTGCGCACGGCGGTGATGTGGGCCGCGTCGAGGAGCGCCAGGGGGCGGCCCGTGTCCGGGTCGTTGAGCAGCACCGAACCATTGATGTACGGCAGGCCCTTCTCCCGGTTGCCCGGGTAGCCCGCCACCCACTTCATGCCCAAGGCACCCATGGGCTCGACGTAGGCTGGCATGGCGTGGAGGAAGTTGTCGCCACTGGGGACCAGGTCGATCTTGGCAGGCATCTGGGTCTGCCCGTTGCCGTGGTGCCCGAGGGCCTCCTCGATCACGTCGAGAACCTCGGTCATGGGCGGCATCAGCGCCCGGACATCGGCGTCGGACAGGTAACGCAGGGTGGCGGTCATCGAAGGGGTCCTTGAACGGCGTGACGGTGAAGAATGGTCGTGCTGGAGGGTGGGCCCGTGCGCGATCAGCGACGCACTTCGGCCAGGCGCTTGCGGATGGCGTTGAAGTCAAAAAACTCGCCAGCGCCTACACCGGGGCAGAATGATGCCACATCACGCTCCCAGGTGTCCTGATCGACCAGCACTTCGGGCCAGAAGGGGAAGGTCTTGCACTGGTTGGGTCTGGCCTCGTAGATCGAGCAGCGGCCCTCCTCCAGGAAGATGCAGGCGTCTCCCGCGGAGGTAAAGGAGAGGCTGCCCATGACCGGTTTGCAGTACTCGCTCTCGAAGGCTCGCAAGGAGAGGCCCAGCAGCTTGGCGATACGGCGCCGCTCGGCCCGGGTCGAGAAGACGTACTGGTAGCCGTCTCCGTGGTTCAGGCAGCACTTTCCGCAGGCCGTGCAGCTGAAGCTCAGCCCGTCGATGTACCAGGGGGGCTGGCTCTCGGCCCCGCTGCCGGTCTTGCTGTCGGTCTTGCTGCTCAAGTGGGCTCGGTCCAGCTCAAGGTCAGGGGGCGGGAGAACATGCGGTAGCCGTCCGGGCTGCCCAGGAAGCCGAAGCCGCTGTGCTTGACCCCGGCCCAGGGCGGGTCGCCCGCCGAGCCGAGACCCTGGTTGAGGCCCACTTGCCCCACCTGCAGCCCGCCGGCCAGGGCCAGGCCCCGCTGCCGATCTCCGCACCAGACGCTGGCGCCCAGGCCGAAGGGCGAGTCGTTGGCCAGCTCGACCGCCTGCTCGCCTGAGTCGACGGTGCGCAGGGTCACCACGGGCCCGAAGGTCTCCTCGTTCATGATCTCCATGGACTCGTCCGCGGCAGCCACCACCGTGGGCTCGTAGAACAGCCCTGGTCCCGGGCGCACCGCTCCGCCCACGAGCACCTGGGCCCCACGCTGTCGGGCCTCATCGACCTGGGCCGCCACGTGGTCCCGCTGGGCGGCGCTGGACATGGGCCCCATGAAGACGTCGTCTAGACCGTTGCCGGCGGTGATGGTGCCGGCGCGCTCGACCACCAGTTCGGCGAAGCGGTCGGCCACGGCGCTCTCGACGTAGACGCGTTCGACGGAGCAGCAGACCTGGCCTGAGTTGCGGAACGATTCCTTGACGGCGAAGTCGGCGGCCTGTTCGAGGTCGGCGTCGGCGCAGACGATCATGGGGTCCTTGCCGCCCAGCTCGAGCACCAGTCGTTTCAGGCCGGACGCGCAGGCCTTCATGATGTGCTGTCCGGCGGACACGCTGCCCACGAAGCCCACCATGTCGATGTCCGCAGAGACCAGGGCCTTGCCCGTGGCCTCGGCGCCCTGGGTCAGCACCATCACGTCGATGGGCAGCTCGGCGATGAACTCGACGAACAGGGCGGCGCCGCAGAGGGGCACCAGCTCGGAGGGCTTGAAGACGATGGTGTTGCCCGCCACCAGCGCGGGCACGATGACCTCGCGGGCCATGCCCAGGGGGAAGTTCCAGGGTGTGATCGCCGCCACCACGCCCACGGGCTCCCGGCTGAGCCGGCTGATCATGTCGCCCTCGCGGGTCTCGACCGTGGCCAGGGCGTCGGCGGCCGAGGCGGAGAGCCGTCGCAGGCTGGAGGCCATGGACGCGGCTTCGCGCCGGCTGTTCGAGATTGGCTTGCCCATTTCAATCGTGATGAGCTGGGCCAGGGTCTCGATGAGCTCTTCGTTCTCGAAGCGCACGGCGATGCGCTCCAGCACCGCGAGGCGCCCTGAGAGCCCCATCGCTGCCCATCGAGGCGATGCTGCCCGAGCGCGGGCGACCGCTTCGCGCACCTCGTTCTCGTCCGCACAGGGGAGGGTCTGGATGATCTCACCAGTGGCGGGATTTCTGTCCTCGATCACGGTGGCGGGCTCGGCGGCCGTGGGGCTGGGCATGGGGGGCTCTCCAAAAATCCACACTGCGGGGCAAAGACCGGTATTCTAGGCGCCGGCTGCCTGTGTGGCGATGTCATTCGTGACCCTGGTGTTCAATCGGAGAATCCTTGGCAATACCGGCCCGTCCGCTCTTTTCTGGGTGGTGAAGAGCGGCCTGGCTGGTGGGGGTGATTCGCTGGTTCGACGTCCGGCCAGCTCGCAGGCAGCCATCGCAAGCTCGCGCAGTCGCGGCCCAGCGCCGCCACGGCAACAAATGGAGTCGCGGTGGTGGCTGAAGGCGCAACGGTGTCCCCGAACGATGACGCCGACTCAGCAGACCAGGGCCAGCAGGTAGGTGCTGCGTCTTGCAGTGATCCCGAGCCCCTGACTCCGGACGCCGAGCTGTCTGACCACAGGCTGGTTCTTGGCGGCGGCCGGGTCATCGAGGCGCGCTACGACGATCCCCTCGATCTGGTCTGGCTGTTCTGTGCCAAGCGCTTGGGCATGACCGTGGTGCGCTCGCGAGAGGTGTTCGCTGCCTGGGATGGCAAGGGCACCCTGACCATCGCCGACGAGCGAGACTTCGACGCCGACGACTGCTTGGCCCAGCTGATCTTCCACGAGATCTGCCACGCGCTGGTGGCCGGCCCCGAGGCCTTGACCCAGGTCGACTGGGGGCTGTGCAACCGAGACGACCGGGACATCGCCTCCGAGTTCGCGACCCACCGGCTGCAGGCCGCGCTGGCCGACCCCCACGGATTGCGCGCATTCATGGGACCGACCACAGAGCACCGGACGTACTACGATGGATTGGGCAGGGACGCCTTGGCGGGTCCCGTCGATGATGAGGTGGTCATCGCTGCAGCTCAGGCGGGTTGGGAGCGTGCCCTGAGCGGTCCTTGGTCCGAGCCGGTCGACTATGCCCTCGCTGCCACGGCGGCCATGGCCAAGGCCCTGGGGGCAGCGGCTCCTGAGGGGTCACTGTGGCGCGACGAACGGAGCGGCTGAGGGTCAGGGCCGCTCTTGGGGCCCTGTTCCGTAAGGATAAATGTGCAAAGTGACGATAAATATGCAAACTTTACTAAAAGACAAGAGTTTATTGAGGTGTTAAGTGGTTCGCAAAGAGTCCTTACTGTCCTACTTGCATGCTCTAGCAGGAGGCGAGGTGGAGCTGCGTCCGGCTGGCAGGGCGGTGCAAGGGCTGCCCGTTTACCTGGCTCACACCTACGAGTTTCTTGAGGGACGATTGCTGGGCCAGGAGCTGCTCTTCGCCCTGCAGCGGGAGAGAGCCGACGATCAGACGCCAACGCGTCTCAAGGCCGACTATGGGGCCTTGCTGAAGGCAGCTCCTGGAGCATTCATGGTGCTGGTTCTCGACGAGCTGCCGTCCTATCTCAGGCGCCGACTGATCGAAGCCGGGATTCCCTTCGTGGTGCCGGGCAAGCAGATCTTCTTGTCCTCCATGCTCGACCTGCGGGAGCAGCGGCGAACTTACGATCCCCAAGAGATTGAACACCTTGGTTGGGCCGCTCAGGTCGTGCTGTTGCGGCACCTGCTTCACGGCGATGTGGAGAACCAGAACCTGGCTGGGGTGGCGAGCCTAGTTGGCTACTCGGCGATGGTGATCAGCAGCGGGCAACGGCAGTTGGTCAATGTCGACCTCGCCTGGCTGCGCAGGGAGGGGCGCTCGAAACAGCTGGTGTTCGCAGGGCTGGGCCGAGAACTTTGGGAACGGGCTCTCCCGAGACTTCGGCGTCCGTGGCGCAAGCGGTATCCCGTGACTGTGGCGAGCACTCGACCGCAGACGTGGGTCGCCGGGACGGACGCACTCGCCAGGGGAAGCCTGCTGACCGAAGGCAAGATTCCCACGGTGGCCATGGCGGCAGCAGAGTTTCGTCGGGCGATCGATGAGGCCACGCTTGTGAAGAGCCCGGCGGCTGACGAGGCGGACTGGCTTGTTGAGAGCTGGCAGTACAACCCAGCTCGCCTCGCAACAGGCGATGTGGTCGACCCGCTCTCGCTCTATCTTTGCCTCCGAGACGACCCAGACGAGCGGGTACAGATTGCCCTGGGCCAGCACATGAAGGCGCTCTCATGGTGATGGGTCTGGACGTGTTCGCCGAGGCGTTCGAAGACCTTGATGATCAGTACGTCTTGATAGGGGGAGCGGCAGCTGACCTTTGGTTTACTGGGGCGGGGTTGGACTTCCGGGCAACGCAGGACCTCGATCTGGTCCTGTGCGTTGACATCCTGGGGGCGGGTTTCGTCGAGCGATTCTGGGCCTTCGTGGAACAGGGCCGTTACCAGCTGAAGGAGCGGGCGGACGGGACGCCGATCAAGTACCGCTTCACCAAGCCAGCTCAGGCCGGTTTTCCAAAGATGCTGGAGCTGTTCGCCGCAGCACCCTTTGAGATTCCTACAGAGCAAGACATCGTGCCCCTCTCCGTGGACGACGAGCACTCAAGTCTCTCAGCGATCTTGCTGGACGATGGCTATCGCGAGGTCGTGCTGGGCAGTCGCAAGGTGATCGAACGTGTCATGTGTCTCACACCCCACGGTTTGATCTTGCTCAAGGCTCGAGCATGGTTGGATCTGACAGAACGCAAGGCCAATGGGGATGACGTGGATTCCAGTGACATCAGGAAGCACCGCAACGATGTCTTCAGCATCGCGCAGCTCCTGGTAGCAGGCGAAGACCCAGAGGTGCCAGCAAGTGTGCTGGCCGACATGGGCCAGTTCGTTCGGGAAATGGACGAGCAACGCGCGGAATGGTCTGCAGTCGAGGCGTCGCTCAGAGCCAAGAACATGCCGCTGAATGACGTCGGGCAACTCATCGACATCATGCGTTCACACTTTGGTCTGCTTGGGCAGAGCTGACCTGCTCTCAGTCGTCACTCGCCATCACGGCCCAGCCCAACCCGTCCGGCTCGCTCCCTGCCACCAGGCTGCCCACCACTTCGTAGGTCTCCAGATCGATGACCACCACCCGGTCGGCGTTCGTGGCGGCGATGTAGGCCCGGCTGCCGCTGGGGTTGATG
>Ga0209992_10000778_pt1 | contig 39480 bp, 32 predicted proteins | sample 2SBtaG_2_FD_182564 | JGI IMG/M metagenome (GOLD analysis project Ga0209992, IMG submission 182564) | Deep subsurface microbial communities from Kolumbo volcano to uncover new lineages of life (NeLLi) - 2SBTROV12_ACTIVE470 metaG (SPAdes)... | ecosystem: Environmental > Aquatic > Marine >...
TGGATATGGGATTCCGCGGAGCTGTCATATCGGACAGCCTTCTCATGGCAGGAGCCGAGCACGAAAATGAGCACCCCGGACAAATGGCGGCGAGATTGCTCGAAGCGGGTGTAGACATTCTTCTTGACATCAAAGACGTTCCCGCCACGGTGGACTATCTGGTGACGGCAGTAACGTCCGGCACCCTCTCACGAGACGTTGTCGATTCGGCTCTGGAGCGCGTGTGGGGGCTCAAAGTCCGCTTTGCTGCCCGATTCGGAAAGGGTGCGTTCATTGACCCTGGGCTTGTTCAGCCGCTTTCCGTCATCGGTTGTGATGAACACCTCGCGCTCGCCCGAGAAATCGCCACGAAGTCGATACAGCTGGCAATCGGAGAAGACTCCGATCTGCAGTTGTCACCAGCCAAAATGGGACAACAGGGGCCGGTTTGTTTCCTCATTCGGCCGCACACCACGTACAACGATCCCACGGCTGCTCCCCTTGAAAAAGCGTTCCTGAAGGCTTTTCCCTCAGGATCGTACCATGAGATTACGCCAGATTCCGAAATAGAAGAATTAGACGAATTCGTCGGAGTGGCAGCCAATCATTCCAACGTCTTTGCCGCCGTGGTGGTGAAGCCTGCCGCATGGCACAAATTCGGTCTTCTGGCTGCCCAACAACAATTTGTGCGAGATCTGGCAGACAACTATCCACTCTATCTTGCCGCGCTTGGAAGCCCGATTGCTCTGGCGGATTTTGCAGATGTGAAAGCGGGGATCTGTGCCTACAGTGATGTGGAGCCGTCCATGCATGCGCTGGTAGATTATCTCAAATCGCTTGAAGTCGAAACCACGGAACAGCCCACCACTTCTCTTACATCCTGATACCAGGGTTCAGCAGCCGCTCGTATGACCCAGACAGATAAGCGAGACCTCGCTTCACACGACGATACAGGGCCCGACCATGTGTTGAAAGCATCGCAGGTCGTTCTGGGCCTCTTTATGTTGCTCCTGTTATTTTCAAGCGCGAACCCGACCATTGCACAGCCCGATATGAATCGGATGACATCCAAGATCGAATCGTTGATCGCATCGCATGAAAATGCGGTCGTATCGGTCTCGGTGATTGACCGCTCGAACGATATTGATCTGCATATTCGTGGAGACCGGCTCTACCATGCAGCCAGCACAATGAAAGTGCCCGTTCTGATTGAGCTCTTTCGGCAAAGTTCGATAAGCCGCTTCGGTCTCGATGATGAAATCATTCTCAAAAATGAGTTCAAATCGATTGTTGATGGAAGCCTGTACAGCATCGAAGATGACTCTGATGATGCCATCTATGAGCAACTCGGTAGGCCGATGAAGCTGTCGCAGCTCGCTTACAACATGATCACGGTATCGTCAAATCTGGCGACCAATATCCTGATCGACTTCCTTTCTGCCGACTCCGTCCAGACGACCTCAGAACGCCTCGGAACGAGGCGCATGCAGACAATTCGAGGAGTGGAAGACTTGAAGGCATTCGATTTGGGAATGTCCAACCGGGCTACCTCATCGGATCTGGCCCTGCTCATGGAACGCATTCGGACTGGCGATGCGGTGTCGACTGAAGCTGATAATTCGATGAGAGAGATTCTGATGGATCAGGTATTTACCTCAATGATTCCGAGCGGTCTTCCGGAAGGGGCATCAGTAGCGCACAAAACAGGCTCAATCACTGAAATTCATCATGATGCAGCGATTGTGTACCCGGCAAATGGATTCCCGTTTGTTTTGGTTATCATGACGGAAGGCATAGCGGATCGTTCCGTTTCTTCCAGACTCGGAGCCTCAATCGCTTCACTCGTTTACTCCACGCTCAGAGGTCCAGTTGATTGACTTTCTAAAGCGGTTTCTTCAACAGTCAGCCGATGTTGAAACGGCCGATGGCCAGATCGACATGGTAGAACTGGCCGCTGTGGTAGGATGCGCCATCACGAAAGAAGAACTATTCCGTCAGGCGCTACGACATCGATCGCTTCTCAGGGGAAATCCTGAAGCGCACATGATGTCCAACGAACGTCTGGAATATCTGGGAGATGCCATCGTGGGATTCCTCGTAGCCGAACACCTTTTCCAAAACTTTCCGGATCGGGACGAAGGATTCCTGACACGGTTGCGGGCAAAATTGGTGAATGGTCGCGCGCTCGCGGAGCGAGCGCGCGGTATCAATCTGGGCCGCTTTATTCAGGTCAGTGAAAGCCTGAACGTGGACCAGAGAAACAGCAACAGCATTCTTGCAGATGCTTTCGAAGCAGTTATCGGAGCGATCTATCTCGACCAGGGAATGGACGCAACGCGTGCATTTGTGGAAAAGACTGTACTGGATCACGTCGATCTTCATGAGCTCGCCGAAGTCAAAGACAACTTCAAAAGTTCACTGCTGGAATTCGTCCAGGCCCGAAGCAGAATCCAGCCGGTTTATGAGGTCAAATCGGAGTCCGGACCAAGCCACGACAAGCGTTTTGTGGTGGCCGTTTTAATCGACGGAAAGGAATATGGGCGCGGAGAAGACCGAAGTAAAAAGAGTGCCGAGCAAATAGCGGCGAAACAAGCACTTGAGGGCCTGTTGGCTGACAACGATTCTACAGGATTCAAAGAATCTTGAAACCGCTTCGGCGTAATTTTGCGCGACCTTCGTTTGCCCGAACGAATCGCTTCCAACTATTTCTACTCGCTGAGCTTCATGTCCATTAGCCTGAGGTCCACAGACCACTTTGTTGACCGTCACATCGGTCCCTCTGAATCTGACATTCAGGAAATGCTGTCCACTATTGGTGCCAGCTCCCTCGACGATCTTGTTGAACTGACCGTCCCGTCCAATATCAGGATGGAAGGAGAGCTTCGACTCCCGGAAGCATTGACCGAGACGTGCCTGCTGGAACGGGCACGTGAGTTGGCTGACAAGAACTCCGTATTCCGGTCATTCATCGGGATGGGATATTCCGGAACGATTACGCCGCCTGCCATTCAACGAGGCATTCTGGAGAATCCATCCTGGTATACGCAGTACACACCATATCAGGCCGAGATAGCGCAGGGACGCCTTGAAGCATTACTGAATTATCAGACAATGGTAATCGATCTCACGGGAATGGAGATCGCGAATGCGAGCCTGCTGGACGAAGGTACTGCCGCGGCAGAGGCAATGATGATGTTCCAGCGGCAGACAAAACGCAGTAAACGAACCAGGTTTTTCGTATCCGCAGAATGTCATCCACAGACGGTCTCTGTTGTTCAGACCCGAGCAGTTCCACTTGGCATTGAAGTTGTTGTCGGCGACCACCGCACTTTCGAGTTTGACGAAAACACATTTGGCGCGCTGCTGCAGTATCCCGCATCCGATGGAGCGGTGTACGACTACACTGGATTTTGCGATGCAGCTCATGAAGCCGATGCGTACGTTGCCGTCGCGGCGGACCTGCTCAGCCTCACACTGCTTTCTTCCCCTGGCTCCTTCGGTGCTGACGCCGCCGTTGGTTCTACACAGCGCTTTGGTGTTCCTCCTGGATTCGGCGGCCCGCATGCTGCCTTCTTTGCCACTCACTCGGGCTTCAAGCGCCAGGTGCCTGGCCGAATTATTGGTGTCAGTTCGGACGTCGACGGCCATCCCGCACTGAGAATGGCTCTTCAGACTCGAGAACAACACATTCGCCGGGACAAAGCGACGTCCAATATTTGCACGGCACAGGTTCTCCTCGCGGTAATTGCGAGCATGTACGCGGTCTACCACGGACCCCGTGGCATAAAGGCTATCGCTACAAGGATCCATGATGCCACTCGCCTGCTGGCACTCGGCCTGAGCAAGGGCGGCGTTTCGGTCAGGCACAGCCAATTCTTCGACACGATTCGGGTCGACGTAGATAACCAGACGAATGTCCGGGAACGGGCACTCACACAGGGCATCAATCTCCGTTATTTTGAAGACGGATCAGTTGGTGTATCCCTGGACGAAACCGTTGCCGAAAAAGACCTGGACACTCTTTTCAGCGTATTCGAAGCGTCTGATTCAAGCGCCGCATCATTGGCGGCTGAAATGGATTCAGGCTATTCAGGCTCCATGTCCCGGACGGATGCTTTCATGACGCATCCTGTCTTCGATCAGCATCGATCTGAAGCCGCGCTTACTCGTTACATGCATCACCTGTCAACGAAAGACCTTTCGTTGACCACGAGCATGATTGCCCTGGGCTCGTGCACGATGAAACTGAATGCAGTGGCCGAGTTGATGCCCATCACAAATCCTGCCTTCAATCAACTGCATCCCTTTGCTCCCGCTGATCAAGCCGAGGGGTATCATGAAATGATGGGTGAATTGAGGGATTGGCTTTCCGAGATCACGGGATTTCACGCCACCTCACTTCAGCCCAATGCGGGAGCCTCGGGCGAATATGCGGGTCTTCTGGTTATTCGTGCCTATCACGAAAGTCTGTCCGAGCAAAATCGAAACGTGTGTATCATCCCGTCGTCGGCACACGGTACCAATCCGGCCAGTGCGGTGATGGCCGGCATGAAAGTAGTGGTCGTCGCGTGCGATGATGACGGAAATATTGATGTCGCCGATCTGAAGGCGAAAGCTGAGGAAGCAGGTGAGAACCTCTCTTCCCTGATGATCACCTACCCTTCCACGCACGGCGTATTCGAGGAGACGATCATAGAAATCTGTCAGATCATCCACGATCAGGGTGGTCAGGTCTACATGGATGGCGCAAACATGAATGCCCAGGTCGGGTTATGCCGACCCGGTGACATTGGTGCAGATGTCTGTCATCTTAATCTCCACAAAACATTTGCCATTCCTCATGGTGGCGGTGGCCCCGGTGTCGGTCCAATCTGTGTCGCCGAACATCTTACCCCCTTCCTTCCGGGACACCCTGTAATCGCGGCAGGTGGCAGCACCGGTCCGGTCGCAGCAGCACCCTTCGGTAGTGCATCCATCCTGCTCATCTCGTGGGCCTATATCGCGATGCTGGGAACGGACGGACTGAAGAAGTCGACCCAGGTAGCCATCCTGAATGCCAACTACATGGCCGATCGACTGAGTAAGCACTACGATGTGCTCTACACGGGCAAGAATGGACGCGTCGCCCACGAATACATTCTCGATCTGCGTTCGCTGCGACAGGAGACGTCGCTGACAGAGCGTGATGTGGCCAAGCGTCTCATGGACTATGGTTTCCATGCCCCGACCATGTCCTGGCCTGTCGTTGGAACCGTGATGGTCGAGCCGACAGAAAGTGAGAACAAAGCTGAACTGGATCGCTTTATTGAGGCAATGACCTCAATCCGGGCTGAAATCCAGGAAGTGGAGTTGGGACTTGTTGACGGGGAAGAAAGCGTATTAACCAACGCGCCGCATACGGCAGCGATGGTTGCCTCGGATGAATGGAATCAGCCTTATTCACGCGAAAAAGCCGCGTTTCCCGCTTCATGGTCGCATGAGAGTAAGTTCTGGCCATCTGTCCGCCGAGTCAATGACGCACAGGGTGACAGACAGCTTATATGCTCGTGTCTACCTTTGGAAGCATTCGAGGATCAGTCAACTTGATCTGACGGGGCCGGACGCGGCTGAGCTAAAGACGATATAGCTTTCCCGATAACGGATGACCAACATGTTCGGAGATGCGGCGCGAAGCCGCAGCTACATTCCTCCTGTCGATGCCCGTTTCCACACCAAGCTGTTCAAGAGCATAAACAACGTCTTCGGTCGCCACGTTGCCCGTAGCCCCGGGAATGAAGGGGCATCCGCCGAGACCGCCCAGAGAGGTATCGAATCGCGTGATTCCCGCCTCCAACGCCGCGACAATATTGGCGATGCCCATGCCCCGCGTATCGTGCAGATGCAGCACGAGAGGTGCGTCCATCACTTGAGAAACGGCCTCAACGGTTTTCCTGATTGAAACCGGATTGCCTAGTCCCGTCGAATCAGCGAGAGAGAACGACTCCAACCCCCGCCCCGCAAATCTCCGCGCCAGTTCGAGAATCGTATCAAGGGGAGTATCACCCGCCTCGTTGTATCCCCAGACCGTCTGCAATCCAAGTTGGACTTCGAGGCTTTCCGCGAGCGCGGCATCAATCATCCTCTCAGCCTGAGCGACGCCTTCATCGAGGGACATGTTGGCGTTGTCACGACCGTGCACCTCATTCGTGGCGATGGACAGGTCCACTACCTTGAGACCCGATGCCGCTGCGCGCCGAACTCCACGCTCATTTAGCGCAAGACCAGATACAACAACCTCATTCTGGTCGATAAACGCCGCAACTATCTCCTCGGCGTCCGCCATCTGGGGTACGCGCTCGGGATGTACGAACGAGGTCATCTGGATCCGCTTCAGACCCGCATCGATCAACTCTTGAATGGTCTTCACCTTGAGAGAAGTGGGAATCGGGACGGATTCGAACTGGAATCCATCCCTCGGTCCAACCTCGCAGAGAAGGGCACTGGCCGGGAAGGTATCGGGTTTACTCAAGATCCATCGGTGAATTGGTGATACGCGATCACATACTACCAACGGCGGGATATACTACCAACACCGGAATATGCGATCCTGAAGGCAAAATACCGTCCACCCGGAATTCCAGGCGACGGCAACTGGAATTGAAGTTGCCTCAAAAGAAAACGCCGAGCGGTAGTTAGCCGCTCGGCGCATACTCTGAAGATCGGTGATCCCCGCCCCACCCACCAAAATAAAACGGGGGCTCACCAGCTGGAGGAGGTAGCTTTAAATCTTCAGGTTCAGTATCAGTTTACTGTGCATCATTCACCCTACGAGTCTTTCAATTTGCACGGATGTCGGAAAGAATTCCCGTTGCTTCGTCGCCGGCAGGAATACTCATGAACATCCGCTCGCGCTCGGCGAGCATATCGTTCATGAATCGAGCGTAAGCCATACGCTCTCCCGACGTTACTCCTTCTGCGTCGAATATTGCCATCAGTTTTTTCCAGGCAGGTTCGCCGATCTGTCCCCTCATGTACCGAGCGAGAAGAACAGAAAACGAAGTCCTGTTAATACCAGTGGCAATACCATTTGCGGAAGTCTGCATGTCGTTGATCCTCAACTATGACCTGGGGTCGTTTGGTTGTGTTTGCGACGCGGTGTCCGATGAACTGGTCAGATCAAAGACAAATACCGCGCCTGTTTTCGATTTTGACACGAAACGAATGTCATGCATAACTGCAACAACCACGAAAAATCAGGTTTTCGGCCCCTTTCCCTTGAAAAGACGACGCCTAAACAGGCCTCAAAACTGTATATATGTAACTGTAATTGTTACATTTAGCTCATTTCTTGCGAGCCACAGACCGTTTTGGAAGGGCAGAAACACGTCCACCCCCTTCAAAACGGAAAAAACGACCGAATACCTGCGTGTTTTTCCCGAAACGGTGACTTCGAATCTGGACAGCGTATGCAGATGTGGACACATTCATGGTGCATTCAGCCCTGAACCAGCCTGAACCAGCCTGAACCAGCTCAATCACTCATATCCGGGGCAATTACCCGATATCCCCGGTTCTAAACACATAATTCCAAGCGATAAAATCGTTTTCCGGAAAACGAAACATACCCTGAAACACCCGTATACCAATTTCCATTATCTGGAACTTGACACTATCTGTCACCGATTCAATGCTGAAACTGCTGACCCGATCTGAGGAATTCGTTCTTCTTGCCGTCTGGAGACTGCAAAAGGACGCCTACAGCCTGGCTATTCAGGAGGAAATCTCCCGAATAACCGGATATGCCTGGTCTCTGGGCTCCATCTATACTCCTCTCGAGCGACTCCACCGCAAACGATTGCTGACGTCTGTGATCGGAGGTTCTACCCCGGAACGCGGCGGCAGGAAAAAGCGACTCTATGAACTCACAGAAAAAGGAGTCGAGGCGCTTAATCGTGTACGTCTGGTCGAAGCAGCCATGAGAGAGGGACTTCCCGATCTCGCCGCAAGAGGAGGTCTGGCATGAGTAGCAAAAACCAACCTCCAAAAATCAGCGCGGCTCTTCTCAACTGGCTTCTGGCTGATGTGTGGAATACACCTGCCGGCGACTTCGAAGAAGCCTTTCATCGGATAGCAGCAACGGAAGGCCCGACTCAGGCTCGTCGGTGGTACCGTCGTCAGACTCTTACACTTCTACCCGACCGACTCAAAGAAAAATTGATCTGGAATTCCGTAATGTTCGTAACCAATCTCAAGGTCTCCGTCCGATCTCTTCGGAGAAACCCGGGCTTTGCGGCCATCAACATGGGAGGACTGGCTGTAGGAATGGCAGCATGTATCCTGATCATGCTATTTGTCCGGGATGAATTGTCATTCGACGCTTTCCATTCCAAATCTGACAGAATCGTTCGTGTCATCGATCAACGCATCGGTGCGGATGGTCAGGAACAGATCCTTGGGCTGGCCCCTCCTGGAGCGGCACTGACTGCGTTGGAACAGATTCCCGAAGTTGAATCCGCCGTTCGCATGTTTTCCAGTTTTGCGATCGGACGACAGACTGTTGAAACCGAACAGGCACGTTTCTATGAAGGTGCCTACCTGTATGTCGACGCCTCTTTCTTCGATATTTTCGACTTTCAGCTCCTGCGTGGAAGTGCCGAGACGGTCCTGTCTGAGCCGTGGACCCTCATTCTGACCGAAAGTGCCGCTCTCCGCTATTTCGGATCGATTGATCCCATGGGGAAAACAATATCGCTCGAACGTGAGGGAGATTTCACGGTGACGGGCATTATCGAAGACCCACCCGTGAACTCGCATGTTGATTTCAGCATGCTGGTCTCACTGAAAACCTATGAGTCGCTTGAGAACACACGTGAATTCATCCAGGCTTGGGATCGAGGATCATTCACCCACACCTATTTCTTGTTGAACGCCGAGGCTGATCTCGATGTCGTTCAGCAGAAGTTTTCTGCCATTGCCGCTGAACGCCGGTCTGAGGAAGAATCTGCGGCATCCGAACTCATTCTTCAGCCAATGCAGGATGTACACTTTGGCTCCGCTCAAATCGTGTCGGAATTAAACCAGGGCGAAGCTTCCCGAACATCTCTCTGGCTGTTTGCCTTGATTGCAGCGTTCATCATGTTCATCGCCGTCATCAACTACACAAACATGACCACCGCAGGCTCGATCAGGCGATCGCGGGAGATCGGCATGAGAAAGGCCGTTGGTGCAAACCGCTCCCAGGTAGCACGGCAGTTCTTCAGCGAATCTACCGTCCTGGTTGGTCTTGCGCTGATTTCTTCGCTCTTCGTGGCTAACGCCGCGCTTCCTGCATTCAACTCCATCACGGCCAAATCATTCGATATGGCAGATGTCTTTGAACCCACATTTATCGTGGCCATTCTCGGACTCACTCTTTTAATCGGTTTTCTATCGGGCTTTTACCCAGCACTTTTTCTTTCCCGATTCAACCCTGTGACCGTCTTGAAGGGACGCGTTGAAGCCAAATCCGGTGCTCCACGACTGCGGCAAAGCCTGGTGGTCTCCCAGTTCGCTCTGTCAATCGGCCTGATCATCGCCAGCCTGATCGTCTATCAGCAGATGCAGTACGTCCAGGAAATGAACCTCGGATTTGATGAGGAGCAGCTAGTGATCGTGGACATAAACGATGGCGGTGTTCGTGCGAACTTTGAGACGATCGTGGATGAATACGCTTCCCTTTCTGAGGTAGTCAATGTCTCTGTTTCGTCGCGCGTTCCTGGTGACTGGAAGGGTATTTCTGAAATTGATGTCCGCTCAGTTGACTCTGGAGACGATTCTTTCGTTCGATCCCACTTCATCTCAATTGATGATCGGTTCATCGACACCTATGGTATGTCGATTGTAGACGGGCGTAATATTTCGCTGGACTCGAAGGCAGATTCCATGGCGGTGCTGATCAACGAAGCGGCGGCCCGAAGTATGAACCTCAGGGTCGGTGATGCGGTGCATGTACCGGGATCCTCGTTGCGGCGCAATGCGACAGACCAAACATTCGAGCCCACCGTCGTGGGCATCGTGAAAGACTTCAACTTCAAATCCATCCACGAATCGGTTGGCCCGATGGTCTTGGGATTCCATCTCAATCCCATCAGAGCAATCGATTATTTCACTATTCGGCTCGCTTCGGCCGATTTTGGGGCTTCAATTGCTGGCCTGCGTGAAATCGGAGAACGATTCGATCCCGGGCACCCGTTTGAATACAACATCCTCGAAGACAGACTGACCGATTTCTACCAGAGCGAAATTCGCCTCGGAAAGGTCTTCTCTCTTGCGACGGGCCTCGCCATTCTCATTGCGTGCCTCGGATTGTTTGGCCTGACTGCGTTCACTGTCGCCCGTCGCACAAAGGAAATCGGCGTTCGAAAGGTGCTTGGAGCTACCGGACCGGGAGTGGTCAGACTTCTCACGCGAGAAATCGTAGTGCTCGTAGGGATTTCTTTCCTCGTTGCGGCTCCGCTGTCCTGGCTGGCCATGAATGCATGGCTGTCAGGTTTTGCCTACCGGATCGACATTGGTTTGACACTGATCGTGGCATCAGGCCTGATCTCTCTTCTGTGCGCGTTCGCCACGGTAAGCTATCAGGCATTGAAGGCTTCCAGAATGGATCCGGTGAAGAGCCTGAGGTATGAATAATCCCTGAGACGAATAACACCCTGGCGGAATCCAGAGGCCAACCTGTGCGATCAGGATGACAGGCTGAACCAGGTACTGATATCGACCCCGTCGCTTCCCTCGGTGCAGGTATACTCGTTGGTGTGGGGATCGTAGGTGTAGCCCTTTTCCCACTCGCTGACGTTGTCTGCAATCTCTTCGATCGCGGACAAAATGGAGTTGAGTTCCGCATCCGTCATGGTGGGATGCAACGACAGACGCACCCATCCCGGCTTGTTCGCCAGGAATCCACCGCTGATCTGGTCAGTTATGGACTGCGAGTGAGCGCGATCAACGTGCAGCAGATAATGACCGTACGTGCCAGCGCAAGAACATCCACCGCGCGTCTGGATCCCGAACCGGTCGTTGAGCAGTTTCACGATCAGGTTGTAGTGCACGTCCTCGATATAAAAGGAAATCACACCGAGCCTGTCTTCCAGATGATCAGCCAGGATTCGCAATCCAGGCACAGAACGCAGTCTCGGAAGAGCGACCTTCAATAGTTCGTGCTCTCGATCCATGATGTTTTTGGTACCCATCTCTTCCTTCAGGCTGATACAGAGCGCCGCCCGAATGGTCTGCATGAATGCGGGCGTTCCCCCGTCTTCACGATCCTCCAGATTCTGAACAAATTTGTGCTCGCCCCATGGATTGGTCCAGTCAACCGTCCCCCCTCCCGGATGATCAGGAACACGATTCTTGTCCAGATTGGCATTGATGACCATAACCCCACTCGATCCGGGGCCCCCGAGGAATTTGTGCGGGGAAAAGAAAATGGCATCCAGGCTTTCCATCGGATCACCGGGGTGCATGCAAATATCTTCGTAGGGTGCATTGGCCGCAAAATCGACGAAACACCATCCTCCATACTCATGCATGATTCGGGCGAGCTCGAAGTAGGGTGTACCGACGCCGGTTACGTTCGAGCATGCCGTAAACGAGCCGATAAGCGGTCGACCTTCGTATTTGACGATCTCCCTTCTGAGGTTTTCCGCCGCACACAATCCGTCGTGATCAGGGTCGATCCAGACTAGATCCGCGGTGGACTCCAGCCACGTCGTGTGATTGGAATGATGCTCCATATGGGTGATGAACACCACCGGACGCTTTTCATCCGGAATGTCCATGTAGGGCTCAACCTGCTCGGGCACGCGGACACCGATGATGCGCTGCAACTTGTTGATCACTCCCGTCATCCCGGATCCTGACGCGATGATTACGTCGTTCTCATCTGCCCCCACATGACGCTTGATGATATCACGCGCTTCGCGGTAGGCCCGGGTCATCGACGTTCCGGTAATGGAGGTCTCGGTATGTGTGTTGCCGACGTATGGACCGATGACTTCCGAGAGCTGGCGCTCGATAGGCGCATACAATCTCCCGCTGGCTATCCAGTCCGCGTAGATGATGGGCTTCTCGCCGTGCGGCCCGATAAAGGTTTTATCGATACCGACAATGTTTTTTCGAAATGGTTCGAAATATGCTTCAAGCGCGGACATGCTGACTATTCGGTCTTGGTAAGAGAGCGGGCGTTTGCGTCCGGGAGAACGAAAACTATGGCAGTACGATCTCTTTTCTCAAACGGGCAACTGGAATTCCGAGTTGCTCCCGATACTTGGTGACCGTCCGCCTCGCAATCTGGAACCCCTTTTCTTCCAGCATGGTTGCAATTTTCTGGTCCGAGAGGGGTTTGTTTTTGTCTTCTTCCCCGATTATTCGATCGATGAGGGCTTTAACCTCCTTGTTCGATACCTCCTCTCCTGAATCCGTTGAAAGTCCCTCAGAGAAAAAATGTTTGAGTTCGTATACCCCGAACTCTGTCTGGACATATTTCCCATTTACCACGCGTGAAATGGTAGAAATGTCCATTTTGATGATTTCCGCGATGTCCTTGAGAATCATGGGCTTCAGATTCCCTTCACCGTGACGGAAAAACTCTTCTTGCTGATCCACGATAGCGTGCATGACGGACAGCATCGTCTGTCGTCGCTGATTGATGGAGTTGATGAACCAACGTGCCGATTCGAATTTCGATTTCAGGAATTGGCGGGTCTCGGCATCATAGGACTGTCTGCCCTTCTTTTTGTCCGCAACCACCTTTTCAAGCATCTGCTGGTATTGCTTCGACACTCTCAATTCTGGCGCATTACTGGAATTGAGGGAAATGAAAAACTCGTCTTCCTCAGTGCGAACTGTAAAATCGGGAGTGATATAGTTCTCTGAAGCAGAGAATTCTCCTTCTCCGGGCTTCGGATCGAGACGCTGAATCAACTCGAACGCTTCCTTCAGTTCATGGCCCTCGATCCCGAGGCGTCTCATGATCTGGTCGAAGTGTTTCATGGTGAACGCCTTGTAGGTGTGCGTCAGCATTTCGATGGCAACATCACGCCCGGCAAGCTCATCAGGAAGCATATTGAGCTGAATCAAAAGGCATTCCTGGAGGTCTCTGGCCGCCACACCCACCGGCTCCAATCGTTGGACCCGCTGAAGTACGTCCTCTACATCTTCTTCTGAAAGGAGAATGCCCTGATTGAAAGCGACATCATCCACAATCGATTCAAGAGGTCGACGCAGATAGCCGTCCTCATCGATAGAGCCGATCACCTGCTCGGCAATTAGTTCTTCTTCCTCATTCAAATTCAGAAACGAAAGCTGATCTCTGAGACTTTCGCTCAGGTTGTTCATGGATACCAGAGGCGTTTCACGGCGATCCTCATCATCGCCCTGATCTACTGCCGCCTTATAACCGTAGAGATCGTCCCCCGTGTCCATCAGTTCTTCCCACTCGTACTCGTCTTCAGATGTATCCTCTTCATTGGCTACGTCGTCGAACTGATCATCTTCTGACTGCTCGTCGAGGACATCGTCCAGAATCTCCTCGCCTTCTTCCAGGAGGGGATTGATCTCAAGTTCTTGCTTGATTCGCTGCTCCAGGGCGAGTGTGGGCAATTGAAGCAGCTTGATATACTGAATCTGCTGCGGAGAAAGCCGCTGCTGTAGAGATTGTCTTTGTTGCAGATTCAACATGATACCCTACCCCATCACGTTGTTGGGGAGAGAGGCATCACCGGTAGCAAGAAACTCCCGTCGTTCTCTGACCATGATCATGAACTGCGCATACCAGTCGGATCCATATTTGCGTGTCAATGGCCGTTCCATGTATTCGGCCAGATACATCCCACCCTGTCGCCCGTGTTTAATTGCCGGCTTACAGATGCCGATCTGCTCATAGTTCAGTGCTTCATACTCTCCGAGGGGCTGTACCCGGATTGGATAAAGATGGCACGAGATCGGTTTCTCGAATGTGACCTTGTCTTCGTGATATGCTTCCTGAATAGCACATTTGGCAACGTGCCCGTCGTAGCGAACGAAGACACATTCAGCATCACCCACACAGGTGGTGACGTGATAGCCAGGCGCCAGCTCTTCGTGGACTCCCTGTTCGTCAATTACCTCGAGTGCTTCCTTGCGCAACCGATTTCGGACGGCAGGCAAAACGGCTTCGACCTCTGCCAACTCATGTTTTTCCAGCGGAGCACCTGACTCTCCCTGTACGCAACACGCGCCGGCGCATGCTGCAAGATTGCAACAAAACGCCGCTTGTACGAGGTCGTCTGATATGAGTACATGGTCTACTACAAACATGATGCCGTATTCTATCGCGAATTGATTCAATAAGCAATATTGATATAATCGGTTGTACGAAAGCCAAATAAACTTCTTGTGCAATTCAATCGGTAATCCATTGCGTAACAACAGTTTCCATCTTCTTAAAATTAATGCTGAACTTCTCGATGGCATACGTTATCATTTTTTTCCGCACAGCACTGTTTTTATGGATCTTGGGAGACAGAGAGGATTTTCAATCGTCAAAATCCATCGCTGAAAATGCATTTGGATTCGCTCGATGAATCCCACGATTACCGTTTCGCACATATCCACAATGTGGTAGGAAAGTCCCTAAATTGAAGGCATCCCCATTGAGGGCAATGATTCAATCAGTCTGAAGCACATGATCGAACGATCCGGACAGTTTTCTCAGGAGCCCCAACCTGTAGAAGAAGACCTTGAAAAAGCTCTTCGGCCCAAGTCGATGGACGAGTTCATCGGGCAGGCACAGATCAAGGAAAACCTCAGGGTCTTTATGACCGCCGCCCAACGTCGTGGTGAATGCCTGGACCACGTCTTGCTCTCGGGACCTCCTGGATTGGGCAAGACAACGTTGGCCTACATCATCGCCTCCGAGATGGGCGCTCAGGTCAAGACCACTTCCGGTCCCGTACTCGATAAACCTGCCTCTATCGCAGGGCTCCTCACAAACTTGAATGAAGGCGATGTGCTATTCATCGATGAGATTCACCGGCTGGCTCCGGTCGTGGAAGAGTATCTCTACGCCGCCATGGAAGACTACCACATCGACATTCTCATAGACTCGGGTCCCAGCGCCCGAAGCGTCAAGATTTCGCTTCCTCCATTCACGCTGGTGGGTGCAACGACACGAAAGGGTCTCCTCACGGCGCCGCTTCGGGCGCGGTTCGGCATTGACTTCAGATATGACTACTACCCGGCAGCGACGCTCACCAAGATCGTCGAGCGCTCTGCGGGCCTGCTGAAGGTAGACCTGACGGCGGACGGTGCCATTGAGATTGCGCGGCGTTCCCGCGGAACGCCGCGAATTGCCAACCGACTGCTGCGCAGGACCCGGGACTACGCCGAGGTCGATGGAGACGGTCGCATAACGCGGGATCTGGCGGATCATGCTCTGAATGCCCTCAACGTTGATATCGAGGGTCTCGATGACATGGACACGCGAATTCTCATGACACTGATCGAAAAATTCGGAGGCGGCCCGACCGGGCTGGCAAATCTGGCAGTGTCAGTAGGCGAAGATTCCGGAACGATCGAGGAAGTCTATGAGCCATACCTGATCCAGGAAGGCTACATCGAGCGTACTCCTAGGGGACGACTTGCCACACCGGCAGCTTACCGTCATTTCGGACTGGATGGACCGGGAAAGAGCGGAGAACTCTTCAACGGGTGAGACGCAGGGGCCGCAAAGCCCGAAATGCCCGACATGCCCGAAATGCCCGAAATGCCCGAAATGCCCGAAATGCCCGAAACACGCACCGAATCAGCCAATGCTAAAACACTCTGCTCTGTGCGTCCACATCAATCCGCTCTACGATCCGCTGCCCATCAACTAAATACATGTGCCGCTGCGTATTGACGACTACGCACGCGTGATTCGGAACGACCTGAACCCTGTCGAGCACACCCACCGTCGTCTTACCATCGACGCGCACCCACCCATGTTCTTCAGAGAGCGCATTGATTACCGCGTCCGACATGGGGGTCCTTTCCCCGGCATCACTGAGAATCTGACCAAATTCTTCTGACTTATAAGCCTTGTCAGAGGTGAGCACCTTTTTTCCGGAGTCCAAAAAGAAGCGCTCGCTTCCATCCTCGTTTTGATGTTTGGAAATGACTGTCGCCTGCACGGTGAGCGCACATCGGTCAATCGGCTCCACGCCCAGGTTAACCTGCACCATGTCCAAAAAAACGTAGTTTCCCGGCCGGATTTCGGTCACAGAAAATCCATCTAGAGACTTGTTTGAGAAGTAGCGCAATGAAGGTGTTGACCCGACGCTGATTTCCAGCGTCCCTTCTACCGCCGCCTTGATTCCTGCCTTTCGCAATTCGACGGCAAACTCGAGCATTCGATCACGCTCCTGGTCAGACACCCGCTTTAAGGCTTCAGCTTTGGATTCTCCTTCCAACTTGGGCCCGGCGTACGCGTGCCCAGCATGGGTCAAAATCCCTTTTACGTTCAAGCCCGGAAGCGAGTCAACAAGCCGGGCAAATTCCAGACTCGCAGGATCGTCATACCTGACGCCGCATCGACCGTATCCGATATCGGTCTCGATCATGATATCTACTTCCGCCCGATTTTCGCTGAAAAACTTGGAGGCACCTCGGGCGCCTTCGGCGGTGTCGACACAGAACGACACATTGCAGGATTCCTTCAGGGCCAGGACCCGCTCGTATTTATCGTCACCCACCAGTGCGTAAGCGAGACGAATATCCTCAAACCCGGCTTCGGCGAACGTCTCAGCCTCGCCCAGTTTGGCAACCGTCAATCCACTCGCACCTCTTTCTCGTTGCCATCGGGCGATGGCGACTGACTTGTGAGTCTTGGTGTGAGGGCGAAGACGAACCTGATTATCATCGGCTCTCTTCTGCATATCCAGCAGATTTATCTCCAGCCTGTTCTTGTCAATCAGTAGAGCAGGTGTAGGAAGATCGCTGATGAGCATGGTGGAGACGCCGTCTTTCGTGGTTGATCAGTTCGTCATAATCCGTCTATTCAGGCCATTCAATCTGCAGGGAAGCCATGGGGATACTCATGACGTCAGCATCACCGTCGGTGTGCGAGGTGAAGAATAATATCCGCTTGTCCTGACTGACGTAAGGCGCGTATTCGTATTCGGACGTGTTCACTTCAGGGCCCAGATTCTGAGGTTCACTCCACGACTCGCCTTCAGGGAACGATATGTATAGGTCGTCACCGCCCAAGCCACCGGGGCCATCAGTTCGGGCGAAAATGATGTACTCCTCTTCTGGATCGATCCAGATATCAGGTTCTGAAGTCGCGGTGTTCAAAGATCCGGATATCGGCTGGACGACGTACCCTTCAATCCCAAGTTCTGCTTGATACAGGTCCGACCGTCCTTGTCCTCCTTCCCTATTCGAAGCAAAGTAGATCGTACCCGAGGCGGAAATACTTGCGTGGAAATCATTAGCATCGGAGTTCACGGACGTAATTGCTTCTGGGTCCAGCCACTCCTCTCCGTCATGGATCACGACCCAGATATTGAAATCAGCAGTCGTGTCTTCCGGGCTCAAGGGCCGATCTGAAGAGAACAAAAGAGCGTCGAGAGCCGGGTAAAATCTTCCCGCCCGGTCGTTGTACGTACCCGAGAATGGAGCTACAGTCGGAATACTCCAATTCTGCCCCTGTTTTTTGGTTTCCATGATGGTGTGGTCTGACCAGTTCTCGGAATGTCGACCAAAGACAACCATCGTTGCGTCCCCATTGACAGAAAACCAGGCTTCTCCCTGGTCGGAGGTCACCAAACTGAAGGCCTCGCCTTCAAATATGCGGTCTTCCGAGTAGTTGTTTGAGGAGTCTCCACCGCAACCGCTCAGCAGCAAAAAAGCGACGAGCAGACCTGGTGTCAGAAATTCAGACTTATTCATGATTTCGAAGCGTAAAACATCTTGTTCAACTATCAAAAGGATACTGTCCGGGCAAGTTGTACCTGCGCAACAGCCATCTAAGTCGATTTAACGTTCATGTTCCGCAAAAAGTGCTTTCGCGCCACCGAAATCGACAAAGAAAATGGATCTGGCTGGCCAGAACCCGAATGAAGGTCACCAACTGACCTAAACAACTTTACCTATTCGTTCCGACGGAGCCCATCGAGATACGAAGGCGGTTACGTGCACGACCGAGTGCTTTCGACATAATCACCTTGCTGTGGGGATCGGTAGAGTCAGCAAGGGCATCAACAGCCCGCTGCTCGGCAGCTTTCGCACGTTCGACGTCAATATCACTCGCCAACTCAGCAGTTTCAGCGACAACGCTGATATTGTTGTTCTGAACCTCGACGAATCCACCACTCGTGGCAAACGCAATCTCAGCACCCGAAGAGTCGGTGACCACAATGGATCCGATGTCAATGGCTGCGATCATGGGAGCGTGATTATTGAGCACTTCGAATGATCCCGCAACGCCGGGGGCTTTGAGACCCTGCGCTTCTCCACTGAAAACACTGCCTGAGGGCGATACGATTTCGACTGTCATCATGGCTCGACTATTCGTTCGTTTCGATTGTCAGCTTTCGGTTTCGACCTACGCGTCAGCTTCGGCTGCGATCATTTTCTCACCGGCCTCGATAACTTCTTCGATGGCTCCTTTGTAGGCAAATGCTCCTTCAGGAAGGTGATCAAGTTCGCCTTCAAGAATCATCTTGAAACCACGAATGGTGTCGTCAATCTTGACATATTTGCCAGGGTTGCCGGTGAACTGCTCTGCAACGAAGAACGGCTGCGACATGAATCGCTGTGCTCTACGGGCACGACCAACAACGAGTTTGTCTTCGTCTGATAGCTCATCCATTCCGAGGATGGCAATGATGTCCTGCAGCTCTTTGTAGCGCTGAAGCAGGTTTTTGACATCCTGGGCCGTGTCGTAGTGCTCGTCACCAAGAACGCGGGGATCAAGAATACGACTCGTTGAGTCCAGCGGGTCGATGGCAGGATAGAGACCCAGGGATGCAATCTGACGGGAAAGAACCGTCGTGGCGTCAAGGTGGGCAAACGTCGTTGCCGGCGCAGGGTCAGTCAAGTCATCAGCAGGCACATAAACGGCCTGTACAGACGTAATCGATCCGTTTTTGGTTGAGGTGATACGCTCCTGCATCTCACCCATTTCCGTCGAAAGGGTCGGCTGGTAACCCACAGCAGATGGCATACGTCCCAACAGGGCCGAAACCTCAGAGCCTGCCTGCGTGAAACGGAAGATGTTGTCAACAAAGAAGAGTACGTCGCGTCCACCGAGATCGCGGAAGTACTCGGCAACAGTCAAGCCTGACAGCGCAACACGCGCACGAGCTCCTGGCGGCTCATTCATCTGGCCGAATACGAGAGCCAGACTCGAGTTCTTCAAAGCGTCCATGTCGACTTTGGACAGGTCCCAGTCTCCTGCTTCCATCGACTCGAGAAATTCTTTTCCATAATCCACAACACCGGACTCGAGCATCTCACGCAGAAGGTCATTTCCTTCACGAGTACGCTCTCCCACTCCGGCAAACACGGATAGGCCGTCGTGGCCTTTGGCGATGTTGTTGATCAGCTCCATAATCAGAACCGTCTTGCCAACACCAGCCCCACCGAAGAGACCAATTTTTCCGCCTCGGGCGTACGGCTCGAGAAGGTCAACAACCTTGATGCCCGTTTCGAGCATTTCGACCGATGAAGAGAGTTCGTCGAAGGAAGGAGGTGCCGAGTGAATCGGACGACGCTCACTCGCTTTTGGCTGAGGAATACCGTCAATGGCATCACCGACGACATTGAAGAGGCGACCAAGGATATCGTCACCAATCGGCATCGAAATGGCCTGGCCTGTATTCGAGACCGTCGTACCTCTTTCGAGACCGTCCGTAGCATCCATGGCAATCGTGCGGACACGGTTTTCGCCGAGGTGCTGCTGAACCTCAAGAACGAGAGTCGACCCGTCTTCGCGAGCGATCGTCAGGGCATCCAGAATATCAGGTACGGAGCCTGCAGGGAACTGGGCGTCAATAACAGGTCCAACAATCTGGACGACTTCACCGGTGGCGAACTTTGCTTGCATCAGTATTCGAAGATCTTGAATTCGGTAAGTGGTTCTTCTACTCGCATCGCGAACCCAACATTTGCACGGATTCGCAATCAGGGTTCGACCGGTCCGGGTGGATCCGAGACTCACACATATCGCGAGGGAAGAAAAAATACGGTTTCACCCATCTTTCTGCCCCATAACAAGGACACCTGAATCGCAAAGAAACGGGGAATTTGCGTCTTCAAGGGATGTTCACGCTCCTGCCAAAAATAACTTTCTGAGCCTATATTGGCGTTCTATGCCAACCCAAAAAGGACGGAAATGAAACGACGTGTAATTCTGCCACTTATCGCGCTCCTGCTTCTCGCACCCTCCTCCCTGGCTCAGGAGACAAAGACTATAGAATCTGCCACCGAAGGCATGGAAAAGATGGAAGGCTTTTATGACATTTACTGGGATGAAGACGGTGGAAAAGTCTGGCTGGAGATAGACCGGTTTGGAGAAGACTTCCTTTATCAAGTGGCACTGACGGCAGGTCTTGGTTCGAATGACATAGGACTGGACCGAAATCAACTGGGGCCATCATGGATTGCCCGTTTTGAAAAACGAGGACCAAAAGTATTCTTGATGGCGCCAAACCTCGGCTATCGAGCCATCACGGACAATGAATCTGAAAGACAATCGGTTGCGGAGGCTTTTGCTTCTGGAGTGTTGCACGGATTCACGGTTGCGGCCCAGACAGATGATCGCGTTTTGGTTGATGCTACAACTTTCGTTGTCAGAGATGCGCATGGTGTTTCCACTACGCTGAGAAATCAAGGGGAGGGAGCCTACAGCGTCGATCAGTCGAAATCAGCACCGTATCGAGAACGCACAAGAAGCTTCCCATCCAACACGGAAATGGAAGCGCTGCTTACATTTAATTTTGGCTCTTCGTTTGCCATGCCCAATCCTGGGCAGCAGATTCGATCCGTTACGGCCAATGTAAATTCTGTGACATTGCGCCAACGCCATTCATTCATAGAGTTGCCAGATGAAGGTTACTCTCCACGGGCACATGACCCACGGGCCGGATTTTTCGGGCCAAGTTTTTTGGACTACTCTTCTCCTATTGGCAGCGAAATGCGGACGAGGTATATCGCCAGACACCGACTGGAAAAAGTTGATCCCACCGCGGCTGTATCAGAAGCAATTGAACCGATCGTTTACTGGCTGGACAACGGCACACCGGAACCCATTCGAAGTGCACTCCTCGACGGAGCACGTTGGTGGAACGAGGCATTTGAAGCTGCCGGTTACCAAAACGCATTTCGCGTGGAAGTATTGCCCGACGATGCCGATCCGATGGACGTCCGATACAATATTATCAACTGGACCCACCGCTCGACGCGGGGTTGGAGCTACGGAAACACGATTACTGATCCCCGAACGGGAGAAATCATCAAGGGTCATGTCAATCTTGGTTCGTTGAGAGTGAGGCAGGATTACCTGATCGCGGAAGGCTTGCTAACCCCATACGATCCTACGGCGATGCCACGGGCAGACGATAATGATCCCATGCTCGAAATGGCTCTGGCTCGGATCCGGCAGCTTTCAGCCCACGAGATCGGACACACGCTGGGCATTCAGCACAATTTCGCTGCGTCTGTCAATGATCGGGCCTCCGTTATGGACTACCCCGCGCCGCTGGCTGAAATCGGGGACGACGGCCGCGTAACCCTGAACAATGCGTATGCGACTGGCATCGGAGAGTGGGACAAGTACACCATTCGGTACGGGTATTCCGACTTTCCAGACAGCACGGACGAAAAAGCGGCACTCGACGCCATCATCAACGAATACATTCAACAAGGATGGTATTTCATAACAGATACGGACGCTCGACCTGCAGGTGGAGCACACCCTCGTGCCCACCTCTGGGACAATGGAACGGATGCCGTCGATGCACTTGAATCTGAAATGGAGGTTCGCAAGGAAGCTCTCAGCAGGTTCGGGTCTGGCAACATCAGGCCATTCGAGCCGCTCGCCAAGCTTGAAGAAGTGCTGGTCCCCCTCTATCTCAGGCATCGGTATCAACTTGATGCCGTATCGAAACTGGTCGGAGGAGTGAATTACGCGTACAGCATCCGGGGAGATCGACAGGAGCTTCCTGAAGCCGTCAAAGCGAGAGACCAACTTAAGGCGATCGACGCTTTGATTGCCGCGGTCAAACCCGAGGAGCTTGCGCTTCCCTTGCAGGTTCGCACTCTGATTCCTCCACGCCCGCCCGGATATGGTCAGCATCGTGAACTATTCAGTGGTCACACCGGGCTCATCTTCGATCCGTATTCGCCTGCTGCTGTCATTTCCCAGCAGGTGTTTGGCCTATTGCTCGAACCCTCGCGGGCATCCCGCCTGGCGTATCAGAAGGATTTTGATCGTGGCCTTCCCGGGCTTCTGGACACGGTTGTTCGCGTAACGAATGCCGTATGGATACAGGATGTCGAAAAGGACTCCTACGAAGCTGAACTCCAGCGGTTGGCTCAGCAGGTATGGACCGACCAATTGCTTTCGGCCGCCTCATCTTCGAGGTATTCTGCGGCAGCTCGATCCAGAATCATCTTCCACTTGAGGGATCTGCACTCGTGGTTGACGATCAGTGCTGATGAGAGCGACGACGAAACGCGCGCCCATCGATTTGCCATTCTGGATGAGGTGGACCGTTTTCTGTTCCGTCCTTACCAGCTGCAAGAACAGCCACAAACGGTCACGACTCCTCCGGGATCGCCGATTGGATCGGGTGAATCGTCTTGGGTACAGCGGACGAGCGAGAGACAGGCATGGCTGAACAACTGGATTGAATACTCGACGATCTGTTCGTTCCAAGCGGATTTCTAGGAGTTCGAAAGACGTAAGTCGAAGGCCGAAAAGCGGCCCGGATCCTGGAGATGGATTCAGGGCCTGGCAGCATTGTATCGATGGAATACGATGCTGGTAAATAGACCGATGAGCGCGAAGGCTGCCAGAACGGCGAAAACATGTTGGTGCCCCAACGCTCCGGGAGATCGATCGATCAAGAGTCCCATGAGCGGCCCCATGAATATGTCGGGCGTGTATCCGATGACGGACACGAGCCCGATGGCACTTCCTGTCACGGAAAGGGGAACCTTCGCTTCTTCGAAAAGAGCAAAATAGATGCCTCGCAGCGCGTAGATACATGCACTGGTTCCCGCTATCGTAGCGACCAACATCCAGTAGATGCCGCCCGATAGAAGCCCTGCTGCGATAACTGTGCTGCAAAGCACGAGCATTCCGAAGCTGATCCCGATCACCTTGGATGAACTCACACGATCGGCGATGAGGCCGGCGCCTATGGCGGCCAGAGGCCTGACCCAGAATGATATTGTCCCGATCTGAGCTGCCGCCACATCATCATATCCGAACGCATCACTCGCAAAAAGAGCGAAATCATCTGTGGTTTTGTATCCAACGTACGCGCAGATCACAATGATGGCCTGCATCCATACAGCAGGCATTTTCAGTACCGAACGCACACCTTCAAACGTCAATTTGTCCCGGAGCATGTTGGGCTCGCCAGAGCTGTCCGAATCTGGGACCAAAAACCAGACCAGTCCCGCTGCCACAACTACCATCGCGGTGAACACCCAGATGACCTGACTCAAGGCAGCGCTACGCTGAGTCAATGTGGCTGTTGCTACTTCATCGGGCAACATCTGGGCAAAGATCCAGACGGTTACGGATCCCAGCATGGCGGCGAACAATCCACGTCCTCCATCCAGAATACCATATGCCCGGCCCTGTCCTTTCAATCCGCCCCACTCGCGAGTCGCTCGAATGAGGGCTGCCCAAAAAAGGAGAATGGTGGTCATCCCCCAGAATCCATACAGGATCGTCAGAACAAGCAGCGACGGTATCGTGGCGAAGATAATCCCGCCAACGGAGGTGGCGAGGAGCGCGGCGACCATGAGTCGCCGCGCAGAGTACCTGTCGGCCAGTGGTCCTCCAGCGAAGTAAGACACCATTGCAACGATTCCGTAGACAGAAAACGCCGATCCCAATTGAAAATTGGTCAGATCAAAAACGTCCAGAAATGTTGGTCTGAAAACTCGGGCAACAACAAACGGGAGAAAGAACACGGCTTCTCCCGCCGCGATCAAGGAAATCATGACCGCCGAACGTCGTAATTGAGCAGATCGGTTCGTCAACTGAAATCACCTGATGATTCCGTCGGGGAGTACGGATAATCCATATACCTGGCGGTGTCTACCGCTACACCTACACCGCACAACGACTCCACTACTTGAAGCGCCATATCGATTCCTGCCGATACTCCTGCCGAAGTGACAACGCCGTCATGGACAACGCGGGAGGTCGGCTGCACGTCGATAGTGGTGTCAATCTCTCCGAGGGTCTGGAGCGCCCCCCAATGTGTTGTGGCCTTCAGACCCGCCAACAACCCTGATTTGGCCAGCAATAGTGAACCCGTGCACACAGAAGTGACCCATTTAGCGCGGCCGGCTCGATCGCGAATCCACTCGATAATGGACGCGTCCTCCAAAAGGGGTCTCGTCCCGAAACCACCCGGAATCACCAATAGATCTATGTCCGGAGCATCCCCGATTCCCACGTCTGGAATCACCTTCAAGCCACCCGTGGCATTCACTGGAGCGGTACTTCGGCCCACAGTAAAAACGCTGAATGGCGCCGAATCCTCGGATTGTCTCGATGCTGTCCCGGGTTGCAGTCTCGTCCGGGAAAACACCTCGTAAGGACCCGCAAAATCCAGAACTTCGACTTGATCGAAAATCAAAATGCCGACCGTGATTTTGTCCATTGCTCCTTGGAATGCGCGCCTGACTCAAAATGAAGATCAAGAGCTGGTCAAGTATTGGCTCCAATCTATGGGAAGATGGGAAAACCAGAAAGCCCGTTACCCGAATGATCGGATAACGGGCTTTCGCCGTAGAAATCTTCTCGACTGGACGATCAGCTGTCAGCAATCAGTCTTCTGATTGTCCCTATCAGCATGCGACCCTTCTGGGGATCATTTGAACCCCGAACCGGACCAGCAAGACTGCGCGCCAGTCCACGCAGCGCTTCCGAGCGAGCTGAACCTGAAGACGACTTCGCTGCATTCAGGGATTCACGAGTCGAAGAAACGACGTTTGCCGACAAGCTCCCTGCCCGTTCCATCTGATCCAGATACGCACCAGCCAAGGCAAACGTAGTCGGCCATACGAATTTGGGCTGTCCCTGTGCGTTCAAATAGTCGAGCTGTACCGTGTTGGCCGCTTCGATTTCGTTCGCCGAGATATGACCACTCGGCTTGAGTTCGAACACGTCGAGTCCGCGAGCGATTTCTGAGCTGTAGATATACCCGTTGTACCAGTAAACAGACCAGCTGCCACCGGCGCCCATGGAATTGGCGTCCGAAGGGCCACGGTCGTGATACGCGATCTCATATGGGTTATTCAGATCTGTCCAATCAAAAATGGAAATACCGCCCTGATACCAGGACTGGACCATGATCTCCCGACCCGGAATCGGAATCAGTGAACCGTTGTGCGCTACACAGTTTTCCAGAGAAGTCTGTGGAGCCGGAAGCTTCCAGTAGGTTGTGAAATCCATTTTCCCGTCTTCAGCGAGCGAGAAATAGGCGTTTGCGCCCCACTCCATCGGATCATCTTCGCGGCATTTAGGCTGGCCACCCCCACCCCACTCATCCGTAAAGAGGACTTTCGTACCGTCATTGCTGAACGTAGCAGAGTGCCAGTACGAGAAGTTGGAATCAGCTACAGCATCCATCCGGACAGGATTGGCAGGGTCTGTGATGTCCAGCATCAAGCCGTATCCACCACAGGCTCCGCCGGCTCGTCCAATTTCCGGGTACAGCGTGATGTCATGACACTGCGTCGGACCGGGAGCCGGACCGTCATCGTCGTCGTCGCCACCCGGAGCCCCGAATCGAGCAGCAATCATGGCAGGAAGAGCTTCCCGGAATGCTGCACTGTCGGCAGCCGTGGCTTCTTCGCCACCTTTTCCTTGTCCTTCCATGAATCCATTCAGAAACTGAGTAACGAATCCTGCAGGCATGACTCGCTCCTGACCAAAGAGCTCAACCACGAACTCGCCGCGAGCCTTTGCTTCTTCGATTTCCTTGATGTCGGCAGGCGACTGACCGTGGACCGGCGGTGCAACGAGGTTCTCGAAGATCCTTGGAGAGCTCACGATGGCAGCATCTTCAGGGCTGTCGAGAGGAATCTTGATTACTTCGATGCGGAAAAGGGCTGAGTTTGGATCCTCGGAAGGAGCTAAACCTGAACAGCCGGCCAGCTCTTCTTCGGGACGAACACTGGAAGAGCCAGAAATGTAGACATAGATATTTTCGTCGTCATTCGGGTCCTTCAATAGAGAGTGAGTATGAGAACCGCGACATGTCTGGACATTGGAGACATAAACTGGATTCTTGACGTCCTCAATGTTGAAAATACGAAGACCACGAAGCCTGTCATGGCTTACAGCTTCCTGAACGCCTTCCGTGCCGCAATCAAGACGACCACCAAGGCCTTCGCCTGAAACAGTCATCAGATTGCCATATACAGAAACGTCGCTCTGGGATGCTGGGCATACATATTCGGTGACCAGTTCCGGCCTTGCGGGATTACTTACATCGAAGATTTGAATCCCGTTGTAGTTGCCCTGAAAGACATAGTCGCCCAGAAATGCCAGATCCGAGTTCGTGATACCGATGAAATTCTCCGTCGGAGGAGTCGTAGAAACCATATTCATGTTCCAGATCGCTTCTTCGGCGTCAAAAAGTCCGGCTCCGAGACCAACACGTGGATCTGGAGAGGGGGCCATGGTTGACATGTCCGCCGAATATGCGGGTGCAGCTTCTCTGGCAGGTGTTGCCTCCTGTGCGGGTGCGGCATCCGTCATCACTTGTTTCGGAGCGCAACCTGCGATTCCGATCAGAACAAATGCGAGCACAAATGTCCACAATGATTGAGCTTCGCGCCCGCGAATGGACAGAAGACTTTGTACTGGGCCTTTCATAGTGTATTGGTAGTCGGGTGAGTGGGAAAAATGGGTTACCGAAACAATCACGGAAACTGATTCGACTCGTTTATTCGATCCAGCATTCGCTCCATTCTCGCGATTTCCGTGAGCTGGTCGACCTGGATATCCGAGCCGACCTTAAAGGCGAGATCATCAAGTGCCGCGCCGTCTGTGCTGAACAAGACGTCCACCATCGTGACGGCTCCTTTGTGATGTTGAATCATATAGGTCAGAAACAGGCGATCAAATTCGGCTCCACGAGCAGCTTTCAATTCGTCCAGCTGCTCCTGTGACAGCATGCCCGGCATGTGATGATGCTCCTCGTCAACACCATGGATCATCAGCATGGTACCATCGATATGAATTTCGGGTACCGGTTCATCACGATCCCGGAGCCAATTCTGCATGGTGACAATTTCATCTTTCTGTGCGTTGATGATCCGCGAAGTCAGAACCTGAACCTGTGAGCCTGCTTCGTTATCTGGAGCGAAACCGGACATGATCAACGCTTGGGCGTGATGCGCTATCATTCCGGTCATGAAGTCCACATCAGCCTGAACATATACAGTCTTGGCACTGTCCTGACGAGCCCGGAACAGGCGCTCCAGCTCCGCGAGAGACGTGTCATTGTTGGAGAGATCAGTTTCTTGAACAGATGCCATTTGCGCCGTGCTACATCCAAGGGCGAGGATGAGGGTCGGGATCAAAAAGAGAAATGGGCTCTGATTGGTCATGATCAAATCAATCGAAAGTCATGGTGGAATATCCCAGAAGATAGGATTCTCTGACAACAATGCTCACCCGCAATCCATTCCAGACCAGGATTCAAAATCGTCAGACATGGTCTCGAACAATCGGTATCCCCGGTCAAAGGTCGTCAATCCGCCTTCCCGGGCCAGAATGCCGAAATATTCATCGTCGTAGTCGATAAAAGGGTAGGCGCCGTATGCGCCTGCGCTTGAAATGGTGGGCGTTTGTACACAATCGAATTCAGACGAGTGACACTCAAGCCACACTCCGAGGCCGTAGTGCCAGTCCTCACCGATCCCTTCGAGTGCTGGCGAATATTCGATGGTCCGCTGCCCGACGTGATCTGAGCGCATCGCCGCGATAAGAGAGGGGCTCAGTAGCTCCTCATTGAACAGCTTGCCGAGAAGCAAATGGTATTCAGCTGCCGTCCAGTGCATTCCACCAGCCAGGCGAGGATTGGTTGGAGACGGCAGGTCGTATCGAGATGTTGGAAATAGTCCTGTGTCAGCTCGGAAAGAATCAAAAAGAGCCGTCCAGGAAGAAAATCCTCCCGCCTTCACCGCCATCAGTCCTGCAACCTGCATGTGGGACGGGCCATAGAAAAAACGCTCGCCTGGAAGCGGAGCGGACGAATTCACTTCGGAAATGCGATCCACGCAATTCTCAAAAGAAAAGAACCCCAAACTGATACAGAGTGGTTCTGTCTCAAGTCCAGATGTAAAACTCAAAAGGTGCCGTAGCGTGATCTCAGAGAGATTCCCATCTACGGGCCAACCCACAATGAAATCCTGAGGATGACTGTCCAGCGATAGTCCCCCCCGACCAATCTGGTCCAGTATCAACACGGACGTAACCAACTTGGAAGTCGAAGCTGACCTGTAGGACGTACTTGGAGTCGAAGCACCCGTACTGTGTGTAAATGTGCGCTCGGATACCGTTTCCAATATCAACGTGAAGTCCGCATCGGTGCTCAAATCATCAAGTGATTCGTGAAGCGATGTCTCGAACGCTTCCAGGTCAGCCTCGCACGTATCTCCGTCATCGGGCGTCGTGCCCGGCGAGCAGCTCGTCACTGCCAAGGAGCATAAAACCAACATCAAAAACGGTCCCGCAATCTTCTTTCTACGCATCGGCCTCTGGTATCACGGAAATCAACTGACGTTTTCGAATATAAATGACCAGCGCATAACACCCGCCGGCAGCCAGCAGGTGCTTGATCGTGTGTCCACTCGCAACTCCTCCGATCGCTTCAAAGATGGCGACATCATAGATCTCAGTCACCTTGGCCAAAATGTAAAAACCAAGAGCAAAAAGAAGCAGTCGACCGTGCGAAAAACGTGATTTGAAGAGCGAGAGATAGATCAGAATCGACCCCAGCGGCATGAACTGAACCCATGCGTATAGGCGGAGGTCGTCGGTAAGGTGCCAATACCACACAGACGCCACCCCGAGGACGATAGCCGGGATCAAAAGCCATTTGAGAAGCCTGGCATCCACATATTCAGTCGACAGAGCTACGAACAGTCCCATAAACCCGACTGTCATGGGGAGTCGGTCCCAGACCAGCGTAGCGTTGTCCGGACTCCAGTGGTAATAGGAGGATCCAGCCGAAACCAGGACAATTCCGACAAAAAGAACAAGCCAACCTGTGGTCGGTTTTTGCTCCTTCGACTCACGCACTGCTTTGATTCCCAAAAGTCCGGCTACCAGGAACGGGATATTTGACATCACGTCCAGGAAGTTGGGAATACCCAGCCAGGATCTGGTATCGGCGAACAGGTGAAATGCGTTGTCCTGGGGTATCGGAGAAAGAGAAAGCATCCATGCCAGGGAGCCAAAAATGAACACAAGCAAGGTAGTCAGGCGCCAGTTCGATTTCATTCGCGTCAGATGCTCAGTGGTAGGGCTCATAGAATTCGAATTCTGCTGCGGTCGTGCAAAACGACATCTGCGGCCAAACAAAACGACTTCAGCGCCCAAAAAACCAACAACATTCGGGATTCGTTGCCGTAGAGACACAGAATGTACGCACTTTCCTTTTTTCTACGACCAGGACCGGTCGAAGGAACACTTAGAAGGGCAGATTTTTCTGCACCGAGACTTCTTATTACGATGAAATGTGTCGCGTATTGACCGCGTCTAACCGGTGTCCCGCAAGAACACGCGTTCGCCTCCCATTCAAGAGGTTACCTCAGCGAGACACGTATTTGAGAATCACAGCTCGACTACCCAAATGAAACGAACAGCCCTCTTTTTATCCGCGCTTTTCCTGATGCCGCTGGTTTCTTCTGCGCAACAGGGTGCCATTGTATATGAGCGCACGCAGCAGTACGACTTCGAAATTCCGGAAATGTTGAAAGATTTCGACATTCCCACAGAGGCGATGAAGCCTGTGGTCTTGTTGTTCAATGAGAACGAATCGCTCATGATGGAAGTGCCTCCCGAGGAACAAGAAGAATCGGGCGCAAGAGGCGGAGAATTACGATCGCATAACATTCTCGCCCGAATGAAGATGGGGGGGTCTCGTTCGGATAACGAGAACATTCTGGAAGTATTCCACAGTCTGGTGGACGGACAGATAATCGAGTCCCGGGAGTTCATGGGGCGCACATTTCGGATCGAGTCAGAACAGCCCACCTATGCGTGGAAGTTGGACGGTGAAGAAAGTGAATACCTCGGCTATACCGTGCACAAGGCCACCGCCATGCAGGACACGACCAAGATTGAAGCCTGGTTCGCCCTCGGTATCCCCGTCGAAGTCGGTCCGGAAGTGTATTCCGGCCTGCCTGGAGCCATTTTGGTCCTGACAATAAATGAGGGACAGCTCTCCTTCAAGGCAACTGAAATATCACTGAACAGCGTTTCCGCCATTACCCGACCTGTTTCAGGTGAAGTAGTTAGCCGAGACCAATACGAGAAGGTCGTCAGGAACAAGATGGAAGAAATTTCAGCCCTCAGACGAAATTACGAGCGCGGTGGTGGAAGACGCATGCGCCACTAATCAGCTCGCCAATATTCAACTCGCCACAATTCAACCCGCCAGCCCAATCAATTACCAGAACATCGTAAACAGGCAAAAAGTGAAACAGACAGCCAGGATTATTATAACGGGTATCGCCATCGTGGTCCTCACCTTCAGTGTGCAGGAAATCTCCGCCCAAAACAGTCGTTTTGACGTATCCGGAGTCGTGGTGGACACAAGCGGTGTTGGTATACCGTCGGCAACAATCGTCGCCCTCACACGGGCGGATTCGGTGCTCACCAAATTCGCAACGAGTGATAACAAAGGCGCCTTCACAATGAAGCGCCTCGTGGCAGGTGAGTACATCCTGCAGATTTCGTTCGTGGGATTCCAGACAATCCGGGAAAATTTCGAAGTTGCAAATGCCAATGTCGACGTGGGTCAGCATACGCTGCACGTGCTCGTCTCAGAACTGGACGAACTTGTTGTAAGCGCTGAACACATTCCGTTTCGTGTTTCCAAGGACACCCTTTCCTACAACGCGGCTGCCTTTGCGACAAGGCCTAACGCCGTCGTGGAAGATCTGCTGAGAAGACTTCCAGGCATTGAGGTTGAAGAAGACGGAACGATAACAGCGCAGGGCGAGACCGTTCAAAATGTTTTGGTTGACGGAAAAGAATTTTTCGGAAGTGATGCCACGATTGCCACTAAAAACCTACCCGCCGATGCAGTTGAGAGCGTTCAGGTTTATGACAAGCAGTCGGACACCGCCGAGTTCACAGGCATTGAGGACGGTGAAGAGCAAAGAACGATAAATCTGGAATTAAAAGAAGATGCCAAGTCAGGCTATTTCGGAAACGTATCCGGAGGGTTTGGCGGTGAGAATTCTGACCAGCGACGCTATGATGGTCAGGCAAGTATCAATCGATTTAATTCCAATACGCAACTGGCGCTTATCGCCAATGCCAATAATGTCAACAAAACCACCTTCGGATGGAGTGAGTTCATCACGTTTTCTGGAGGCATGCAGAATATGCGCGACGGAATGGGTGGTGGCGGCATCCAGGTAGGCGGTCGGCTGAATGACGGGTTCGCGGAAACACTCGCGCTGGGCCTGAATGCGAGCCATGACTTCAGTGATAAAACATGGGTTCGTACCAGCTATTTCCGCAGCAGCCTGGACAACAATCAGAATCGTTTTGTGAACCAGGAGAGCGTTTTGGGCTCGAGCTTGTCTTCGCTGACCCAATTGTCATCGGACCAGTCGAGCGAAAACATTGCGCACCGTGTCAACATCAATGCCCAGTTTACTTTCAGTGAAGGGCACGATATGAGATTACGTAGTGACCTTTCCTTTGCCAGTTCCAGCCTGGGTCTGACGAGTAATTCAGCGACAGCTGGAAATGACAACAGAGGCTCAAATTCCGCTTTGACTCAGTACTTCACGAGTGGAGACAAAACGCAGGGTTCAGCAAGGCTGACCTGGAGACGCAAACTCAATGAAGCAGGCAGAAGCCTGATCCTGTATTCCCGGACCTCACTCAACGATTCTGACCTCTCCGCAGATCTGACATCGACACTTGGAACGATTGACCCACGAACCGATCTGATGACCTATGACGAGGTCGCTCAGCTTCAGTCCACTGTCGGAGATCAACTTTCGCAACAATACCGACTTTCGTTAACCGAACCGCTCGGTTTCGCAACGCTGGAACTCTCGGGCGAACGCCAAGTGCAGGACCAGGACGAGACCAAGTCGTTTTTTGACATCAATGCCGGTGGTTCAACACTGAATGAGCTTTTGAGCTCCGAATTCAATCGCAGCTATTCCTACTGGAAAGGAACAGCACGCTTGAATCGATCCAATCGCGAACAATCGCTGAATGCTGCCCTCACGGTTCAAACGTCTGATCTTGAAGGAACGATTGTCAACCGGGATCAGAATATCAGTAACGGCTACACGCACATTCTGCCCTCTGTCGTCTTTCGCAAAACGTTGTCAGAAACAAGCACGTTGTCGGCTCGATACACAACTTCAACGCGCGAACCTTCACTGACCCAGCTTCAGCCTTTCTCAGATAATTCGGATCCTCTCAACGTGTATACGGGCAACCCGGATCTGATTCCAGAATATCGACACAGCATTTATTCTGACTATCGTTTTTTCGACCAGTTCACGTTCATCAATGTTTTCGCATCAATTCGATCGACCTATTCGAAAAACCAGATTGTCCAGGCGCGAACAATCGATAGCCAGCTTAAGCAGACTATCACCAACGTGAACGCAAAAAGTGGACTGTCCAGCTCAGCACGTGTTCGTTTTGGATCGCCCATTCGCAAACTCGGCGTCAACCTCAATATTGACAACAACATCACCCATTCCACTGGGACTCAGTTGATCAACGGCGAGGAGAATGACAGTCGAATCATCCGAAATACGACGACGGTTTCGTTCGACAATCGAATCAAAGACCAGTTTGAGATTAGGGCAAGCGTAAGCGCCACCTACAATAATCTGAACTATTCCCTCAACTCTCGACTGAATCAGAGCTACATCAACAACTCAGTGCGTTTCAGTGGCGAAGCGTACCTGGGCCAGTCCTGGACAGTTGGTTCATCGATCAACTTGCGCCGATTTGATTCAGACGTATTCGGATCTAACGACAATCTGGCCCTTCTCGAAGCGTCCATATCAAGACTGTTGCCTGACGGCAGAACGGAAATCGAGCTTGTTGGCCTCGACCTGTTGGATCAAAACCAGGGAGTCAATTTCTCGAACTTCTCGAGCTATGTTCAAGAAGAACGAATCGAAACTCTTGGCCGATATGTCATGCTGCGCGTGGTACACAAGCTGTCCGGCATGGGTCCGGGAGGACGTGGTGGTCGCGGTGGTGGTGGCAGGCGCTAAGACTGGTTGCTTTCTCAGCTGATCAACTTCTTGAATTTGAGGCTCGTCATTTCATAGCCGAGGTGCTCGTAGAATCCGTGGGAATCAGCGTAGCGTTGATTGCTGATAACTTCGATAATTGTACAGCCCAGGGCTATCAACTCACCTTCGGCCCTCGCGAGCAATGCGCTACCGATACCCTGGCCGTGAACACGCTGGTCAACAGTCAACAGAGTGATTCTGCCGACGGGTGCTGGTCTATGCAGAAGCGGCACCAGATGTGCTGTCACGATTCCCAGAACGCGTGACCCATCAACCGCGACCAGGACCACATCTCCAGAACGCCCCTTTTCTGCTATCCTGGACTCGATTTCCAGCGTAGATTCAGAAAATCCGACAGTTTCCAACAATGAAACCAGTTGATTGGCATCCAACGGTCTTGCAGGTCGAATTGTCACTGCCGGAGAATTCATGGCGGTAGGATTCAGGATCTGGAGGCCAGCCATCCACCCAGTGTACCGGCTACAACTCGTCCAATGTTTGAAACCACAAACACCATCTGGAACTCAGCTCCTCCTGCAACGAGTATCGTCACGTCTATAGCGGCTACGGCCGCTCCGAGAACAAAGCCGTTGAGAACATGCTTTTCTGCCAGATTCTTGGACACGAACCACCCTCCAATGACACACATCACGAATCCTGCTATTGGACCCAACCACATTCCCAACGACTGGGCATACTGAGCGGCACCTTCAGGGTCTCTCGGGCCAAAAATTGCTACCGCCAATACCAGTATCAGAACTGCTGCCACTTCCGCTGCGACAGCGACAATCAGGATACGACCCACTTTTACTGACATAACATTTGCTCTCCAGACTATGTGACATTTCCACGGCCCCGGCAACAATCTCCGGCGTTCTGTCAAGAGTACCTATTCGCGATCATTCTCGCCAGTGGGAATCTCTCTGAAGCAATCAAAATATATCTGAGGATTCAGTTCGAATGGGCCTACGGCCCCTTCAGAACTGCAACCAATGCTGATACATCTTCAGAATTGTTGAAAGGCGCGATTGATACCCGTATGCGGCCGTTTCGAACGCCGCACACCACCCGGTTCTTTCGAAGTTTTTCTGCGATCTCGGCGGCATTCATGGTAGGGTGAGCAAGAGATACGAGGTGAGAAGAAGCGGCGGAGTCGCCGATCTCGCGAAAAGGCGTCCAGCCCGTTTCCTCGACATCTTCAACCAGAGACATGGCAAGGCCTCGGGCATGGTGTTCAATTTTGTCCATTCCGAGCGAAAGCAACTGTTGGATGGCGGTCTTGAGGCCAGCCATGGATACATAGGACATCGTAGACTGCGTGAACCGCCGTCCTCCTGGCGCGAAGTCCACGCGCGTGGCGTCGAAATCGAAGGCGTCTGGAGCTCCCATCCATCCGGGAAGAATCGGCGCCTGATTCAGCAAGTCGTGGGAAACCGTGCCGAGCGCAACCCCACCATGTCCACCAAGCCATTTGTATCCGCTGGTCACCACCGCATCTGCCCCCCACGACCGCGCGTCAACTTTCACGGCTCCGGCGGCTTGCGTGACATCAACGACGAGCCGGGCGCCGACGGTCAAGGTTGCCTGTCGGAGTCGGCCGACATCGATCAACGTTCCCGTGGCGTATTGAACGAGACTGACTGCAACAACCGCGGTCGATGAATCAATGTTTTCGATGATTCTATCCGTCAAATCGCAAGCGGGATCGTCATCAACGAAACGCACCTCGCGGTCGTTTGCCTGCGCGTAGCGAAGCCAGGGACGGGTCAGCGCCGGAAAATCGGTTGAAACAGCCAGAACATGTTTCCCAGCGGGAGGATGAATCAGGAAGGGAAGCTGACCCAGCAACTCGCTGGCGCACGACAGAATCGCCACACTCTCGGTGTCACAATTCAAGAGCTCGCCGCCGAGTGCTCGCAACGACTCGAAGAACTCTACTTCCTCGTCGTCGTCCATCTTCAGATTCCCGTGTCTGGCAACTGAATCTAGAAACTCGTGCATCGTCTGCGTCGCGGGCTGGCCGATCAAACCCAATGCGGCCTGATTCAGATAGACGGAGTCTTCCAGGCACGGAAAAAGTAAACGGTCCAATAAGGCGTCGGTCATGATGGAGACCTCTATTGATCCATTCCCTGATCCGACCAGACAGCAAATTCATTTCCACTGGGCTCAGTGAAATGGAATCGGCGGCCGCCGGGGAACGAGAAAATATCCTTTTTGATCAATCCTCCAGAATCTGTGACATTCTGCCGGGTTTCTTCAAGATTTGAGCTGTAGAGCACCACGAGGGCGCTGCCGTTCGCCGTGTCAGCCTTGAGGTCTGCTCGATGAAAACCTCCATCTAATCCGGCATTCAGGAAAGAGCAATAGTCCGGACCATAATCCTGGAAATCCCACCCAAACACGCGCCTGAAGAATGACTTGGTTGATTCCAGGTCGCTCGCCATCATTTCGATGTAGTGGATCTTGTCGTGATTGTCCATCGCAGATCTCATGGTACTTTTCGATCGGAGTCGGGAATCGAGGCAAAATGGACTATCGAGGTCAGGGCAGCTGCATGACCTGTGCAACGTCAAGAGATCCCATTTCCAAAAACGGGCACTTCTTGGCCATCTCGATAGCTTCATCCAGATCTTCGGCTCTGACAATCGAAAAACCAGTCAGCCGTTCTTCGTCTGTATTGTCGGTCACATCTGATCCAGAAACGGTTTTCATCGGACCTAATGGTGTCCCCGGATTTACAACGGCTTCACCCAGGTCTTCCAACCACACCTTCCAACGCTGAAACTGTTTGGCTCCTTCTTCTGGTGTTTCGGGCTTCTTGCCACCGCGGTAAGCGATAATAAACTCAGGCATGATTGATTGGTCTTCAGTTTTTGGAGAAGGAAATCATGCCGCCGGCCGCAAAGCGGCCGGCGGCAAACACATTACGTACTGACGTCAAAGTAGCTTATTCCAATCGAATTATACAGAGAGGGCCGCTGACATTCGCCCGCTGCCTAGCCCGAAGAGTCCTGCCCGTTCACCCCACCTTTATCAGGCCTCAAGACCCGATAAAAAAAAGGCTGAGAGCAGCGTAAAGACCACGGTTGCGATCAGGTCCAGATTATCGATGGCGTGGGAGCCTGAGCCACTGATCAACTCGTAGCCAACGAGCCCGGAAAAGACCATCGCAAATAACTGCCAGTCGTTGACTTTGCCAGTCTGGGTCATCGTGATAATCATGAACAGAGCTGTGACGGTTCCAGCTGAGTTACCAATAGTATCAGCGATGTGGAAGTCATTGATCTCGTTGGCGTAGATGAGCGGCCGATAGAAGCTGCGGGCTATTTCAGGATGGACCTTTCATTTCGTGGTTGAACCGGCCGGCTATTGCCGTGCCCCAGATGTTCTGCTACGACGCCCAACTGGGAAGCTGACGCGGTGACAGCTGAAGATGCAACCATCCACATTACGCCTTCCGAGCACGGGGGTGTCGTGAGTGAGCCATCAAATCGATATGAGCTCAAGTCCTGTGGTACCAGGTCTCGAGCGTTTACGACAGGCGATAGTACTGCAATCTCTCCCTCGACCGCGGGAATTCCGCTCCAAACCTCGCCCAGCGCAGCATTTTCTTCACCCTCCTGAAACATGACCCCCAACACAGCCAGATTACCGGCCTCATCAGAATGGACCAGATGCATTTCCATGGGAAAGGATTCACCTTCAATCGTGTTCTCACTCGGAGAATGGAAGTGAAATTGCTTCAACTCAAACGATCGGTCGCCGACCTGAAGCGTGCTGCCAGACCCATAATTAACTTGGATTGCGTGGCCATTGTTCAGGACTTCGCCGCCATTTGCGAGATAGTGAAGTTCGATCGGATCCAGTTCCTCTTCGACAAAACCAGATATGTCGATTGGCGATTGGCTCATACCCGACGAACACATCGCGAAATCTGGAGCTAGTTCACCCCAGTTCTCAGGCCCGTCAGCGCCTGAATAGGACCAGTGCAGCTCTTCGGGTGGGTGAGAACAGGCTGCCAGACCAACAACCAGAAAGGCCAGGATAAATATTTTCATATCGATGGGGTCTCCATAAAATTAGAAGCTCGGAACGAGTACAATGTTGAGTCCCCGGGTGCGAGCTGCTTCCAATGTAATCGATTCAGATAAATATGGAATGATATGCTCAAATCTGTTACGTTGACCATCAGCCCATTGAACACCCACCTGAATCAGCCTCGAGACCTCTGGAATGGATAAACTTGCTGTTATATCCGAGGAGACTGTCCGGGAAATCGTAACGCGTCAACTGGCCTTCAACGCAGTACAGGCGGCATACCAGGCTGTGGCTATCGATCGTGCCCGAGCGTTCGATGTGGTTATCGGCACGGGCCTGAACGACGGTGAAGCATTCGCCATCAAGTCAGGTCTGGATCGCGACAACAGAATGGTAGGGTTCAAGTGTGGAACGTATTGGGCCGGCAATCAGGACAAAGGCCTGCCTGCTCATGGATCAACGATCCTCCTGTTTGATCCCGAAACTGGATTCCCATTTGCATTGATAAATGCTAATTTTCTGAATGGGTATCGAACCGCCGCCGGCGATGCGATAGCGGTGTCTCATCTGGCCCGAGCTGATGCGCGGGTTCTGGGTGTCATTGGCGCGGGTCATCAGGCCGAGCAGGAAATCAGGGCTGTGGCAGAGATCCGTGATCTGGACCTCATTAAAATCTCGACAAGGTCACAGGCAAGGGCGGACTGGATCGCACGGCGTCTCGAAGACATGCGGACCGAAATCAGGTTTACAAGCGCCGAAGAGGCCGTTCGAGGATCCGACATCCTGGTCACGGTCACGCCTTCGGAAGAAGCGTTGGTCGAGGATGAATGGATCGAAGAGGGCATGCACATCTCGGCTATGGGAGCGGACGACGTCGGCAAGCACGAACTCGACACCGCCATTCTGACGCGTGCCAGCTTGTTCGCTGATTTCCCCCGACAATCAGTCGTCATTGGAGAGTTCCAACACGGCCATAAAGAAGGAATAATCGATTCTGCATCCGATATCTGTCCGATCGGATTGGTGACATCGAACAATGCCCCGGGTCGCACTTCAGACTCTCAAATCACCGTCTTTGACAGCTCAGGAATCGCGATTCAGGACCTGACGGTCGCAGGTGCGATATACACGGCAGCTGAGAGAATGGGCCAAATTCAGTACATCGACTTTTGAGGATATGCTCGTGATCAGCTGGGAAGACTATTGCGTTGAAGAGCCCCAAAATCTCGAAACACCGGCGATGCTGCTGTTTCAGGATATGATGCTGCATAATCTGGAAAGTGTCTGCAAACTGGTGGGCGGTGGCCAGAACCTCTTCGCTCACGTCAAGACACACAAGTCAGAGGCTGTTGCGCGCCATCAGGTCAAGGCAGGCATAGGTGGCTTCAAGTGTGCGACGTTGAAAGAACTCGAAATGGTGCTCGAAGCCGGCGCCAGCAAAGCACTTCTCAGCTACCCACAGGCCCAAGAGCGAAAAATTGAACGTCTGTGCGACCTGGCGTCTTCATATCCGAACGCATGGATAGCGGCGATTGCTAGCTCACCGGTTCATGTGGATTTGCTGGGAGAGGTCGCGACAAAAAGGGATTGCGACCTGCGTGTGATGCTCGATCTGGACGCCGGCATGCATCGCACCGGTATTGGATTCGGCGATAAGGCCGAAATGCTGTATCGCCGAATTGACACACACCCTTTTTTACAGGTGGCGGG